>Ga0307510_10000418_pt1 | contig 40747 bp, 29 predicted proteins | sample 12_EM_MG_FD_207224 | JGI IMG/M metagenome (GOLD analysis project Ga0307510, IMG submission 207224) | Populus trichocarpa ectomycorrhiza microbial communities from riparian zone in the Pacific Northwest, United States - 12_EM | ecosystem: Host-associated > Plants > Roots > Unclassified | place...
TGGTTTTAAGGGTATGCACAAATGCAGGGCGAATATCAGGCGGACCATCTCCTATTTGATCAATTGGAGGTTGTATATAGGCAGTTTCTATCATTAATTGAATCAAGCGAGAGCCAACCTGGGATAGATAAGCATTAGAGGAAATGCAGAGAAAAATGGCACTTCTATGTGACTACATTTACAGCAAGAGATATCACAAACCTTAACATGTTCTTCCTGACCCCAAGGCCTTGAATCATCATGACCCTTCACAATTCGTCTTACTTGCTGAACCTTTTGTTTTTTAATCAGTGTGGTTACTTTTTTCCTCAGCTTCTCCTGTTCCTTGCTTAGTTTCTCTCCTTCCTCAATAGCAGCATCAGACTCACCTTCAGATATCTTGGCTTCCACATTCTTCCTCTTCTTAGTCTTCTCCAAAAACTTGTGTATCCTACCCTGATCCACATAAGAGATTATTGCGTACAAGCTCTCAATAAAAGCCAAGAAATACAACAGCTATTTGCTTCGTAATAATTACAAATTCATTAATTATGGCTCCAAACAAGCAGCTATTTGCTTTGCTAGGAGAAAAAAGAAGAAATTGCAATTTTCACATTTCTAAACTAAAAACATAATTGCATTTTTTATTAAGATATATCACAACAAGAATATAGGAAATTCATGGGGAGATGCTAATCATGAAAGGTCCTACCTCCATTGGTTGTCAACCATTTTTAAGCAGCAAAACAGTAAGAATGCTGAGAAGTATACAGTCTTCCAAAGAATCGTATGCTTTAACATAAGATTGACAGGCAAACTATGTGAAATCAATCATTCATTCAACAAGAGCTTCAAAAGCAATGTAAGTCATGTTTTGGACCTCAACTCATGTGTATGGTCACCAATGATGACTCTTGGTTTTGACTGATCCCTGATTCATAGGGCTTGATTTTTGCTGTTCCTACATTTCGTTTTTCTAAGAAAATATTTTCTGGTGCATCTACTGTACGATCCTTCCAGAAAAGGGAAACACCCCATCCTTTATCATGTTAGCTTTTTGTTATCACTTGTCAAAGAAAAAAAAAGGATCTTTGAAAGTAGTCTTTGTATTCTGTTGACGATGATTGACTGAAGTTCAACAAATTCCCAAATATATGACATCTGGCACCTTAGAGTTCGACACCACTAAGATTGATTTTCTGCTTTAAATCTAAATATTTTTTTATATATAGAAAATAAATCTAGATTTATTTAAGCACAAACAAGAAATCAACTTGACAAGTAATAAGAAATTCCAGCATCCTACACAAACTATTCGCATACCATATGAACAAGACAAACAAAACTGTATTGATCATCACAACAACAACAACCAAAAAGCGCCATGCAAGTTTCCCATCAGACGATTACTAAACACCAAAAGTGCTTGAGATTTGAAAAATTGAATCAACTAAAATGTGCTATCTAAAGGATAAATTAATGTTATGAAGAAACATGAAAAGGTATTAGAATATCAAGATAGAAGCACAGTATCCTACAGTTAGCGGGAAACATTTAAGAAAGCTCCAAAGACACAACTGGAGGTATTGAAGGGATGGGAGAATAGAGGATAAGTTATCTCATTGAATTCAACTAAGGGGCCAAATTACTATATGAACCAAGCAAAGCGAATTCTTCTAATGAGTTTCAACCTGACATTCCTACAGCCCTATACCTGTGTGTTCTCTTTGCCTTACATTTCCAACTTAAAATAGAAACAGAAAAAAAAAAAAAAAACAGTAGTTTGATCCTAAATATTTAATCAAATCCAACTAAACTTCAAGAACAAAACACTAAAAACCAAAAATTTAATATTCTGAGTCATTCACCTCGTGCTCAATGGCTTCGCCAACAACGGATGCGGCTTGAACCACCCTGATACTGGCACTCCCCCCATTTCCAGTCATCAACAACCCCATCAACTTATGCATAGTAATCACTGCCATCATATCTGCGGGCAAGTCACTAAAATGGGCTCTATGAGATACCCTCAAGTTCCGCTTACACAATTCTTGCTCTGCAACAATTGCATCCCTCAAAGGCTCAAACCAACCAAGAAACAAAGACTTTACATAAGGCAAATTAGGTGCCAGTTTCTGCTCGCACATGTCCTCTAACATCTCTTGATACTCTTGCGCCGCCTGTTCCCACGCTTCTGTCTCCATCTTTATTTGCCTCCTTTTGAGAATAGCATACTTTCCAATCCCCATACCTGCCACCATTTTCTTCTCTTGAGGCCTAAACTGTGGTTCCATTTTCTGGAAATGCTTGTTAACTTGCTCCATTAGTCCTTGAAAATCATCAGACCCGGAAAGGTCTGATTCGTCATTTGAAGGAATCACATCTGCGGCCGCTGCTGTTGCATACCCCTTGAAGAAAAAAGGGGAGAGATCAAAAGGTTTTGTTAAATCACCAAAACTAGAATTGCACAATTTGTCATTTTGAGGAAAAACACCAATCTGACGAGAACATAGGAAAGAAAATGCTGAATTTAGGCATTTTTTGGCATCTGGGGATCTGATATTTTCTATAAAGGTGGAGTCTTTAAAGAAGTTACTAGAATTCGAGGGAAATTTCAGCTGTTTAGAAGGAGAACATTTGGCTAAGGTTCTCCACATGATGTAGAAAACAATAACTATGAACCAATGATTTATTGTTATAATCTAAAAGGACAGGGCTTTAAATTGGAGTCAAGAAGGGAAATAGCAATGAAAATAATGGAGGGCATAGAAAAAAAATTGAAGAGAAGTGAGGGAGAATATGAATTAGAGAGGGGGGGGAGACGGAGAGAGAATGATGAAACGGAGATGGTGAAAGAATCAAAATCTTTGTAAATGTGAAATATCGAGAAAGGTGGAGGTGGGAATGGTGAGGGAAGCTTTACTGCCGCCTTTAAACCCTCCTTAAAACCTACGAGGGGAGGTCTTCTTCAATCTCTTTGCATGGATCCATGGGTTTTAAGGCCTGACCCGTTTAGTGACTTGCGGAGCCATGGACCATGCTTAATTTGGGAAAAGCTATGGTAATTTGGTATTTGGGTTCACCCAATTGCTCCGGGCAATCCCCAAAAGAATTCGGTTTGCAAATTACATTTATTATTTTTAAGTTTTAAAAACTAATGTTCTTTTAATTTTCCTGGGACCTGACTTTAGCTAGCTAGTCAAAACTTTATTTGACCTACATTTATTTAGTTAATCGTAAATTAATAATTATTAGAATTCCGGGTAAAAAAAATTAATGGGGCAATGGGTGAATTAATCTGATCCAGTAAAGCAATTTTAAGAGAAAAAGATCACATCTAGTAAATGAAAAAAAAATCCGAGAATTGATAATTACCCGGAATTGCAATTTGTCATGAAATTAAAAGGATTTACCTTTCTAAAAAAAATAAAAAAAACTGTCCTTCTGTTTGGGAGCTTCACTTTCAAGCTCCTTTCCTTATTTTATTTTATTTTTTTCATTTCAGTTCTTTTTTTTTAGATTTATTTTTTTTATTTCGTCTTTAGACCTGTTTTAATGGTCATCCACTGTCACCTAAGTTATTTTAGGAATGACCAAGTTCAACAGATTACGTTAGAATAATTTCAACATAATTTAATTTAATTAATATTAATTAAATACTAAAAAAAATTGATATTACTAATAAAAGAAAAAAATAAATACACAAGTAAATAAAGATAAATTATAACATTTTTTAAAGTATTTTGAAATGGAAAAAACAATTAAAAAATTAATTATTATTTAAAAAAAGTGAACTACTTGGTATTAATTAAAATTGAAAAAAAATAATCAAAAGTTGAAAAGAAAAAAAAAAAAGAGTCAAGCAACTGCTGATCAAATTAAAACTCATGATGAGGAGAGTATGCAATTCCACAAGTTCTTTTGACACCGTGAAATGATGCAATCCTATAAAGATCCAACCCCGCCGATTCTTTACCCGTCACAAATTTAGAAGCACCTCTCTCTCCAGTTCACCCCACCTCTCTCTCTCTTTTGCAGGAGTTATTTCCCTCGAGGGCATAATAAAAATGATGCCTAATTCTCTAGTACGTCAAGATAATAATTAATCCTGCCAAGGATCACTCTCTGTCCTAACTTCTGATGGTTCAATTACTTGTGGCTCTGAGGTCTCACTGGCATTTGCATCAGATTCCTCAGCATTATCCTCTGCCTCATCTCCATCTGATCTACCCCATCTCCCTCCAAGTGCCATGGCCATCATCTCGTATATTTTACCACCCAGCTCAGCTGGGCTGTCAGGCTGCAGCATCAAGGGAAAGATGTGAATAACAAGAGCCTACTCATATACTAGCGTATGCTGAGCAATTAAAAGAATTCAAAAATATCTATTCTCATTCTTACAGTGAATCCACTGGAGATCAATGCAGTATCATATAGGAGGTCAACAGCTCTCTTGGCATCACTGCTATCAGGAGCATTCTTGCAAGCAGCCTGCATATGCAAACAATCTAAGAATCAGAAACTCCATCTAGAAATAAGCAATTCATCTTAGGTATTTTCATCCATGAAGTTAATGCACAAGGCAATACTTCATCGATATATCAACAAGAAACTGCCATCCATTTACATGGTCAATTGTTGACACTCCAAGAGGGATTCTTGACATCCTCGAACCTTTTTGATCACATAAGCCTCTAACTAACTAAATAACTGTGTGTGTAGTTAAATCTTGGCAGGTAAATAACTTTAAAGACCCATCGGTTCTTCAAAGCTGTCTCTCGTCAGGTTCTCCATTACCTCCTCAGTTAGTGATTGTAGTAGTAGTAGAAGAAGAAAAGGAAGAACATCAACAGCAACAATACCATAGCTTCACCAAATTAAACAGTGTTGAGAACAACTGTCTTACGTTTAAGTCTTTAATGATTGGGTGATCTGGATTAATCTCCAGTATTCTCCTTCCCCTCATGAACTCCAAGCTGGATTGATCTCCAAGAGCTTGTGCTTTCATCAACCTTCAAAAGCACAAAACAATTGAAATAAGATCAACTGAATAAGCTTGAGCTTCTGTTAGGTGGGGTGGGGTGGGGTGATAGGTGTTGTTAAAGACAATTTCTAACCTTTCCATGTTGGCAGACCAACCAAACTTGCCAGAGACAAGCACACAGGGAGAAGAGCTGAGACGCTTTGAAACTTGGACTTTGGCCACCTTTTCACCCAGTTGCTGCTTGATCCAATCACATAGGAGATTGTATTCTTGTTTAGTTTCCCTCTCTTCGACCTCATCATCACCACCTTGCATCAATACCCTACATCGTTAGCGAGATGGAAACTAGAGCCCCAAGAAGAGAGGAGCCATGCCATGAAAAAGCTTTTGAATTGCTTCAATGAATTGTATAATAGATACAGAAATTGCTAGTGCTAACCCAGTTCTAGATCTTCCTTGCTGATATCAACAAATTTCTTCTCTTTGTAGGTTTGCAGGTTCTGGATGGCAACCTCATCAATTGGCTCAATTAAATAAAGGACCTACAAACAATGCATCAAACAAAACCACATCAAACATCCAGGAACATGTAAAGGAATATAAGATGTCTATGCCAACACAGAACCTGAAACGGGTTATAAAGAAAAAGAAAGTGCAACAAAATATAACATTATCATAGTGACAGCTACAAGGAACGGCAAGGTAAAAAGAAAAGGAGACAGAAATCATGAATATGAATTTAATTAGGGAAATCATTAAAAATATTTAAACCTACTTCAGCATGATTTAATATAATCCTTCCTTTTATTTAAGGTTTCAATTATTTCATTCTTGAAGAAGTGTTTGTTGTAGAATTACATTCTTATAAAACAAATCATTAAGGTTGTGTGTGTGTGTTTGTGTTGTATAGGTATTATTTTACTCTGAGGTTTTAACAGTTTTATATACCCAACAGCTGCAGCCAGTACACAACACCCACAGCAGCACAACTAAAACAATCAAATATTTACTTTCTAGGTTGAGCTTACAATTAGATTGGTTACTTTACAAAGAAAAGGATGATTAGCTTATTTTTCATCAGCTAAAAAAATCATGTGTTGCTGCATCACAGCAAAACTTGCCTTCACCATGTGAACTCAAGTGCAGGTATACTTAAATCTACGCCACGCACATACCTCAATGTCTTTTTGAACCAACTTCTCCAAGAAGGGCGCACTCTTAGCACTTTTCAAGCTGTCTGTTGCCAAGTAGTATATAGCCTTCTGGTTTTCTCCCATGTTTTCAATATATTCATCTAAGCTTGTGAGTTCCTCCTCGCTTTTGGAAGTGTAGAACCGCAACAGTGGAGTTATGCGCTTGTGATTACCAGAGTCTTCAACACATCCTAACTTCAGAAACCTGCCAAAGTTCTCCCAGAATTTTTTGTAATCCTGAAAATCAAAAACATATGTATATACTATTCATTAGTAAAACACAGGCTGAACAGAGGATAAAATATACATGGACTGCATGCCACTAACCTCTTTATTTTCACTTTCAGAAAGATCTTGAATCATGTCAAATGTTTTCCTAACTAGCCTTTTTCTCATAATCCTTACAATCCGACTCTCTTGCAGAATCTCTCGAGAAACATTTAGAGGAAGATCATCGGAATCCACCACACCCCTCACAAAGCTCAAATATCGTGGAAACTGCCAAAAAAAGAGGCAAGGACAACATACTTAGCTTGTTCTTGTATAACATTGCAACTTCATGACAAACTTAGCTCCCCAAAACAGTGTGTTGACTCGTAAAAGACAATAAAAAAATTTGCATGGAGGATAAAGTACAACATTATATGGATATGAACAAAGATCTTCTCCGATTAAAATTCAAATACAATATCTATGTATGATTAAATATGCGTGAAGAAAATGCAGAAAACAGTAAATGTTACAACTTCAATAAATTATTACATCACGTACCAGTTCCCCATCAAAATCATCTGAGATAAATACCCGCTTCACGTATAAACGAATGTTCTTTGTTTTAGGATTTATTACTTCCTCGTTGTTAAGAGGCCCCATTCCTGGAATGTATAGAACGCTCCTAAACTCAACCTCTCCCTGCAAAAAAATTTGAATTAATTTCATACACTGAAAAATTGGTAGCCAAGTAAGAAGTATGAATATTATGGTACCTCTGTGGTAAAGTGTGCATATGCAAGCGGATCCAAGAATTCATTAAATGTCTTCTTGTAGAACTCCTGATATTCATCCTTTTCAACTTCCTTCGGATTCCTCATCTACAACAACAAATAGAAGATAAAAATAGAGTACATTATATAAGAAATTGCAAAAACAAAGGTAACACCTACTTAAATACTCACCCAAATCGGTTTTGTCTCATTGACTAATTCCCAATCCCAATACTTCTCAGTTTTAGTTTTCTTTGTCTTTTTTTTCTCACCCTGCACCAGGAACATGGACCCAGTTAAATGGCATGATTAATTAAATGAAAATCATAGCACCGTCATTAAGATTGTGATGGCATTTACCTCTGGCACCTCTTCTCCTTCTTTTGGTTCTTCCTCCTCTTCCACCTGCCCAAGGTTTCAATTTCGCAGAAACGCTTTAGCTGGTATAGGCTTAAATGTACAAGCAACACTAATAATGGCAAACAATATTCAGCTCAAATTATCACTCACATACAACATTGTGTGATTCAGAAAATATAAGTTCTTACAAAGGTTCTAAGAAACCAGGTCAAAGAGCCAACACAGTTTTTTTTTTTTTTTTTTTTGATAAATAGCCAATACAGTCTTTTAAAATGGTAAGAGTAATGAACTTCCTTTAAGAATTCCAAACCGTTCAATGTACATGCAAACCAATGTTCCACGCACCCAGATTTTTTCAAATTTCATGTAAATTTGACAATAAGCAGGAAGTAAGAGAGGGATGCATTCTGACCTCAACAGTCCTTGATTTTTCTTCCCATGTATAGATAGGGAAAGCAACGAACTGAGAGTAATTCTTCACCAACCCCTGAATTCTGACCGGATCTGAGAATTCATACTTGTCATCTTCCTGCAATAGGACAATAACTTGTAAGCCTGCTTTTGATCACAACTACTGAAGTTGGACAAAGAGACGCGTGAACCCTACCCCCAAATCCCACACACAAAACAAGCCAGCAAAGAGAGAAATTTTCAGCTTTGTTTTTGAACCATAAGCAAATAATACTGGCTTTCAATAATAAGGTTAAATGCCTGTTTTTCATCTAATTTGTGAATAATATCCAAAGAGCATGTGTACCCTTAAATAAAGTGTGATTTGAGTTCCACGGCGGAGGAGCTTTTCAGGGTCAGTTTCTTCCTTGATGACATAAGAGCTACTGTCAGCTTCTGATTCCCAAACATGTTGCTTATCTGACTTTGGGCTCTTTGTAGACACAACGACCTGATTGCAAATTATATGGATAATCAAGTTTAATCAGGAACTTGCTACAGAAATGACAGTCACAAAAACTTCAAATAATAGCAAACAGTGCAATATATACAAAAAAAGTTCATAGAAAATACACTGCACCTTCTCAGCTACAAGGAAAGCAGAATAGAAACCAACACCAAATTGGCCAATCAAACCATTGTCTGCCCCAGCATCTTTGTTTTCCTGTAGATAACAGGGCAGGGAACTTAATTATATGTCCAGCAGAATCCAAATATGGTAGGCGATTTGATGTTATCTAAAGGAGAAAACAGACACCTTAAGAGCCTTTAGAAATTTTGATGTGCCACTCTGAGCAATAGTTCCAAGGCAGTCAACAAGCTCCTCTTTTGTCATCCCAATGCCAGTATCTCTGCAGATTCAGAAAAATCAGATCAAATTGCTTCCCAGCATGCTTGTCTACAAGAAGGAAGTGAAATTAAAATAAGTCTTTGCATACGTTATGGTAATGGTGCCATTGTCTGGATCAGGTCTGATGCGTATCTCGAGGTCACCAGCATCCCCAAGCAATGAGGGCTCGGTCACACTTAAGAATCTCAACTTATCTAAAGCATCGCTTGCATTGCTGCATCACAGTAATAGAATCAAGTCACTATGTCTACTACAATGGGGAGCACTACCAGAACGACATGATATCAACAGAAAAGAAAATAGTGACTCGTTTCTTCGTCGGTAAATGGGCAGAAAAAGCATAAAAGCCTTTCCAGATAGGCTGCTTTTTCATGTTGCCCCTTACACAAAAAATTCCAATGTCCGACTAACAGACTAGATAGAAAATTAGCAAGCTCATAAAGCCTGGTAGTAACAAAGATTAAAATGCTCGCTAAATACCAATAGAGTCAATGCTCACCTCACGAGCTCTCTAAGGAAAACTTCCTTGTGGCTGTACAGACTGTGAACTATCAAATCCAAGAGCCGACTGACCTGAAAGGATTGAGATTCCCAACTTTCAGTGCCTTATAGACAAAAAATTTAACTCCAAACTAAGTAGCATGTAAAAACCAATTGTAACAACAATAAAAACCAACAAGGCATCCATCTTTGGTAAAGCTTTCATAATCACAGTATTCGGGACTCCATAAACAGCTAAGAAATTGCACAATCATCAATAATTATCCAATAAAAAAAGAGTGTTTTTTACTTGGTCAATCTGAAATCAAACAAAACAAAAATACAACACAAGAAAAACCTATACCCAATTCGCAAAACCTAAAAGACCCCAACTTTCACAAAATAATAAAGAGACCCACCTCAGCTTGATACTCAAACTTCTCGCCAGAAGTATCAGTAGCTTCCTTCTCTGCCACAGCAGCCTCGCACCGAACCGAAATCCGGTCATTTCTCTTCTCAAGTTTCCATTTTAATCCAGAACAGGAAAATTCCTTTTTGAGACCGTTATTTTGTGACAAAAAAACACTTCTCAGATTTAAGACTTTGTTATTTGGATGTCTAATAGAGGAGGGGAGGGAGATTAAAGAGGCATAAGTAGCTAAGCTTCTGCTTAAAACTGGAGCCATGAAAGAGAGGGGGGGGGGGAATGTTTTTGCCGAGCTTCCTCTTACAGCTATCTATTTCAGTGCAAAGGAGGGGAGAGCGTTGCAAAGAAGAGAAAAAACCCTTGAGGGGTTTAATGAGAAGAAGAGAGGGTTCTAGAATTTTATTCTAGACAAAAACCACTGTACTCTTTCAGGGATTTGCACTTGGAGTTATGTGTTTGTAAATTGTAAGGCTTAGATGCTGCCATCTCAGCATCCACAATATCCTCCTAATTTCTATTTTTATTTTTATTTTGCTCTTTTTGAACTTGAACAAAATAAAAATCACTGTCAACCAAATGCTGGTATTATCAATTTGGGCCCAGCATTCGATCTGGGTTTAGAAGCTAATTTGAGTGTGCTTATCACGGCAGTTGGAGGCTGATGCCGGCCAGAAAAATCAGGGCAGCGACCGATGGATGAAAGGCCCAGACAAGATTATTATTATAGAAGGAGTAATTAATATGAGTTTAGTAATTAAATTTCAATAAAACAACAAAACCGTCCCGTCAAATTTATATACAATGATCATTGGCATCTGCTGTTCTCTTCTCTGTATTGTACTGGAAGTGAGGGCCGGTGCAGTAGCAGCAGACCTTCTCTTTTTTAATGATTCGATGGTTAATGGTATTTTCAAATCATTTTAAGTGTTGATTGCTATTAAATTTTCCTACCAAGGGAGTTGATCTTGATGTTCAAGATCAGGAAATAAATAGAGGGGAGAGCAGTGGAGTAGCAGCCTCGAGTCTCGTTGTCGAGGAACAAAGATCAATAGAATCTGGCAAGTTTTTCACTTGGAAACACCGTTGATTTATTCTAATTTATCATTGCAAGGATCTAACAGGTAACTCTCTAGTAAAACCAGTTGCGCTCGGTTACTTGGAGGAAGCATTGTCATTTGACTCGTTTCTATTCCTTTTTATCATCTTTCAAGTAAAAGGAATCGATATATATTAAATGCATATCCATGCATCCTGGATCAATAGAAATTTTTAAAACTTGATTGGGTTCAAGTAAAATTCAAAGGTAAAAAGTCAGATGAGTATGGATATTACTCGATCCTAACCTGACCCCTGTCTAAAACACTCAATCTAAAATAATAAATAATCTTAAATTTTGAAAAAAATATATATATATATTAGGTGATGGATTCAAATAAAATTGACCTAAAAATTCCCTAAAATAAACCCAAATAAATCATTACAGAGAGGAGAAAAATTAAAAAAAAAAAAAACACTCAAGGATATGGGCTCGAGTAAGGAGCTCGAGCCCATGCTCCTTGCATGGGCGCATGGACGACCAGTGCATGGGTGCTATGCAATGAACCAGTGCACCCCAGTAGGCGCGCGCCCAGTGCACCCCATTAGGCGTGCTAGGCGTGCACATTATCACCATTGTGGGCTCGGTATGTTATGCCCAAGCCTAGCGTGTTTGGGTCCAAGCAGTGCTCTGAACCCACTTTCATCTCTAATGGGCCTCAACCCAACACTCGCCAGAGAATTTTTCTCGGGTCCCATGTGAGTCTCTCGATATTTTATACTGATTCAATACATATTATTTTAAGTAGAATATAACTCATAATATTGTAAGGATAAAATTACACTCTAAGTCCTTCTTTTTTTAAAAAACAAAAACATAACTCATGAGATCTTCAGAACAAAAGTTCATAATCTCTTTATTCTCAATATTTATAGCAGATGTATTTTCAAAGTCTATTTTCTTAAAATATCATTGTATTTTCTCTCTCTACAAATTACTAACTTTATCATTGGAGAATCACCACGTTCATCAAAAATGACCTTTTATGTATATCAACTACAGTCACCTGGCTTACCGGGCACCTCCTGCTATTACTACAGTTACCAATCAACTGCCTTACTAGACGTCACCTAATAACACTTATCAACCCTCTAGGTTTTTCGTATCAAGTCACTAGATACCCTGACTAAGAAGAATAAATCAAATTGTTTGAATTAAGAAATCAATCAATTATCCAACACATCAACTTTATTCCTAAGCATTTTGAATTTTGAGACTCATCACTACGCTAATAATATATTAAATAGTTGGGTTTTGATCGGGTCGATGAGGTCACCCGTTCAACTTGGGTATTTTTACTATGCAAGTTGGGTTTTTTATTTCTAATTTCCTGCGTTGAAGACCGGTTGAAGCCCCAGTTCGACCCATCTGTGTGGGTTTTAAGACAATGACAGCGGTGGGTTGAACGTTGTGTGAATATAAGCAGGAATTAATATTACCTGATTTTATTGCTGATTACCGTTTCTCATGGCTTTTCTTCCTGTTTCTCATTTACTGTTTTAATTCGGTGACGTTGATAAATGCTGTACCTTTTGTTGCCATTAGGATATTTCGCGCTGATTGTAAATCCTGACAGTGAGCTGATTCAATTGTTGATTTCTGCTTTTGACTTGATATGTTAACAAAATGTCTAATAATCATTCTCTCTATAAACAATTCAAAAGCATGCGAAATACGCGCATCACAGAACTTACAGATGAAATCAAAAGTAAATATGGATTTGGCAAGCAGCAATGTTTTCTTGAGTCACTGTGCTTGCTGAGCTCCTCTTAATATGATTTGCAAATAAGAGGTGGGTGCTCTAACATGGTTTTGGTTGCTGTGCACATGACAAAAACACTAGTAATTACAAAAGACATGATTTTGCGAGAACAGGAAAAAAAAAAAAGAGCTTGATTTTATAGGCCCACATGTTTAATTCTACTAAATATATTTATGAAATTATTTCACTGAATAGCCACAGCACTTGTAGTCATTTCAGCTACAAGAATTCACATAAAAGATCGACAGGAAAAGGCAAACAGCAAATTGGACGAGGAAGGTTATGAAAATAAGGATAATAAAATCAATAAGAACCAACCAGCAATCACCAGACTAAAAAGCTGTAGGGGATAGTTGATGATTGCTGGCTGACCATACTCCCCTTGCTTAGATGCTATTTTGAAAGCGCAAACAGCCGCAGCAAAGGAATTTCTCTGTTTTTGCTGAAGTGATCCAGGACTATTTAGGAGCAACATGATTTGATTTATCAAGCTGGAGCTTTCTCAAAGACTTCAGAATCCACAAGGTAACTGTAATAGATAGAAGAATAGAAGATCTGTGATCAATGGATGTATGTGTACTAGAAACAGTAAATTAAATCAACCAGACAAGGAATTGGAAAAGGATGTTACGGCTCATATAGGATTACTGACCTTAACCTGATCGATCAGGCCTCGGCAGCTGTCTGCTTCAGACAATCAACATTGCACAATCCAACAGACCTCACCATGTCTCCCAACCTGCCATAACCAATTCCAATTACCAACATCACCATATATTCCTCAACATAGACTTACAAAGGACACGAAACAAAACAAATTAAGCCTTAGTTGTATGGACCGGTCGAAGCTGTTCCTAGCTTTCTCTGGCTGATCCGTGCTATTTCTTGCTTTGCCCATGCGATCAATGCTCTTTCGTGCCCTTTCTCTTCTGTCAGTGCTGGCTCTTGCTTTCTCTCTACTGTCTGTGCTTAGCCTGGATTTTTCTCTGTGTCCAATACTAGGCCTTGCCTTCTCTTTATGATCTGTGCTTGGCCTTGGCTTCTCCGCATTGTGTTCTGCAGTATTCAAGGGTTGTTCAGGTTGATCAGTACTTTGGGCCGATACATTTCTAAGACGCGGCTGCAATTTTTCGATGGCACATATGAACTTCTTGAGATGCTTCAAGTATTCTGGGTAGAGTTCCAGATTGCAGTGGTTTCCTCCTTTAAGCCACAATGGCTCATACTTCTCTTTGCAAAGCTCCCAGAGCTGCTTCCCATGAGAGAAATTCACAACTTCGTCTTCTGTTCCCTGCAAGAACCAGTAGGGAAATTACATTTCATCACACAATTTTTCGCATCTTCTGTTTCTTAAATTTGATCAATTTCAAGTATTGCAACAAGTTTTCGTGAAAAAAATGTAGGATTTCGAGTTCTCCGAAGCAACCGGTTCATATTCCATATCCATTCTGCGCCATTTTGAGCCATTCCTTAAGAATAGTGGTTATTCATAGTCATAGCTCAGGCCTAATCAAATGAAATCGTATTATTTATTAAAAAGTTTGACTACAGGAAAATACTGCATAATGGACTCCTCCGCATCGTGATGACAACAGAACATCAATGTGTTTTTGCAAGAACACAACTCATATCGTGAAATTCTGTTTCTCAATGCTGTACCAGAAAGCTCAGATCCTTATTTATAAAGAAAGAGGAAAAGTTCTGCTGTGTCGAAGTTTGAATAATATTATTTGGAAGCAAAGGTCTATAATAAGGCTAAAATATTGCATCAAAATTTGCAGAACATGCCAGACTGAATTCGGCTTCAGCAGAGAAACAAGAGGAAATGGTACTCACATGAATTACAAGAACTGGGCAGTTGACTAGCGGGATTTTATCAATATTCTGCAAGGAAAAATAAAGGATTACCCTGAAAGGAAGTATCAAATCTAACACATTAAAATTACATGCGAAAATGTGAGAGACGAACCTTGTAAATGTCGAACCAGAATGTTTTCTTGATAGGATGCATGACTCGAAGGCCAGACAGGATAGGACTGTGAAGAATAACAGCCCTTAATTCAGGCAAACAAGTAGCCAATTCAAGAGCAGGTCCACTCCCTAACGACTGGCCATACAATATAATGTCTTCCTCCTTCACTCCATATGTCTCTTCAAGGCATTTAAATGCAGCCTCTATATCAGCATACGTGTCTTGCTCACTTGGCTAATTGGCATCAATGCATTGCACAAAATCAGCCGTCATTTCACTTACAATAATTCACAGAGAAAACAGCACGCTATACTGAAACAGAGTTTTCTAGAAGACTTGTAATTACTAGTGGAAATGTCAACCTGTGATAAATTGAGTACGTTCTCTACTCAAGAACTTTTAACTTGGTAGCTCACAAAAATGATAATGGTTCAAAGTGTAATCTCTTGTTTCAGCACCTGGTTTAAGCAGGCTTGGTCATTTGGTGAGTCTAGAATGCCGGCGTCAGTAGAATATCAAAGTTGTTGGACCATTAAATTTGAATAAAGTGATGAAAAAATTCACTTAGATTAGTTCAAGGGACTAACCCACGTATGCATTTTAACTCTGTCGGCTTGGTAGAGACCGAGGACATTGTAGTAAACCCCGGACACTACTCACTTCTTTTCTACCATAATATAAGTAGTTTCTCAGTGTATCATGTATATTGCGAGGTAATTAGAAGTTCACCCTAACAACCCCCTCCGCCGCCTTCTAATTCTGAGGTTAATTAGGCAGGCCTGCCAAATTTGCTCGAGCCCGTGTAGAACAAGGGAAACATGAGAAAAGAGTCTTGTCATGAAGCATAGAAAGTCACATTTCGATTCTCTATGCTTTGACTTTTAAAAATTTTCTCTCGACATTTTCATGAAAGTATGAGACCTGCTATTAATTCCATGCCCAAGTGAGCTTGACTGGTTTGGATTTTAGTTTGATCACTAACTTTCTGATCGATTATTTTAAAGTCAGGTGGAAACAGACAGGATTTTATACCTTTCCAGAAGACTGTCCATAGCCAGAATAATCATACCTGCATAACACCAAAGAACAAAATGCCATAGATCATCATACTATAAAATCCAAAAAACACAAAAAAAATACTAGTAGCAAGAAACTAAAAATTGTTGATACGCATCGATTAAAATGATCAAGCTGACCCACCCCATAAGATTAACATTGAGATGCAAGCTAAGCTCAGTGAAAATATGATACATCTGGCCAATATCAGCAGCATTGCCATGAGAATACAACACTGTCAATGAAGCTGATGGATTCTTCGCATACATGGCAACAATCTCATTGCCTTTCTTCGTACATAATCTCAAAACATCCACGTTGTCCCTCTGGTGGAGTGTATCTGATGAGAGCCTAAGTTTTCCGGTTTCTTCATCCACTAATATGGTGTAAGATGGTGGATTTGGTGGAAAGAAAGCAAATTTTGCTGCCATGGATGATGTTGCTACCCCCATCTGGTAAAAAAGAATACTGATGGAGAGCCTGGAGGTGATTAACTTTTTGGGGGTGTGAAAGGCTATCTGAAGTGCATGGTAAAGTTTCAGTGTGTGGGTTTCTTTAGCTGTTTGGTTCTAGATAAAAATGGCTGGAGATATGGTCTTTGTGAGAGCAAACATGGAAAGAACAAAATTAGAGGAAAGGATTTTTATAGGTTATTGAAGAAGAGTAATTCCAGGTTGTCTGGATGACAAGTTTGAATTCATTTCCAAAAACATATTTGATGATAGGAGCCAAAAAGGGCATTGCTAGAGGCCCTGCTTTCTCTTCAGACTAGACTATGTGTCTCTCGGTTAGCATTATTTTTGCCATACCTAAAATCCATTAGAATAATTATACTTCTTTGTTGGAAGCCGGTATCTTGATGATGATGCTTGCTTTGATGTATAATGGACAAAAAAACTCGAGAGAGAACAAAAAAAAAAGAAAAAAAAGGGATTTAATGCTAGAAATAAAGTGGATGAATGATGAATGGGTGGGTGGGACTCAGGACTCCCAGAAAAAAAATAAAACAAAATTCAAAGTAAATGGAATGGGTGGGACTAGTTTAGAAGGGAATAGGGAACACTTCATGATTACATATAAGTACATATAGTTTTTTGACTTTGAAATCGTGGCTCTTCCTAATTGCTTTTCATTGCCTAAAGCTCGCAATGAGTAGAAATTGCTATTTCATAATCATCTCTGTTTCGTTTCTCCATTAAAAAAAATATACTAATAATTGCGTGTGCCCAGTATTTCTTCACTCCTAAATTATAAGATTTTCAGTTTCTTTCATCATTAAATGTCTTCTATTTATGTTTACCTTGTAAGATTTCCAGCACTCATCATTTTGCTCGTGACTTGTTTTTTTTTTTTCTTTTATAAAGAGATAAACCCACAAATAAATTGATCGTACATGCACATGATAGAGGAGAAAAATTGCAGGTCTAGAAGAGTTTTCATCTTCTCAATGTCAAGACTAAAACTTAGAACCCTATCAATGGTGGAAATTCAAATATAAAAATTCAAACTTTATAAGCAGGAAAACAAAACTCCAAAATGAAAATCGATTCCACTAACTCGAAGCACGGAGGACTAATGAACGCCAAGAGACCTCATTCAAAAAAATTTCAGGACGAGGGAGCCTTTTCTTTCCTTCTTTCTTTCTTTTTGGTCGAGGGAGCCTCTAGCTTTTACTTTGATCAAATGCTTGTTAGTCGTTTGAACTTTGAGTTCCACGCCTCCTTGCAAGTGGGTCCTCGTGGATGCTGCTAGTGCTTACATGGAGCCTAAGCATGCAGCTGTGAGGAACTTGAAATCAATCAAGGCCATCAAGAAGGGCCAGGGCATGCGGCAGGCCACCCAGTCTTTGTTCTTGGGCACCTCAGCCCACAATATAAACAAGCCTCAACATGGAAACTCAAGCACATCGCGAGGAGCTCATGAAAGGAGCCCAGCATCCCCCTTCTTGGGACTCAGATGCACATTATTATTAATAATTATTTAATATTATTTAATGATAATAATTAGTTTAATATTATCAAACTAACCTATATGGACATTAATACAAATTTCATATATTGAAAAAGAACATAAACATATTACATTGCAGATGCTCTGTGTGATTTGAAAAAAATAAATCCTTTAGAATTATAATATCAATCTTTATAATAATAACTATTCTTTTTTTTTTTTACCAAGTGCCTTTTTTATTCGTGACACTTCTTTTGTTGTCATTTTTTTTTATAAAAAAAACAGTGAATACACTTCCCTATTTGCAATAAGTTCCATACTTTCAATTTTGTATTTTTATTCTTCGAACTATGTAGAATAGTTTATATTTTTGTTTTTTTTTTTTTCATTAAAAGAGCAGAATATATATATGTATCAAAGTCAGATATTTTGACAATTTGTGCTTTTGAATATTAAAAATAATATATTTTGTGGGACACACCGTTGAATAACTAGCACTCCATCCATTACTATATATATATATATATATATCAGTAACAAATATTTTACCCAGGTAGCTAGCTAGAGATATATAATAGTCTTCTGCATGGAGCTGGAGAAGCACCAAGAGGGGTTGTCATGTGGCAGCCATAGCAGGGCCGTGGCTAAAGGATACGTAGCACAAGTTTCCATAGTTGCAGGGTGGTAGTTTGGCTCTTGGTGAAATTCATAGTCACACAGTCCTCAATGGAAGAGAGCCCACCCACAGAATTTCTAAACAAATTGAAGTTGGGAGGAACGCCTTCTGTCTTCGAATTCCTATGCTCTAAACCCCAATATTGCAGCTTTTCATGTTTTATCTTAATTAATTAGCGATGTTAATGTTTTAGTAAATCCATGGTGTGATCACCTCCCGGCCCCTTGATTTTCTATTTGGTTTGTGATCAATCAACTGCCCATTATTATTTCCCATGAAGCTGTGGTTAGCAGACTGCAATATATTCTTAGCGGGATAGAAATCATGTCAGGCAAAATCTAGCATTTATTCTATTCTATTCTATTTTCTCCCAAAACATCAGAGTACAAACGACGTTGTCAGTCACTGTCTTACCCAGTTATATATATATATATGCCAAAAACACTACCTTAAACTCAGAAAGAAACCATGCTAGCTTGCTTATTGCCAAATATTCTGACAGATGAAATCATGAATTTCGCCTGGTTAAGCATGTCCATAGCCAACCTGAAGCTAGAGCACAGTAGAATAGAAAGAGCTAGAATTGATCTGAATCCATTTTCCATTATATAGGGAACAGTAATTATATAGATAAAATAAACATAGAAAGCCTGGCATTAGACTTTATAAATCTCGTAAAATAAGAAAAACCATCCTCGTTGATTGGATGGCGGCAGACAGGCGCAAAACACAGTTAGTTTCCTTTCAACGTTGTCACATTCTTAACCTCCACCTCCATCAAAACTGTTAGTGGCTCTGTATTGGTTCCAACGCCACTCGTCAAGAGTTGATTATAGCCCACTCCTCCTTGTTTATGGTATTTGATCAATAATAATTAGTCACTATCGTATAAAATCAAATAATCCCTTAGCCACTTCGACCATCCTAATTAAATTAGCAGTTTTTTCTTTTCTTTTCAAAAACACGTTCTTTCTTAATTAATGAAAACACTAACTCGTGTTTTGGCAATACGTTTGGACCAGGTTTGAAAGTACTTTTCTAATTAAGACGTGTTCAAAAAAATTATATTTATACTTTTTTTTAGATGTTTCTATTTACTCAATTATCAAATATGCACAGATCAGTTATAAATGAGTTTAGGAGTTTTATTAATTAATCAAATTACAGGTTATAATTAAACCCTGTCGCACTGCGAAACCTTTCATGACATCCCAATGCACAAAAAGTTGAATCATATTGTGATTGAAAAAGTGCTTTGAGATTCTCGTTTTCGTTGGTCCAATTGACACATGTGGTAACCCGAGGGTTCATGCAATAATTTAATGTATTATAAGTTGGTGTACAAATTCTGAATTAACAGTAACTAATTAACAATTGAACATGGGGAAACGAATGTTGGGACCATAGCTATCTCACTAGGGTATATAGCAGCTATAAAGCTACATTTGACTCGTGTTAATTTGAGTGTCTCTATAAATCTCAGTTTTGTGCTTTCATTTATTTCTCTTCTGCTGTTTTGAATGCAAAAACAGATATACATACTCAATGAAAATGGCTGCTTCGCCTGTGAAGTTTACATGCTTGCTGCTCTTACTGCTGTTTACAAGTGCATGGCTCAACAGTGCACGTGCCCATCCAAGTATGTTGCCTTCCCTTTACTGTCTTGTATTTTACTCTCATCTGGGGTTCTTGACGTTAATTATTCGATTTTACTAACATTTTTCATTTGAACCTTGATATGGGAAATTAGCAGCTGTGGAAGTCGATACTTTTTCAAGTGAAAGGGTAAAGAATTCGTGTCAACATATATAGCAATAATCAACTGTTTGCCCAATACCGGTTGATATCCTTATTGTCGGTCCATTTCTGAAGTGCTTCATGTTAATTGCCTGCAGATAATAGTGGATGGCGATGGAATGGTCACGACCAGCATTAAAAAGATAGGAGGAAGAAAAGTGGTTCGAGCCCACAACATCAAAAGGCCAGACATTAAAGGCAATGTAGCGCATGGAGGGACCTCAAGGATTTCGAGTGCAAATGATCAAGTGGTTGGAAAATATGGCTACGAAAGAGAGGTTATGGATATAGGAAATAAGCGAAACGGGGGTCGATTTCCTGAAGGGGTTAAAGAGTCAGGTTTTGTAGCTTTTAATGCTGATTACCATGAGCCTAGGCACCATCCACCTAAAAATAATTGAGGGTGATTTTAAAAAGTAGAACATCATTCTTAAGACAGTTCCTAATCTAGACTCTTGTTTTCGATCCTATATATTGTCTGTTTTATCCGTTTGTTTTCCAACATTTACTTCTTCTCTTTTCCTTTTTGGTTCGTTTGTGAAGTGACAGTGACATGATCAACACTAGTTAGCACTGCTAAGCATTTGACTCTGTTAAATAAAGGCAACTAACCTTTCAGTACTGTTAATTTTTTTTTTCTCTCGTGCCAGTTCTCTGGTTCTGCTATCCATCATGCGTAGCTTATAGGTTCTTCATCCTTTGTTTTGATTCGATGACTAACTGCTAGTTAATTGCTTGATCAGCTTTCTCATCCCACCAGGAATCAATTAGGTCACAGACATGTAGCCCCTTGTGACTTTCTAGGGCTCAACGATAATTTCATGTGCATCGCTGCCTTTAATTAGTCCAATCAAATAATTTGCTCGCTTCGTTCGTGTATAGGATTCTACCATAGTCTATAGATTTTCATTTTAACACCAGACAATTTTTATTGATCAATATTAGAGCTAGTGAATGTCGCCAAAAGTTCAAGATAACGTGAATATTGGCTTGGCCAAATAATCTAAATCCAGGTAAAACTAGGGAAGTACTCGATCCCTTCCCTCTCGACGTGCTATGGAGATCTATCGATTTGTAAGAGTCAGCGAGTGCCGAGTATCTACTCTCTCGGGCCTCAGCACTTTGCTGAATATTACTCTATTGTAACCGGAAAAGAAAAGAAAAACTCAATGGTGGTTTTGGTGGTGTGTCGAGCTTTGGGCTCCTACGTACGCCATTCTTCCAGTTTTCGGCCTCGATCCGTTATCTTCCCAAACCTTTATTTAATGGAATGGAATTGAATTTCATGTTAAGATCATAAATATCCAATGGCTAATTATTTCTTCGAGTTTTTTCTTCAACGTTTAGCACTGTTGTTCGAGAAATCAAATCTAAGCAGAGAGTGCTAAACACATCTCAATACAAGATTTTTGCTTTGTGATCCAGTAGGAAGGCAAGCAAAGCTATTTGCTGTCTGATGCTACAAGGTCGTCAGCAAAACACTATAGAGCTAAGTTCACTTGACTAAATTCCCTGTCAAATTAAAGCATTAAATTAGTACTGGTATAAACCAGTGCTAATGAACTAAGAAAGAGAAAATCTTCCAAATGGAGCATTATATTATTCCACAACAATCTATGAAAAAGACTCTCTGTCTGCACCAGATTTAATATGGTAAAGAGTGATGTAACTAGGAAGAAATGGGATGCGATGGGATCTCTCTGTCTGTGCAGACAACAGGTATGCTTCACGGTTCAAAACTCAAGGCAGAAGAGTACAAGTTAAGAATAATTTGGACCCATTACGCTTGCACTGAGACAAACACTACAACTAAAAGCAAATTTAAATGATAACTACATCTGCTGAACGTTACCATTAACCCTATAACTGAAAGTGCATTCCTAATTTCACATCATCTTGTAATAGCATAACAAGGAGAATGATATTGGAAGGAATCATGAACAGTACAAGGGTTTGATTTGCAAGGCATGTGGATTATTTGAGAACATTGATGTCATCATTCTGGGGAAAGAATGGCTAAACCATTTAAAATTAAGAGTCAATATATAATTCCTGTCATGTGTAGGGCCTGCGTCACGTACTGATGGCTCGTCATATTTAGCAAATTGGACCAGGAAATAAAAAACTGTTGTTAACTTACATGCATAACCACTTGATCTTAGGAACACCCGTCCTGATGTAAATATTGGTACTGGGATTATTTTAATTAGTAAGAAAAAAAAATAAAGTATTTTCATTAGAGAACTAAATATACCAAACACAAAACACAGACAGATTGGCTAGGTAAACCATCAGAAACCATAAAGATGAAGCAGTCGATCAATCCTCTTTGCTAAACTATTTCTTGAGTAATCTATTAGATTGGCTACGACTCCAAAGCATCGCAACTTTTATTTCCTATTTTATCAATTACGTCAAGAAATTCACAAGCACCTTCTTGAGATTAAATATTGCAAAGATGGATATATATAAACAAAATGAATTTAAAAAAACCCTTACAATACATTCAAAAATTTCTTTCAAAATAGACCCAACAAAAATACTTTTTAGATCCGGATTTAATATCCCGAATTCAAAATAAAACATGAAGTCCAAAATAATATCATATTAGACATCACCGGCTACAATTTACCAAGACATTTTGACTATTAAAAAAATATTTAAACTAAAAAATCAACTAATTATTCAATACATTACTTTTATTATTAAATATCTTAGATCCTGTAACTCATCATGTACCAAAGCCAGTTTATTTTACTTAAATTCCAAGAAGCATAGAGTAATCACATTTCACCAACTTAGGCACTTCACCTATAAAGCTCCCCGTTTTTTATAACTCCACACCTTCTATAGATAACTCAACCCAACCTTCTATATCTACCCCAATTTAAGAAGGCAACTTTCTCATCTTCTCCAGGCATGTCTAAAGCAAATGTAAGAAAACAGATTCTGGAGAAGAACAGCATTTTCATCAAAGAAAAAGAGAAGCCACTAAGTAGTCAAGGGCTCTTCACTAAACACCTTAAGAGAGTTTATCCAATTGGGCTACACAGAAGCTCTTCATCACTATCCCTATCATCTGTGTCATTATCTTTGTCACAGAACTCAAATGATTCTTCTCTTACAGATTGTTCAGCGACTCCATTGGAACAGAAGATATCCTTGGCGCTTCGCCTAATTTCACCATCGGAAAGAAGAGAAGTCCCAGTGGCTAGAAACTTCCAAACACGGCAGCAGCGGCAGCAGCAACAGCAAAAGCAAGATCAGGGGTCTAATGATGGGGAGTTGAAGAGGTGCAACTGGATTACAAAGAACAGTGGTATAGTATAATATACCGTTACATTAAAGTTTACGAAATCACTGTCTTATTTTGTCATACATGTAAAAATATTCTGACAAAGAACAGATTGGCTAATTTAACCGAGATAAATAATTCTTATTTTTCCAAAAACTAAAGATATGCGTTCGGTAGTAGTTAATTTTTTGTGCATAGCACGAGGCATCATTTTTCAAAAACTTTGACAAATGACAATGCTGCAGTAGCGGGTCTGATGTAAAATCTGATCCACCTGAAAGCGATTTCAAGAAAGGGCAAACCTCAAAAATGCCCCCCCGCTATTTGTTTAGTATTGAAATTACCCTCAAACAAATTTTTGTATCAATTCTGTCCCTAGACATTTTTGGTTTCTCAATTCGTGCCCCTCTATTGGAATTATTTAGCCAAAAGAAAAAAAAAAGTAAAATTGGGATGGAGTCAAAAATCAAATATTCATGGGCAGATTGATTGAGAATTTCTGGAAATTGATATAAAAAAATTGCTGAGAGCAAAATTGAGACTACTTTTATAATAGGGGGGCATTTTCAAGGTTTGCCTTTAAATAAATCAAGGACAAACTAGAAGAAGCTCGTGAAGCGTCTCTGTCCATATGTAGTGGTTGAGAGTAACAACATGGGTTTATAAGAATACCAACCTTCATGCAAGTCTAAAAATGATCCTATTTTTGGAGACTTTTAATAACTCTATTCTGTCGGTCCAATCCTTGCGTAAAATTAATCAAAACCATGACATTTCTCTACCAAACTGTGCATCATCTTAGATTATATATGTATCAATAATGAATGTACGTATGCCAATGATTGCTAATCCAAAACAGGTTCCCGTATGCATACCTACGTACTATATATATATATATATTCTTATATATCCATTTAGAGCGTATAGTACTAAAATAGATAATTAAGAGAGAACAAGTTTTAATGCTATGTATGTATATAGGCATTGATTCTGAGTCTTGTGCAGATAAAGTTTATGTAGCATTTCATGATGAGTTCTGGGGAGTTCCGGTATACGACGATATGTAAGAGATTAATCTAGAACTCTACCGGCCTAATCATTGAGTATTATGCCATTTTAATTAGTTCAAGTGGTGATTAATTTAATGAACAGACAATTGTTCGAGCTGCTTGCGTTGTCTGGAATGTTGATGGACTATAATTGGACAGAGATCTTGAAAAGAAAGGAACTGTTCAGGTAAGGTCGAAGGGCCACCCGCCACCCTCATCGTCTATTTATCAGAAAACAAAAGTTTTTTTTTTTTGGACCATCCTAGTTAATTACTGCTTCTTATATGGTTTCTAATTGTATATATAGCCTTCTGATCATTTCATTTGTTTTGATACATATATATGTACCTAAAAGCTTGTTGTTTTGTTAAAACACAGAGAAGCTTTTGACGGATTCAATCCAAATATTGTTGCGAAAAAGGGAGAGAAAGAAATCATGGAGATAGCCTCCAATAAGGCGATCATGTTGGCTGAGAGCAGGGTGAGGTGCATAGTAGACAATGCCAGATGCTTACTGAAGGCAAGTCTAAAAAACTAATGTTCGTGCAGTATTAAAGGCTTCATTGGCATGCCAGTGAGTTGCTAGCTTAAGATTCTGGTTTTCTGACTTGAAATACAGATTGCAAGGGAGTTTGGATCTTTTAGTAACTACATGTGGGGTAATGTAAATTTCAAACCAACAATCAACAGATATAAGTATCCGAGAAATGTTCAACTAAGGTCTCCGAAAGCAGAAGCCATTAGCAAGGATCTACTGAAGCGTGGATTTCGATTCGTCGGACCAGTGATAGTGTACTCATTCATGCAAGCAGCAGGGCTGACAATTGATCATCTTGTAGATTGTTATAGGTATGGTGAATGCGTAAGCCTTGCAGAAAGACCACGGAGGCATATCTAATGTTCATAGCAATTCCACTTGTCCTTGAACATTAAGCTCTCAGATTATTTATTAATGGCCTTCTCTGCTAGCATAGCTCTTGATCGTATACCTTTGTTTTGGACATTGACAAGTTATTTGTTTTGTTATTTGCCGGTGACTTTCATGGATGAATAAGACTAAAATACTTAAAATCATTTTGTCAGTGGACTCGGACTGCAAGTTCCACATTAACAACGAAATGTTAGATGGGACAACTCTGGTTGTCGCAATAACGATTTGGTCACCACGGCGATTACAACAATGTATCAAAATGAATAAACAATGCTGGCGAGATAGTTATACGGTGATAGGAAATTAAATTTTATAATTTGTTTTTGTTTATATTTTGTGAGGTTATTTTAGTTTCATGACTTAAATTTGATAGGTTAAATTAGACGGTTTTTGTGTTTTGTTTTTAATTTCACTTTTTAATATTAGGTTAATTGAGAATTGAGTTTTATAATTTATTTTAATTTTATTTTTATAAGATTATCTCGATCTCATGATTCGTGTTTGACAGGTTAATTTGAGTTGACTCGACTTATTTTTTTAGTTAAATTTTATTTTCAATTTCATCATTCAACATTGAGTTTATTGAGAATTGAGTTTAATAAATTTTTATTATTTTATTTTTATAGTGTTATCAAGGTCTCAATATTTAAAAAAAAATATTGTCTTGATAATTTTAGGTTAAACTATATTTTTATTGATCGTTCAGATTATCTTTAAATATATTAAATCAACATACCATATCAGGTCAATTCTTGTATAGTTTTTTAAAAAAAAAACATTAAAAACATTTAAATATTTTTTTATATTAAAATAAAAATTAATCTGAACGTGCGGCACGTCGCTAGTAATGATCAAGTGATATCTAAATCAAACACTAAAATCATCTATATGTTTGCTTGTTCTTTCTACGGTTTCAAATGTTTAAAGAACATAGTAAACAACACAGGCCGGCCCTTAACCTTTTGAGCAATACGATTGTTTTGTATCTTAAAAAGCCTTCACCGGCCCACAACTTTTGACACCCAAGAAAGCCCATTACTTATAGGGCAGTGGGCCAGTGGCTTAATAATCTACAAGACTACAACGAGTAAGGATCTTCTATGGATCCCAAAACAGTACAATGGTGAACTACGCCCATTGTACTTCTCGAGCTGGACTAAAATTTAATCAGAATAGACACAAGAGGTGTAACTTAATTAATTAGATTTTGTGTTTATCTTTTAAAGGTTATTAGTTTGAGTTTTATAAATTTTAGGATCACTGGAAACTTATATGATCGTTAACTTCAGGGCCCGTGAGATTAGTTGAGATACACGCAAACTGGCCTGAAAATCCACGTTAATTAAAAAAAAAATTAGACAAGGGTAGTTTTGCAGGTGCACACGGTTGTGGTGTCATTTTAAATAAAAGGGTAGATAGTTTTTGTAAATGTTTAGAGAAATCAAGAGGAAGCACATGGACAAAATAGTGCCTAAATTCGGTGATTTTCTTAAGAAAAAAAAAAAGTGTAGCTTTATGTATGTATTTTTTTTTTTAATTTGAGTTTAAGTCCTGGAAAGTTAATAAGAGGTTTAATTCGAAAAGCACCTTTAAAACTAAAAATTATGTTTCTGGTATTACCAAGTGGAGGGGAGTTGAATTCAAGATATAAGAGAATTTAAGAGTTTAAGCATAGAATTGTGAAGATTGAAAGCTTGAAAGACATGTTTAATTTCTTCACAGAAAATTATCGGTGAAGGGTAAATCTTGCAGCATGTTTCATTTACTCGCAAAACTGCCAGGTGTGAACGGAAGTGCATGTAATTTTGCTAGAAATTACAGAGAAATATCCTGCTATTGCAGTAGTAGTGCTAGAGTATCTGGCAAAGAACAAAAAGTCCCGGTGCCTGCTTGCCTAACACAAATTCCATTCCTGGTTGATGAAGACGTTGGATTATAATACCATATCCTCAACTCTTATCTCCTTTATGCAAATATTATTATTCCAACTAAATCCTGAGAGATTAAGGATAGAAGAATATATATATGTGTGCGCGCGCGGCCCTTTCAGCCGTTCTTTTTGAGCCATTTTACATTATACGATACTGAGTTAATTCTCCTTGATCTTGATCAATCAGATTCTTAATTTAATCCAAACCTCCTCATATTCCCATTGTTATGGTTCTCTTCAATTACTGTTAATACATTGAAAGACTTCCTCTCCAAAATTCTGCACCGATCGCTTTCATTCGTGATTTTACATGCATACAGTTACGTTTTTATCAGTCATGGATTTGCAGAAGAGCATTTAACATCAAGACCTCATGGACAGAGACTACCATGAAAAACCCCGGTGCATTTAATATATTTCTTCACTTCAGGAGCTGGGAATTTATCTAGATGGTGGATATTATTAGAAATAGTTTAAATTATTGAGATTAGATAATTTTTTAAAGTTTTCACAACCAAAATAATCATGAATTCGAATTAATTAATTTCACATTCAAGCCTAAGAGGGGGCTTTCACATAAGGTCAACTTTTATTGCTATATAGGTGTCACAAGGCTTACAGGCTACTACTTATAACAATGTGGACAGAGTACAGGTGCTGTGAGACTCATCATGAGATAGCCTGCACGACCTTGGCAAGAGTGGAGGATTTCACACTCACCATGACTTGATGTTTATTATTCTCACTGTTCATCTTCAGAATCCAGACTCTTTCTTTAATCACTCATTTTCATGCTGAGGTTCACATGCATGGATTCCTAATATTTATTGTACTTTGATTCTTTATTTTGCTTGCTTTCCTCGATAGAATTTGCTGCTTTTCTCAATCCAATTAATGTTTAAGACGTGGCCAAGTTTCTTGAGGTCAAGTGTTTATGTTCTTTTCCCTCATCATCTACCTGCATGTGCTGTAGCTTTCCTCTCATTTACTTGGCAATCATAAAAGGGTAGGTCAGGTCTCAACACATCACACCGAACTAAAGCACTTTAGTATTATTAAGTTCATAGACCAAGGCAAATAATTCTTTTCAAGAAGAGACGTAGCAGTAAACAAACTAGGAAACTTTTCGATCACATGGTCGGATGTCTTTTTTATGACATAAATAATCAGATCTTCGCTTAACTTAACGATGATTTTGCTTCACAATGTCACAAAGGATTCAGGTAGCTAGACAAGACAGGCAGACAAATCCGTATAGGCCCACTTTTATTTACCTGTCTTTGCTCCTTTATATTGACTCATCATTTTCGCTTGAACTTCAATCCACTTGAAAAGCACAAGACTGGACCCCTGCTCCGGGGACAAGTGGAAATATAAAAACAAAACAAAGAGAATCCGATCAGATTAGGCTGCCACGGTGGTCACTGTCCATAGCCCATTATTCGTTAGCTTCTTAATAAATCCTTCTGTTACTTGTAGTCAAATTAAGCAAACTGAAAGAACGAAGGTTCAGAAGCTTTGTCTGACTGTTAGATGAGACCTTCACCAAATTTCAATGCCTATCCTACTATAGATAGCTTTGATTTGGTACCCATGACAACGACTATTAAGACCCACCATATCGATTGCTACCCTAACTGATTCCATTAAAGCATGTACAATTCAAGTTTCGACTTTAAAGGTGTTGAATTCTTCTCGATAGTTAGAAAAGTAAGCTATTGGAGTCACAATTTAGTGAAAAGGTCAAGTATGTAGTCTTGGGGATATCAAGTGTGAGTGTAAAGAGTTGAATCTTAAAAGTAGCCATGACCAGATAAAGTAGAATTAAAAAAAAAAATGAAGTTAAATAACACTGGTGGTAATGGCAGGACCTTGTAGGTTTATATAGATCTAACCCTTACAAAAAAAAACTTACTTTTAGGTAGACAAAAACTAGAAAATAGTGTTTTTACAAGGAGAAATATACCCCACGTCGCATAGCTGGTGATCTGAATTCAAGATCCACTGAAGTCTGACTTGAGTGCCTAAAAATTTTTAGAATAATATCAGCTGGATCATCAGCATTAAGTAATCTTATTTAGGAATGTTTTGCAGTGTACATGAGTGAGCACCTTAGTTATGTTGCATGTTTTTTAGGTTACAAGTCTTGATAAGCTTTCAAATGCCTCTAATTTAGTTAAATAAATAAGAAAGAAAGAAAGAAATTGTCTCTTATCAGGAACAAAATTTAAAATCCTCTACTTAAACTTAGCAAAACCCCGAACAGTTGAAACCAAACACAGAAATTCTTCAGTTAGCAGATTTGGAGAGGCTGGAAAAAACGAGAAAGCAGACAGTTTCAGTAACCTGACCCTACCAGCAACTTGAAAGGCCAATTTTTAGTGTTTGATCATGTCCATAAGTTAAAATGGGACCCCAACATTGTTCCTTCGTTGGTTGCTCGTATCTTTACTTGCTTTCTATGTCAGAATGGACAAAATTTCTTTCGGAATCCCTCTTCCTGTTCCTGAATAGTTGATTTCGAACAACCATGGCATAGCGAGGAGTCGTGTCCTTTTCCAAATGAAATTAAAAAGTAACGAAGGCAATAATAACAATTAATATCCCACAAAGCCAGACGGCTTGAAAATAATTGACTACCAATTTATAATCTATGAATGACACACCAGGTGTTGTTGTAACAAGGGAAAAACGTAAGAAAATATACAAGATCACTTCGAATAGACGGTAACGCATGCGCATGATTGAATTCAATCCGGCCAATGCGTGTTAACTCCATAACAGTAGACAAATGAAATTCAATCACAGGGTCCATGACATTTTCCAGCATACAAAAACGGGCACTGACTTCTGTTGTCTTGGTACCAAAGAAGTCGCTTGTCTTGCTATTAGCATGGCCTCTGCCAATCTAGTGAGCAAGAAAAGCAGTTATAAATTAATGAATAGAAATGATAAATTGGAGGGAGTTGGGACACGCATGCACCACCCTTCTCCTCCTTATCTTCATCAGGTAGGCAAAACAGATTAGGTTTTTTCTACAAAACAACATTATTACAAACTTACTTGACAATTCACAAACACTAGTTCATGCCATTGATGTGAAAAAAGACTTGTAATCTGTCTGCAACATTCTCAGAACTCTACAGTATTTTTGGAGACAGACCATGCAAACCATTCCAATTCCAACTAGTTCGACCGAGATTCAAGCTTGGAAACGAATGATTTAAGAAATGGATAAAGGATTGATTGAAAGCTAGATCAAGAAAGCCAAGCGGTCACTATTTACATAACATTCTTTAGGGTTTTCATTCTACAGATTATTTATCAAACAAATCCTCGAGTTAAGGTAGAAAAAAAATGAAAACAAAAACGTGAAAGAAGAAATACGACCATTTCCTAATCAGCTAGCTGATGAACTCCTCCTTAGCTGATGCCAAGAATATTTACAGCAGTACGTCCTACAGTTGATCCAAGATAGAACCCATTAACTGAACCTACGCTAACAACCGTTCACTCCCACAAACCTAGTCTTATTCTTTATCTCATACCGGTATCACATATCTCAAAACTGGCATGAAGTACCAAGCCTCTGTCTCTGTCTCTGCCTCTGACCAAAGGTAACAGATTTGCGTTTGGCAAATGCTGGGTACAGCAGTTCCTGAAATTTCTCCATAAACAGGGTCCATTCCTCCTCGGTCATATCTGCCAGCTCCACAAAACTCATACTCGCAGGGAGCTGCTCGTTAGCGCTCCTGTGACCAGATGATCTATTACTAAGATAGCCATTTTCTGGTTTTGTTCCTGAGAACTTCTGGTTCTTGTCACCTAATGTGGTACTGCTCTTCAGTGACATGGAAAGTTTTGAAATGGTAGGGAATTTTTCAGGAGTGCGCAGGGCAGTAAAACACTCCTGCTCTTCCTCCCCTTCACTTTCCTCTTCCTCAATGCTTTCCTCCAATTTGGAAAGCAGGAAGCGACCACTCCCAGATCCAATTCCAAATTGGAATGGTGACCTAGTCAGGTAGTCATCTGCTGTTAGCTTTGGGGTGAAGTCATAATGTGTTTCATCACAGTCTAAATCAAATTGGAAATCTTGATCATCTCCCAAATAACCCCGGGGAGAAAACACCTCCCTCTCAGCTATTAACCTCCTTGCCTCAATGCACACAGCCTCAAGCTCACTGGGTTCCTCCTCCCCAGCACGGAACTCCCTGCTCATCATCTCACCAATTTCAGCAAGACAGAGACCAGAGGAGGCAGCTTCCTTGAGAAAAATTGTGCAGAGAACCAGGACCCGTAGACAAGCATCTCTGATCGTTGGGAGCTCCATCCGCAGCATATCACAATCTTTGCCTGGTTCAAGTTTTTCAATATACTCAAGTTCGTCATCTGAGAACGGAATCGAAGCCTGAGGCCAATGAATCCACTCGAAGTACGGATCCTCCAATGTTTCTGGCAAGCAAAGCCCGTGATCAATTGGAATCAGCTCTACTTGCCCAAATCTCCCGACACCGTCAAGCTTCCTCACCAAAAGGTTTCCACCATGCCTGTCTGTGTTAAGAATTCTAATGTCTAAAATCCCGATTCGATGCACAGCAGTAACTGGGAAACTTGAAGTCCCATGATCACTGGCGTCAAAATCATGTGGAATGAACTGCTGGAAAGATGCAATCTTGCTGACCTGCTTCTTCTTGTGTGGCTTATTGCCATTCACCCCATCATTGACATTGAAGATTGAGTGAGTGATCTTCACAAGTGCAGTAGGGGGCACATTAGCAAAGTGGTCATGGTCAAGAAGGAATGCTGCCACTTCCCTGAACCCTGTCTCCCCAACACGCACAGACCGTTTCAGACCTGGTTGCCCGAGAGCTTTGCCAACAAAACCTTTTGGATTGTTTGGCGCAAAAGGTTCTTCATCAGTTGGCTTCACAATGGCAACACTCTGACCTCTGCTGTTTCTAAAGTAGTATGCACCTCCGAGCCCGCTATGAACCGGAAGTGGATCAACACCATTCTTAATTGCCTTGATGCTTTCCTTGACCGATTGTCTCACCTTAGCAAAGCTATTTGAGTGTCCCAATATCTCAATAGGACTACTTTGGTCTCTCTGTTGGGTGTCTCTTCCAGTCGGTGAAAGACAGGGCGTGGATGAGCTTCTATGAAGAAAGTTCCGTGTTAAGAGAAGAGGTGAATCATTACGAACAGCACTAAGGTCATTCTTCAGCACCATATCCCCAAAAGTCAAGGAACTCTCTTCGGTTGGAACATTAAGTGCAATCTGCAGCCTTCTTTTCACTGTATGAGCATTGTCACTGCGATCCAAGTCCATCCCCAAGACACAACCAGTCTCAGTTTGCACAAAAACCCGTCTCCTCACAGCAGGTTGTTTCCCTTCCATTCTTTGGCTTCCGTGGTATTCCCCGCCAAGTGGGCTCTTAAAGACTGCCAGTGCCATCTGTGTTTGAACTGGGCTGTCCAATTTAGGAGACATGAAAAGGAACAGAATCCTCCAAATCTACGTGGCTGGTGAGAGTGGAGGCAACGAAGGAAGATAGCTTCTTCCCTCTTAGAAAAGCCCCAAACTCCAAAGCCAAACGCAATCGATTTGGTAGCAAATAATACACTAGTTCACTCTCAATCATCAATTCGCAAACTCCAAACCAAAACTCCACATCACCACTCAAAAATCCGTAATGAAAAAATTAAAAAAGAAGCAAGACCAATAAAAAAAACAGTCCCACTCAATGCAACTACATTAAGGAAGCCATTCCTATTGAAAACCCCCAGTAATCTGAAAAACAAGCAGAAACAAGAGGCCATCAATAAAACAAACTCTTTAAAACTATTAAATCACAGATCAAATAGCAGAAAAGTCACTTAATTTCACTAAGATTAATGGATCTAATACTATTTTACGAAAAAAACAATAATAAAGATTACCTTAATACAAAAATCTATTTATATTTTCTCATTACAATTACAATTAAGAAAAGTAACAAAATAACAAAACTGACCTTAAAAACAAGAGGAACAGAAAAGAAACTAAGGATGAAACAGCAACGTTAGGTCCCAATTGGGAACCAAACCGACATTAAGCACTCACCAGATTGCAAGATCTGAAGTAACCAGCACCCCACGAGGAATCTTTGGGACAGAATCAGAGCCGTTTGATTTAATTTCAAGAGGAAGTGAGGTAGCTAGCTAGCTTCAAAGGGTGGTGGGTGGGTCAAAAAAACCGATCAGTCAAGAGAATTACAGAGGTTTAACAAGGAACAAAGAATCGCCCGAGTTGACTCAGTTTCTATTTCTCTACTGCTTATACTCCTTTAAAGGCCAACCCTAAAAACCAAAAATCCTTCCTTTTATTATCAAACAAATAGAAAAAGGAAATCTCTCTCGCTGTCTCTCTCTCTCTCTCTCTCTCTCTCTCTGCGCTTCAAAGAAGGTTCTTAAACTATGTACGTGGGTTAAACACTAACCCTGGTTAAATCTTTACCCTCTCACTTCCTGGATATGAACCGTTGGATTAGGATGGCGACGTGGAGATAAGAGATTGGGTGGTGAAGTGGCTAGGTCACCGTCTTAGCAGGTTATTTGTCAGCGAATGGGAGGAGACAGTTTTTACTTTTTACTAATATCAACGCTGCTCGCGGTCACAGTTTTTTATTATTATTTTTAATTTATTTTATGAGTGAAATTATACCATTTGTCGTTTAATGCGCAGTGGTTTTTTGATGGACGGTAATGTCCTTGCCTTGAAGGGTTTCGATTGGATTTCGATGTTTGGGTTTGGTGTGGTGCTGTGGTGTATCAAGTCACGGTACAAAAATATTGATTGATTTAACTTGATGGATAAAGTTTGTAATTTAATTGTCCTTTTAATTATTAATTAAAAAAACACCGAAAAGTGTTACTGGAATCATATTTATAAAATATTATTTATTGAAATAGTATTTAAAGTTTTTTTTCTTTGGTTTTTTAATTTTAAAAAAAATTCAATATAAAATAATCTAATTTTATTTATTTGTTTATTTTTCAATTATATTATTTAATATTAAATTTTTAAAAAAAATTGTTTTGTATTTTTTCGATGTTCTTTCTGTAGAGTTATATATCAGTTTCGTGAATTTAGTTTTTTTTTATTGATTTCAACATTTAATATTAAATCTACTAGAAGCATGACTTTTGTAATTGTTAGCTTTGTAAGTTTTTCCTAGTTTGGTTTCTATGAATTTATTATGATCTTACAGTCGAAATCATGAGTTTAACAGGTTAACCCGAATTGACTTGAATTGTTGTTGTTGTTGTTTTTTTGCCAACTTTTCTAATTAAATATTTTTAAAATTTTATCTTTAAACATTTGATTAATTGAACATTGAGTTTCGTAATTTTTCTCGATATGTTTTCTATGAGATTATTCTGATCTTATTATTTAAATCACGGGTTTAGCTAGAGAGTGCAACTAAATTACTATAGACACACCCACAAATTACCATTTATTGAAATAGGGTTATGCACTTTTTTTTTTCTTACTTGGTTTTTTTAATTTCAATTTAAACTTTCAACAACCTATTTTTTTAGTTTTTTTTTTAATTTTATCTTTTAGCATTGAGTTGTTTTTAGAACTATGCTTTGTATATTTTTTTTTTCTTTATAATATGTTATTTATCATTCTCATGGATTTAATTTTTTTTATTTTTGATTTTAACCTTCAATATTAGATTTGTTGGGAGCGAAGCTTTGTAATTTTTTTTCGATTTGGTTTATATGGATTTATTCCAATCTCATGATCTAGATCGCGGGTTTAAAAGGTTAAATCAGGTTATTTTTTTGCCACTTTTTCTAGTTGATTTTTTTTTATTCTTTAATATTTGGTTGATTGAAAATCGAGAATCGTAAAATATTTTATTTATTTTGTATAGAGTTATCCTGAACTTATAATTCAACTCTCAGTTTTAACTAAAGAGTATGGCTAGATAACTATAGTCACATTCAAAAAACATTATTCTTCAATATAGTGTTTTGTGCTTTTTTTTTTTTTGTTTATTTTTTTTAATTTCACCATTCAACAACCTATTTTTTCATAGTTTTTCTTTTAATTTCAACACTTAATATTAGATTATCCCAAGAACCGTGCTTCGTATTTTTTATGTTGGGTTGCATATTAGTCTCGTGGATTTAATTATTTTTTTCTCATGAATTTCATATCATATTGTATATCTATAATTAATTTTTTTAAATTAAAAAATACATTAACATCATTTAAATATATTTTTTAATTAAAAAAAAAGTAGATTTAAACCGCAACGTAACCAGTACGAATAATCTAGTTACTTTTTATGAAAACTGACCTTTATCTTTTCCATTTTCTATCATCTAAAAATAAAATTTATATATAGGCACCACTACACATGACGTGTGCTTTTACAATCGTGGCACAAGGAGACTTGTTACCTTTTGTATATTTGAATTCTTAAAAAGCACCTGCCAGATGGGTTTTCCGGGAATATCATTTACGGTCAAATTAACATTAAAATTCACTAGTTTTGTCTTGTTTTGCATCAACATGGTATACTTGGTCAAATATTTGCTAAGGTGAAAATAATACAGTGTAAACGTTTAGAAAAAAAAAAAAATTTGACTGCCGAGTAATTATAAATGATTGAATTTCGAAACTAGTTTGAATTTTTATTTTGGCATAATTGGTTGAATTCTTAAAATAAATCAAAATCACGAATTATGAGGAGAGAATAACATACATCAACTATGGCAAACTTTGTCAAAACTATACAGTCAAAAAAAAATATCACGCCTATATTGATTAATTTTATAGTATTTCTATATCTCCAGTATATATTACTTTGTAAAAGCCAGATAATTTGTTTTTATTAACCGGGTGTTCGATTTAGCTTGTGCGTACCTCAATTAATCCTACGGGTCTTGAAGTTAGCGATCCTATAAATCTTCAGCAACTTTAAAATTTATAGGATTTAATACGGTGAACTCTAAAAAATAAAATCTAGAGCAAAACTAACTTAGCTACCAATAAAGTTTTTTTGATTCATCGCATTGTTTCATTAATTCTGAGGACCCTACATTAGTATGTTACACATTTGAGGTACAATGCAGAGAGCCATATGGTGGCCACTGGCCAGGCGTGCCTAAAAGGAAAAGGAAAAGGAAAAGGAAAAGGAAAAGATGCGCAATGGCCCTTTCGCTTAGGTCAAATTCCCGGAATGGTGTTGGATCCAAACGGTCATGACATCTTCTTGGGGGTCTTGCTGGCCGTATCTAGATGATCCGACGATTCAAACGCAATATGTCACTTTCAAGCTGTGAGGTGGTAGCTAGTCTGCATGCCCTCCTCAATTTTGTCCTGCCCAGAAAAACGCGATGAATTCGATGGCTCCCCGACACACTTGCCCTATCTTTATTGCTCAAGATTTGTAGCTTTCCAATCCAACCTATCAGACATCGTAACGTGTCTTCGAGTCACTACTATACGATGATGACTTCGTCAAAGACTTTGACTTTGTTTACTCTTGTAATGGGATATCGTGAATCCAAGCAGAGGTGCCCTCAGCTATCAGGCATGGATTTGGTAGGGATCTACGTGACTGCGTGATTGTGTAAAAGACGTAGTGTATTATATTGTATGTGTTCAGTCTATTCATACAATCATTTAAAAATAAATAATAATAATAATAATAATCGAGGGCTCTTTTTTTAAGCTCCACGAATAAGGAGGCCCTAAACATTGCCAGTGCCAACTTGAAAAAACAGTGACAGTAAACTGGTAACAGAAGAATGATGAAATTGCCTGCTGCTTGTATGAATAAAGATTATATGATGAAATTATATTGCCGCATTCCCAAACGTTCGATTGGTATATATCTCATGTAGAAAGAACTATTGTCTCCGTGATGGATTGGCCTTGCGATATTTCTGTGCAAATAGTGTTCTAAAATAACACTTGTTGAAGACAAACCAAGAGTATTCTACTCTGATGTATCCTTTTTGTTTCTATAAAAGAATGGATATTTTCTGTTAGATTAGAAAGGTGCTGTCTGATTAATCCCCTTGCTTTCTTCTACTCTGCCTAGATTTGAACCATTCAAGTTCCAGGCCTTTGTTTTGCAGAGGTTGATATGATTGATTATAGCTTGATGATAAGTGTTTTTCCTTTCATGTTCTCTCTTCTACAAAACACAATTGATTCTGAATATCAACTTCGTCGATGCCTTTGGTATTATATTATCAAAATTATCACTGCATGCTGTTGAGTCCTGAGAGTACTATGGATAATCTGTCATGGAAAATGGCTAAAATGCTTGTCCGACTTTGTTTGAGTCGGGGATTCGCTGAGATACCAGTAGCCAGTAGGGTAAGAAAAGTAAGGATGGAGAGTCCGTCTCAGAGTATTCAGGAAACTGGTGCGGTTAAAGCTTTAATTTCACCAGAGCGTGAGCCTGTTCATTCCAACCATTTATATCAACGAAGAATTGAATTTAATCATTGATTTATCTAAAAAAATGGATCTAAAATCCTTAGCATTTTTAATATTTTCACTGTATTATAAACACTCACTAATTAAATTGCTCTCATATTCTTTTTTTTTACATCTAAATATGCTCATTAAATTTAAATAATAATAATAATAATAAATGAATAGAAATAACTAGCAAGCAATTTATGATGTTAACTAGTGATGTTTTATTAATTATTTTACAGGTTCATTTAAAACAAATAAAACTCAACGTCATATAAAAAATAATAAAGATATTTTTATTTAATTTTTTTTATTTTTATATATTTTAAAAATATCTAATAGGAACACTCAAGAACGAGACTTTTCAATTTTTTTTTTTAGTTTAACGTGGGTGTTCGGGTCAGCTTGCGCACACCTCGACTAATCCCACGGGCCCTAAAGTTAACGACCATGTAAGCCTCCAGTAACCATCATATAAATAACCACAGAGCTCAAACATGAAATCACAAAAAACACAAATCTTTTAATTCCATACGCTTATCAATAACCATCACCTAGATGGTAGAGACTTTTCAATTTTACTGACAGGGAATGAGAATTATTTTTTAACAACGCCACTATCATCACATTATCAGTGATGTATCCCAGGCATACACGTTCCCAGAGGAGGAGCCCACGTGGATTATCATTATCACCACGTGTGGCAAGTGGCTCGGACAACTTGTCTAGCCCATCCAACCCAATCTATATACACGCACATAGTTTTTTTTAGTAATAAATAATAGTGGAACAATAAGTATACTCCACATACAATAAATAAATTATAAATATTTAATATAATATTTTTTACTAGATAAGTAACAGGTAGAATATAATTTGTATAAATACATGGAACTCGACCGATGAATACTCATTGTTATTTTTAAAATATCTTTTATACATAGCATTTAAACTAGAGTTCACCTATCTTTCATATGATTTGTTTTATTTTAAGTATTAATCTATTGACTTTAACTTTGTTGTAAGTCAGATAATTTTTATTTTTAAAAAATAAGCGTACGTAGCAACTATTAATATATTTTTTCACCAGTTAGTTACTCATTATCGCCGAAAGGAGCCTATAAATAATTATAATGCTGTGGTTTTCAACTGTTTGGTTTGGTTCCCCCTTCCATATTTATATTTCTATGAACTCTTTCATCTATCTTCAAGTTTAACTATTTTAATATTTTGAAACCAGTTTTTTTTTTTTAAAAAAAAAACTCAAACCGAACCGAAATCGGTTCAAACCGACCGGTTTTGGTTCGGTTCGGTTAAGTTATTTTGGGAAAAAACCGGTTCAAACCGGTTCGACTCGGTTTGGTTTGGTTTAATTGGTTTTTCTGTTTTTTTTTTCCATCCCTACCCTTGATCATAAACCTTTCAAATCATTTCAATCCAACCACTCTTTCATCTATCTTCAAGTGAAAGTTAATAATGGAAAATTACTCGAAAACATATAAAAAATCAAATGGAATCAACATTTCTGGGCGGTGATCAAGATCGGTTGCCAGGGTTAGATCGACCAGGGACAAAGGATGATCGTGATTAAAGATCAAGAAACGGACACCAAACAAACAAGACGCTATCAAGCCTTAATTAATGGTATTATTTTATTCACCACGATGCACAGAAAAGAATATAATTTAGAACATCCACAGGGGTGCAGTGCTGTTTAAATAAACAAATAATTACACAGGGCATTAAACAAGTAATAGGCCGTTACATCCAAAGCGGCCTTCCATGGCTCAAAGGACGTGCAGGGCGGTCGAGATATAAAAGATCCTCAGAGATGAGTCAAACAGTTTGATAACAGATAAAGAGTGCAATCAATTAATGTCGCAAACCCACACACACACACAAGAACTTGGATGGCCGAGCCGGTGTGGTAACCACACATGCAACCATGTTTTCATGCAAGGTTATAAATTTAAAAGGAAGTCGCGAGAAGTAATTACTGTTTTTGGTACCCAATCTAGCATATATGAACGATTAATTTAGATTTTTTTCTAGAAAATAATTACATTGAATCTAGTTTGAAAAATAAAATACCTTAGAATTTTTAATGATATTTTTGTTATTTAAAATGCATATCCTATTTTAACTTGATGTGTTTAAAAATATAGTTTTTTAAATATTGATTTCAAAGTTCCAACTAAAAACAGAATAATAGGCCAGTCGACTATATCCCATGCACAATTAATGCACGTAACGGCGAGTTAAATTCATGATCAGGCCGGTCGGCATTATCTTGCGACGTATTCCCTGTCAGGATTTCTTTGCTATAACTTTTCAACAGGCAGCTGGCTAGCCATATACGTAATAAAATCCTGGTGCTACGTGCCCGGGTTTTGTTTAAACAAATTGAAAACTGTGTGACTTATTTTATGTGAGAATTCTTGGATCTTTCGGCCGATTACACTACGTGCACGAGATCCGAATCAGCTGCGAGCACAACCGGTCTTCGATGCTTCTGTGGAGAGATCGAGAGGAAGATTTTATTGCGCACATAATTCCTGCTTGTTGACCTCAAATTATCTCTTGTTCGTGTGTAGTTCAGTGATTTATGTCATGGAACCCGGAGAGACAAGTTGAGTGGTCAAGAATATTTGTTTTTTTTAATCTGGAATCCTTAAAGTTTGAACTAGCATTTAAAATATTATTCATTAAATATACTAGACTGCCATAAAAAATATATTATTAAAATAATAATCAAATTTAGCTTTAATTACCATGTAAGTTGAAATAAAAAATTCTCTATCGTTAAAGAAAATCTATATATATCACGAATTAACTTGAATATTCGAAGACATGTATATCATGCATGTTGAATTAATTGAGGTTCAGGTATCTGTTAATTAGATCAAAAATATATATCTTCCTTGTTTTGGATGGATAAAATACACATCATTCAGAAAGAAATCTAATGATCTGTGTGCGTGTCATCTACATGAACTTGCGTTTTGATATTTAGCAGTACTCTAATTTATTTGTAAATT
>Ga0307510_10000419_pt1 | contig 40732 bp, 36 predicted proteins | sample 12_EM_MG_FD_207224 | JGI IMG/M metagenome (GOLD analysis project Ga0307510, IMG submission 207224) | Populus trichocarpa ectomycorrhiza microbial communities from riparian zone in the Pacific Northwest, United States - 12_EM | ecosystem: Host-associated > Plants > Roots > Unclassified | place...
ATGAACTCTCCTTTTTTATTGAGGTAGGCTTTTAACAATGGTGCCATGCCGCACACGCCTGATACACTCACGCTTTTATAAGTGCAAAAATTACCAAGACTGTAGGCGATCAACCGTCCCTTATAGGTTTCCAACGCACGGCTCACATGCGGGCCGTTACCTAAAACTATATCTGCACCGGCATCAACAGCATTATGCGCGAAGATGTGTACATCTCCCCGTTTGGCGTTCATAAAGGATTCCATTTTAAAAGGCACATGTTCGTAAAGCGCACCTTCGGCACCGCCGTGAAAGGATACGATCACCACATCGCATTGTTGCTTGAGGTTGCTGATGATCTGACGGGCGTAGGCCAGGTCGAGCAGTTGTACGGTATGGGCGTTGGGCGAGAAAGCGCAGAAGCCATATTTTACCCCGTTGCGCCGAAAGGTGGTTACAGGGCAGTTTTCCAACCCGGCATAATGAATATCGTTATCGGCAAGGGTTTTGGTGGTGCTTACGTATCCATTTTTATCAAAATCGGTAATGTGGTTGTTGGCTACACTGATGAGGTTGAACCCTGCATCCTTTAATACTTTGCCGTATTGTGTCGGCATCCTGAACAAGTAGGCAGTCTCAAGTTTCTTTTTATAGGCGGCCGGCATGCCCGAATCGAGCAGGGTGCCTTCGAGGTTTCCGAATACTACATCGGCTCCTTCAAAATATTTTACTGCGGGTTTAAGACTGTTTTTGGCGCTATCAGGTGGTAGTTTGCTGCTATCGGGATAGGATGATCCCAGCATAATATCGCCTACTGCGGCTATACAAATGGTATCGTTGGGTGTATCGTGCCGGATTACAGACTCTGGCTTTTTATGTTTCGCCTTATGGTTAACGGCATGGTTCCTGGTCATGGACGATACCTGCTCGCAGCCTTGTACCACAATCAACAGCATAAATACCGCTAAAAAACACCCAATCAGTTTAAGCATCACAAAAAAAATCCTTCCGGTTATGAAAGGATTCGCAATTTATAAAAAATATCTTTATTTATTGTTTGCCGCTGTTATCGTTGTCGCTGCTAATGGTTCCGTCAGGAGAAGCTTCCAGTTCTTTTTTGAAGACATCAAGCAAACGGCCGCCTTTATAGAAGTAGCGATCGTAGTAACCATCGTCCAAACTGCTGATGGCTACACCGCGTGATGAGGCATGTGCAAAACGTCCGCTTCCTAAATAAATACCGACGTGGCTGATGCTGCGGCTGTGTATTTTAAAGAAAACCAGGTCGCCTTCCTGCAATTCGTCTTTGCGGACAGGGCTAACCATGCTGAAAATGTCACGCGAATTGCGTTTGATCGTCAGGTTAAATACTTTGCCGTATAATTCTTTGGTAAACGCTGAGCAATCGATCCCTTTTTTAGAATCGCCGCCAAAATGGTAAGGAGTACCTACCCAGTCGTAAACAAATTGAAATAATTTTACATTGGAGGTGGTTGACAATGCAACACCCATAATTTGAGAGAAATATTCTTTGACTAAACCGTCCTGCTCATCGTTGGGCTTATCTGTAGTTGGGGCCGAAGTTGTTTTTGTTTGTGCCTGAGCAGCAATTACACTCAAACACACTACAATAGCAAGGATAAATTTCTTCATTTAATCGTTAGTCGTTGTTGTTAAAAAGGGGGCAACAAGTGCTACCAATCGATTCTTTATCGTTCAGTGTCTTGCAAAACTATTGTAATTTTTTATAATTACAAATTTATGACACCTTTTTTTAAATTATCGAAATGAAGTATACGGGAATAAAGTAAAAATGGTTACGTAATTAAAAAATTTAACTGTTTGTTTAGCAGCCTGATAGGGTCAAAGTGTACAAAATACAAGAAAACGGTAAATTTCTCACAACAAATTTGTTGCAGTTTCGATATTTTCAAGGATATAATTAGATTTGCGCTTCTCAATAGAAAGATATCGTTTACAGATGAGTTCAATCGAAATAAATAAAGACACCTACCTGATGTGGTATGAGTCTATGCTGCTGATGCGTAGGTTCGAGGAAAAGTCTGGCCAATTATATGGTCAGCAGAAGATTCGCGGTTTTTGTCACCTTTATATTGGCCAGGAAGCAGTGCTTGCCGGAGCCATGTCGGTGCTGAAGCCCGAGGATAGTATGATCACCGCTTATCGCGATCACGCTCATGCCATTGCAAAAGGCGTTTCGTCAAATGCAATAATGGCCGAGCTTTATGGCAAGGCAACCGGATGCTCTAAAGGCAAGGGCGGCTCGATGCACATGTTTGACAAGGAAAAACACTTTTACGGTGGCCACGGTATAGTTGGCGGACAGATCCCACTGGGAGCCGGTATCGCTTTTGCCGAAAAATATAAAGGCACCGAATTTGTGAACGTTGCTTACATGGGCGATGGCGCTGTTCGCCAGGGTGCTTTGAACGAGACCTTTAATATGGCCGCTTTATGGAAACTGCCCGTAATATTTGTTTGCGAAAACAATGGTTACGCCATGGGTACTTCGGTAGAGCGTACCACCATCCAGACCGACATCTACAAATTAGGTTTGCCTTATGGCATCCCTTCATCAGCTGTTGATGGTATGGACCCGGTTGCGGTACACAATGCGATGGACGAAGCCGTTCAGCGTGCACGTGCCGGTGAAGGCCCGACCTTTTTGGAAATGCGCACTTATCGCTACAAAGGTCACTCCATGTCTGATCCTCAGAAATACCGTACCAAAGAAGAGCTGGAAAGCTACAAAGCAAAAGACCCTATTGATGCGGTAAAAGCTACCATACTGGAGCAGAAATATGCCGACGAAGCGTGGTTTGAGCAAATAGAAGAAAAGGTGAAGGCCGAAGTTGACGAGTCTGTAAGATTTGCAGAAGAGTCGCCATGGCCTGAAGCATCCGAGCTGTACACTGATGTGTATGTAGAAAAGGATTATCCTTTTATTATGAGCTAAGCTTAATATTGTACTAAATTTTAAAATAACTATTCATCAAGAATATATGGCCGAAGTAGTTAAAATGCCTAAAATGAGCGATACCATGACCGAAGGGGTATTGGCGAAATGGCATAAAAAAGTGGGCGACAAGGTAAAATCGGGCGATGTATTGGCCGAGATAGAAACTGACAAAGCCACGATGGATTTTGAATCGTACCAGGATGGCACCTTATTATATATAGGTGTTGAAGAGGGTAAAGCTGTTCCGGTTGATGCAGTGATCGGTGTGATAGGAAAAGAAGGAGAGGATTATAAAACAGCGTTAGAAAGTAGCGGTGGCAGTAGCAGTCAGGCTACTGAAGAAAAAGCTGCTGCTCCTGTTCAAGAAAAAACTGCTACTGCAACTGCTGCTGCCGCTAAAGAAGCTGCACCCAAAGTTGATACTTCAAAAATACCCGCCACGGTGATCCGTATGCCTTTGCTGAGCGATACCATGACCGAGGGCGTGATACAAAAATGGAACTTTAAAGTAGGCGATAAAGTAAAAGCCGATGACTCGCTGGCCGATGTGGAAACCGACAAGGCGACTATGGAGGTAGTAGGTTACGAAGCGGGAACCTTATTATATATCGGTGTAAAAGAAGGCGAAGCCGCCCCTGTAAATGGCATCATTGCTATTGTAGGTAAAGAAGGGACGGATATTACGCCGCTTCTTAATGATAGCGGTGATAGTAGCAGTAGCACTGGCAGTAGCAGTCAGGCTGCCCCGGAACAAAGCACTGCCACTGCTTCTGCCACTGCAACTCAGGAAACAACTGCTCCTGCAACTGCCACTTCTTCCGCAGACGACAGTCGCGTCAAGGCATCTCCGTTAGCTCGCAAGATAGCCCAGGAAAAAGGCATTAACCTTAATGATGTAAAAGGCAGCGCCGAAGGCGGCCGTATTATCAAAAAGGATGTGGAAGAGTTTAAACCAGTAGCAGTAGCGGGTAGCAGTAGCAGTCAGGCTCCTACTGCTGCTGCCACTGCAACTAAAGAAGCTCCTGCCACTGCAACTATTCCTCAATATGTTGGCCAGGAAAAATATACCGATAAGCCGCTTACCCAGATGCGTAAAACCATCACCCGCCGCTTGTCTGAAAGCTTTGTGATACCGCACTTCTACCTTACTATTTCTGTGGATATGGACCAGGCTGTTGCCGCCCGTACCAAAATGAACGAGGTAGCTCCTGTGAAATTATCCTTTAACGACCTGGTATTAAAAGCCGCTGCCGTAGCCCTGAAACAACACCCTGTGGTGAACTCCTCATGGATGGGCGAAAGCATCCGCAGCAACGAGCACGTGAACATTGGCGTGGCCGTAGCGGTTGACGAAGGTCTGGTAGTACCTGTAGTGCGTTTTGCCGATGGTAAATCACTTACCCAGATATCTGCCGAGGTGAAGGACTTTGCGCAGCGTGCCAAAGCCAAAAAACTACAACTGCCCGAAATGGAAGGCTCTACCTTTACCATATCCAACCTGGGTATGTTTGGTATCGACGAGTTTACCGCCATTATTAACCCTCCGGGAGCCTGCATACTGGCCATTAGCGGCATACAGCAGATTCCGGTAGTGAAAAACGGCGCTGTAGTACCCGGCAATGTAATGAAGCTGACCCTTACCTGCGACCACCGCGTAGTTGACGGCGCAACCGGAGCAGCTTACCTGCAAACGTTGAAAGGATTGCTGGAAGAACCGGTGAGAATTTTGATTTGAAGTCGGAAGTCAGATTTCGGAAGTCGGAATGCCGATTGCGGAATTTAGAGTTTAGAAATTAGAATTTAATATAGAGCGATGGGCTGATGCCTGTCGCTTTTTTTGTGGAGTTTAATTCCCCTCTTGGGGAGGGGGCGCGTGAGGATGTGAAGTGGCAGGGGTGGGTTTCTTCGTCATGCATCTTCGCAATGCATAGTGCAGAACACACCCCTGCCCCCTGCCTACCGGCAGGCAGGCTCTTAAGAGGGGAACTGTAAGGGTTTTGGGAAGATACATAACCCGCCATTCGCCCTGCCTCACGCAGCTATTGCAAGCTTCTAAACAATTTAATAACTTTATAATACCACTACACTTAAATTATCTGATTATGAAATGGTTCGGCGGGCGCGAAAGCGATGATGTTGAAGAAGGCAGCAGCCACGGCGGCGGTCGGGGGATGATATTTGGCGGAGGCATCCTGGGGCTGGTAGCCCTGGTGGTATACCTGTTAACGGGAGTGAATCCTTTGCAGTTATTTAACCCCCAGGGAGAGGACGATCCTGCGCAGCAAACAAACACGCGCATGGTAAGCGGCTCCGAAACTGTGTCTAAAAAACGCTCGAGGGTAGTGTTTGAAGGTACCACCGTAGTGTGGGACAGCCTGTTCAGCACCATGGGTAAAACCTATCAACACCCTATATTGCATTTTTACAGCGGACAGGTGGAGGCCGCCTGCGGATTTGCCACTGCTGCAACCGGGCCGTTTTACTGCCCGATAGACTACCGCGTTTATCTCGACCTTTCTTTTTTTGACGAATTGCAGAACCGTTTCCAGGCACCCGGCGAGGTGGCCCAGGCTTATGTGATAGCGCACGAAGTAGGTCATCATGTGCAGAACCTGCTGGGCATATCTGACAAGATGGAACGCGCACGCGAGGAGCTCAGCGAGTCGGACTACAACAAGCTGTCTGTTAAGCTGGAGCTGCAGGCCGATTTTTATGCCGGCTTGTGGGCACATTACGAAGCACTGAACCACCACAATAATATCGTAATAGAACGCGCCGATCTTGACTCGGCACTGAATGCCGCCCACCAGATAGGCGACGACCGCCTGCAGCAAAAATACCAGGGCCGCGTTACCCCCGACAGCTTTACCCACGGCAGCAGCGCCCAGCGCATGCACTGGTTTAAAAAAGGCTTCGAAACCGGGGATATAGCGCAAGGGAATACTTTTGCTAATAGTGAGGTGGAGTAGGGAATTTGAAGTCGGAAGTCGGAATGCCGATTGCGGAATTTAGAGTTTAGAAATTAGAATTTTAATAATAAGCGATGGGTTGAGGGTCTGTCGCTTTTTGTTGCGTAAAGCAGGGGTGTCACACTGAGGCACTCGAAGTGCGGTGCGCGGGGCTGTCCTGCATTTTGTCTGAACCATGATTTTCTTGATTAAATGATTACTGCCAACTAAAAACAGCCAACTGAAATTTGGGCGTTTCCGCTGATAGAAGCGGCCGCGCTGTACGTTCATACTGCACCGGCATTAGCCGCGAAGCCGGTATCCACTTCCATCGCTAACGCGTTCTGTCCGTCCTTTACTGTGTAACAATACAAGGCGAACACCCAAAGATATTCTGAGCTTACACATTGATAATCTGAAACTTATTCGTAACTTACTGTTAATTAACCGATAGCTTTCTTTTAAACCTAAACGTATGAAACGATTAGTACTCTTGCCTATCCTTCTACTCTTATTTGCAAAAGCCAATGCGCAAACCAGCAGATGGATGTATTTATCTACAAGTACTGATAGTGCTAAGTACATGGTAGACACTTTAGCCAATGATATAAGGCAAATAGCTACTTACGACGGCCATAGCAATATTGTTTTAATATGGATCAAGACCAACTACGGAAAGTCTACGAAAAACTGGTCTCTCTTTGACTCGTCAATATCACACGTCGCTATCGATACTACCAATAGCCAAATAGAAATTACATCGGTGACAGCTTATAAGGACGGCAATGTAGTGAACAGTGGAACTATTTATCCAAAATGGACTGATGTTATTCCTGAGACAATGGGCGAAGCATATATCAGGTACTGTCAAGCACTACATAACAAGAAGTTAATGGCCAACCTTTGGTTGAATGCTTATTCGCATGATCTGGAATTTTCTAAATCAGATAATAAGAAAAATTAAAACTGACATTTGCCGCTTGTCGAAGTGAACGGCACTAGTGCGCCAGCATTGGCTATATTTCCATAACCCCACAATCTTTAAGATAGTCCGCGATTGAGTTATAGTATTCAGGATTTCTTGTTGGATCATCAACGCTACCTTTGGGTACAAATATTACCATGCCTTCTCGGGCACGTGTCAAAAGAACTCTATATTTATTGATAATGAATTTCTTCATTTCAGGATTACCTACTTTTTGCCATTTGGAACCTTTAAATGAATTAAAATCCCAATCATTCTTGGTTCTTCTTAAATCCGCATCCCAGCATACTCCAACCCAATCTAATTCGAGACCTTGAATACCAAATTCAGTCGCTGGAATTTCTAAATAATAGGATGATCTTATGTCATCACGGCCATTTAGAAACCATTCTGCTTCTTCTAATTCTAACTTTACCTCTAAGCCATAAGGTCTTAATCGTCTTGCCCCTGAACTTGCGACCAATCCCATCCTTCTTGACCCTTTGCATTTTGATTTAAGCCAACTTTTTGCTTTATCTAAATCACGGCTTAGAACGATTTTATAATTGGACAATTTTTCTTTGTAAATAGTAGATGCCTCTTTAGGTTGATTAGTTAAAGCTAAATTCACCCAATTCGATAGCTCTTCTGCTTTATAGGATCTTATTGAAACATCTAAATGCAAATCCTTATTTTCAATTACATCTACTTTGTCCGGCACATGCTCGAATAATGTAAGATTGCCTGTGCTATGGTTGCCTATTTTTAATTGTGGTGATATGTATACTTTCCAATCACTGAATTTTTCTTGAATAATCCTACCCCATTCTGGCAATCCCGCCTCTCCAGTATTTATTTCTTGGCCGCCGCCAACTAATGCTACTATGACCGACCAGTCCTTATGCCTACTCATAATTTCAAACAACATCTCTGGTTCCGAAAATGCTCTATTGAATTTTCTCTCAGAATGTTCGGCATTCCAAGCCCGTTGCGCTTCATCAAAAATTACAATCTTGTTGTTCGGTATTCTATCTTTCTCGAAAAAATAATGATCTAAAAAACGATGCACATTTTCTATAAATGATATAATTCTATCCGTTTCTTTCTGTTTTGCTGTATGATCGGTTTTCTTAAGTTTTTTATGTGCATCGCGAGATAATGCTTTACGTAATACCTTAATTAACGGGCCATTACCTGAAAGGAATGTTGCGATAGATCCCTGATCGTTTTGAAATTCTTCGTCATGTGCAATATTTAAGCCTGCAAGTGTTTTACCTGCACCAGGTACGCCAGTAATAAAACAAATGATTTTCTGATTATTATCTTTTGCTAATTTAATTGCATCTACTACTGCATCAGAGGTTTTAGTAAGGTTCTTTGTTCCGGCATGTGATCTTGATATTTCAATTACAGACTTTCCAGCGTATAGAGTTTGAGCTGCTTCAATAATTGTGGGGGTCGGAGAGTAATCACTTGAATCCCATTTTTTATAGTCTAAATCATTTTTCCCATCATCATATTGATTTAGTATTTTAATAAAACTTTGAGTCAAATTATTACTACTTGAAAAGACTATATCTTTTACTAAGTCTTCATTCTTCAGAAGTTTATATTCAATAAAGTTACCTTTTGTAGCTAATAAAATAGGTACTATTATTTTACCCCTGGATTCATAGTGGAAGTCCCTTAAGTCTAAACAATAATCTAATACTTGTTCCTTATCCGTATTTAAGTAATTGTCTCTGCCAATTTTAAACTCAATTACTATAATCAAGTTATTAGCAATTATTACTACATCTATTCTTTTTTCTCTGCGGGCTATTGGATATTCTAACAGAATTCCGAATTCAGCAGCATTTGGTTTGTGATTGATTAATTCTTCAAGGGAAGATTTTAACATATTAATTTCTTCATCCCAAGAAAGCGTTTGGGTATGTAATTGTTGATGAAAGCCTGCTATTCCGGCTTGCTTAGTAAGCGATCCTATTATTAAATCATTGTCGTCCTTGATGAAATGGGCGATGGAGTTTGAATAAAAAGCTCCCATTATTTATTGAAATTAGGGGAGTCAAAAAATTCTTTGAATGGAACTTGTAAGGCATTAACAAGCTTCTCTAAATTTTCAATTGATATGTTTCGCCTGCCATTTTCTACATCAGTAACATAGGTTCGATCGATCTCTGCCTTATTAGCTAAAGCCTCTTGAGAAATGCCAATTTGGTTTCGTAATTCTTTTATTCTTTGCCCTACTTTAACCTTGATGCTCATTAAAGCAAATTGGGTTATTGTTGACTATAAGTCAACGGACTATAAGTGTCATTTTGTTTATATTTGTGTCAATGAGTAGCAATAGGAATATAGCCTTCAATTACCTCTACCGTGATGGCGGCAATTACAAGAAATTTCATTCCGTCATTTTTAAGAATGACCAATCTATCAGTATAGAAGAATTAGAATCACTCATCAAATCGAAATTGATCTACGGCGAATGGTTTTATGCTGATCAATGGCAATTGCCCGATCTGCATTTTGATAATTGGGATAATGAACTTGATCATACGTTTCATGAGTTTGAAAGTGTTGAATATTCTGATGATGAGGCAAATTCAGTATTAAGGTTGACCGAGTTCATAGAGATTTTGAGAAGCTTATAAATCTGCATCTTCGCTCTGTATAGCAAAGAGATTGCTTCGTTCCTCGCAATGACGCACGGAGAAAAATGCGTGAAGGATAGCAGTGGATACCTGCCCAGCGCCTAAGGCCCGCAGGCGTATGAACGGATAGCCTGACCCGCCAGTCGGCGGGGCACGCCCATACGCAAAGTCACCGCTTCTTAAAAAATGTCAAAGAACGGTTCGATCGTTTTCACAAATGATCTGATTGTACCGGTATATACAAATTTACGGCAATGGATTAATTAAAGTGGTGACAGGGTTTTGTCAGTGCTCCAGGTGCACATTATTTTAGTTTTTGATAATACAGCACTTAAACCGATTATAGAGTTAGTTACTAAGGTGCAAAATGTTTTATTGCAAAGAAGCGTGAAGTGGTAAAAAGGACTATCCGAAATTTAATGGATTGATTACATAAGTATGTTGCGTCTGCATGGAATAGTTAACCTTTGCGGGCATGCAGTACGGTGCCTTTTCGTAAAACCTTAGAAGATTTGGCTTTAAGAAGTTGCTTGATAACTTCTATTTTCCCATCGGGAAACTTTTTTATAACCTGGCTGCCACTTAAATAGGTCACCGGGATCTTTAATACTTTTGCTTCAATGATAGCTTCTTCACCGGCCGCCCTGGCAACATCCTGTAAAATTAGGTTATACTCTTTGCTATCCTCGACACTTGCCAGCGCTTTTTTTCTTCTACGAATGTTAGGATTGGCCATTGTTATTCAATGTTAATTGCTAGTACTCAAATTTGTGATTTATTATTAATACATGAAAATCGTTATCGATTTAGATGACACTATTTGTCAGTACTTTCAGGTAGCCCTTATTTTAGTTTTTAATAATAACGTGCTTGAACCGAAGACGGGTTAATTTAAAGTGGCGACACTAATTTGTCACCACTTTCAAAAAGTGAAATACTTGAAAACCCGATGTTATTCTCCAGCCTCTTTTAAATATACAGCCAACCGCATTACTGCCGCGGCAACTACGGCTATTTGCTGTTGTGCTTCGGGCCAGTTGCGCTGTTCTATGGCTTCGCGGATGCCGGGGAGGGTTTTTACGCCGTAGCCGGTATAAAAGCCCGGTGCATAAAGCGTGTGCTTATACCATGGCCTGCGGGGCAAGCCGTCGGCATCCAGCAGTTCCTGTTCTGCGTGGTACAATGCCTTGTTAAGCTTATCATGGCTAACATCTGTTTCCGATTGCTTTTGCCAGTTGGCGGCCAGTTTATCGGCATTCTTTTTCAGGCTGTCCAATGCGGTTTTTAATGCGGTAAAATCCAATGCGGGCACGGTATCCTTTATTGCAGGCGAATGCAAATGTTTGGTCGGGTCGGCAGCCAGTGTGTAATCGTTGGCTTTTATCAGTGCGTTATCTATTGCCGTACTTTCGCGCATATTTTTGGTGAGGTCGGTTAGCTCAGTCGTAAAGCGGTCGATAGTGGCGTGCAGGTTCCTGAAATCAAATGGCAATATTTCGGCATTGGCCATCCGTAATACGGCATGCCCGGCAGTTTGCGCCAGGGCTACCCCATATTTAAAATCGGGGTCTTTAAAGCGGGCGTAATCGTCATAGCTATCATAAATGGAATGGTATTCGCCACCCCCGTTTTCGCCGCCATAAGCCAGGTCCAGCGTTGGTACGCCGAGGTGCTGCAGGAACGATGAAAAATCCGACCCCGAGCCCAACGACTCCATCCTGCGACCCTTGCGTTCAAACAGCTCCTTTTTTTCTTTGGCGGATGCGGTGTTGATCAGTTCGGCAGCCCTTTGCCTGTCGAACACGCTCACGTTTGTTTGCGGATCGGTCACATTTTTGGCTATCTCGTCCATAAAAGGCTCCAATGCCTGCGAACCGCCTTCACTCAAAAACCCGCGACCGCTATCATCTGAATTGATATATACTACTGCTTTTTGCTGCAGTTCCTTATCGTGCCTTTCGGCAAATTCTGTGGAGCCTATTAGTCCTGGTTCTTCGCCATCCCATGAGCAGTAAACAATGGTGCGCTTTGGCCGCCACCCGGTTTTAAGCAGGTCGCCCAAAGCCTTTGCCTCATCCAGCATGGCCGATTGCCCGCTGATAGGGTCGTTGGCGCCATTTACCCAGGCATCGTGGTGGTTGCCGCGCATCACCCACTCATCAGGATACTTTGATCCTTTAATGGTGGCGATCACGTCATAGGCGGGAACCATGTCCCAATTGAACTCCATTTTTAAATGCACCATTGCCTTGCCCGGCCCTATGTGATAGGTAATAGGCAGACTGCCGCTCCAGTCGCCGGTAGCGACGGGGCCATCCAGCGCGGCCAGCAAGGGTTGTGCATCGTGGTAGCTGATGGGCAATACGGGTATTTTCATGATCGTAGCGGCATCCTTCCGGTCTATCCGTTTAGCATCTTTGACAGCACCAACACCGGGTGTTAGCGGATCGCCGGGATAAACCACCATATCCATCACCGAACCGCGCTGCACACCATATTCATTTTTATAGGCTCCTTTGGGATATACATCGCCTGCACTGTAGCCGTCATCTTTAGGATCGCTGTAGATGATGCAGCCAACGGCCCCATGCTCATAGGCCACTTTTGGCTTTATTCCGCGCCACGAACGGCCATATTTGGCGATCACGATCTTACCTTTTACATCGATGCCCATGGTTGCCAGTTTTTCGTAGTCCTCGGGTAAGCCGTAGTTTACAAACACCAGCGGTGCGCTTACATCGCCATCGGCACTCCAGGCGTTGTAGGTGGGTAGTTGGTTGGCCTGGCCGGATGTTGCGTCTTCGGCTAAAGCAGGCTCTTTCAACAGGGCGGAATATTTTGTGGGGCCGGTAAGTTCCAGCACACGCGTTTTGGGTGTGGGGAACAGCACGTAATAGGTTTCGATATGTGCATCGAGCCCGTAGCTTTTATATTTCTGCAATATTTTTTCGGCCACAGCCTTGCTTCCTGCCGAGCCTAAATGGTGCGGGAATGCTGACAGCTCTTTGATGGTTTCGCCAATGCGCGGGGCACTTAACGACTGGTCGAAAGATTGTTCGGTCTTTATTTCCTGCGCCGAGGAGGCGCTTGTAAAACCTGTGATATTTTTTTGCTGCGCCTGTGCCAAAGCCGACAGGGCGAAGAAGCCGAGAGTGAGGTATACTTTCATTTAATAAGATCAGTTAATTGAGCCGTTAAAGTAGTGAAAATTTTACTGACACTAATTTGTCACCACTTTCAAAAGACTAAATAGTTGAAAATCAGTTGTTCATCAATGTTCACGAGCGTTCATGCGCGATGAACGTGAACACTTTTCGGGGATAATGATGTTATTCACTACATTAGCAACATAATGCCCATGAAAAAATACTGCCACTACCTACTGCTACTGTCGACTATTGCAATAGTATCCTGCTCGCCTAAAGGGCCGTATGCCCTCACTAACAAAGTGTATAAACATCAAGCGGATTCGGCAGCCAAAATAGTGCAGCTGGAGCAGCCTGCCATGCTGGTGGACAGTACGGGGGCGCAGGTGCCGTCGGAGTTTGTGGGTACCGTAAACTTTAATTTGCGCAAGCCTAATTATGTGATCATCCACTTTACCGCGCAGGATTCGCTGGGGCAAACGCTGCATACGTTCACCATCACCAAAACCCAGGTGAGCGCGCATTATGTAGTAGGCAAGGATGGCAAGGTAGTTCACATGCTGAACGATTACCTGCGGTCGTGGCACGCGGGGGTGAGTAAGTGGGGGAGCATCAGCGATATGAACAGCTGCTCGATAGGCATCGAAATCGACAACAACGGCAATGAACCTTTTACCGCCCCCCAGGTAAAAAGTCTGCTGGCATTGCTGACTTACCTGAAAAAGACCTACAATATTCCGGCTACTAACTTCATCGGTCACCAGGATATAGCCCCCCTCCGCAAACCAGACCCGGGACCCTACTTCCCCTGGAGAATACTTGCCCAACACGGTTTCGGCTACTGGAGCGATGATGTGCTGGAACTGGCCCCCGAGAATTTTGATTATACCACCGCCCTCAAGCTGATCGGCTATGATACCTCTAACATTAATGCTGCCATTGTAGCCTTTAAGAGACACTTTGTACAAACGGATATCAGTGCGCAGCTAACGCAGCTGGATTTGAATGTGTTGTATAATGTGTATCAGAAGTATTAGTAGTGAATGGTGAGTAGTCAGTAGTCAGTAGTGAGTTTTTTATTCATTACTCACCATTGACTATTTATTAATCTTAGCTGTAAATGAACCGTTAGTAATGGTATAATAAAGGATCATTCCTTGAAAATCACCTGGCGCAAATAACTTACCTGAGAACGTACCCGAGATTGTTGTTGAGGTAACCTCGGTAATGGTTATGTTTCCTTCGGGAGCCGTTGGCTGACTGGTATAATAATCAGTACTATTTTTCCAATAAAAAAAAGATGCCACATCATCCTGCCCATAGGAAGACTGTGCGGGGTAGGTTTGCCCTGCTTTTAAGGTTGCCGGGTCGTGGGTTATGTTTAACCCAAAGTTAAGGTCGCTTGGTTTGCCGTTTGTAATAACGTAACCGGTGAATGTACTTTGTTTTTGGCCATTTACATCTACTTCAATTTCCTCGCAATCATTAAAATTAAGGTCGTTACCATTAAGCGTTAATTTCATGGAAGAAACCACAGGGTCGGTGGCTGGTGATGGAGTCGAGCTCTTTTTGCAGGAACTAAACGCGATGGAGGTAACTATTACCGCCATCATCAAATGTGATAGGTTTTTCATCAATGCGATTATACGTCAATTTAGCCGCTTTCGTTCCGATAAGTTGCACTTTTTTACGTGAAAAATGGCTGTAATGCATTTGCTGCCATAACTTTATTGAAAATGAATAGGTTGTGCAGGTTGATTAAAGTAGTAGATATCCATGGAAATTTGTCTTTAAGGCAAGATTCTTGTAAAGGTTTTTGTGTTTTTAGTTTTTTTGTACTTACATTTAAAGCAGATTTACCTATAAGACCAGTGCCAATTACACAGGTAATGTCATAAATTTATCATATTAACGTTTAATAATTTTTAAGTAATAGTAAAACAATCGTGTAACAAGTTTGTTGCCACAAAAATGTTATCGCTAAATGTGTAAATAAACCAAAACTCATGCGCTTACCGGCTGTGGCATCACTAATTAAAAAACGGCCCTAATTAATTTAAAACTAAACTAGAAAACCGCTATGGAAAATCAATCTGGACAAACGCCCAAAAAAAATTCGAACGTAATCTATTTTCTGATTGTTGTGGTTTTGGCTTTGCTGGGGACAGATGTATACCTATATCTGCAAAAGAATAAATCGGATACAAAAATTGTGTATCAGGATGACGAAAGGAACCGCTTAAAAATTGAGCTGGATAGTCTTGAGGCGCAAATTGAGCAGGTAAACACAGGTAAAGCTAAAATGACAGCCCAAATGAAAGCGAAAAATGATTCGCTTCAGGCTAAGATCAAAGTTTTACGCGTTCAACTGGCAAAAGGAAAACTGACAAAAGCTGAGCTTGATAAAGCACAGGAAGATGTAAAACAGCTCAGGTATTTTGTTACCAAATATACTGCTGATATTGAAGAGCTGAAAAAACAAAATACCAGCTTAACAAGCGAAAGGGATACGCTGAAGACCAACCTGGCAGCTACCACAGAAAAGGCAACTACTCTTGAAAAGGCAAACCAGGACCTGGATAGCAAGGTCAAGGTCGCATCCGTCTTGAAGCTGGCAACATCAGATATTGTCGCCTATAAGATAAAAGGCAGTGGCAAGGAAGTGGACGTAACCCGTGCAAGTCCGGCTAAAAAGATCAAGATCAACTTTACTGTTGCCGACAACAGCATAGCTGAAAAACGCCTGCACGATATCTTTGTACGCATACTTGATCCTACAGGTAATTTGATCACCGACCCTAAAGATGCAGGAACATTTCAGTCAGACGGCCAGGATCTGCAATACACTTACAAAACATCTATCGACTTTAAAAATGATGGCAGTGGTTATACTATAGATTGGGTTAACCCGGCTCCACCATTCGTAAAAGGTACCTACACCGTATTGCTGTATGCAGACGGCGGTAAAATGGGACAATCAACATTTATGTTAAAATAAAACATCAGTTTGAAATAACGAAAGCCCTGCCATTGTAATGGCGGGGCTTTTTGTTTGTGCTGATCTCAGGAAGCTTCCGGCAGGCTAAAATAGAAGGTGGTTCCTGTGCCGATAATAGTTTCGAACCATACCTTGCCGCCTGCATTTTCAATGGAGTTTTTCACAAAGGCCAAACCAAGCCCGGTACCTGAGCTTTTAGTTGTAAAATTGGGCTCGAATATCTTTTCGCGCAGGCTTTCGGGAATACCGTTGCCGTTGTCTTTTACGCTAAGCAATATGTTTTTGCTGGTTAACAGGTAGTTGATCTCTATAGTGCCCGGCCTGTCATGCGGGATAGCCTCAATCGCATTTTTTAACAGGTTATTAAAACATCTGAGTAACTGATCCCTGTCAGCATTGATTAAAAACTGGCTGTCAGGAGGATTAAATATGATCCTGATATTATCCATTTGTTTAAAAATTGTAACCGCCTGGCTAAGGGCCTCAAAAATATCCATCCTTACAAGCCTGGTATCGGGCATCTTGGCAAAGGCCGAGAATTCGGAGGCTATTGATGATAAGCTTTCTATCTGCTCAACAAATGATTTGCTGAACCGCTCAAATTTCTGATCAAATTTGGGGTCCTTATCCCTCCACGATTTTTCGAGCAGCTGCAAGCCCAGTTTTAATGGTGTAAGCGGGTTCTTGATCTCGTGGGCAACCTGCTTGGCCATTTCACGCCAGGCGCTTTCTCTTTCAGACTGGGCAAGCTTTTGCGCGCTTTGCTCCAGCGCTGCGATCATGTTATTGTACTCTGTTATCAGGGCACCTATTTCGTCGTTGCGCTGCCACTTGATAGGTTCGTTCTTTTGACCGTAAATGGTTTTACTCAAACTCATCTGTATAATATTTAACGGATTAGTAATCTGCCGTGCAATGATCACGGCGAGCAGTCCTATCGCAATAAAAATCAGGGCATACACATTGATCATTGCATTAAGCAATGAGCCTGCACGCGCCTTATAATCGGCCTCGTTTGAGAAATAGGGCAATTGCAAATAGCCCAATGTGCGTTTTGAGTCTTTGACCGGTACGTAAGCAGCTTTATAACTCAGATCGCCTATGACCTCCGTGTGAATATATTCCGACTTTTGAAGTTTATTCAAAAAGGTATACGCTTTGGCATTTATTCGCGGGGCAAGCAAACCATAGTCGTATATTTTGGGCTGGGTCGACATCAGCTCTACTCCACTTGTACTGAATAAGGTAAGGTCTGCTGAATAGGTCTTGGCAAACTCATTGAATTTGATCTGAAAAGCTTCAGCGGTGTTGTTATTAAATGCATCATAAATGAAGTTGCTGTTTTCAAACGCTTTAGCAATGTGCGATACTTTGTCACTGATTGTCTGTTCCTGTTGCGCATTATATTGGTCAACAATAGAAAGGTACGTGATGATACCTACCAATACCAGTGTGATGACCACCGCCAAAACTATAGAAAACTGGATGCGGGTTTTATAGAGGATCTTATCAAAGTTTAACTGGAACACCCAGTGCAGGTAATTATCCTTTATATACATTATCCTGATACGGGCCCATAACCATCTTACGGTAATGCAGATGGCGCTAAAAACAAGGAATACGATAAAGAAGAATGTTACCGAAGTTATCGTATCGATCAGGATCTCATTTTGCTTGCTTACAACGATCAGGTTACGTTTGCTGGGCTCATAAATAAGATGGTTATACCGCTCCAGGATGCCAAACCTGGTAGGTTCAGTGCTGCTGGTAGTCTTAAAAATATATTCTTTTACAGCTCCTTTCAGATCATGATTAGTGAGGCTGTAAACATACTTGCCATTCTGGCTAAGTAATTTCCCGTCCTGGTAAAAGGCATAGGAATAATCTTTAAAAATTTCATTTGATTTATATGGGCCATCTATAAGCAACGCCGGGAACGTATTTTCGCCCTGTAATAATTTTGATTCCAGTTCGATAACAATCGTGCCGACGTTCATGTCCCCCTTGAATATGGGGAGGAGGGCTAAATATTTTAATACACCAAATGTTCCTATGTTCCGGTAAAAATGATCAGATTCTTTAAAAAAAGAATCGAACTTGATCATATCCGTAAATACATTCAGATCGTACGTTTTGTCTTCTAATACCTCCCCTTTGTTATTATACTCATGTACTTTAAATTCATATTTCCCCAGGTAGCCCTCAAAATATTTTTTTTGCAGATGATTCGTCAGCGATGTAAGGCTATTATGTGCAGTATCGGTAAAATAACGTTGGATAACCGGATCCCTTACTATTCGCCTGTCAATGTCCTTGAACATGTAATTGGCTACTGAATCATTTGGTGTTTCCAATTGCTGAACAAGGCCCTTCCGTATATCTTTTTCTTTTATGGCCTGGAAATGATTGAGCTTAATAGCTGACAATACTGCGCAGAGCAATATAATGGTTACGAATGCCCCCGAAGTGATCCTGCCATGATCATACAGGTATGCGTACCCCCTTAAAATCACCCATATGGCCCAAAAAATATAAAACACGGTGAACTCGTTATCCAGGTAGGCCGCGACAATGGTAGATGTAATGATGACAAATAGTAACAAGGCGATCTGGTGGGATACCGGTACAACAAGCCTGATGCAAATGCTAAGGGAAATCTCCGTTAGCAGGTAAAATATCAGGAAGCTGAAACAAAGCATTAAGACGCCAAGCATGCTGAAGCCTGACAGGTTAAGCACATTGTTTACATCAAAGTTGATATTTGAATACATAACGAGGCTATAGAAAAGCCTCAAAAGCCAGGTGGAGCTTACATCTAATATCAGGATACAGGCAACGACAATTACGTAGCCCAGGAACTTATTATAGACATGAGACAGCACCTTATCCCTGTGCCGGAAAACAAAAGTGACGAACCATGTGGCATACAATATATTGATGCAAAAATCGCCCAGGGAGGGGAATAACTTGCCGGAGTTATAATAATGCGGATTAAAAATTTCGGGCTGATGCGAAAACCCGGGCCAGCCATAATGCAGGTTAATGATCCTTAAAAGCACAATAAAGGATCCTAAAATTATAAATGACAAATAGGCGAAGCCTTTAAGCGCAACATAGTTACAAATACTATGAACAAGCAGGAACAAAACAAAGGCGCATAATACCCATATCACCACTTCGAAATAGAAGAATTTATGGCCAACCTCGTTATGTTTTATTTTTACCGAGAACAGGTAGGTGCCGTCCAAGCTATGTACTTCATAAACATTTTTATCTGTAAAATCGGCTATTTCGATGTTGTTGTCATTCAATAAATTTTTTGCAAAAATGTTATGCAGGTACTGATTCTGAACCCGGTAGTTGATTTTTACAGGGATAAAAAAGATAACAGAGAAGTTGCCTTCAGTCTTTTTTATTACATCGTAATATCCGTTTGTCCCGCTCACAAACGAGTACCCGTTGCGTATTGACTCAGGGTGCTGCGGTATTATTTTAATCCCGCTCCAAAACACAAGGTGATTGTCCTTATAGGTAAGGGCCCAAATATTTTCATCTGTTGTAAAAGCTTTTATGGTTTTAAGCGCTTCCTGCTCATCGCTGCCAAGTGTTTTGAATTTATTAAAACGATCTTTGTCATTAATAAAGCTATTAACATAGGCTTCCTTTTTATGCAGGTTGTCTTCAAGGGTTTGCCCCGTCTGGTAAAGATTATTTTTAGGCGTGTAGGTTTTTTGGACGATGATTGCCGTCAGCAATAAGCTGGCAAACAGCAAAGCCAGCAGGAGTCGTATTTTAGCAGCGGTTGTCAAGATGTCAACAAGGTAGCATAAAGATACAATACAAAAAATAAAGCCACCCGGTTTTACGGATGGCTTTTTAATATTTAATTTATTAGTTATTCAGGTAAAGCCGCGCTGCTGGTGGTCATAGCCCGGTCTACTTTCTTGACAAGGCCCTGTAACACATTGCCTGGCCCCACTTCGGTAAACGATGTCGCGCCATCTTCCAGCATATGCATCACTGTTTGTGTCCAGCGTACGGGTCCGGTAAGTTGTGCAATTAAATTATGTTTGATCTTAGCCGGATCAGTATAGGGTTTGGCATCTATATTTTGGTAGATCGGGCAAATTGGTTCCTTTATTTCGGTGTGCACTATTGCATGTTCCAGCTCAACCCTTGCGGACTCCATCAGTGGCGAGTGGAACGCACCACCTACATTCAGCTTAAGCGCTCGTTTAGCCCCTGCAGCAGTTAGCTTTTCACATGCGGCATCAACACCGGCAATAGTGCCCGAAATAACCAATTGACCAGGACAATTATAATTGGCCGGCACAACAATGTCAGTTAGCTGGTGACAGACATCTTCTACCGTAAAGTCATCCAACCCTAAAATAGCTGCCATGGTTGATGGCTGTATCTCACAGGCCTTTTGCATCGCATTGGCACGTGCAGCAACCAAGCGCAATCCGTCTTCAAATGATAATGCCCCGGCAGATACCAAGGCTGAAAACTCACCCAATGAATGGCCCGCAGCCATATCAGGTTTAAATTCATCACCCAATACTTTAGCAAGAATAACCGAATGCAAAAAAATAGCCGGTTGGGTAACATTAGTTTGTTTAAGGTCCTCATCGGTACCATTAAACATGATATCGGTGATCCGGAAACCTAAAATTTCGTTGGCTTTTTCAAATAGCTGCCGGGCCTCATCAGACCTTTCGTACAGGTCTTTACCCATGCCTACAAACTGGGCACCCTGTCCGGGGAAAATGTATGCTTTCACGTTAGTTAATTAGTTTTGTTAGTTGATTAAGTTGATTGAGTTAAGTGGTTGATTGAGTTGATTACGGTGCAAATAACCTATTCAACTTAATCTAACCTAATCAACTCCATCAACCCAATTTCGCCGTTATCAAATTTAGAAACTCTGCACGGGTTTTTTCTTTTAAAAATTCGCCTGTAAATGCAGAAGTCGTGGTAACCGAATTTTGTTTTTGTACACCACGCATGCTCATGCACAAATGGCGGCATTCTATTACCACACCAACGCCTAAGGGTTGCAGGTTATCCTGGATACAATCTCTAATCTCGTTGGTCAGGCGTTCCTGTACCTGTAAGCGACGCGCAAAAACATCTACTATGCGCGGTATTTTGCTCAGGCCTACCACATGCCCGTTAGGAATGTAGGCAATATGCGCCTTACCGAAAAAAGGCAGCATGTGATGTTCGCACATTGAGTACACCTCGATGTCCTTTACCACTACCATCTGGCTGTATTCCTCTTTAAACATAGCTGAGCGCAATATCTCTCTTGCATCAAGATCATAACCCTGTGTGAGGAAAAGCATGGCTTTTGCAATCCTTTCCGGAGTTTTCAGTAAGCCCTCACGACCAGGGTTTTCGCCGATCTGTTTTAATACCTCGTGATAGTTGGCGCTTAAACTCTCGATCAGGTCGGGGTTATAGCGGTCGATTTTGGTATAGCCGTCAATGCCCTCATCGCGGTCGTGAAAAATATCTTCTTTATTCATCTGTCAGGTTTAATCGCCAAAGTATTCGGCTGAATTATTTTCGGTCTCGTACAGCTTTATGGAATGCAGAAATACGCCCTTATGCGCTTCGATAGGACCTTTTAGCTGGTTAAATATCTCGATGCAAAGCAATTCCGTCGACGCCATCTTGCCAGCCATGAACGGAACATCCAGGTTGATATTCTTATGGTCCAGCTTTTCTATCACATGGTCATTGATAATGATCTTCAGCTCTTTCAGGTCGATGAGGTAGCCGGTGGCATGCGTTACTTCGCCTTTAACCGTTACAAACAGGTTATAATTGTGCCCATGCCAGTGTGGATTGGCGCATTTGCCAAAAACCTCCGCATTCTTTTCCTCGCTCCATTCTTCACGGTACATTCTGTGCGCAGCATTAAAATGCTCTTTCCGTGTCATGTATATCATCATAGTAATAATTGGTGCAAATATACAAAACAAAAACAAGGGCATTGTTCTATCTTAGCTGTCAAAATAAAGCCATTTATTTTATGCGGATATTGGTTGTAGCTGCTACTGAGTTTGAAGTCGGAAATCTGAGGTCGGAAGTCGGAAATCGGAAGGCGGAAGTTGAATTTCTTATTACCGGAGTAGGTATGGTGACAACAGCTTTTGCATTGGGAAAACACCTGGCAACTAATCAATATGATTTAGTGATCAATTTAGGTATCGCAGGCAGCTTTGATAGAAATATTGCCTTAGGTGAAGTGGTGGAAGTGACGGAGGACCATCTTTCAGAATTAGGTGCCGAGGATGATGAAGCCTTTCTGACAATAGAAACTTTAGGCTTTGGTGAGAGCGTTTATAAGACCGACACTCGAATTTCAACCTATGCCGAACTTAAGCTGAAACAAGTTACTGCCATCACGGTAAACACCGTACATGGCCATGACCAGAGCATAAAAAAACTAACTGGCCGCATTCAACCTCAACTGGAAAGCATGGAAGGCGCGGCATTTTTCTATGCCTGCAAACAAGCGGGCGTTCCGTGCCTGCAGATCAGGGCAGTGTCAAATTATGTAGAAAAACGCAACCGCGATGCATGGCAGATAGGGATTGCTATCAAAAATCTGAATAGTTTTGCTATAAATTTGTTGAAAGCGTTTTAGTGGTTGTAAAGGTTGTAGTGGTTTATCACTTTTTATAACATTTACAACCACTACAACCCTTATAACTATTACAACTAACAAATGAAACTGACTCTCGGATTCTCTCCCTGCCCCAATGATACCTTTATTTTCGATGCTTTAATTCACCATAAAATCGATACCGAAGGGTTGGAATTTGAAGTGTTTTATGATGATGTGGAAACACTGAACCAAAAAGCCTTTCGTGGCGAGTTGGACGTTACCAAACTGAGCTATCATGCTCTTGCTTACGTGGTGGATAAATATGTGCTGTTGGATTCAGGTAGTGCTTTAGGTTTTGGTGTTGGGCCGATGTTGATTTCGAAATTCGAATTTTCAATTTCGGATTTAAATAATGCGGATCACAAAATCGGTATACCGGGGAAATACACTACTGCTAATTTCCTTTTAGGATTAGCTCTTCCTGAGGCTACAAATAAACAGGAAATGGTATTCTCAGAAATTGAGGATGCTTTGCTGGATGAAAAGATAGATGTCGGGCTGATCATCCACGAGAACCGGTTTACCTATCAAAATAAAGGATTAAAGAAAATCATCGACCTGGGCGATTATTGGGAAAAACAAACCGGCTGCGCTATTCCGCTTGGTGGTATTGTAGCCAACCGTAATTTGCCTTTGGACGTTCAGCATAAGATCAACCGGGTATTGCGCAAATCAGTGGAGTTTGCTTTTGCTAATCCAAAATCAGGATTGGAATTTATCCGCTCTCACGCACAGGAAATGAGCGAAGAAGTAATGTACAAGCACATCGATCTCTATGTAAATAAATACTCCGTTGATCTGGGTGAAGAGGGCCGTAAAGCCATCAACCTGCTTTTTGATACGGCCAGGGGGAAGAATATAATACCGGAAATAAAAGAAAAGGTATTTCTTCGGTAGAGACGCAATGCATTGCGTCTCTACCGAAGAGGGTCAATACAATAATTTATCATACGGGTACCTCGCCGTATGTATGGCTTTTACATATTCATAAAGCATCGCCCTGAACTCGTCCACATTTTCCTTTTTAAGCGCCGAAATAAATATCGCGGGACTATTGTTCTTAGCCATCCAGCTTTGTTTAAAATCTTCTAAGGTTAATTGCGAGGCATGCTCGTCAGGATTGGTTTGGATAGGTTTATAAGCATCGATCTTGTTAAAAACGGTGATCATCTGCTTATCTACTGCGCCCAATTCTTTCAGGGTTTCATTCACCGTTCTTATCTGGTCCTCAAAGTTTGGATGCGACACATCCACCACATGGATCAAAATATCCGCTTCGCGCACCTCATCCAGTGTCGATTTAAAGCACTCCACCAAATGGTGCGGCAACTTGCGGATAAATCCAACGGTATCTGATAACAGGAAAGGCAAATTCTCTATCACCACCTTACGCACCGTTGTATCCAGTGTAGCGAACAACTTATTCTCCGCAAACACCTCCGATTTGGAGATCATATTCATAATAGTGGATTTACCCACGTTGGTATAGCCCACCAATGCCGTCCGCACCAGTTGATTCCTGTTTTTGCGTTGCGTCTCGTTCTGGCGGTCGATCAGCTTTAGCTTTTCTTTTAGTAAGGATATCTTATTCAGGATCAAACGACGGTCGGTCTCGATTTGCGACTCACCCGGTCCGCGCATACCAATACCACCTTTTTGGCGCTCCAAGTGCGTCCATAAACGGGTAAGGCGGGGTAGCAAGTATTGCAGTTGTGCCAGTTCAACCTGTGCTTTTGCCTGTGCCGTTTGGGCGCGATTAGCAAAAATATCCAGGATCAGGTTACTGCGGTCGAGTATCTTTACCTGCAGCTCATTTTCTATATTACGCAATTGCGACGGAGAAAGCTCATCGTCAAAAACAACAATGTCTATCTCCTCGGCTTTTACATATTCCTTTATTTCTTCCAGCTTACCGGTACCAACAAACGTGGCTCGCTCCGGGCGCAGCATTTTTTGGGTAAAGGTCATTACCGTTTCACCACCTGCGGTTTCTACTAAAAACTCGAGTTCTTCCAGGTATTCCTTTTCCTGCTCGGCTGTTTCATTTGGTGTAATGATACCCACCAGTACTACTCTTTCCTGCTTCACAGCAGTATCATAAAATTTTTGTCTCATTCAAATAATGATTTAACAATCTAAATGCCAAGTTGTAATGTATGACAAAACAACAGTTACAACTCCTTCACAAACTCCCTCATTGCCAATCCCGGATCAGCCTGTTTCATAAAATTCTCGCCAATCAAAAATCCGTTAAAGCCTGCTTTTTTTAGCTGTTTAATCGTTTCCGGGTTGCTGATGGCGCTTTCGGATATCTTTAAAAACTCCGCCGGGATATACTCCGCCAACTGGTATGAAGTTTCCACCGATACTGTAAAATCAGCCAGGTTACGGTTGTTTACACCGATGGCATCCAGGTCAGGGTTAATGCTGCGCTGCAGCTCTTCCATGTTATGCACCTCCAGCAATACATTCAGCCCCAGGCTCTTCGCCTGCGATGCCAGTTTTTGTATTTCGGCAGGGGTTAATATGGCTGCTATCAGTAAAATGATATCCGCGCCCCAGGCTTTGGCTTCCAGTACCTGGTACTCGTCTATCATAAAATCCTTGCGGAGGATAGGGATATTGTTCACCCTGCGCGCCTGTACCAGGTCGGCTTTCTGTCCCATAAAAAACTCGGTGTCCGTCAAAACAGATAGCGCCGACGCACCTGCCGAATTGTAGCCCGTAGTAACATCCTCAACAGAAACCTTATCGTTAATGATTCCCTTTGATGGCGATTTTCGCTTAAACTCGGCGATAATACCCGTCCGGTTAGCATCCAGCAAAAAGTCCTTAAACGACAATGGCTCTCTTCCAAAAAACTCTGCTGATTCCAATGCCGAATATGATACCAGGCCTTTCGCCTTCTCTATTTCCGTTTTTTTATGTGCAACTATTTTATCAAGAATATTCATAAAGCTACAGGCACCACATCGATGCCTTAATTAAATTTAAAAATAAGCTTACCCAACCTCGGCAAACTGAGGGGCCAGCCAGTTCTGCATTAGCTGCCGGCCATGCTCTGTCAGCACCGACTCCGGGTGAAACTGTACCCCACGCACATCGTAATGTTTGTGCCGAAGCGCCATGATGCTGTTGTCCTGTTCGTCAATAGCTGTCACCGTTAGCACATCCGGTAACCCCTTTCCATCTACTACCCACGAATGATAGCGCCCTACCTTAAAGCTTTGCGGCAATCCGGTAAACAGCTTTTCATCCGCGTCAGTCACTTTGATCGGCGTAGCAATACCATGCATCGGCCGGCTCAGGTTATACAACTGCCCGCCGAACACCTCAGCAATAGCCTGCTGACCCAAACAAACGCCAAATATACTCTTTGTGGGCGCATACCTGGCTATCACATCCAAAAGCAAACCCGCCTCTGACGGTATGCCCGGCCCCGGCGAAAGGATAATATGGCTGAACGCATCCACATCATCCAGGTTAAATTTATCGTTCCTCCACACCTCGCACTGCAAACCTATCTCGTTTACCAGATGCACCAGGTTATAGGTGAATGAATCGTAATTGTCTATTATTAATATCTTGCTCATCTTAAAGTTCCTCCGCTAATTCAATAGCTTTTCTCAACGCCGCTATCTTGTTATCTACTTCTTTTAATTCACTTTCAGGATTCGAGTCGGCCACAATCCCTGCACCTGCCTGGTAATGCAGCGTATTGTTTTTGCTCAGGAACGACCGTATCATGATGGCATGGTTAAAGTCGCCATTAAAGCCTAAGAAGCCGATGGCACCGCTGTAAAAACTGCGCTTGCTTTTTTCATTTTCGTCGATGATCTCCATCGCCCTGAATTTTGGTGCGCCGCTCAATGTCCCGGCAGGAAAAGTATCCGCCACAATTTTAAATGATGATACGCCCGGCAGCAGTTTCCCGCTCACATGCGATACCAGGTGGATGAGGTGCGAGTAATATTGAACTTCCTTAAAAGCCCTCACCTGTACCTGCTCACAATGGCGGCTCAGGTCGTTGCGGGCAAGGTCGACCAGCATTACATGCTCTGCAGATTCTTTTGGATCGTTTTCTAATTGCCTTGCTATCTCTGCATCTTTTATATCATCGCCGCTACGCTTAAATGTTCCGGCGATAGGGAATATGCTGGCCACGTTGTTTTTGATGGTGATCTGCGCCTCGGGTGATGAACCGAATATGCGAAAATCACCATAATCAAAATAGAACAAATAAGGGGACGGATTGATGGAACGCAAAGCACGGTAAACATTAAACTCATCACCTAAAAACTGTCTTGAGAATGGCCTCGACGGTACGATCTGGAACACATCACCCCTGAAGATATGCTGTTTCATCTTCTCCACTATCGCTATAAATTCATCGCCTGTGAGGGTTGATTTTTCTTCGCCATTGACCTGGAAATGATACTCAGGGAAGTTTTTGTTCTTGATCAGGTATTCCATCTTTTCTAAACCACCGTTGGCAGGCTGCCCTTCGGGCTGGTTCTGGAAGATGTGCAACTCGTTCTTAAAATGATCTATGGCGATGATGTAACGGTAGATATGGTATTGCATCACCGGTATCTTGCGCGTATCGTCCGTGCTTTCTTTCAGTTTGATGGTCTCATAGTGCTCCACCGCCTCGTGGGTAAAGTACCCCCATATGCCGTTGGATATGATCTTGGAATTATTCTCCGTCGTTTCAAAATCAGCCACAAACTGGCTGATCTGCTCCACCAGGTCAAAAGTACCGGGCTCGCTGATTTCGGTATGGCCGTCGGGATAGCTTTTCTTTAGGCGGCCATCCTCCAGTATCAGTCCGCTGATGGGTTCGCAGCAAACATAGCTCATACTGTTCTCGCGGCTATGGTAGTCGGAGCTTTCCAGCAGGAGCGAGTTGGGGTATACATCGCGCAGGCGCAGATAAATACTCACCGGCGTGGTGGTATCAGCTAACAGTTTTTTAGAAGTAGTAGTAATCTTATATCGTTTCATTTCGTTGTTTCAAAAGCATTATAAAATACAAAACCCGGCGTTGGTTGGCGCCGGGTTCATATTAGGTTTACAATTGATTAGTAAGTCTTATCAAAAACATGTCCGGCTGCCATTTTCATGGTGCCACCAGCTAGTATTTTGTAATTTTTTAATCATCGCGGTCACAAATTTATAAAGAAAATTGAATTACCAAATTTTTCGTGAAAAAAAATTGCTTTTTTATTGGCCGTGAAGCCATTATGATTGATTTTTTCACTGTTTTTTCGGTCACTCAGCGTAGCTTTCTCAAAGAAAAAACGGGTCAGGACATACCAATAAGGCCTCTTTTGCTCAAAATTATGACCGCGGCAATAATTAACAGCGCTGAAGTGTAAAAAATAGCGATGCTTTTATGTTTTGCGTCAGCTGTTGCGCCGCGTTTTGAACGGGCATGCCCGATGGTGATTAAAACGATGGCGATGATCATGCCGGTGAGGTGCTCAACGGTCCAGTAACGGGTGGTGGCGTCCTTCATGGTATCGCTGCCGAATCTTACAAATGGGCTCACAAAATACAACACCAATCCGACCAATAGCTGGGTGTGTACCGAGATCATGGCAAAGAGGTTGAGTTTGCGGTTACCCTCGCTGTAGGCTTTGTGACCCAGCCAGTCGGCCCATGCACGGATGATGGCCACAAGAACCAGTAAGAGTACGATGTACCTGAGCCCGGAGTGCAGGTGCAGGAGAAAGCTGTATAAAGTCATGAGTTGAAAATTTTAACGAATATAGTAATTACTTGTCTTTTCGAGATTTTTCTTGTTAGTGGCATATGGTATAATGTACATTATCATTTTTTGGTTAGATTCGATTATCTTTTAAAACCTAACCAATCACTAATGGATAGACTTTTATTTGACGTCTTCGAACCCGAAAAGAAAAGATTTAGACCAACGCCCAATACCATAGTTTATGGCCTGTGGTTTTTAACAATCGGCTTCTTTTGGTTGCTGGACGGCGTTCTCCCTATAATTAAAGAAGTTAGAACATACGTAGCATGTGGTATTGTTTTAATAAGCTTATATTATTTAATAACTGCTTTTTTTACATATGAACCTTTAAAGGGTGTTTTAAAGGGGAAGATAATATTTAATAATGAGGCCATTATTGTTAATGAAAAAGTCTATGATTTAAAAAATATCAAGGGCTTAGATTTTGGATTCATAAATTATTATGGAGAACTATCAACCAGTTTCCGCGGCAATTTTAACCCGTTAATTTCTCAGGGGGTAAATAATTTTATCAAATTCACAGACGGTAATAATCAATCTGTTCAGGTTTATTTTAGAATTCAGGGTAAACACGGTTCTCAGGCTTTATATCCATTTATTAATGAAGCAGTAAAATGTGGGGCAATGACCTATTATCGTGCTATTGATTTGATTGATGTGGAGAATGTTACAAAGCCCATTAATCAGCTTTTTTGATTTAGGGGCGCTATGCTGAACTCTTCAACCAGTATTGAATATTAGGAGCTTTCATTGCCGTTGGCTTAAGCCAACGGATAATAGCAGCAGATAAAAGGCTTTAGCCGAAAATATCGCCGGCAATGTTTGGCTGAAGCCAATTTTCATTTTATTTTGGTCCGTTGGCTTAAGCCAACGGCAATGAAAAATCTTTAGACACTCTTAAACCGGAAAACTAAATTTCCCCATCATCACAGCAGGATTATTACCTATTATGATAGGCTCTCCCGATAAGGCCTCGTTCCCCAGCAAAGCAAATAATATAGCTTCCTTTGCATCCGGGTCAATGCCGAGACTGGAGGTGTTGCCTAGAGTAGCTTGGGGTAGTAACTGTTTCAGATAGGTAGTCACAAAATAATTGCGGGCGCCGCCGCCGCTCATAAATATTTTACTATCTGTGGGCAGGTGCTTGGTGATGAAATTCGCAATACTTGTAGCGGTAAATGCGCTTAAAGTACTTATCACATCTTTTTTACTGATTTCTTTGGTGTTCGATACCTGCTGTGCATCCTCCAGGTAACTGAGGTTGAACAGTTCGGGGCCGGTGGTTTTGGGTGCTTTCTCGTTAAAGAAGGGGTGATCCAGCAGGGCGGCAAGCAGGGCATCATTTACCAATCCCGATAAGGCGATAACGGAATCCTTATCATAAGGCTGGTTAAAATACTCGCGACAGGCAGCATCTATCATGGTATTACCAGGACCGATGTCGGTGCAAACCACTTTATGGGTATCGCCGTCGGCAGGCAGGTAGGTAAGGTTAGCAATACCGCCGATGTTCAGTAATATCCTGTCCTCGCCTTTTTTGCTGCCTAAAAGCACATCGCCATACAGGGCAAGCGGTGCACCCTCGCCACCGGCAGCAATATGTTTCTGGCGAAAATCGCTGATGGTCAGAATGCCTGTTTTTACTGCCAGGTGATCGCCGTCGCCTATCTGCAGCGTTGCGTTGGGATATTCCTTTTGCTGATGCAGACGCTTTGGCGCATGGTAAATGGTTTGCCCGTGACTGGCTATAAAATCAACGTCATCGGCTTTGATGTTCCATTTAGTCAAAGCCTCCAGGATCAATTCCCCATGAAAAGTACCGATGTAAGCATTCAACAGTGTGATCTTTTCCAGGTCGACCAGTCGTTTTGAAAACACCTCGTGTACTTCGTTTTTAAAATGCTGTTTGTAGGGGATGGTGGTGAAATGCAACAGCTCGAAACGGGTATCCAGTCCATTGCCTTTAAACCGGCACACGGCAATATCCAGCCCGTCGAGCGAGGTGCCCGACATGAGTCCGATGCCAAGTTTTTCGCTCTTTTGTGCGATGGTAAACAGGTTTTGAATATTTTGATTTGGTGCAGGCATCCGGCGGTTAAAACTTAAAGTAAAATAAGCTTTCTATAAGCAAACATATCTAATATATTTGTTTAAAACCCACACTAATATCAATTAAACCTGAAACATGGCCCGATTAAATTTATTGGAAGAGACCCGGTATGAGAAGCTGCCGGTGAGCGTATTTAAGGATCAGAAGACCGCCTCGCTGTCGGTAGCAAAGCGGATTGCAGACCTGATCCGCATGAAGCAGGACAAAGGCGAACAGGTAGTGCTTGGCCTGGCAACGGGTGTTACCCCATTGGGCGTGTATGCCGAACTGGTTCGCCTGCACCGTGAGGAAGGATTGAGCTTTAAGAATGTGATCACCTTCAATTTGGATGAATACTATCCGATGAAGCCCAAGGCAGCACAAAGCTATGTGACCTTCATGTACGAGAACCTGTTCTCTCATATCGATATCGATAAGGCCAATGTCCATATCCCCGATGGCACCCTTGCCCAGGATGATATTCCTGCTTTTTGCCTGGAATACGAACGAAAGATCAGCGCGCTGGGTGGTTTAGACTTACAAATACTTGGTATCGGCCGTACGGGTCACATCGGCTTTAACGAACCGGGTTCTGCACCTAACTCAGGTACAAGGCTGGTGACTTTAGATGACCTGACCCGTAATGATGCTTCCCGTGATTTTGGTGGTAAAGCCAATGTACCTACCAAAGCTATTACCATGGGGATAGGTACCATCTTCAAAGCAAGAGAGATTATCCTGATGGCCTGGAGCGGGAAGAAAGCGCCCATCATTAAAAAGGCTGTTGAAGGAGAGATATCTGGTGATGTGCCGGCTACCTACTTACAATTATCACAACATGTAGAGTTTGTACTGGACCAGGATGCAGCGTCAGAACTCACCCGCTTTAATACCCCATGGTTAGTAAAAGACTGTGTATGGGATAAACTGCTCAAAAAGAAAGCGGTGATCTGGCTGTCAGAAACCTTAGATAAGCCGGTGCTGAAACTGACCGAAGAAGATTATAACAATCATGGCATGGCCCAGCTGGCTGTAGAGCAGGGTCCTGTCTATAATATCAATATTGACATTTTTAACCAGATACAGCATACCATTACCGGCTGGCCGGGAGGAAAACCCGATGCAGATGACAGTCAGCGTCCGGAACGTGCTTTACCTGCAAGGAAAAGATCGATCATCTTTTCCCCGCACCCGGATGATGATGTGATCTCGATGGGCGGGACATTCATAAGATTAGTAGACCAGGGTCATGATGTGCATGTAGCTTACCAGACCTCGGGTAACACCGCAGTATGGGATGATGATGTACTAAGGTACATGGAGTTTGCTATCGACTTTAACCAGAGCATAGGAGATGATAACGCTCACCTGAAAAAACTGTACGAAGATATGAGAACCTTCTTTGCCCAGAAGCAGCCCAACCAGATCGATACCCAGGAGATCAGGGACGTGAAAGGGTTTATCCGCAAGACAGAAGCCATCTCGGGTGCAAGGTTTGCGGGACTGGATGATGACCATATCCATTTCCAGGCATTGCCGTTTTACGAAACCGGCAAAACACAAAAAAGCCCGGTGACAGACAAGGACATCCAGTTAACCATGGAGCTGCTTCAAAAAGTAAAACCGCAGCAGGTATTTGTAGCAGGCGACTTTGCCGATCCGCATGGCACCCACCTGGTATGTTTTAACATCGTAATAGCCGCCTTAAGAAAACTGAGGGAAACAGAAGACTGGGTAAAAGACTGCTGGGTATGGATGTATCGTGGTGCATGGAAAGAGTTTGAGACTTATGAGATCGAAATGGCGGTGCCACTATCACCACAGGAAGTACTGAGAAAACGCAACGCCATCTTCAAGCACCAGTCGCAGAAGGACAGGGCGGTGTTCCCGGGTGATGATGCCAGGGAGTTCTGGGTGAGGGCAGAAGATCGTAACAGGGAAACTGCTCAGGCTTATGACCGCTTAGGTTTGGCGGAGTACCAGGCTATGGAAGCGTTCGTGAGATACAAATACTAGAGGTTGTACGTTTTACGTAGTACGTTATACGTTTTTCTGTATAGAGTTATATATTTAGAAAATTAAACTAAATCATTATCACTATGCAGAATTTTAAAGACCTTTTAATCTGGCAGGAAGCATATCAGCTTACGTTGAAAATTTATGAATCATCCAAGGCCTTTCCTAAAGAAGAAACTTTTGGTATTACTTCCCAATTAAGACGTGCGGCGGTATCAATACCATGTAATATAGCGGAGGGTTGTGGCAGGTATACATCCAAAGATTTTGCTAATTTTTTGCAAATTGCATTAGGATCAACTAATGAAACAGACTATCTGACCTTGCTGGCTAAAGACTTAAAGTATTTATCAGAAGACCAATATTTAGATGTCCAGGAACATCTGAATAAAGTTCGGGCCATGAATATTAATTTGATCGATAAGGTAAGAAAATAAAAAACGTATAACGTACTACGTAAAACGTACAACGAAAAATGACCGAAATCACAACCAGCGGTGCTACTCTCAAAAAGCGACTCCTCTCCCTCGACGTATTCCGCGGCGCTACCATCGCAGCAATGATATTAGTAAACGATCCGGGTAATGAACACGCGTATGCGCCATTGGAACATTCCAAGTGGAACGGCTGTACACCTACCGATCTGATATTTCCTTTCTTCCTGTTTATGGTTGGGGTATCCATTGTTTATGCCATGGAAAGCAGGAAGGAAGTAACAACGGATCACACCCAATTAATACTGCGCGCCTTAAAACGTACCGTAATATTATTGCTGATCACTTATGTTATCCGCTTCTATTTCCTGGTTGACTTTTCTCATATAAGCATATCGGGGGTGTTTGCCCACATGCGCATACCGGGAGTATTGACGCGTATAGCCGTGGTTTACTTTATTTGTTCGGTACTCTATATCAAAACATCCCAAAAAACCCGCGACTGGCTGTTTGCCATTTTCCTGGTTGGCTACTATATCATCATGAACTTTATCCCGGTACCGGGTGTTGGCTATGCTAACCTGGAGCCTACGACCAATTTGGGTGCCTGGGTGGACCGGCTGATTTTTACGCCAAACCACCTCTGGGCCGAAACCAAGACCTGGGACCCGGAAGGTTTATTAGGAACCATACCTGCTGTGGCAACCGGTTTATTCGGCATCCGTTTGGGCGGTTGGATCAAACGAAGAGGCCACGAGGATAGCATCAAGGTAACCTGGATGTTTGTTTACGGAACGATTGCGGTTATACTGGGTTTGATATGGGACCTGTTCTTCCCGATAAATAAGGCCCTATGGTCAAGCTCATTTGTTTTGTATACCGGCGGCCTGGCAACCGTTGGCCTGGCTTTAAGCTACTGGCTGATCGATGTTCGCGGGCATAAGAAATTTACACCGCCTTCTGTAGCCTTTGGCGCCAATGCCATTACCGCTTACATTTTGGCTGATTTTATTCCTCACTATTTGGGTAAGATCAAAATCGGTGGCAAACCTTTGTATAATATTCTGTTTGCACCATATTTCTCGCCCATCAACGCTTCTTTGGCCAGTGCCATGTTTACTGTATTTTGCGTTTGGATAGTGATGTGGGTATTGTATAAAAGAAAAATCATCATTAAAGTATAAATTCGTAGAAACTAAACGTATCCGTTCAAATCTAATCTATAAATAAATATCGAAAATGAATAAGAAGTTCTTAATAGCCATTCTGGCCTTATCGGTAACGGTAACTATTTCATTTGCACAGGTAAAGAAAAGGCCTGTACCATCGCCCAAAGGAAAGCCTGTAGCAGCAGCTACCCAAATAAAAGGAAATTTATTGCCGGTTGATCCGGATGTGATCATCGGCAAATTGCCCAATGGTTTAACCTACTATATCCGTAAAAATGCTGAGCCAAAAAACAGGGCCGAATTGTACCTGGTAAACAAAGCAGGTTCTGTATTGGAAACTGATGCACAGCAAGGCCTGGCGCACTTTACCGAGCATATGGCATTTAACGGCACACGCGATTTCCCAAAGAATGAATTGGTGAACTACCTGCAAAAAGCGGGTGTTAAATTCGGGGCCGACCTGAATGCCTATACCTCTTTTGATGAAACCGTTTACCAATTGCCTTTACCGACAGATAGTGTTAAAGTGTTTGAAAGAGGTTTTGATATTTTGGCTGATTGGGCGGGCCATGTCACCTTCGACACAAAAGAAATTGACAGCGAACGCGGCGTAGTTCTGGAAGAAGAGCGCCTGCGCGGTAAAAATGCACAGGAACGTTTGCAGCACCAGATATTGCCCGTGTTGCTGAACAACTCACGTTATGCTCAGCGTTTACCTATTGGTAAGGAAGATATCCTGAAAACTTTCAAGCCTGAGACCATTAAAAGCTTTTACCACGATTGGTACAGGCCCGATCTGCAGGCCGTAGTTGCCGTGGGTGATTTCGATCCAAAGCGTGTGGAGCAGCTAATAAAAGATAATTTCTCAGATCTGAAGAACCCGGCTAATGAGAAGCCGAGAACAAAATATTCAATTCCGGCAAGCGCCGGGACTGTCGTGAAGATTGCTACTGACAAAGAATTTCCATACACCCTTGCTGAGATCGTAGTAAAACATCCGGGTACCAAAACGCAGACAAAAGCTGAATACCTCCAAAGCATGAGGGTCAACCTGTTCAACCAGATGCTGAACCAACGCCTGAGCGAGCTCACCCAAAAAGCAGATCCTCCTTTCCTTTTCGGCAGGGCAAGTTATAGTGGTTTCCTGGGCCACCAGGATGCCTTTACCTCTATTGCTGTTGCCAAACCGGGTGAACTGGAAAAAGCGATCAAAGCAGTAGTGGCGGAAACTGAACGTGCAAAGAAGTTCGGATTCACCCAAACAGAATTTGACCGTGCCAAACAGGATGCTTTAACGCAAATGGAGAATGCTTACAAGGAACGTGATAAAACCAAATCGGTGAACTTTGTGCGTGAGTACCAACAACACTTTTTAGAGGGCGATGCCATACCCGGCATTACGTGGGAGTACAACTTTTTTAAAGACAATATAGGCCAGATCAATCTAAGCGATATCAATGCTTTAGCCGGGAAATATATCAGCGATAAAAACAGGGCGGTGATTGTGGAAGCTCCGGAGAAAGAAAAGGATAAGCTGCCGGCTGAAAAAACTTTGTTGGAATGGATAAGCACTGCGGGCAAGGATGTAACTGCCTACGTAGATAATGTAAGCGGCAAGCCATTATTGGCGAAAGAGCCGGCTCCCGGCAAAATCGTATCAGAGAAAAAGGATACTGCTATCAACGCTACTACACTTACCCTGTCGAACGGCGTAAAGGTGATGTTAAAACCTACTACTTTTAAAAACGACCAGATATTGATTAATGCCTATCATTTTGGCGGAACGTCGCTGGCAAGTGATGAGGATTATATGTCGGCAAATATGTCGGCGTCCGTAATAGGAAACAGCGGTTTAGCAGATTTTAACGAGATACAGTTGGGCAAAATGCTGAGCGGTAAAAACGTACATATTTCACCGCAAATCAGTGAAACGTCTGAAGGCATTAACGGCAGTTCATCGCCAAAGGACCTGGAAACGGCGCTGCAATTGGTTTACCTGTATTTTACCCAGCCGCGTAAAGATCCGGATATCTGGCAGTCAAATATTTCACAAACCAAATCGTTACTGGCCAACCGCAGCCTTGACCCGACGAGCGTGTTCCAGGATACTGTTTCGGCTACCTTGAGCAATCATAATTTCCGCAGGATGATACCGACTACCGAAAGACTGAACAGCGCAAGCCTGGATAAAGCCTATAGCTTTTACAAAGAGCGTTTTGCTGATGCGAATGGGTTTACCTTTACTATTGTTGGAAGTTTTGATGCAGACAAAATAAAACCTCTGTTAGAGAAGTACTTAGGCGGACTTCCATCAGCTAATCGTGATCAGAGCTATAAAAACCTGGGCATCCATATCCCGGCAGGAAAGCTGACCAAAGAGGTGCATAAAGGAATAGGGGATAAAAGCAGCGTGCAATTGGTTTTCAGTGGCGACTACGAGTTCAATGCAGGCAACAACTTACAGGTTGATGCCTTGAATGAGATATTGAATATCAAGTTGATCGAGCGCTTGCGCGAAAAAGAAGGCGGTGTTTATGCGCCGGGTGTAAGGGCGAATTTTGTGAAGATACCTAACCAGCGCTACAGCATCATCGTGTACTTTGGTTGTGCGCCCGCTAACGTAGAGAAGCTGATCAACGCCACGATGGAAGAGATTAACAAGATAAAACAAAACGGTCCGGAAGCAGTGGATATACAGAAGTTTGTTGCCGAAGAGACCCGTTCAACCGAGGTTCAGTTAAAGGAAAATTCCTTCTGGGAAGCACACCTTGCATCCTCCTCACAAAACCAGGAAGACCCGGATGCAGTATTGCACCATATCAGTGACCTGAATAAGGTGACTGTACAAAGCGTGAAGGATGCCGCCAATAAATATTTGAGCGGTGATAATTTGATCAAATTGATCTTGTTGCCGGAGAAACAGTAAGAATTTTAAAGCCGGGGATTACAATCCCCGGCTTTTTTGGATACTGATCAACCTGCGGGTGAATATTTTTTACCGATCTTATTACCTGATTAGCTTTTTGCCAATTTGTGCCTTCTAAATCTGCCGCATGTATTCAATTTGCTACCAGAATAGCCTTGACATATTGGCTTAAGACACTGCCACATTAAAAATAGATTTATGAAAAACTATTATTATTTATTTTGGAGCGATGCTATACAACGTTTTATTAAGTATCACCCTAAAGAAAAAGGTCGGGAAAAGAAACCTTTACTTGTAACTTCTTGGATATTTACACTGGCTGTGCTTAGCACGATGCTTTGGCTAAAATATTTCCATGTTTATCAAAATGAATTTGGTTTATTTGGAATTTTTACAACATTTGGCAAAGAACTGCCAGTCCTATTAGAGATGGGCCTGGTATTCCTATTAATTTATACCATAAACTATCTTTTAATATTTTGGCAGAATAGATATCTTTTGTTCATTGAAAGGTATCCTTTGGGACGGTTTAACCACAGCCTGTTTGTTACAATAGCTCTGTTGGCATATTTTTTATTTACTATTTTCGTATACGGCTATTTAACCGGACAGATGTAGAATCGGTAACCCCCGCTCCCGCAAGTTTAGCATAGCGTAACTTGTGGTTTATTTGCACAATAAGCTTTCAGCTTATTACCTTGCCCTACCATGAGCCGCAATTATAAATTCCACGATCAGCAACGTCCATACTTTGTAACTTTCAGCGTTGTAAACTGGATAGATGCATTTACAAGAAGAGAATATAAAGATATCCTGGTAGATAGCTTAAAATATTGCATGACAAAAAAAGGACTTGAATTGTATGCATGGGTAATTATGAGCAACCATGTTCACCTGATCATAGGTACTAATAATCAACCTATGGAAAACATTTTGAGGGATATCAAAAGACATACTTTAAAAGAAATAGTAAAAGCGATCAGCGAAAACCCACAGGAAAGCCGAAAAGAATGGATGCTGCCCCTTTTTGAAAAGGCTGGCAAGAGCAACCCTAATAATGAACATTTTCAATTTTGGCAGCAAGGTAACCATCCCATTGAACTATGGAGCAACGCGGTAATGGACCAGAAACTTGACTATATTCATAATAACCCGGTTGTGGCAGGTTGGGTTGATGAACCCGGTCATTATTTATACAGCAGTGCCAGGGATTATGCAGGTATCAAAGGGTTGCTTGATATTCAATTAATGGTGTAGATGTGGTGTTAAGCTGAAAGCTTAACTTAGAGTAACCACGAGTTACGCTGCGCTAAACTCGCGGGAGCGGAGTAGATAGATTATATAAATTACAGCACAAAACCAGGTTTAATTTATATTTTACAGCCTGCAACAAAAAAATAAACATGGCATCAGGGTTTTTTGCGATTTTGGACGATATAGGCGCCTTGATGGACGATGTAGCAATGACTGCTAAAGTAGCGGCGCGTAAAACTACAGGTATATTGGGCGACGATTTAGCGGTAAATGCAGAAAAAGCTACAGGTTTTTTATCGTCGCGTGAATTGCCTGTACTATGGGCTATTACAAAAGGCTCATTAATTAATAAGCTCATTATTGTCCCCATCGCTTTATTATTAAATGTGTTTTTCCCTTTGGCTGTTAAAATTGCCCTGGTTTTAGGAGGCTTTTACCTGGCTTATGAGGGAGTTGAAAAAATAATTGAATACCTTTTTCATCGTTCAAAAGCGACACACCAGGTAATTAAAGAAAGCGAACAAAACGAAACCGGTGCCGAAAAAACAAAAATAAGATCGGCTGTAAAAACCGACTTCATTCTGTCTATGGAGATCGTAATTATCGCGCTGGGGTCTGTCACAGAAAAGAGCCTGGTGATACAGATATTAACCGTCGCAGTTGTTGCATTCCTGGCAACAATAGGCGTTTATGGTATAGTTGCAATTATTGTCAGGATGGATGACGCCGGCTATAAATTGATTAAGCGCTCTCACAACAAAGGTTTCTTTTCAGCCGTGGGTGTTTTACTGGTTAAATCGTTGCCGGTTATTATTAAGCTATTAAGCGTTGTTGGAACAATTGCTTTGATCCTGGTTTCAGGCGGAATTTTCGCTCATAATATCGAATATTTACATCATTTATTGCCAAACCTGCCATCAATGATCAGGGAGCTCATGTTCGGATTGGTTGCCGGCTTGATTATGGTAGCTATGCTTACGGGTGGCCAAAAGATACTGTCATTTTTTAAGAAATGATCCACACCCGCCGCACAATGCAAGCTGTACAATATGCAAATACTGAAAAGCATGCGGATTTCCAATCTGCGGGTAGAGCAACTAACCCGAGAAACAGTAAGATTTTTTAATGCCGGGACACCAAATCCCGGCAATTTTGATCCTGGATTGTAAATTCGGAGGAACCCCGGTTCGAGCCTCAGCGGGGTCACTGAAAAGCACGGTAGTACTCAATATTACTGTGCTTTTTATTTTACTAAAACATTGAGTTCAATTTATTTCGGAGGTGTCACGATCTAGTATCCAATCATGAGGATTCTTTACTTCCCCTGACACAGGACGTTTATATAATTTAAAACCAAAACTATATTGTAGATAAAATATTATAGAATCATCTGAATCAAATTCGATTCTAAAAAATTTATCGTGTGTAACAATCCGATATTCTGTATTAGAATCGATTTCAAATTCTTCACAGGCTAACTCAACCCAAACTCTTTTGCTTCGATCAGTACGATTGGCAAATTCAATATCTACCAAAAATTCAGGATGTTTATAGTAATAATCAATTCTATTTTTGAAGATGGGCTTTTTGTAAAGAAAGTTAAACAGTCTCATCTTGATAACTTTATTAAACTAACAGATTGCGTTATCTATATTTCAAAGCTACAATTTTCTTACAATCATCAATAAAAGAGTTCGACATCCGTATTTTTTCGGTCACTAAAGCAAAGCTCTTAATTAGCCTTTCAATATTGTTGAAGGGCTTTTTTGATTTCAAGATGCTTTACAACCTTATCAGATTTGTAAGAGCAAGTTATGCTTAAGGGGGCGCTTATCGAAATAGCTCATATTTAACACCAAATTCATTGGTGTAAAGTTTATTGAATAGAAATTCCTGTTAGTCCGGATATATAATTCCGGACTGAAAATCAAGCTGGTTTGCAATCCGCGAATAAATACCAATAACGTCAAAAGCCCTCAGCTAAAAACTGAGGGCTTTTTGATTTTTATGATTTGGGTTTAAATTAATTCATCGTAATGATATCTGCAGGAAGTATGCTTTCATCAATGCTTGCTTTTAAGATATTGGTGCTCCATCCGTTAGGCTGGAATGCGGTCGATGGGTCCCACCATGCATCCATCTCTGCACCTGATTTCTGGTAGAACTTTACCTTATTGTAGCCCATGTACACGTCAGAGCTTGACTGGCCTGAGTAGTTGCCATAACAAAGGCCGCAGTTTGAGTATGGAGTGCTTATGCTATAAATGGTATTGTGGTCCATTTTAATATGAGTGCCGCCCTGAACCTGCATGCCAACAAAACCTCCGTTTACGACGATGTTGTTGCGTGCAACCTGGTATGAACCACCAACGTCACCTAAAACGACACCCGCGCCGCCGCCTGAATCATTTTGCACCTGTCCGCCCCTGATCCAGTTGCCTATTACCTGTACCGAATCTCCCTGCAAACCATTACATTGGTATATGCTTATACCATCCTGCGGATGTTTCGCTACACCGGCAATGTCTTCGCACCGGTTATAGTTTACCTGTATACCACCGCCATTCACATTATTTAACTGTACAAAGTTACCTGATGGGAATGGACCGTTCATATTAAGGAACTGGTTGTTGTTTACCTTAACCGTGGTACATTGCATCGCATTAACGCCTGCTCTAACATTCGTAATAAAGCAACTGTCGATGGTTACATTGGTGCAATTA
>Ga0307510_10000420_pt1 | contig 40715 bp, 47 predicted proteins | sample 12_EM_MG_FD_207224 | JGI IMG/M metagenome (GOLD analysis project Ga0307510, IMG submission 207224) | Populus trichocarpa ectomycorrhiza microbial communities from riparian zone in the Pacific Northwest, United States - 12_EM | ecosystem: Host-associated > Plants > Roots > Unclassified | place...
ACGGAGACTTCCGTGGGCGACAAATTCGAACGCTGAACGAGCCTGAGCCAACCTCACGATCCAGGCGCCCACCCGTGTATTGCATGGGCGGGTAATTCGGACGACTGTACAGCGCTGATACTGTATGACGACCTGAGGTTTCGACGACTTTGATTATTAAATTGAACCTTTTGATCCGCTTTTGATGGCGTGGCGCTCGTCACAGCCGGACAAGAGGCACCAAAAGGTAGGCGAGGCCAATTCTGCAACGACGATCTCCACAGTGATAAGTCTACCTCCTGGATGGAAATAATATAAAAGGGCCACCAGAAATGTTAGAAGAAGCCCATTCAAACACCTTCCCCCGCATTTTACCACCCTCCCTCCTCGCCACACCCACGCACTATCGGCGACCTCGTATCACAAACAAAAATGTCCGCTCCTACATCTCCCACACATCACGATGATGTTTCCAGTGATTCCCCAGTCGTTGAAAGCACCTCCCACGCATGGCGTCCTCCGCGGATCGAGGATGTCAGGTCACCATGTCCAGCGCTCAACACCCTCGCAAATCACGGTTACCTGTGAGATCTTCCCTGTCATCGTTGCAAGGGGCGGCCACCTTTTACTAACACAGTTCATATGCGCTCATAGACCACGTGACGGAAAGCAGCTCAACGCCCAGATCATACTTCACGCCCTGCAAGAAGGCTACGGCCTCTCCAGCGCACTGGCCCATGTCTTAGTATACGGGGGCGTCGCACTGCTCGGGCAGTTCGGGTCTTTCCAACTCAGCGACCTCGCACGTCACAACCGCATCGAGCACGATGCGTCCCTGGTGCACGACGATACGCCAGACCGAGACGAGTACGCGCCGATAGCGCCCAGCGTGCCGTTGATCAAGCAGTTCCTGGAGCAATCCAGTGACGGCCAAGTCATAACGGTCGAGGACGTCGCCCGGGCGCGAGTGTGGAGGCAGTCTCAGTGCCCCGTCCTCACCACATTACATGCAGAAATAGCGAGGGGAGAAATGGGCGTCGCCCTTGGGGTCTTCACTCCGCCCGACTCTGACAAGCCAGCCATACCCGTGGATATGTTGCGAGTCTGGCTCTCGCAAGAACGTCTCCCCGATGGCTGGAAGCCGACTCACACACAGGGCCTATTAGAAACCATGCGCACTACCCGGCAGATCAACGATGCGATGAACAAGTTCGAAAGTGATGGTGAGGATGTCGCTCCTCCCGCTGAGGTCAAGGCGTAATGTCATGGACGGTCACATGTCCCCTTTTTGTATATATCTATCTTCGTCGCTTGTTTCATTACTCAATGGCTACCTTCTTCGATACAGCCGTAGTAGTTGCGCACTCCTTTAAAAGGGCAGCAGCTGGCTCGTCATGTTCATTTCTAGTTTTTATTATGGTGTCAATTATATTGTTATTGTTGAGCGAAACGGAACTCACCTTGCAGCCGCATCGAGTCTTGTCGATAACCTACAACCTTCACCCGCTACCCGCTGAGAAGCGTAACTTTCAAAGGCATACTTGGCAAACTCCGGCCTTTCACCGTGGGAATGGCAAAATTGTGCGTGTCCCACAAGATGGGCTTCTCTGGAGGTCCGACCATGATGCGCGATAGAAGGACGTATAGAACCGCCTCTGATATATTTCATTAACATAACCGTAGGGCGCAAAGTTTCATAGAACGGATGGCTCACTGATCTCTGCTTCGGCAAACTTGAAACCCCTACCGAGAGAACAATGGGATGAGCCGGGAGGTATCAAGAGCCGAGACTTCTCAACTCACATGCATGGCCGCCCACCGCCCATGAGGGCCATCCTTCGGATGATGCAGTTCGGTCAGAGCCGTCCGCCGCGGGGAAAGATTCCGAAGGCCACCCACATATGTGACGACACCCCAGGTGAATAGGCATCAGTGACGGCTTCCGGCAGAGGCCCAAGCCAACGCTCTGGGATCCACTGGTCCGCATCCGGTCCCCATAGTACGGGGTCTCTGTTCACGGCTGCGGTGCCCACAACGACCATCGTCCCCGCTCGCACGTGAACACAATCGATTACCTGACCATCTCTTCCGATCACCGGGCGCGATAAAGGGATAGAGGTATCTTTGCGAGGCCTTCTCGACGGCGATCAGCATTGGTCCCAAATGAGGTAGCAGGGTGGCACTAACACGAGATGCAGCTGAGTGACGGGGCTATACCTGGGTGGCGTGGACGGATTAGGTAGGTGGATTGTGAAACACAATCGTGTCATTCACGCACAGACGTAGGGTCTCCTTGCACACAGCGTCAAGGTAAGGTAGCGCCATCAGATCGTCATAGGATATATCCCTTCGTTCGACTCGGGCGTCCATCAGCTCGACACGTAGTCGGTGCTGCCTTTCCGGGTGCAGAGAGAGGACATGGAGGATGCGGGAAAGGCCGATCGAGGACATATGCTGTCCCGTGAGAATGAGCGTCCTGCCAATGTCTCGTCAATGTGGGGCGGCGACAGGCATTTGGATCCTAAACATTACCCCATCTGCGAGATTAGCTCACTGTCGGACAACCTTTCCCCCATATTGGCGCATTTGTTCTGCTGAACTATGATGGGTGTGTCACGAGCTACAATGTCAAAGATATGCCCGAACTTACTCAGAACGCTAATTATATCTCGATCGGTGGGCTCGCGCGCGCTATCGTTCTCCGCCTGCGCGAGAGCGTGGACCTTTCGCCGATATATGGACTTGTGGGTGTCGTAGAGGAAATATACGATCTTCCTGAGCTTTCTGATATCGGGATGCGGCGCGATCTTAGCCAAGAATCCACGAAACGCTGGGGAGCTCCTGTTGACGATGGAGGGCAGGAGTCTCATGAACCCTCGGAGGGGGAGCCAAAGTGGTCTAATTCGCTCATCAGCGTTCTGCGAAGAGGTTACGATGACAAAGGGAGGACGTACATCAACTGTTTTGAAGCAAGCATGTAGTCACTGGGAGGTGTCTTTTCGGCCAGAGTGTCAAAAGAGACGCCGATTCCGGCTTGCCCAATAAGTTCCAGGGAGACGCGGGACATCCAGGCAAGCATGTCGAGCTCGGCGGGGCCACCATGCGACAAGTTGACTAGGGTGTCCTCGAGCTAATCCCAGTCAGTCACAGCTTTCGCGGGTATCCCTCGACGAACGTACACGACGCGTGACGTCCCAGAATGTGGGCATCACTTTGCGCATGCCCTGTGCGGAGAATATCATGCTGAGGGTCTGGCACTTCCTTTTACCTGCCATACCTGGACAAGGTGCATAAGTGAGACAGCTTTTCAATTTCCGCAAGAGAGGAATCGTCTACGGTTGGAAGATAGGAAGCGGTGGCCCCTGAGCAACGTGTTCCTCCTGGTGGGCCATACAGTAAGTTGCCAAAGAACAGGCCCGAGTTCTCGTACTGTAAAACTTACTGGACAATCATTGGAAATTCGTCATAAATATCGCCCCGCTCCCCTGAGAAGATCGCGCGAAGTCCCGCGGGGTCGGTCAAATACAAGACGTCTTCCTGGTTCATCGTCGTCAGCAGAATTTCCCAACGGGGGGTTCGAGCCACCGGAAAATCGACCTACTCCCAAGAACCCGCGGAGCCGAACCGCAGTCCCAAAATCGACGATAGATTTCAGGTGGAAGTCCCACCCTTGAGGATGAAAAAGTTGGTCCATGTGTCCTAGAAAGAAAAAAATGGGGGGCAATTTCTCAGATTCTCGACCACTCGCGTCGGTCATCAGTGATCGCACCTCTCAGCCATGATGGGGACCAGGGCCCAGGCAGATTCTCGAGAGGAGAGCGGAAGCTCTCTGAAATGAGTTCGACAAGCGTTTTCACAAGGACGAGTGTCAAAGAAGCCACGGCTACGTGGACGATGGGGGCCATGACGATTGACAGCGATCGATTGGGTCGTTGGAGCCCTGAACACCAGCTGCTGGTGGATGATCGAGGATAGGAAGTTTGCATCCGAGTCCACCACACCTTACATGGCTAACATAGCTCGCATGGGAGAACAGTCGCCTGGGAGCCGAGGTGAAACAGAACCGAAGTACGATAGCAGTACGATACGCAGTAACTTGAACGGTGCCACCAACCAAGCCCGGTCGGGTTGGCCTTTCCTGCTTGTGGACGATGTAGCTCGGTATAGCTCGGAATGGAATACACATACTAATCATAGACCCGATGAATGGTAGCGGGAAGGAACAACATTCCGCCCAGCACTGTCAAATCACCGTGCCTATCGTAGCCTCAGGCGGCTCCGATTAGCCCAATGGAAGGACGATTCAGGACACTCCTTGACCTTACATCACTCAGTTTGGTAAGCGAACGACGGTGGCATGCAGTCAACGTCAACGACCATATACATCTCTCCTACGAAGCACGGTCACAGCCAACCAGCCGCAAGGCACGTGAACAGCTATCCGATTATGACAAAGTTAATCGTGTCTATGATTTTACGGTGTAGTTAAATTAATACAAAGTGAGTGCGAAGCCGAAGTGGAAAACTACGACGGTCTATGGTATGATGCGGGCGCGGAATGAGACTCAAGCAATTGCATACTTGCGACGGTGCTTGTCATCAATGCTCTCGAGGTAGTAAGCTCCAGGCCAAATGTTATCGACCGAGCCTGCTGGCTGGTAAGGGGCAGCACTGTGGTTCTTTTCGCGCAGCTGGAGAAATGGCCGTCAGTCAGGTATGTGCTCGGGTATCAGCTACAAACGAGTACATACCGCAAGAGCGTCGACGAAGTCTTGGCATGGTACAACCTTTATACTTTCCAGACGGTTAATGAGATCGAGCTTCTCACGTATCACAGAGGTATCACCCTTGACACGGAGGGTGAAGAAGCTGCTTGCGCAGCCACTGCCATAAGCATACATAGAAATCCGTTTGCCCCTGAGGTTCTGTGGCTCCACAGTGGATACAAGAGAGGAGAGGCCGCCATAAAGCGAGCCAGTGTACATGTTGCCACAGCGAGCAGCAACACGCATGGAGGGGCCTACACGCTGAGCGTAATCTTCCTTGCCCAAAGCCATGAACGTCTTTTCGATGGATTTGTCGGTAAGAGTTGCCTTGTAGGAGAGGTCGAGGAACTCGGTGGGTACATTTGCGTACTCAGGAGAGTTGGGTGAAGAGAGGTAGTCGTTGAAAAGCTAGTCGAGTGTGAGTACAGGAAGAAGGGAAAATACGGATTCGACGAAACTCACCAATCGTGCGTGGCCCTTCTGGACTTGCTTTCCATAAGGAGAGTGATAGACGGGGTAATCAACGTCCCGTCTGAGGTTGAAGATGGATTTGGGGTCAGAGGTCTTGCCGTGGCTTTCTCCATTTGCATGACCATTCAGTGCCTTGGAAGCTGCGGCAACCTTAGCACGGAACGCTGAGTATGCGCCATCCATAGCTGCGATATATGTGGACACCGTGAGAGGACCATCAACCACGGGATATTCTGAATCGAGGTTAGGCTTGTAGAAGTCATAGGTATTGTCCATATAGGTCCCGTGGATAGCTAACAAAACAATTAGCCGGATGTTACCCTACATGGGGTAGCTGACGGGCTCACGTTCGAAGACAAGGGGTGCATTTGGGCCGATCAAGATGGCGCAGGCACCAGCGCCACCTGCCGGTCGGGCAGCACCCTCTGCGTACACAGCGATATCACCGGCAAAGACAATGGCATTACGGCCGTCCCATGACCTGCTTTCCATCCAGTTGACGGCATTGAAGAGTGCGGCCGTCGAACCGTAGCAGGCGTTTTTAGAGTCAAGGCCTTCAATGTCATGGTTCCCGGATGAGGCAAAAAGATCCATGAGGACAGTCTTGACAGCCTTGGACTTGTCGATAATCGTTTCTGTGCCGACCTCAAGGCGTCCAATAGACTTGGGGTCAACGTTGTATTTGCGCATCAAACTTGAGACAACTAAGGATAAAGACATAGGTCAGACCAAACGCGTGTTCGGGATATACGCCACATACCGGTAAGCGCCATGGAGTTAATGTCCTCCCTGTCGTCCGCGAACGCCATGTACGACTGGCCGAGGCCAATGGTGTACTTGCCCTTCGAAACGCCATCATAGACTTCAAGGGCTTCCTCGGAAATGCACTGAAAGGTGGTGAGAAAAACGGCGAGGAAAAAAAGAGCGAAAGACGGGTCGCTTACCCTTTGAGGGAAGTACATTTCGAGGCCGATGATACCAACATCCTGGGGACGGGGGCGCTCGGCCTGAGAGTCAAAGACAGAGGGGGTGGGGGGAGAGAGGGTTGAAGGGGCGGTTTCGATAGCCATTGTGGTGTGAAGGAAGAGGAGAGGAATAGGGAATGGAGTGGTCGGTGACCATTTATTAAATAGAAGGGAACGAGTGAAATCGTCCGATGTTTTAGAAAAGGGCGTCAAATTATTGGGACTATCGTATCGACTGGCCACGGCTTTCGCTTGCTGGCATTGGCTCTTTCCGCCAACCGAGACCTTACTCTTGTTACATAACCGATCGGGACCTGGCCCGTTACCACCTCCACACTCGGAAGGTGACACACGTCTACAGCTCTCTGTGCTTCGGAACCCATCATGATATCCCTACGACGAGTCCCGTCCCGACCGGGTCGAACGCGAAACGGCGCCTCGTCCTATCATTCTCGACGTTTGTCTCGCCCCAGTCTAGGCTGGAGCCTGCCTCGTCCAGCGGAACTCTAACAATAAAAGCCTGGATGAGAGTCACAAGACTCAGACACCAAAAGAGAACTAGTCCCCAGAGCAATTGGCACACAAGCTCTCGTTTGCCACATGTGAAATTTGAGTTGAGGGAAGGTGTGGGCTGTGCACTTCCCTAATACACCGACGCACTCCGGATCTGGTTATTAGTGATTACACCGAAATACGGAAATACATTCCACTCGACCAACACGGAACAGAAAAGTAAAGATTTGTACGTCAAAATCAGTGCTTGAAGAGATGACACATCCAATGGATATCCAACAACAACAACGCATGCCTTGCCAATCACTAATATACATATGGAACATTCCCTCGTGAGACCCGTATCACCGGTAGAGATTCGGGTATATCAGGGACCTTCATTTCCTTCAAAAGCTCCTCCTTTGTGAACCGGAATGGTAAGTGCCCCGAATGCCAGTCGACCGACGGCAGAGAGCACAGACCAATCAGAGCCTATAACGCGCAGTGAGTAAGGCTGTGCTTGACATCAAAAAGGACGGCGGACTCGAATCCGACCAGTGGTACCCCCAGAAACTAATCGCTGCGATGGCAGAGACAGTTGCCCCTACTCCCAATCGCCGGATGGTGGTTCGCGCTGTGACCTTGTCTGCTTGTTCGACCTCGAAAGTTGGGTGCTCGTAGACGTCGAAGATCCGCATGATTGAGGATATGAGCAATGAGGTCAGAAAAAGTCGCGGCGGCGGGGATGACCGTGACGTTGGTTGTACAAGGGATGCGGGTAGGGCGGGGAGTGAGGAGGAATGCAGTACGGATCCTTGACTGGTGATCTCAATATGATATATGCCAAACCAAATGGGTACGGGCTCGTCGCGGAGCTAACTCTCTTGTCCTCTTGCTCACGTGGTCGTGCACGTGAACTCACATCCATTCAATATTCAATTCCTCGGCCCTGATCCGGCGCCGCACGACCATCATCGGAACCGATACAGCGCAACCGGACGGTGTTAAAAAATATTTCCTGACTTCCCTTGGCGCCGTTGACTGTTCCATGTGAAAATGAAAAGGGTCCACAGACCAACGCCTTATTGTGAGCACCATCACAAATCAAGTATGGATACATTACTAGTACATGGACTGAAAGCATAAAAAATTTACCATCTGCTTCTCATACTGAAAGGAGCCGGTTCACAAGATCTCCTTCTCACATGTCCCATTCACTGGTCGATAACGGAAACCTTCAGTGGGAGCTGATTACCCTTCCGTTCTTCGCCTTCCACCATCGCTTGCATCACCAAACAGTTTTCTCGGCGAATGCGCGCAGTTTTGTCCGCGGGTTCGAACTTTAACCCCGAAACGAGCTCGAATAGAAACGCCTGTACCTCGGTGACCCTACAAACCCGGGCGTAGATGATGAGTACGTGCACCACGGATCTGTCCAAAGTTTTCGACGCTCACGCGAATCGCCACCCGAGACAGGCACGTTGTCCAGCGCCAAAAGACAATCTATAACAGGAATCAGACAATGTACGGCTGACAGAGAAGGTATTCCTGTGGCGCACAAATTAGACCATACCCCCAGGTTGGTTCCTGGAAGCTGGACTGTCCCGTCCAACCATCTGCTCGGCCTCCAGATATCTGCGTCGTCTCCCCAGATGTTTTTGTTCCTGAGGAACGTGTGTAAATTTCAGAATATAATGGGGAATCTGCTACGCCCACCTGTGATAAGCAACGTCGGATATAATAATTTGGGTCCCCCGAGGGATAGGAAGGTGTTCGACGACACTTCCGGACCGGCAGTGGACCTTGGCCGTTAGTGGTATAACGTCGTCGCGAGTCGCCTCACGGAAGAGATGGGGGACAACAGTGTCGTAACGCATAGTCTCCTGAATATCCGGGTCGGTGTATGTTCAGCCGGTAATCTAATTCGCAGACGCGAGACAGATTCACCTTGATCACAGCATTCAAAAAGGGAAGGGAATCAAATTTGACTGCCTCCGCATCGTCAACACGATCAACAGCCTGTGCGCTGTATATTTCGTCGCGAAGTTGGCGCTGCTCGTGCGGGTGGGTCGCGAGCTCGAAAAGTATCCAGCCCAGAGTGGTGACGGTGGTCTCAAAACCCGCTCCTAGGAGTGTGCTAGTAATTGTTAGTCAAAAGTGACGGCGATTACTGTAGGAAGTACCCACGCAAGCTGCGGGGTGAGCTCTTCGTCAGTAAGCCGCCAATGTTCTGCCTCCGAGCGGTTAGCTATGACTGAAATAGATTTAGATCAGACATTCCCCTGCGCCGCGACGGAAGCAGACAGTTTACCGATCCTGCTGAGTGCATCCTTCTTATTAGCACCGTCCGCATCTTGTAACCTCGACTGGATTAGTCTTCGTGCGGTGCTATTTGATAGTTGCACGTGACGACGTAAAAATGCGAGGCCAGAGGATGGAAAATATACCATCCAGTCCAGTAGCCATGGGGGCACATGGGTCATGACACCTTGACAGAACACCTTCCAGTCTGACGGGAGTCCAAACCCTTTGGTCCTGAGACACGGGAGGTCATCATCCGATCAAGGAGTCGCGGGTATGCGCGCACATGAAGCCATACAACGATGCCCTAAGTTGCGCTCGATCTTCCCCGTCATCGCGAAAGTCATAATCGAAGGCGGCAAGACCTAACGCATTGAGGATGGCGGAGTTCAAGAACTTAGGCACGTTTTCTTCCCGGGAACCGTCGTCAAGCGACTTCGATTCTACACGGTTTTCGAATTCCTGGACCAGCTTCAAAAAGAGTAAGATCCAGGTGTCATGTAAGGACCAGCGGGTTTCACCTCACGCGCACACTGTCTGAACACTGGGATCTGGGCTCTACTTTCGGAGGGGCCAAAGGCCGGAAGAAGAATACGCCGTTGTCTGTAATGGTCCTCCCCTATTGAAGTCGTCACCCATAGATCCGTCAAGTATAGAAGCAGGGTTCGATTACCGTCGGCACCATTAACACCTGGGCCAGTAGCCGTGTTGAGCGCGAAGCGCGCAGCGTATGGCTTCACGAAATCGTATCGTGAGGCCTGCAAAATGTGGTGAACAGCCTTAGGGTCCGAGACCCACAACCTATCACCCTGCGCAGACTCCAAGTCAGGCTCTTGCGTGGCTCAACAGTAAAATAAAGAGATGACGTACACCAAGAGGCGCTTTGATTCTAGCCACCATTCCGTAGGCTTCTTGCCATCTGACATCATAGCTTCCAACTTGCTCCCTCATCAGCTGTCGTAGATTGCCTGCGACGAGATTCAGCTACTGTAAGGGTGGGAAATGCAGACATGAATGGTTCGTACCTAAAATGAAGGATTCAGGCTTTGGTCCGGGCAAGTCATCGAGAGGACCCCTTCGCTTCGCTTTCCATACACTGTAGATACATGCAAAGGAAAGGCAGTATATGATCAGTGCCCATGGGTTGTAGATGGACATGGCCACACTGGAGTCGGTTTCGGTTCAAAGTCCAACCAATGACTTGAATTATAATTATATTGTGAGGTTCGAAGTTCTCGGAAGAACGATTCCAAGGTTCTGTGGGCCCTGTGAAAACACTTTATAGCGATCGCTGGTCGACGACCACTGTGAGTGAGACGAAGATAGATAGTCTTTGCGTGAGTTCAAGAATAAGGATGGATAAATATAGATGGATAGAACCAAGGCTGCGTTCCAAGGACCCGAGAACGCGGGCACGCGAGCAGAACGGGGGAAAGAGCGATGTATGATCCGGTGTATGATCCGGTGCTTGGCCAAGGCCAGGCGAAGGGGACTATATAACGTGACAAGTATGCTATGCACGGCAGTTTAGATGGAAAGAGAGTAACAAATAACTACAATGGAGGTCACGAAACAAGGATCTAATGAAGCTATGTGCGGTAGGACACGTCTCCAGTGGCAGTATGGTCCCGAACAAGGGCCGACTTGCGAGGCGTCGAGCACAACGTGCGTGACGTGTGCTGGCAGGTATCGACGTGGCGCGCACTTGTGGCTTGTGGCGTCGGCCAACGAAGACGGGCGATCCGCGTGAGGTCGGTCGCAGAACTTGAGGCGAGGTGCGCGGGGACTTGAGGGGCAGAGGACAAGGAGGGAAACGAGGGGCGATAGAGGTGAAGGACGAAGAGGGTGAAACTGATGCGCCGGCGATGGGCACAGAGGGCGTCACCGTGGTCGAGAATGGTCGATGCTGGGGCCGAGCACTGGCCGAGCTAGCGCGCATCCATATACCTTTACAGTGAGCGTTCAATATTCCACGTTAGTATGAGGGTCATGGGGTCTCTCAGGCGTTCGCAAATGAACTCAACACGTGAGGCCATTATGACAAGAAGACTCCATTAATTGTTCTCTCTTGGGCTTCCTCTTGATCCCTCGGGCTACCGTGGAGAATATGAACTGCTTGCGCATGAGGCGGCTCCGCAAGGGAGGATCGGACCTTGAAGCTCTGCAGCCTTCTCTGCACACGCACGATATACGGTGGTAATGCGAAGACTGTTGGGAGAGTATGTTACAGGCTTTCTTGCTCCAGTACAGCGTGTCCCCCACTTCCTCAAGTCACAATGTCTAGATATGTTTTTCATATGTTCTTTTTGTGTTTTTGAGCCTCTCCAACCACTCCACGCTTACAACCCTTGAAAATGTGTGTTTTCTGTGTTGTTGATGCTGAACAACATTTCTAGGTCACCAACGACGATCTACAAATGAGATGCATCTCAATACTGGCAGTTTCTACCGCCTCTGCGTCGGTGTTCAAGTTCTTGGGACAGTGCACCAATGCAGTCTCATATCTACATGGTCACCCTCACCTCGCGGCAGCTGTGGTCCTCAAGGAGGATACCCCCATGAAATGTGACTCGCGGGCTGGGCTACTCATCACTTGGGTGATTATCAGCTGAAAGAAAGCTACACTGATTGCGACTCGGTGCTCATCGCTGCACCCCACCACACTTCTCGCAAGCCGATTTGTTCCTTCCATTTCCTCCGTGATCGTATACTAGTATTCATTCCTCCAAGTTAGCCTTCCGACAGCTTCCACCGACTTCGTTCCTTTACGCGCGATGCTGTAGATGACCGAAACAATAAACTCATTCCATTCCATGGCCGCAACGAGCATCGTTAAACGGTTCAATGATCCAGCGATGCCTGAGAGCGTGAAGCTTCCGGAGCTTGGCCATGCGGTGTTCGGGGATACTTTCTATGGGCGACACGCGGGCTAGCCTGAGAGCGATCTTCCCCGCAATCTGCAACTAGCAGAAAAACATTGATCTAATGTGACAGGCTGTCGTCTTGTCTTCACGTGTAGGGGTATCGCATTGCCCTGTGGTATCCCCATTGTGCTAGAACATCATAACTAGTTGTGTCATCCTGTCACAAACGGACTGATACAGCCGACATGCAGTGCTAATGGTTTAGCTCATTCCAAAAGAATGACTATTCACCCACCGTTCAGCGTGCTGGTCGTTGGACGGCTATCCGAGCCTGGAGCAAATGCGGTGAGTTAGGGGGGGGGGGGGGGGGGAACCGCGCGTAGGGAGTCATAGATAGTAGATACGAACGATGTGGAATAGTTAGGCACTGAAGAGGAAGATCGTGATAATTTCAGCAAGGAAGATCACTTTGCCTCAAGTCGAACTAGTACATGCAAAGGAAAGGCAGTATATGACCAGAACCCACAGGTTGTAGGTGGACATGGCCACACCAGAGTCAGTTTCGGTTCAACTTGAACCAAAACTGACTCTGGTGTGGCCATGTCCATCTACAACCTGTGGGTTCTGATCATATACTGCCTTTCCTTTGCATGTGTCTATGGTGCATGGAAAGCAAAAGCAAAAGTCCAACCAATGACTTGAATTATATTGTGAGGTTCGAAGTTCTCGGAAAACCGATTCCAAGGTTCTGTGGGGCCTGTGGGAACACTTTAAAACGACCGTTGGTCGACGACCACTGTGAGTGAAACGGAGACAGATAGTCTCCGCGTGAGTTCAAGAATAAGGAAGGATAAATATAGGATCCGAGAACGCGCGGGAGGGAATCGTAATAGGCGTAAGACTTGAGCAGGCACGCGAGCAGAACGGCGGAAAGAGTGATGTATGATTCGGTGCTTGGCCAAGGCCAGACGAAGGGGACTATATACGTGACAAGTATACTATGCACGGCAGTAGAGATGGAAAGAGGGGAACAAAAGACTACAAAGGAGGCCACGAAACAAGGATCTAATGAAGCTATGTGCGGTAGGACGGGCGATACGCGTGAGGTCGGCAGCAGAGCTTAAGGTGAGGTGCGCGGGGACTTGAGGGGCAGGGGAACGAAGAGCAACAGAGGCGAAGGACGAAGTGAGGCCGCACAGAGGGCGTCACGTGGTCGAGAATGGTCGATTCTGAGGCTAGCGCACTTCCAGCGCGCATCCACGTTAGTACGAGGGTCATGGCGTCTCTCAGGCGTTCGCAAATGAAATCAACACACGAGGCCATTATGATAGGAAGATTCTATTAATTGTTCTCTCTTGGGCCTCTTCTTGACCCCTACTGTGGAGAATATGAACTGCTTGTGTACGAGGAGGCAGGTTCCGAGTCGGGGTCAAGTCCGAACATTTGCATCCTTCTCCGCACACGCACGACATACGGTGGTAATGCGAAGTCTGTTGGGAGTGCATGTTACAGGCTTTCTTGCTCCAGTACAGCGTGTCCCCCACTTCCTGAAGTCACAATGTCTGGATATGTTTTTTATACGTTCTTTTTGTGTTTTGACTCGGAGCCTCTACAACCACTCCACGCTTACAACCCTCCTATTGGAAATGTGTGTTTTCTGTGTTGTTGATGCTGAACAACATTTCTAGGTCCCCAACGACGATCTACAAATGAGATGCGTCTCAATACTGACAGCTTCTACCGCCTCTGCGTCGGTGTTCTTGGGAGACAGTGCACCAATGCAATCTCATATCTACATGGCCACCCTCACCTCGCGGCGGCTGTGGTACCCAAGGAGGATACCACCAGGAAATGTGACTCGCGGGCTGGGCTATTCATCACTTTTATCAACTGAAAAGAAAGCTACACTGATTACGACTCGGCACTCATCACTGCACCCCACCACACTTATCGCCAGCCAATTTGTTCCTTCCATTTCTTCCGTGATCGTATACTAGTATTCATTCCTCCAAGTTACCATTCCGACAGCGTCCACCGACTTCGTTCCTTTACGCGAGGTAATAGCGCGATGTTGTAGACGACCGACTCGGAAACAAATACACTTATGAGTTCCATGGCTGCAACGAGCATCGCGGGACCATTCAATGATCCAGCGATGCCAGTGCCTGAGAGCGTGAAGCTTCCGGGGCTCTATCAGTGGGATGGCCATGCGGTGTTCGGGGATAACTTTCTATGAGCGACACTTGGGCTAGCCTGAGGGCGGTCTTCCCTGCAATCCGCGACTACAGTAGCAGAAAAAGCACAAATTAATATCGACCCTTCACACGCACCACGCTCCCAGGCACCTGGTCCTCCAATGTGATGGGTTGTCGTTTCGTCTTCGCGTGTGGGGTTATCTCCTTGTCCTGCGGTATCCCCATTGTGCTGGAAAATAATAACTGGTTGTGTTTGAAATTCGTTTTCTGCGTAAAATGCAATCTACCGCGGCGTTATTCCCATCTATCGTGGCAGTGCTAATGGTTTAGCTCATTCCAAAAGACTATTCGCCCACCGTTCAGTGTGCTGGTAGTTGGATGGCTATTCGAGCACCGTAGTAAAATGCGGTGAGGAGGGGCAAACGCGCGTAGGGAGTCATAGATAGTAAGGTCAAATACGAACGATGTGGAATAGTTAGGCGCTGAAGAGGAAGGTCGTGATAATTTCAGCAAGGAAGATCACTTCGCTTCAGGTCGGAGAGGTACGGCGCCGAGACACATGTCCATACAGTATCACACAAGGAAAAAAGGGTGAGGGACGACAATGACAAACACACTGACCTAGGCTAATGGTCATCAAAATCAACCAAGTATCATTGGATTTGGCGTCTGATCAGTTTGGACAAAGCATGGGTGGGGATTCGGATGCTCAGGGCGCAGTGAAATACTCAAGCTTCTACCGATAGAAGCGCGAACGCGATAAGTGATGATCGACGTGAAATATGAAATGGTCCAATTCAAACCATTCCATTCCATTCCCGCGATAGGGGTCGTCTTGATTTGGTAAGCTTCCTTCGCCACCACCACCACCACCTGGATCCGCTGGGATCGCACGGCGGCACGACCCTGTCACTCATTTTCGTCGTCTTGTCGTCGTCATATCGCAACAAGTCATCTGACATAGGAAAAGTGGATATACGGGCATATGCTATTTAATTCCGTTCCAGACGTTCCCGTCCCCAAATCGGCGTGCGTTGACCCTGACTTAGCCGTATGTGGCGATTTCCAATCCACTACAACAAGGATGCGTCAACCAGCTGGGGGCCGATTTCGTCTGAGCGCTCCTTCGGCAATAAGGTCACCCAACGCGTTTTCTGGATTTCCGGTGCCCTTTTGCCGAAGTACCGCTCGCTTTCGAATCCCCACTGATCGCTCGCTCGTACCCAGTTGCCGAGCCCATCCACGTATATCGCTAGCTCTGCGTCTACCACCTCACCGAATTTCGGAATTTTGTTCTCATAAATGTCCATGAACTTCGCCTCGAGCTCCTTGTGATAATTGTAAACCCAGTCCATGGCGCCTTGGACATCGGTCTTGTTGTGGTGCATGACGATGGTAATGATGTTGTGGTTGTCGTCACCCCGCGCTTGCTCCAAGTTGTACGAAGCGATATCCTGTTCTAGTTGTTAACTTTGTTTCGTGGTCTGTAGTATCTCGACCCACATTACCAAGCAGAATCATGTCAATGGTCAAGATCGACAACTCGTTGATGACGGGGTGGCGGACTGCCTCGTCAGTAAGGTTCTCCAGACCCGTCTCTAGGATTGCAAAAGACGGCTTGGCGCCAATGGTGTCTCTTCGTACTTCCAGGTATTCATCGATGGTCCGAATATGCTTGTGCGTACGGTCAGCGGCCTGCTGGACAACGGATTGCGTGTAAGTGCCGAAGGTCTCAATGAACCGTTTCTGTGACCCAGGACTTGCGCTCTTGATTGCAAGCTCCCAAAACCTAGATTGATGTCTCCGTCAATTCGTGTCTCTCACTGTTGCTATCGTGCCTTACTGTCTCGTGACTTCGCCACCGACCCATTCGCCCTCGGGGCGAGGCTTGTGTGGGTTGCGCAAGGCGTCCATGATAATGTCGGCCATGATCTGGACGTCATCCTCGTGCGAGACATCCGAATACTCGTCATAGACGAAGAACATGTTCATGAGGTCGCAACCTGTGCGCATGCGTTCTTCAAGTCGAGGGTCAGCAGAGGCTTTTGTGTGGCCTCGACAGGTACTTACCCTTGCTAAGCAGAGGATACGCAAGGGAGGCGAGGAGATCTAGCCAGAGGTGAGTGAATGGGTTAGGTTGTAGGGAACGTGGCAGCGCGTACTGAAGTCGCAACGATCATAGGCCTCTTGAGCTTTGGGACTGAAGGCCCCAAAACTTCTCGCCCATGCTGCTGACGCTGCCTTGCACTCAGCGTAGTGAGGGTTGAGATGGCGGGGCCATTTCCAGTTCGTCAAGTTGTCGGGTATGCGATACCTGTTGGACATACCAGTGGTCGACATGCTGGAATCGAGATGTGAACAGCAGATATTCTAAGTGGGGCCGAAAGCCTGGGGGTGAAGCACCCATGTCTCGCAGTGGATTTCTTTTATTCGCTAGAGTGGGTAGTCCTCGAGGATAACTAAGCTAAGCCGGCAAATCCATACCACCCGGACGCTCGATATCGGCTCGGTTGAGAAGGTACACAGGGGTGCCACCGTATCCCGATGTATGATATGATCACGGACCATGCTATGCCTACAAAGAGAAGCGCGCTTGCACGGTACCACTACGGTACCACGGGTATCTCGCGTCCCGAACTTTATCCGAAGCGTTTACGCCCCCATTAATGACGTCGTAGTGTTTGGGGTCCTTCCTCCTAGTCTCCGAGCACCACTCTTCCCCTCCGTATCCCAGCTTGATCGGTTCAGAATATGACCCATCGTTGGGAATGGCTAGCCGAATTGGGCCTCACACCTCTCGACTGGACAGCTCATGTTTGGTTGCAGCACCACACAAAGCGAGTTATATATAATCAACAGCGCAAGCCATACACCAAACTAGCACTAGAAGTATTCGCAGAACTATGCACATGCTTATTGGGGATGAGACCCATCCACCACATGTATGCCATCGATTAAACTTGAAACTCATCAAACCTTGCATAGGTGTAGGGATTCCCGAAACTGAAACTACGGACCACACCAACTTCCTTTACCGACTTGGGTCACTTCGCCTCCAAGCCAGCGTGTTGAATAAGTGCCAGGGCAGCCCTGGACCTTGGCTCAATTCGACATCTGAAAGGCGCTGGGTGGCTGATCATCGACGTTAGCGCCCACGGTTCTAAGCCGCAAACGGTGACAAGGTGACAAACCAAACAGTACCGGGCTTGAGTTTGACCTCGGGAGTGATTATGTTGCCGCGATCGTCAACTGCCTTTGATATGTTGTAAACCGACAGGACAGAGGCGATCGCTATCCAAACTGTGTCCAAGGCCATGCTCTTTCCCGCGCAAGCACTAGTCAGTGCAATAGGTGTCATTGTAGAGGAACAGTAGCGAGGGACACCCAACTCACCGGCGTCCAAAGCCGAAAACGCCACTATCTGCAGGGTCAGGTAGGTTATTATCGATGAAACGCTCGGGCTTGAAATTTTCAGGTTCTACGAAGACAGTCTCGTCATGGAGGATAGCCCTAGGAAGTAGTGTGAAGACCGAGAAACCCTGCCCGGTGTCTAAGGATTGCTTACCAGGTGTTCCCAAGAACAGACGCGCCGGCGGGGATATAATAACCCTTGTATTGATCCGAGTTGACTGTCCTATGGGGCACGGCAAGAGGAAGGACTGGGATCCATCGGAGGACCTCTTTCATTACGGCCGTCACATAAGGGAGGGCATCCTTATCGGCGAATGTGGGAAGGCGGTCACCCAGAATGGTGTCGAGCTCGGTTTGCGCACGCTTCTGGGTCTCTGGATGCAGGGTCATTGCTAAGATGAAGGTTGTTAAAGTGGACACTGTAGTGTCTGCGCCTGCGGCGTAGGCGACGGCCGCAGAGTCCTTAATCAGTTCTTCGGTGAGGATCTCTCCCTTTCCAGCAGCAGCACTCGCGGCGTTTTGCTCCAAGCAGGTGGAGACGAAGCAAGGCACCGCAGTACCGGTTTTCTGGCGGTGACTCAGTATGTGCCGTCAATTGATGAGTAGTGAAGAGAGCCCACTTACAAATTTCTCCTTGACCATATTATACGGGACATTGATCATCGCTTGAGACAGCTTCCGCCATTCCTTAGCCTTTGTCTTGAATCCAGCACCAGGCATCCATTCGGGGACATATTTCACTGGGGAAAGGTTTGAATAGGAAGAAAACCGTTTAATAATAAAGAACAGTACAACTGGGGAAAAGGTCGACCATGAAAGCTCCGGGAACAGCGGCTTCTGACGTTGTTTGTGACGCCTCTTCGACAAGACGCACATATGGATCATTGTTACCGATAACGGTGTGACCATATCTGATCGACTCCTTAGTATCGAAATTACAAAAAGGGGCGGTGATAACGAGGTCTTACACTCGCTTCATAATGACGTGTGCAGCATAACTAAGAAAGAGTGAGATGTCAAGACGCAGAGTAAGGCAGATCCAGGCGTACTGTCTCATATGTCCGACATATTTCTCAGGCGACTTCAGCAACAAACCAAGAAGCTCTTTTGATATCTCAAGTTGTATCTCTTGATGTTCTCTCACACTATGATTGAAATGAGTGTGAAAAACGCGGCGATGCTCCTTCCAACGGGGACCGTAGCGCATGAGTGCGAATGTCCAGTCCCAGCCCATTCTAGATAGATATGAAGAGTCAGATGGAAGGGTGAGGGGATAAGTTACAGCATACAAATCAACAATCATAGGCATGTCGGGGCGATCCGAGTAGTTGGACCCCCTCTTGTCAAAGACTTCTGATACGGCTTTGGGTGAATTGAGGATGACCATGGTGTTTCCCAAGACGTTAAGTGAGATGATGTCGTCTCCTGGAATGGAGAAGGACACATGGATCAACGCGGAAAGCAACTACCATGAAGAGGAGCATACCGAGCTGGCGGGACCAATCCCGACACTTCACATGCACCCCATCGCTGGCAAGGTCGAGCAAGTTGCCAAGGATCGGGAGGCCCTTGGGGCTTGGTGGAAGAGGCGAAGAGGATTTTGCACCCAAAAGCTGCCTGATCCAGAGGATAGCGAGGGCAAGAGACACCAGAGTGGCAAGGACCAGGATGTAGTCCATCACGCGAGAAGGTAAGGATAGTACAGACTGGGGCGTCTGGCCGCGCAGCTATTTGGGAGACTAAGGGTGGCGAGAAAGCTGGCACCGCGTTGCCTCCTCTTCTGGAAAAGGGAATGTTTGCGAGCGAACAACATCGAGGATGCAATTCGCGTCCGAGATTGTTGATACCCTGATGAGGTAACTGGCAGAACGCAGTTGGAAGCGAGAAGCTGCGCAAGCGAAAAACGCCCAGTCGATTATGTACGAGACAAGCACCAAACTGAGCGCTGGGATCTACAGTACATCTTGATGTCGTGTATCGATTGACTCTCAGAAGTCCCCCAAGTCCGCATGCTTGTCATCGCTGGCGTTTGTCCTTGTGACCAAAAATAAGTTTCCGCTAAGAACGGATTCCAAGGTGAAAAAGCCACAGAGTGAGACCTAGCATGGATCCGGACATGTGAACGTATGAGGCTCGGAAATTTTCACTGGGAATCTGGAGTAGGGGCCAAATCTGTCCCGAACAACCTCTACAACCATTTCATTTCTCGTAAACATTCCTTGTTGGTGGTGTAATTGGTAATTGGGGATGAGGATTGGCAGATTTCGGGCCCGAGTTCGCCATAATCTTGTCCCATCAGTGCTACATAAAGAGCATCACGAAAGCACTCTCCAATCACTTGGAAGTAAGACGACTTGATCCGTGTCAACGCTCGAGGACATAGAAAGACTCGTGGTCATCAATTATCCTTCCTGAGCGTCACGGTGCAACAGGCAAGTGTGTCAACCCATTCACGTAATCACCGTTCACAACTCGTTTGGTTTGGGGCCCCGCTTTCTTTAGTAAATTCTATTCATTTCAATCGTAAAGCCTGCACACTATTTTAGCTTCGCTTATAATGCCCAAACGAGGCGGGTAGTGGGTGGCTTTAAGTCCTCTTTTCTCCGAAACGAAGAAGGGTAACCGAGTACTGCGCCTGTATAGTTTATTTATGGTATGTAAACAAGCTGGTACCGGACCTGAACTAACAATAGGGGTCTCGACCTCAACCATTGTGAACAGTAATCGGGTGCGGTGTGTCGTGGTTCGGTTTCCTGTCCGAGTCTCCGAGTTGATCAAACAAGGGTCATTGCCATCTCCTCGATTTTTCAGCGTCTAAGAAAAGGCAAGTGGTGCCAAGTGTTTCACGTTGGGGACAGAACAATAAACCTAGCGGGGCTTATTAACTCCATCTCTTCACTGGCAGTTTCGACCTCCTCGAGCCTTTGTGAACATGTCTAGTCAACCCGAGTCCTTCACCGGCGATTGGATCACTCCGGATCATCCTGGTTACGCCGAGGCCATTACCCGTTGGGCCATCAATGCCGAGCGTCGTGCCAAAGCCGTCGCATTCGTCAAAAACCCTCAGGATGTCGCGGCCGTCTTAAAATATGCAAAGCAGAACAACTACCCAATCGCCGTCCGCGGCGGCGGTCATAGCACGTCCGGTGCTTCGTCGATCGAGGACGGTGTCGTCGTCGATCTGTCTCGCCATCTATCGGGCGTGAGGGTAGATCCGGCAGAAAAGTTAGCATACGTTGGCGGTGGTGCGATTTGGGAATCGGTCGACAAGGCAGCAATCGTGCACGGGCTGGCTACGGTTGCAGGTACCGTAAACCACGTAAGCTCGTCCCGATGTTGGTTTTCATTTCCGATCGACTTACACCATTTAAAGACCGGTGTCGGAGGGTGCGTACTTTCCCGCTGCCCCTGACTCCGGCGCCATTCACAGCACCAATGTCAGCCTTCTCCTGGGTGGGGGATACGGCTTCCTGACTGGCGAGCACGGGCTGGCTTTGGACAATCTAGTGCAAGTACGGCCTTCCGCACACTCCTCAGTTTACTGTCTCATCAGCAATGTCAGGCTACCGTGGTTACAGCTCGCGGAGATATACTGACTGCTAGCGACACGGAAAACGCGGACTTATTCTGGGGAATTCGCGGCGCAGGATGCAACCTTGGCGTCGTAACTGAGTTTGTCCTTCGGCTTCACCCGCAACGACGTACCGTTTTCGCTGGAATCCTCGCGTTCCCACCGCCCGCGATTCCTAAGGCGGTAGAGACGGTGATCAACTTTTGGAATCAGGGTCTATCAGAAAAGGAGACCATCTTTTATGCCCAGACCGCCGATCCCAATGGAAATGTGCGCACTTTCGACTGGTGTCTATTGCCACCCGATCACTAACACGGAACAAATGACAGCCACTCGCTCTAATTATCCTTTTCTTGAACGGTTCGGAGGACGAAGGTCTGGCCCATTTCAAGCCTTTCTTCGACATCGGTAAGTAATGCCCTAGACTTCGACTTCATGTGCGCGAACGAGATTCTACCACCTGAACAGGTCCCGTCATGAACACTTGCAAGGAAATCCCTTACGAGGAACTTAATTCCATCCAAGTGAGCACCTTCCACTGGTCATTTATATGCTGCGTAGTCATTGTCAATGTAGAATCCCAATGTCAAACCTGGAAGTAACTTTTATATAAAAGGACTTTTCTCCAGTGGACCTCAGGCAGAGGTAGCAGAAAAGCTGGTGTCTCGTCACCCCGAGCTCTCAAAGAACAGCGGCTTGAACTTGATCACCGTATTCGAACTAATCCCGACGAATAAGTTGCTGACCGTACCGAACAATGCAACTGCGCACATCAGAGGGTCCCGGGTCAATGTCGCCATATTTGCCTCGTGGCCTGACAAAGACGCGAACAAACTTGATGTGGCGCGCAGCGCTACAGCTGAGTTGAGTCGCATCGTCATCGACGGGGAGAAAATTATACCGGAATCAGAGAATACTGGCTACGGGAACTACGGTGAGCGATAGGAGAACACGCAGGTGGATACCCTGTGTACTCATAAATATCTCCCAGCCTCCGAAGAAGTACGCTCAGCCGCTGCGGGAAGTGCCCGCACAGGAATAAAGGCAGAAGCACTCTTCGGCGAGAATTACGCCAGACTTCAGAAACTCAAAAAGGAGTATGACCCGGACCTTGTCTTTTTCAAGTGGACCCCCATCACGCCTCAGGCGTAAAGTCGATTCGAGTATTGGGAAGGGAAGTCAAAACGATCATGTTGTATAAGACGTCTGTATGTTCGTGTACGAATGAGAAACAGCTATCGACAATGCCCATTACGCAAGGTTTGCAGACCTGCGTGCCTTGGACAAAGAGTACTCCGTGCGAGGCCTATTTATCAGCATTTGGACGAAGTTATCCCGTATAAGTTCTCTCTACTCATACACCTATGGAGCCTAAGATAAGTGCCCGTGAAGCTCACTTTCTCCAGCAAGTAGTGCAGCCGCTTCGGGGAAGCGTGCAGAAATATTGACCTTGAATGGAATGGGACGGCTAGGGGCCAACGGCTCAGTCAAGGTTCAATAATGAAGAAATACGCGAGGGTACCCACACGACAAGGCCGTCCTCGATACATCCATCCACGTCAATCGGGATAACTTTGCCGTTCTCGTCCTTCCCGGGTTCAATCGTGCACGCCCACAGCATCATGGCAAAGTCGATGAAAAGCGAGTTGTTCGCGACGTGTTTCCCGACGCAGATGCGCCTCCCGAAACCGTACGTGACGTGACCTTCCTCTTTCGTTTCGGGCGCGAGCGACATCACCTCTCCGTCCCCGTCCAAGAACCTCGCCGGGTTGAAGTGTGCGGCGTCGGCACCGTAGATTTCGGGGTCGCGGTTGAGGTGCCAGACGTTGGGTATCATGAGAGAGCCCTTGGGGATGAACATGCCGTTGTACCAGTCGTCTTCCGTCGAGCAATGCGGCAGGCCGAGCGGGTCCACGGGTCTCCACCGCAGCGCCTCCTTGACCATCGCGCGGATGTAGGGCAGATGCGGCAAGTCCGCGAAAGTTGGGGCACGCGTTCGTCCAACTACGGCGTCGAGTTCCTCCTGGGCGCGTTTTTGTACCTCTGGATACGTGACGATGGCGAGCATCCACCAGCCCAGGACCCCAGCCGTCGTCTCGGCACCTGCTGCGCTGCTTAAATGTGAGGACACAAAGCGAGGATGGGTACAGGTAACGTGCACGTACTACATGAGTGCCGCGACCCAAGAGTTCTCGTGCGGTGATAGCCCATACTTGTCTGCGCCCTTGATCAGAGAGTTCACGAGGCTTGGGCGATCTATGCCTTTCGCCTGTATTGATGTAAGCGAGGCCTGGGGATCTCACGACGGAGAAGTAGACGTACTAGCTTCTCGTTTACACCCTGGAATAGTTTCTCGAACATAATCGAGTTTTGCTTGTGCCAATACTCCGCGTCACGCTTCCATTTGGCAAATCTATAGGTCATTGACGATAGGGTTCAAAGTCGATTTTATTTCCGAGTCAAGAAAGGTCCACACCGGTTTGGAATGTGGATCATCCACGGGAAAAACTCTACGAAATGGGCACCGGGAAGAGCTGCTCGAGTCAGGCGTGCCACAAAATCGTTGATCGCTTTGACGCTCGGGTCTAACTCGGACATAATCGGCGGGGTGTCATAAAGGACGGACATGACCATGGACGCAGCGGTTCGGCGAAGGTGCTGGTCCCACGTTGCGGGTTGAGCAAGGAGACCGGACGTGAGTATATATGCTTCGTTGAGTTGCGTGGGCTTGAAAGACTCGACGATGGATTTGCTGAGGCTTTCGTGGGAAGCCCTGCGCATCTTACGCCACCTGTTGACGTCAAGAGGGACTCATCTCATGGTTAACTCGACGAGTCGACGCACAGAGGCCCGTAATTTTGAAATACCATGGCCATGCCGCCACAGAGAATTTCAGCAGCGACGATGTTGCGTGGTCGATCAGAGTAGATGCCGGCGCGGCGGTCGAGCAGATCCGCTGCTACTTTTTGGGTATTGAGGACGATGATTGGCTGTCCTGCTGCATTCAGATAGAAAACGTCGCCTGATGAGAAGTCGTCAGAGATCGTTACAACGACGAGAAGGCCAACGGATCTCTGACCAAATTCCTGTTTCCATTTCATGAAGTTGAGCCACTGCTTGCTACCCATCTGGAGGACATTGCCTAAGAGGGGAAGCCCCTTTGGACCCGGTGGCAGCTTCCGCCATGGGCTCTGGAAATAGCGCACAGTCAATACAATAGCAAAGCCAGCCACGAGGCTGAAGACCAAGATCAAGTTGTGCCGTGCAGCAGCGATGACCGCAGAGGGCGACAGGACAGTTAAGTTGGTAGACATGTGTACGGCCAACCCGATGAGCCTCGCGGGGTCCCTGTTTATAAAGATAAGAGTATGTGATCAGCGTGAACCCGATTCAAGTCCGAGAGACTGAACCGAGAAGTGCAAGTGCTGTTTACGATTTGATGTTGTGAGCTTTTTTTCTTCTGCCCCGAATAACGGACCCTTGTAATGAACCTTTTCTCCATGAAGGGAAAGACGGACCCCAAAAGAGTAGAAGCCAGCATCGGGGAGATAAATGGAGCCATCGTAGTGGTTACCCCCTGTAGTTCGTCTAGAGACGACTCGGAAGCACAAGTGACAGCCAGTAAGGCCTAGTAAGGTTCCGTCATGATATTCCGATTATGCCCAAGCAAGCACATCCCGTGATTCCCTCGTAGGTGAATATGTATCCGTATATTCGCATACACAAAGACATTCTCGAACCTGTCCTGAATCTATGTGACAGTCAGCGCACAAACCGTTGGCGCTGTAATAAATCGATTGTCACCTTTTTCCGGCTGCTCCTGGTCAACTGATTGCCACTCCTGCTTCTCAATCAAGTAGAAGCTCTTGCTACGACCCAGAGCCGAGATCTTATCCGCATTGACTCCGAGCTGTCATAAGAACGTATGCCGCTCACATAGGTCCGCATCGGATGGAAGTGATAATCAATTTATTTTAGAAGACGGCGGCCACATTCTGCTCCAGTGAGCTCAGCGCTCAGCGCTCGGTGGCTACAAACTTGAACGCTCTTCTCCTTGGAGAACCGAATAGATAAACAAGCACTGCCAGCTGGTTAGTGATGAGAGTACGAACCACATGGATCCCGTCCAACCACGAACCTCTTTCCCCACGGGTCCCTGATGAGCCAACCCAGCGGTGTTGCAGTCATCACCTCGTGGGCCAAATCGTGCGCCATCCCACCATCTGGTGACCTGACCCGACCCGAAGAAGTGTCATTGTGACCAATGGCTTGGCAAAGAAACCACGCTGGATTGCTCAAAAAGCACACGGAAGCCGCCACGTAGAGACTTGGCAGCTCAAACGAGATAATTCAAGCAAGCAGCACAGGCTACCTTCGCCACTCTCCCAATGGCTAGTGATCTTCCTTACAGGCTTGGCGCACCAACAATTGATGGGATGGAACGATCGAGGTTGTTCCAGTTGGAGCGGTCCACACAACATCAACATCGGGCCATGTCACTGCCATGTCAGGGGTACTCGGCCTGTACAGTGCCGCGCCAAGAGCGAGCATAGCTTTTCACTGCTGGCAGACGCCCGTAGAACCCATCCGAATCCAGGAACAGTCCATGTACAGTTACTATACCTATAAATGCAATTGCAACCGTCAGACATCTTCAATTGTTTCGCTTCGACGTCGAAGCAAACAGTCGAAATCACGTCAATGATGGATTTTCCTACAAATTGCGACGTTGCAATGTCCTGTGCTGCGCATTCACCGCGTAGCATGTCGTAAATTAGGCGTTTCAACTCGCAGCTCGCTTCATGGTCGAGTGCCGGAAGGCCGTGGTACCATGTCCCCGCAGCAAACGACGCTCAATCCCGAGAAGTCCGAGGTCCGCCTGGGCGATGTTTGTTGGAGTCTGTGTGGCTTGATGGGCATAATTTAATAATAGATGGACACTGAGCTGTGATTGAATTGATTGGCGCTGCGCAGAGGTGGGAGGCGGTGAGGGCGGCATCGGCGAAATCAGAACGTTATTTTTTTTTCCAGTTGCTCGGTGTTGATGAGTTGATCCCACGTACAGCAGGTAGTGCGCTTTGACTCCTTACCAACCTAGCCCAAGCCCATAACCTCGGACAAACGTGCGTGCCTGCGTCATAAATCAGTACAGCTGCCAAGTGTCAAAAGATGTCCTCAGTTCCACCTCCACCCCCTTTACCCCCCGGGATCAGAGTACAAGGCGACGTAGAATATCGCCCTTCGCCACCTCATCTCGAAGAACCCCTTCTGGCACCCCGTCCTCATAAGCTGACACCTGACCTCCCTGCAGAGGTGGGTCTAATTACGTCTCATCACACGAGTAACAGTATTTATTCCTAAAAAAACGCACTCTCGTCGTTTCTCTCCTCTGCACAGATGGCGCGCACCCTTGATAGCCAACTGTCCCGCGGTCTCCCGATCCAACACCCTCCAGTTGACCAATACCGTGGACCACCACCTACCCTCCCTCACACGCTCAGCCCCGGTTTCGCCGCGCCTGTGTTGTCCACGAGTCCTGCACCGCTACCCCCTCCAGCAGGGTCTAACTGGAGTCACTGGAATGCTCCCCAGTCAAATTCGCCACCCTCAATACAGACCAACCTCCCTCCAGCCCATCAGCCTCCTTTCGAGCACTCTCATCCAGCTCCCCTACAACCACGACCCTACTCCTCACGCCCTCCCGCCTCAGATCCCCTTGCATCTGCCATGGCATCTTTGTCCTTTTCAGACGCTCCTCGAAGGAAAAGCCCCGAGTCAAACACACCTCCTTCCCTCACAGCCACACTTCCCACCATTTCTTCTCTCATTGCAGCCCTCCCCTCTGTCCAGAACCCTGGTAATAGCCCCGCGTCCAAAGTAGCTTGGTGTCGCGATGTCGTCGGCTTAGTCGATCGTCTTTACGTGACTCCAAATCAAGCTGGCTCTGCGGACCCCCCTACAGGCCCTGTCCACGTTGCTGACCAGGAGCTCAACAATATGGTCGAGATCGCTATTCCCATGGTCCTGCAGTACGCCAATCCCAATCCCGTACCGCAACCGTTACCTCCCCATGTCTCCGAGGCCATCTATTTGCGTGCCATATTCGAGGCAACAGGGGCTTACCCACAATTCGTACCGCAGAATCCCAGGATGGCGTTCCGCGACTTTGAGCGAGCCGCCCGCGCGGGCTTTTCGGCGTCATGGTTTAAACTCGGTCGTGATTACGAGAATTTTGGTGACTTTCCGCACGCCAGGGACTGTTATGAGCGTGGCATTCGCAACAACAATGAAAGCTGTCTATATGTACGTGCCAGATCAGACTGATTGACAACACGTCTCATTTCAAATTTCAGCGAATGGGGATGGCCCATTTGATGGGCCAACTGGGCCTGACCGCTAATCCGGAAGCTGCGCTCCCCCTTCTCCAACGTGCTGCAACGCTTGCGACTGTGGACGTTCCCCAATCAGCTTATGTCTTTGGCCTTCTGCTCCTGGGGGAGTTCTCTCCCGCTTCCATCCCCCCACACCTTTTCGTTCCTCTTATACCCCCTGGGAGTTCGCGTGACCACGAGGCCCGGCGCCATCTCGAGCGTGCAGCGTACCTAAATTTCGCGCCTGCACAGTACAAGCTCGGGCATGCGTACGAGTTTGCACAGCCGCCATTCCCATTCGACGCCCTACTCTCCGTCCAGTACTATTCGCTGGCGAGCCAACAGGGGGAGATCGAAGCAGACATGGCCCTTAGCAAGTGGTTCCTGTGCGGCTCGGAGGGTGCTTTTGACAAGGACGAATCGCTCGCCTTCACCTTTGCGGAAAAGGCCGCGCGTAAGGGCCTCTCCAGCGCCGAGTTCGCCATGGGTTACTACACGGAAGTGGGCGTAGGTGGCGCGAAGGATATCGAAGCTGCACGCGACTGGTACACTCGTGTAAGTAACACGCCTGCCCTCTTTTTCCTTACCTGATGTATGGCCTCTCTTCCTGTATACAGGCATCTCAGCATGGAAATGCGGACGCCACTGAACGGCTCGCCGCCCTATCACAGCCCGCACCCCTAGCCCTCTCTCGCCAAGAGCACGACAACCTGACTGAAACCACCCTCGTGCGCAAGCGCACCCAAGCCAAGCAACGTTCCGACGCTCGCGGACCTGCAGGGGGTCCGCGCCAAGGCGGTCGGCCGAATGGCCAGCAGGTCGTCGCGAACATTCGCAAGAACTCGCTCGCTTACCGTCCCGGGCCCGGGCCCAGCCGCGGCTATCCACCACCAATGCCTGCTCCTGGTCCTGCGGATGATTACGATTATGCTGTGCCGCGGCTGCCCGCTGCGCAAATGCCACCGCTGGGCGGCCCAGGTCCTAACGCCGCCGGCGGACCTCGCCCGCCCTTCCAGCCTGGGCCGGGGCCGGGCCCCGGTGGATACACACCTCCTTTGCGTCAGCAGCCGTTGCCTGGCTCACAGCCACCTCAAGGGAACAACTACCCGGCGGGGCCAGGCGGGTACCCATCGCCGCGCATGCCTCCGCAGCAACCGTACAGACAACCGGCGAGGCCTCCCTCGCAACCAACATTGGGTGGTGGAGCAGGGCAACCAGGGCGCCGCCCTATGCGCGGGGGCAGCGGATCGAGCGTCCCTTCTCAACAGGCTCCCCCCGTGCGTACGCCCTCGCCGTTGTCTGAGCCGCCGGTGGTGGCCCGGCCGCCCCCTGGGAAGGGCCCTGCGACGTTCCAGGAAATGGGATACCAAAGTTCGAAGCTCGAGGAAAAGGACTGCGTGATCATGTGAGAAAGGGCGCATGCCTCGGACCTTCATGCCTTCTTAGACCGAAAGAAGGTAGAAATGAAGAGTACGAGGGAAAAAGAGTCTGTAAGCGAGGAAAGAAACATAAAGGAGACGTGCATTCTGATGGTGTGCGTGTGCATTTTCGTACGCCATCTAAATTATTCGTTCGGCTTGTGCGTTTTGCACTTCCGTTCTATATATCGTAAGGACGTGATCATTTTACTAGCTACGTAGCTTGTGTTTTTTGGTTTTTACATACATCCACATTTCACTTTCTCACAAAGTCACACCAGGAAAGGACATTCCAGCGTTTAAAATATCACGACAGATAATAGATCACTGGCAATTTGATTACTCCTGTTACCTATGGACACATCTCTCGTTTATGCGGCAGTGGGAAAAAAAAGAACACAGAAAGGAAAACCATGGTCGTGACGTGTCATAAGATTAAGTAGCGAAGCGAGGCGGTACGGACGGACGAACGACATAGGATACATAGAGAGGGGTAGAGGATCAAATACGTGACCGTCGTCGAATGACACTACGCGCAAGGCGCAGACGTAAGAAAAAAAAAAGGAACTGGTGTAGTATACTGGAAGAAAAAAGAGATCACGTCAATGCGTAGGAGCGATAGAAAGAAAATCTCGAACAATAAGATAAAGATGTTTGGGCGTTGCATAGGACGATTCACTATTCCTTCACTCGCCATGCAACAGCGACGGCAGCGGCGGCGAGCACAATCACGCCCGCAGCTGTCGACACTTGTGTTTGTGTAAATTGGGCATAGCGAAGATTCTGTACGAGGACATCCTCGTGTGAGTGCGATAAAATGTGGCGTGTGTGGTAACTCACGGAATTTAATGGACCTGCATTCAAGACTGCTTTGTGCAGCTGCTCCGCATCCTCTTCGCTCGTCGGACCAAAGGATGACCCTGACGAGAATTTCCGCACGGAAGGATCTGGGGTGATCGGATAAGAGCTTGACGGTAGCGACTTCTTCTCCCCACCTTCCGACCGCCGATGTCCTTTGAGGCGCCCAGGGACGTGAGAATCAGAGTCCGAATCTCCCTCAGGGAGCCAGGGAGAACGAGGGCGTGGGTTGGGATTCGGTAGCAGGCCGCCCGCAGCCACGGAAGCAGTGGACGACCCGCCGTCTCCATCCGCATTAAGGGCCTCCGATGAGCTCGTCGAACCATCCTTTGAACGTGACCGGCCACGTGAGGCAGCGGAGCGTTTTTTTCTTCGAGACTTACCGCCAGAATCAGAGTCCGACGATAAACTGCGGGGAGAGGGAGGGGTGACGAGTCCAACGCGGGCACTACCGTTCTGTTTGTGTTGGCGTAGGGGTTGTTGCTGCTGCTCCAGCACGGTGAGCCCAGCGTCGACCTTCGCCATGGTGCCCTCTAACCCCTTCTCTACGGCGTGCACACGTCTCTCCCATTCGTCGCGCGCTTGAGAAAGGCGCTCACGCTCTTGAGCCCACTCTTCCTGTACACCCCCCCACTGACCCTCTACGCCCTTTTTCCACTCGTTGACGAGGGTGGTAAGTGATGCGCGCTCCTGCGTAGTCTCGGCGACGTGTGACTGAGCCTGGGCTTGGGATGTGTGTACTAATGATTCGAGCGCGTTGACTTTCGCTTCAAGGAATGAAATTGTGTTCTGCGCAGTTGCGTGCTGTGCTTGTAATGACCGGGATAGCTCAAGGGCAGACTCGAGCTGGCTGGACAGTGCGGCCAGGCGAAGGTTAATGTCTTCGGATGAAGGCTGGGCGCCTTGAGAGGCAGTTGGCGGGGGCGGGGAAGGAGATCTCGATCGACTTCGGGTCTTGTCATCCTCGTCATCCATACCCAAACCCGTGGGCTCTGGTGTTCGAGGCCTGGTAAGTTCATCCCTCCTGCGGCTCTGCTCATCTTCCTCGACAGCTAGCTGCTCTTCGTCTTCCTCCTCAACGCGCTCGAGTCCATGAGCTGTCACTGTAGCGATGCTATGTGCATCGTCGTCGTCGTCATCGTCAGGTTGGAGATTGAGATTCCCATCCTCGTCGTCGGGTCGGTGCTGCCGAAGTGTTTCCGCCCGGCGGCGACCTCCGCGGATCTGCTCAAGTTCACGTTTCTCGTCGTCCATCAACTCCCGAAGGGAAGACACTTCCCGCTTAATGATCTCATGCTCGGCGAGTAGGCTGTCCAGTGAACGAATTTTGTCGACGTGTGAAGCAAGGGACACCTGTGTCTCTTGTAATTGTGCCTGAAGTTCGGATAATGCCGAGTTTGTTGTCGACGAGCTGGAGTTTGGATCCGCTTCGTTAGGGTGGGCTTGGTGAGGGGGAAGAACGGGAGGAAGGGATTGCGGGTACGGAGGGAGAGATTGTGGCTAAGGACAGGTCAAGATGTGTGGAGCGTGGGGATGGAAGAGGCTGTACTGACCAGATTACCTCCGAGAGTGTCGTGGATTTCATTCATCGCCCCGGTAAGAGAATGTAACTCGGCACCGGTCTCACGGCTTTTCTGGAGCTCGCCCTGAAGGCGACTTAGGATATGATCAAAAGTGATACCACTCTTCCCTGGTACGCGCATATTGGCACCCATGCCTCCCATACCGCCGAGAGCCTGTTGTTGGATGGCGGGCCTGCGAGCGGGGCCGGCAGCACTCTGAGTTCCAGTAAAGTTGAAGGTTGTTGTACCATTGCTTGAGCCAGGTTGGCTGGGGAGTGTGGAGAGGGAAGGAGGATTTTGATGAGACTCTACGCGGGCAGCGAGCTGGGCTTCCTGCTCAGTCAGCACGCAAACAACGCGAGCAGCGACTTTGTGATGAACGATTGTCTTGTTGTCCTCACCGACGATGTCGATACCGAATTCCTGATAGAAGAAATGAGTATCACAGAGGCGTGGTGACTGAGGGCGACGACAAAGGGAGGATGGTAGACGAGGAAAATTATGACACATACGACGATATCACTCGTCTTGAGTTCGAATGGCTCTGATTCTGCGCCCTCTGGGCTGAGCCTTTCGCCATTTATAAAGGTACCATTCGAGCTCTTGACGTCTTTGATGTAGATCTAGAAGGGAGACGAGGTTGGGAGGAAGAGCGCGGGAGAGCGGCAATAAGGGCGGACCTTGCCAGATTCTTCCCATACTTCGGCATGTTGTCGACTGAGGACCTTTGAGTCGAAAAAGCCATTACGCTCTCCTGGTGCGGTTTTTGCATTGGTCTGACGGCCGATCTTTATTCGTTGAGCTTGAGGGAGGTGGATGTGTTTGGGAATGAAGGAATCATTGAGGGGGTATAAATAAAGGGCAGGTAAAGGGTGTTGCTGTACGTGGGAAGCAAATGGAGCAGGCATTGGGTTGGAAAAGAGAAGAGGGAGGGGAGAAGGGGATGGAAAGAGAGATTGTTGTTCGTTGAGTGAGTGGCGCGGGTGGGCGTCGAACGTCGATTCGAGTCGAGTCGGAGTGCGATTTGGTTCACTTGCCTTGGGTTAGGGTCACACGAACACGTGCTCTCACCTCACCCCTCCATTCAATTCAATTCAATATCCCATCCCATACAACAACTTACCGTTACCCCCCCCTTTCTCTCTCCCTCTCTCTTCCTTTCTTCATGACACCAACAGCAACAGCAGCATCGACATCCACAACGACATCAACAACGACCATCACTTCTACCTCCCTTTCCCCCTTGCAACATGCTACAACCAACTCCACCATCGCTTGGCAAACTGACCTTGAAGCCCTCTTCCATCGTGCCAAGGACCGATTCCCGGACGTCGTCTGGGCCCTTTTAACAGAAGAAGATGGAGAACCAACTGGCGAGCAAGTTTATGGTCACAAAGGTGGGCCTGCTATATCCATCTCACGCATTCCCCTGAGGGCTGAGGGATTCCTCGTCTCAACCACTCCTTGCCCATCCCCACACATCCTTACTGCTCCCGTCTGTCCCCTACCGCCCCATCCATCTCTCTTCCCTCCTTCGTGCTCTAACTTACACGCGTTTACAGCCGTTATATACGCTCGTGCTCCCCCAAGCTTCCAGGCACGGTATTTTTCCTTTCGGCCTGCCCCTATTTTATCCCCAGGGCCCTTGGATACATATTCTCCATCAGGGTTTCCCACCCAGTCCGCTCTCTCTCTTTCCCTTGGTCCAGAAGTCTCCTCTATATCCCGATCCCCTTCGCCCTTTCGCCCTGCATCCCCCGTCTCTCAAAATCAAGATGGCTTGATGCACTTGACCACTTCTATCAACCCTAACCTGTTCTCCAAAGAACTCGAATATCTTTACACTGGCAAAGGCCTTGGTGCTGCCTTTGAGTTCTTCTATGATTCTTCGGAGCACTATCGCGAAGAAGGCGATGCGGAAGAAAATCGCATTGACAAGCTCCGCAAAGATCTCGTCTTCATGTGGAGATCACGTCTTTATTCGGATGTCCGCATTGGCATCGATGGTAGCTCCTCTTCTCACCACGACGGCTTGGCTCCCGTTTTCTCAACTCATCGCTTCGTCCTTGTCTCCCGTTCGGACTATTTTCACAACGCTCTCATCGCATGGAATACCCAAAAGCCGGAAATCCGTGACGAGGATGAAGATGATGACCGCTCGGCAGAGCCACCTACTTTGATGCTTCCCTCCCCTCCTTTCACACCCCCCTCCCTCCATTTCGTCCTCGGCTTTATTTATACCGGCACACTAATATTCTCCAACCGTACATATGACCTCGACACCGCTTTCCACATTATGCGTTCGGCCACATATATTTCTCTCACAAGTCTCTACGACGAGGTTCAAGCCCGCATCGTGCAGGAGATGATGCATGGCCTCTTTCACGCTTATCTCGACTTCACCGAGTATGAGCGCATCACGGGTGGCAAGTGGGGTGTTTCCGGATGTCGGTGCAGGCAGTGTGCTCGTCGTATACCCCGCGTCATCGAGTTTGCCCTCCTAGATGACGTTAAGAATGATTTGCTTCAGCGGGGCGCCCGTCGCGGACTCGTTGGCATGTTCGGTGAAGGTTGGTGCAACGCCGAGTTTGCAAAGCTAGATAAGAAGATCAGGGATACCGCTCTTAAAGGAGTCGCCAAAAGAACTACCCCACTTAACGTCTTCCCGCTATTGTTCGCCGCAGAGTTTGCTCTGACAAAACTCAATGCCATTATCGATCCCTGGGCCGATACTTCTCGCGACATGATCTTGGACGCCCGACGTCAGATAGATCATCTCCTCTGTTCGCAACCAGACGAGTGTTTCTCCCAGCCGGAATGGCTCGAATTGATGGATACAGACGGCGTGAAGTTTGAGGATCGAGACCACGTCGAATGTATCATAAAGTCTATCCAGCGAGGATTCTCGGAGAAGAGTGCGGGAACGCTCTACCAGGTCTGCCTTTACTATCGTACCTTGTGACGACTCACCGTCTGACTCATCTATTTGATATTACTTTTTTGTCAGGCCCTTGTCTCCTCGATCTTACTTCGTCCTCATGCTTCGGACCCAAATGACACAATGTTATCTCCAACTTCTCTGATCAGACAGAGAGTAGAAGATACTCGGGTTGAATTACTCAAGTGGATGAAGAAACGTTGGGTCTCTATTCGCATGGAGGGTGGCTTTGAGAATTTGGAGTCCTGGGCATTGAAGGAGATCAGTCATGGTAAGGCACACTTACTCTAGAGGTGCAACAGACTGACGCTTGCTAGAACTCGAGGTTTCTACCGATGACCTACTCTCGTCCACGAATGCGTTCAAAGGTTCCCCCGCTCGGAATGGGGCCCGCTCTACTAAGCACCTCGATGCTGATGCTGATACAGTCGGTCAGCATTCCCTGAGGACGAGCCTTTTGAACCGCAATCTTGCGAAGCATCACTCACCGACATCCCCGAGGGAACCATTAATTTCTTCTAGTAGCTCTATCCGTTCTGCACGTAGCATACATTCTACGACGTCCAAATTCAGCGACATATCGACTACCCAGCAACGGCGTCAATTACAAAATCTAGGTCCCAGGCCTGACTCGAAACTTACCCCGTCAGGCGAGACCATTTCCAGATCGTTGTCTCGCGCATCCTCAACGTCGACCATTGGAGAGGAAGAGCAAGAGACATCTACTACAGATTCGACAGCGCCTGCGGCTAAACGGCGCCGACCTGCCCTAGATAGGTCCCCCGTGTCGCGGCCAAAGTCTCCTTCAGGCTCGGTTGCGTCGGTCCGCTCACACGCTTCCACTGTGAGGAAACACACCCAAAGCACGCCCACTCCGTCGTTACGCGTATCCAGCGCTACATCGCGGCCTACTTCGTCCGTTTCTCAACGCAGCGACGCCTCGTCAACGTTCAAAAGTACCAATTCTGAGTTTCCTGGAGAACTTACGTCACGTCCCCGACGCAGCTCTGTTTCATCCACTGTTTCAACGGTGAGCGTGAAGACGACAGCGACAGCCACGTCCGTCACGGCTACTGCGGCTAGCAGGCCGAGACGCACATCGACAACCTCGGTAGCAAGCACAAACATGACGACAAAGCCAAAGAAGGCTGTACCTCCACTTCCTGACCCAACGAGGCTCAGTACCAGACCGGCACAAAGATCGACTTCGAATGCATCTCTTCGGTCAACCACCTCTACTTCCCCTTCCACCCTCAAAAAGGTCACTATCAGAAAATCCACGGTTGGAAAGCCTGGAGAGTCACCCAAAGTCAAGACGACGTCGGTTCCAGGTGACACACCCCCAATGCCAACGATCACTGTCAAAGGGAAGGGAAAGGAACCGGCGGCGACCGAACCGGGCCCATTGCCAATCTCCAAACCGACGTCGCGAGTGGCCTCAGCGAGTGAAGCCTCCGCTTCTTCTGCCAGCATCCTCATAGCACCGCGTCGCAAGGAATCTGCCGAGGCCGTTTCGCGATCGACGTCAGTCTCCGACACCCCTGTTCCACCCCGACCACCCTTGACACCACCCAACGGTGTCCCGCGCGGAGCGACACTCGAAGTAGGGATTCCCTGCATCATCACGTCCAAGCGTGCGCGATTCCGGGCTCTCGCGCGTTACATCGGTGAAGTCGAGGGAGAATTGGGACCCTGGGTGGGCGTCGAGGTGCCCATGGGGGACACGTGGCCAGGCGACAAGCTCGATGCGCGCGCGTGGCACGATGGCACGTGGGGCGGCGTGCGCTACTTTGACATCGGCAGCTCCGGCGGTTCCATGGACTGGGACTTTGGGGACGAGATGCGGAGCACTATGCGTCGTAAGCACGGTCACGGGCTCAGCACGATCGGCAAGGGTGGTGCGCGAAGTCTCAAGCGCGAAGGTGGTCAGCTCGATACGTTCGGGAGGGAGAAGCGGCTCCGCAGCGTTTCTCCTGCGAGGTCGGATACTGAGTCGCGGGGGCTTTTCGTGCGGCCCCAACAGGTGTTGTATGTGGTGGATGCCGTGGGGTCAGATTTTTGAGGCGTGGACGACGGACATATGTTCAGATTTGATAGTACATTACTTACCAGCCCTCTCCCTTACCCATCCTTTTTTTTTCTTCTTCTCGCATAGCTAACATCTGAAATAGCTACAATCACAGTCCTTTGTCGTTTTCCATACCCATCTTATATGCTGTGTACCGCTACCGCTAAGTCGAATATTCAAACCAGTCCAAGTACGCGATTAGATAATCAAAATCATAATTAATGGTCCAATTCGCTCCTGCTTTCGCTCGTCCCACGTTCAGAGGCACAGCGTAACTAGTACTCCAGCAGATTGCCGAGGAAGGCGCCTTTATCAAACGGGTGTCTCAAAAATGGGCGCGTCAAATGGCAGTCTGATGTATCAAATGGGTGCGCCGCCGGCGCGTGAAACCGGTATGATATGATATTGATATGGCATGAATGATCGACAGTTCATCAACAATTCCCAAGGGGCAATCTTCACGAAGCTTTCCCGTTGGAAGCATCCGATTCTCCTGCCTTGCCGGAACCGGAATAAGGCGGTTGAACGACGAATGCTCTTTCCAATACTACAGCTTGGGAATCCCTCTCCTTCTCTTCCTCACCCACGACGGTTGTTCAAGTTGTCGTGCTGTCTAATTTGTCGAAGCACCGCCACGCCCTGCTAAAAGGCTCATAGCAAATTATGAGAAGGACCATGCGACTGTAGCGCTTTCGTAGGGACTGTGAACAGGAAGTTTGACAAGCCTGCCAGTGGTTCCCCCTGACCCATTGCACCTTGTGTAAACCCCCGTTCTACGAGTCCATGGCCCCAAAATTAGAGATTGCACGACTGCAAAAAATGCGCGGAATGATTTATCGATTCAACCTTCCTAGCTAGCTCTGTATGTATCGACTGAGAAGTGCATATTCCATTTAGCAGTAGATTTTGTGGATTTGCTGTGTGTGTCAATGGTGCTGTCAGACATTTCAAACTCAGAATGATCTTTTATCTGTCTATTAATATTAGTCAGCGAGATATCATTGAGTGTCGAATTGCATTGCAGAGTCAGAGTCATAAACTTTTCAGCATCCTCCTCGTCCACAATGCGTTACTACGAGGCACGCTACCCAGAGGTCGATGAGCTCGTCATGGTGCAAGTCCGGCAGATTGCCGAGATGGGTGCCTATGTCAAACTGGTGCGTACGCTTCCTTGCTCACCCCCACTTCGCTGCACGGATTCGATGGCTACAATGCGCAAGGGAATAAAAATTAATTAGCTCGAGTATGACAACATCGAGGGAATGATCTTGCTCTCCGAACTCTCTCGTCGCCGCATCCGATCGATCCAAAAGCTGATCCGAGTCGGCCGGAACGAGGTCGTCGTCGTCCTGCGCGTGGATAAGGAAAAAGGTAACAAAAATTCCAACCCATCGCCTCACAACGACAGACAGCCTGATTTCGATTCGACTTGGCCCCGTGCAACACAGGCTACATCGACCTGTCGAAGCGTCGCGTCTCACCAGAAGACATTACAAAATGCGAGGAGCGCTACATGAAAGCGCGCACCGTCGCGTCGATCATGCGTCACGTTGCGTCTCGATTGCCTACTTTTGACCCAGATGCTGGGGACGGCGGCGCAGATGCTCTTTCGGATGCCAAGAAGGATCAAGACAAAGAGGGAGACGGCGCCACTACGGACGACATCGTGCCCCCCGTCGGCCCGAGCGAGGAAGAGCGTTTGGAGAAGCTGTACGAGCTTATCGCGTGGCCGCTCGGCAGGAAATATGGGAACATGTACGACGCGTTCAAGCTCGTATTAACGCAAGTTCTTTTCTTTCAGATTCTCACACTTGCGGTCTTCCCTAACCTCACATTTTTCTTATGGTGCAGAGAGCCTGATGCAGTCTTTGGAACGCTTCCACAACCTGTGCCGCAAGCGACGCATAACCTCCTAATGGCTACTATTGCCCGCCGATTGACGCCACAGCCCATCAAATTGCGCGCGGACATCGAGTTGACATGTTACACACCATCCGGGATCGAAGCCATCAAGAAAGCCCTGAGGGCAGGCGAGAAAGCGAGCAGCGAAGCCGTTCCGATTAAGGCTAAGCTCGTTGCACCACCGTTATACGTGCTTAGTACAAACGCCACTGACAAGGTTTGAAAACGACACCATTGTTGTACATGATCATTTGACTGACAAGTGTCATAGTACGCTGCGATCGAACGTTTAGAACGTGCCATCGAGTCCATTCAGGGAACTATCGAAAAGCAGGGGGGCAACCTCATCGTCAAGATGAAGGTAACGAGGCAAATTTCGAGCCCTCTTTTCATATGTCTCACTTGAACTTCTCAGCCGAAGGCCGTATCCGAAACAGATGAACATGATCTCGCACAACTCATGGCGAAGGCTGGTCGCGAGAATGCAGAGGTCTCGGGAGATGAAGACGAGGAGGAGGCGATAGTGTGACCGCATTTTATGTTATCGCTTCAAGTCATGTTATGAAGAACAAAACTGTTTATGTAGCGCAAATTGTACCGATTTAAACCACTGGCTCTAGTGGACTAGAATGTCCAAAGGGTTTCAACGATATTGCGCATTGGGTCAAGATGCGCATCGTCGCTTGCTCTGAAAATGCCCTCTGGCTCATCGGTTTCTACGGCGGGATCCTTTTTTATACGCCGCTTGAACTCCCCTTCGATGAGCTTTTGGTAGAGGATCCCAGCCTCAGTTTTGGTGAATCCCAGAATAAATGGGTAGACACACCGTCGCGTATGTGTGATCCAAAAAGTCCTCCATAGGATAGCTCGGCTTGGTGAAAGCCTCCTCGAATATACGTGCCATTGTCGACACCGCTGCGTGGTAGTGGTTTTTGTGCGAATACAATTCCCAGAGTGAAGAATCCAGGGCATTCGTCAGGTTTGGGTTAGGCTCGTCGGGTAAAAAGGTGTCTGCGCAATGACCGGATGACGAGCGTTGTGAATGCGTGGAAGTGGCAGCTCACCTTCATAAGGCTCTGGGACTTCCCCGTCGCGGTGAATCATACACATCAGCGCAGGGTGCCGCTTGAGAATATTATAAACGAATGGAATCGTGATGACGATGCTGGACGGAGGAGCGGTGAGCGACAAGCGGGAAAGGCGCTTGACAAACGAGGCGAGAAGTGTCGCGGGCAGGTGTCTAGGAAATACAGGTCAATATGAGGGACTTTGCTTCGTAATATATTCGGCATAGATATACTGACGTTGAACTCAAAAACAGCTCTGTGAGGCGAAAGAATCGACTTCGGTATTTGAGATGTAGGAGATCGTGGTCGAGGAAGGCGTATAGACGAGTATAAAAAAACGGATAGTCCCTATCGCAGGTGAGGAAAAGTGTGAATGGCCATAATCGATCAACGACGGTTAGAGACACACAGATTGTATTCTGTCATGAGAATGAATAGAGCGTTGAGGGCCAGTAACCCAGCTACCCCCCCTGAGCAACTGCGTCAGGAAAAATGAATTCGAATCACTATCCAAAACTTACCATAGTCCACGCATCCGCCCACCCAGTCCATAACCAGGACTGCCCTGGTAAGATGTGGCATAACGCCGTGGTGCATTACATTCAGTGCCCGTAGCGACAGGCCACCCGCGGTGCGTTCGTCACCGGATAGTCGTGGCAGCAACCGCAGCCAGAGTCGCGTAAACACAGCGCGATGGGAGGCCAAAGAGTGCAGCGACTGATGCACGGTCATCTGGTGCAGGCGCGTCGATGGCTCCGACGACGGCTTTTTCTGTTTCTCTTCTTCGTCGAAAAACTTGCGCCAGTCGTCTTCGGTCGAATCGGGCTCGCTGTCAGCTCCAGAATCGTCGGGTCCAGATGCCGTCGACGCTTTCTTCGGTCTTGCGGGCTTGGTTTGCAACTCCTCGACCCACCACACCTTCAAGTCCGAATGCGCAACCGGAAAGGACTCTAACCTCTCGAGAAGGGAAAGAAGGTTTTCGGGAACATGCGGATTCGTCTTGGGAGAGGAAGCCGACGATATTGGGCTGAGAAGGGACTTGTTAATTACGGATAGATGGCAGAAACATAAAGAAAAAAGTCGCACTCAGCGTCTCTCAGGAAGAACCATCGAACATCGGCATGGGCGTTCAACCACTTCGCGACAAACTGATCCCTCACTTCTGCGTCAAGTTTGTTGGGGGATGCCTTCTGGGTGGATCGCTCCTTCCCTCCACGCTCAGAGGGAGGGCACGTCAACAGAGCGTCAATGACTTTCTTGAAATGTGGCACATGAAATTGCGGTTGAGGTGACGATCTGCTCAGCGAGGTGGAAAGATGCTTCAAGAGTGACATAAGGATATTGAGTGCTGAAGCCTGGGCGCGACGTGAGGGGTCATATGTAGTCCAGTCATAGGGGGACACACCCTGAGCAGGGATTCACCATCCTGAAGAAGCCCGCAAAGGAAACGAACGTATTCGTCCAGTCGCTCAAAGATCCAAGTCCGTACAACCTTGGCATGTTCATCCGCAGAGTT
>Ga0307510_10000421_pt1 | contig 40712 bp, 56 predicted proteins | sample 12_EM_MG_FD_207224 | JGI IMG/M metagenome (GOLD analysis project Ga0307510, IMG submission 207224) | Populus trichocarpa ectomycorrhiza microbial communities from riparian zone in the Pacific Northwest, United States - 12_EM | ecosystem: Host-associated > Plants > Roots > Unclassified | place...
CCTCACGATGTGCAACACTGCTCTATTCGATTCACCACCCGGGACGTCTGCGTTCACGTTGGATAGCATCTAACCGATTCGAGCCTTCTTCCTAGTATGTCCGGCATGCCCCCCACTTAAACTTGCAAAGCTTGCCGCACTTCCTTGGGTCTGCCCTTGCAAGTGTTGCTGCTGGGTAAACTGCGCAGGTAACTGCTGCGCATGTGTGGCTTGGGCAGGCATCATGGACGGCGCCTCATCAAGTGTGATCCGACGCTGTGGAGGGAGCTGTGACGGATTAGAGAGCTGCTGTTGTTGAAACACGCTAGTGGAACCCTTTTCAATTTCCATGGGACTGCAAAAGTAAAACAAGACGGACTTCTGAGTGGGCTGCGGATCCTCTTGGAACCAGCTATGTGATAGGGCTTCTCTAGCGGTCAGTCTCTTGTCGGGGTCATAAATGAACAATTTGCTAAGAAAATTAACGGCCATAGGCGGCAAAGAGCGTTGTTTACACCAGCCATCGAGGCGGTTCGGGGAGCTGAAAATCAAGGAGTTTTCAAAACCTAATATTCCCGAAGGACAGGAAGATATGTACTCGTCTAATCGCTTCACGTTATGGTACTCGGGTGTATTCCTCATTCCTGGCCATTCCCGCTCTGCAACACTCAATAATCGTACCGTGTTTGTCAAGAAAATGCGGCGCTCACCGTCAGGTTTTCCTAGTACTTCGATGACCTTCAGAAGCTGATCTTTCTGGAAGGGTACATTTTTCTTCGAGTCAAGCTTTGCCTCCTCGCCTTTGAAGATGGGGCGGAGGCTGGCTAACTCTGCCATAACACAGCCTACTGCCCAGCAGTCAACTGCTTTGTGGTAATGCTTCGATCCCATAAGAAGCTCCGGAGAACGGTACCAGATAGTGACCACTACTTTATCTCCCGCAAAAAGGGGCTGCAGAGGCTGGTACGTGAGACGGGCAAGTCCAAGGTCTCCGATTTTGACGACTCCAGTGGAGGTGATAAGAATATTCGCAGGTTTGAGGTCCCGATGTAGTATATGAGAATCATGAAGGTATAGAAGGCCATTCAACAGTTGATAAATGAGGGATTTGAGCAATTCATGAGGGATGTGCGAGCGGAGAGTCTGAGAATAATGGTGAATCACTTGCTGGGGCCTGGATCAGTGACTCCCATGAGGACGAAAAAGTAGGGCTCACGAGGAAGTCGTGTTCCGCATACTCGAACACCATATAGATAGACTTTTCCTCCAAGATGACTTCCTTCAGAGCGACGATGTTCTCGTGGCATATTTCCCTGTTGAGCTATATCACGCTTCATAAGACACGTCAAACGCAAGACAACTACAAAATACAAACTGCAATTTCACGAATTGCGCTCTGGCTTATGCCCGTGTATGTTGCTACATCTCCATCCTTATCAGGTTTAAATTTCTTGATAGCGTGGAGCTTGGCTTCCTCGTCCTTGCTCTGTGCTTTATACACTCGACCATAGGTTCCGGAGGAGATAAAACCCAGAATGATGTATTTGCTTTGGACGGTGCGATGAGCTTCATCGCGCTTGGCGCGATAAACTCTCATCACATCATGTTGTATTGCCTGAGACCAGTCGTCAACCATGAGAGGAAGAGGTTAGCGGCGATGTCGCGGCCACCGGACCGTTCAGTCCCGATTGTGCCGTCCAATTCGTCGCGCATGATCAGCAATGGCACAGTACTAACACTGAACTCATACACACATATGCCCCGACGCCGAGTATCCTACTACTATGACCGTCAGATACTCACCATCCTCCTCAACTTCTGACTGACTATTCTTGCAGCGGACGTTGGATCGTACTCATATGGTCTGGGCCACCCAATGAAGCCCCTCCGCATGCGGATCACCCATGAGTTACTCACTGCATACAACATGTTAGAACAGATGGATGTCCTAGTAAGTGACACCTTTCTCCGTACACTATTACCTGAAGACAAGGATAGAGAGCAGAACGTGCAACTCCTGAAGCCATGACATCGTTCCATACCGATGAATATATTCATTTCCTTGCCAGGGTTACTCCAGATACTGCAGAAGAGCTAACGTATAACGGGACGCGATGTGAGTCAATCCTCAGTAATATTTCGATCAGATAGCTGAGCCCGATCTTTAAGTTCTTGTTGGGGATGACAATCCCGCTTTTGAAGGGGTGTTTGAGTTCTGCTCTATTTCAGCAGGTGGTACTATTGGTGCGCGGGTCACTGATTATTTCCATAGTCACTGCCTAACATCACCCACACTTCTGCTAGCTGCTGCAAAAAGAATCACAACGGGCGCGGCAGATATTTCAATAAATTGGGCAGGTGGCCTGCATCACGCCAAGAAGAGGGAGGCATCTGGCTTCTGTTACATCAATGATATCGTACTCGGGATCCTCGAACTCTTGCGAACGTACCCAAGGGTATTGTACATTGATATCGACTGTCACCACGGAGATGGCGTCGAGGAAGCGTTCTACACGACAGACCGTGTCATGACCTGCAGCTTCCATAAGTTCGGGGAGTACTTCCCTGGAACTGGGACACAGGAAGACCGAGGGCGAGGCAAGGGGATGGGATATGCCATCAACGTCCCACTGAAAGATGGCCTCAACGATGACTCTTTCAGGAGTATTTACGAGCCGGTGAGCAAGCTCCATGCAGTATAACATTGTCAGCGGAGGTAAGTGTTAGCCATAGGTCATCGCCCGTGCGGTAGAAGTCTTTCAACCCTCTGTGATTATTCTTCAATGTGGAGCCGACTCTCTCGCTGGTGACAAGTTGGGGTGTTTCAACGTGACTATGCAAGGCCACGCTCATTGCGTTCACTTCGTTCGTGACATGAACATTCCGTTCATTCTACTAGGGGGCGGTGGATACACCGTAAAGAACGCCTCACGGACGTGGGCATTTGAGACAGCCTGTGCTCTGGGGATTGAGAAGGACATTGACCTCAATCTCCCATGGAACGAGTTCTTCGATTGGTTTGGACCACGGTACAGACTCGAAGTTGCAGAGAACAATATGGAGGATACAAACCTGAAGGATGGGTCCTTAGATAGAGTAAGGTAAGCAAAAAAAACCTTGGTGTCATCATGGTTTCTCAACCGCAGCAGAGAATCAGCTTTACAGCAGCTTTCGGAGCTACAAGCTGCTCCCTCAGTAGGACTTCACGACGTTCCTCGCGAGAGCGTCGGGCAACACCTCGGGCTCATGACAGACGACGAAACACCATCAAGAGATGAGCTGGATGAGAAGCTCGCTCGTAAGTTACCCACCACTATGTAGTACTCGCCCAATGCCGTCTGTGCTGACACTCATTAGAACATGCGCGTTACGTATATCAAATGCAGGAAGCAGAGGCACGTGAACCTGACTCGGACGAATCTGAAGACATTGAGTCTCATCGGTATGATTCTGCCGATTCCTCTGCTAGCCGTAGTCGCCAGGGCCGGCTGCAACGCTCAAGACAGAAAAAGCGCATGAGCATCATGTCAAATGAATGGTACGATGTGCCACAGCTGAATCACTCCGGCTACTACGACCGAGGCAACGCCGAAATAGCTGGCAGCAACAAATCGAACAGGTTAAGATTCTTCGATAGCAGACTTCGATGGGACATCGATGCACGGAAGGTTGTCCCTAACAGCGACATCCGCGTGAGTGTGAAGAACCTTATGGAAAAGGGTGGATCAAAGCACGATGTAGTGGAGATGGAGGAAGACGGTATGGAGGAAGAAGAGGGCTAAGAGTTGTCCCTTTGCCTACATTTCCCAACGCAAACCCGGCCGTTCAGAGCTTCAGCTGTGCCTATATTCAGATTCACGAACCGTCACATTCACGCGAGATGTGACATGTGACACGTATGTAGTCGCGTAGTCGCGGTTATTCCGTACGTATTTTGGTTCTGACCTGCCTTTCGGGGATCTCCTCCTTCCTATCCTCTACTGTCTTAGCAAATATGCCGACTAAACTCGAAATCGAACGTCAAGAAAAGATTGCTCGGAACAGGAAATTGCTCAATGATTTGATGGGCAGAATCAATAAAGAAAATGACACCAGAGCCGCAGCCAAGCAGGCGGTGGGGAAAACTGCACGTCGCAAAAGTGTCCCAACTAAACGGAGCGCCCCCCCAAAACCGAGCGTGCCACCCTCTTCTGATGGTGGCTCGAAGGAGGACCCTCGCCCGACGAAACGAGCACGTACCGAAACGCCACAGCTCGGCCTCCGCCGTAGCTCGAGGCATGCAGGGAAGACGCCAACTGATTATCAAGCTGAGTCGCAGACACGGTTGCCCCGTCTGGTTACGACGAAAATAGGCGCGGACCATGATAGAGAGCCAAATCGGCACACTGGAAAGCGAACACATGACCCGTACGATCGGTGCCCCCAAGTGACTTGAGGAGTATTTTCGCTGATACAATATGCGACGCAGGAAGACGTTTGGTGCCATTCCAGGCATTCCAGTTGGGACGTGGTGGGAAACCCGGTACGCATCATCACCTGCTTTTGTCCTCGTGGTTGACTGACAGTCGATACAGGGAAGATTGTAGCAATGATGCTATTCATGCGTACGCTAGGAACTTGTGACCGCTAGTCATGCACTGACGTGATATAACAGCCCTTGGGTTGCTGGGATCTCTGGTTCCAATGAAGGGGCCTATTCCGTCGCCCTCTCTGGGGGATACGAGGATGACGTGGACTTGGGTGATTGTTTGTGAGTGCCTGTTTGATGAGTAAAGTTGTCCTCGCTGACATTATTCCCAGCACCTTCACTGGATCAGGTACAGCCCTAACTTCGTGGCTAATTTACCCTGTTGAGAATATCCTTAGGTGGACGAGCTCTGAAGGGAACCAAGGCGAATCCCAAGAATGTGTGTTAGCAATCCCTCAACGGGGTGCAATTGAAAATTTGACGGCATTTTCCACACCTTTAGCTACGAACTGCACCCCAGAGCTCGGATCAGAGCTTCGAAAATCCATTTAACAAGGCGTTGAAGGTAGCATTTTCGGGTATTTTATATCCAACCCTCTGATCACCACATAGATATCCTCGGAGACAGGAAAACCTGTCCGGGTCATTCGTGGTTACAAATTGAGTTCGCCGTACGCTCCCTTGGAAGGGTGCGGCCTGCTTCCTTCTCTTGTGCGACGGCGTTGATGACTGGTATGAATACAGATACAGATATGATGGCCTCTATGTAGTTGAGAAGGTAAGGTTCTATGCATCACTAAGCGCGACCTTTCTTTACCTGTAGTACGCAGGCATGGATGGAACAAGGCCTAAACGACGGTGGTTTCTTTGTTTGCAAGTTCATTTTCCGAGTAAGTTCAGGGGGCCTTTTGACACTGCGTCCACTTAATTCTTCCAGCGACTGCCAGGGCAGCCTCCTCTGCAGAAGCATGACGGAGAGACCGACGAAAGGGATGGCAACTCTGATGATGAATGATAATATTACGCGCAAACTTGAAGACGCGTTTGGTTTAGGTTGTCCAACGCTTCGTTTATGCTCTTGATCTCGCTGTCACTTGCTGTGTCGTTTTGCTTTGCTTTCCGCTTGCTCAGATTTCAGATATAAATACTTGGATATAATTGTATATAAGCTGTTCAATATGCCTGTCGAAATGCGTTGGGTCGGGTTTTCTGGTTCTGGTTCCCACATTACCACAATAAACTATACCACCAAGGTTTCGCGTACTGTCCGTCGATCAGAGCCGGAGGATAAGGATGACAGGTTCAAGAATACTTCTCTCATTATGCTATTCCAATCATCATGGGCCATCGCCTACTCGTACAGCGAACATGAACGGTCTAAGCCATTTAATGTACTACGGTGTATATCTTATAGATGAGAAAGCGAGTCTAGCGGGCAGTCACACGGGTGGGGGTCAATGATCGGGTGTTAGATAAGCAACGAATATCGCAGGATGAATACCCCAGATTGTGCATGCACATGCACGATAGTCTACCGCATATCCAACGGCGGGATCCAATCGGGGACGTTGTCCCAAGAGAATCGTGGGGCCATGAAGGCAGCGCGTACATTGTCGGGCAACAACGAGGAATAGTTAGGTGGGAGTAGAGCATCGTACGGGTTTAAGCCTGGCTTGTACGTCGACTTCGCATTTGCAAAATCGGGGGCAGATGATCTTGCATGGGGCTTGGTTCCGCCGGCGGGTCCACTTGGCGATACAGGTGATACACCTCCGCCAAAGGCCGACTGTTGAGCTGGCGCTCGCGTACCAAAGGCAGAGGTGGATTGACCGAATGGACTAGCTGTGGAATTCTGGCCAAAGGCAGAAGCGGCGGTGGCAGGCTGACCAAACGCAGACGTTGGTTGACCGAATGCTGAGGTGGTTGGCGCAGGCTGGCCGAACGGCGATACAGTCGGCGAAGTAGAAGATATGGAGGCTTGACCAAAGGCTGGAGCTGCGGTGGGCGTAGGTTTTGCAAATGGAGAGGTCGCGTTATTGGTCGCATCGAAAGGAGATGCTTGCCCAAATGCGGTCCCTGAGGTTGGGCTAAACGCGCTGGGTCTCACGAAGGCTGAATTTGCAGAGGTAGAGTTTGCGGCGCCGAATACTGATTGACCTGGTTGCGCTCCGCTACTAGGACCGCCGAACGCGGACTGTCCAAAGACTGATCCAGGAGAAGTAGTGGGATTGGCCCCGGCGGTTGCGAATGCTGAGGGCCCCGGTCCTGCAAAGGCAGAAAACGCTCCGCCACTCGCGGATGTGCTGCCGAAAGCAGGCTTTGCGATGGATGGCTGACCGAAGGCAGGAGTCTGGCCGAAGGCAGGGGCACCAAAGGCAGGTGCCCCAAAGGAAGACGTTCCTTGTTGCTGGCCAAATGCCGATGGTGTACTAGAGCTCTGCGCACCAAAGGCTGATGGCTGTCTAAAAGCAGACGTATTTGATGCACCGAATGGGGAATTCGAACCCGGAGCCTGGTTTACGACCGTGTTGTTAGGTGCGTCGGTTCCAAGACTGTTTCTTTTGGCGGCCTCGAAGGCGCCCTTGATGTCATTGCGTGCATTGGCAAAGACTTGCTCCGCATTTGCGAATCCATTTTGCTCATATTGAAGCTTTCTCCCATAAGATCAAGGAATCGCATTGCCGAAAGGGGTGGGGGAACGTACATATTCGTTGATGGTTCCGTTTCGTATAGCAGTGACTGCTTTGAAACGAAGCTCTTCAGGCGATTCGTCGAGTGGCGGTAAAAGATTTTTCTCGTTCTTTGCAGGTCCATAAGATGAGAGTGACCACAATGGTTTATCTGCTTTAGCATCGAAATCCTTTGCCATCGTTTCGAGGCTGCGGGACCAGATGTCAGCTAACCGATGCAATAGGAAAGAGCCTGGTCCATGCCTGTATGGAATAGTCTTTGGAGGATTACTAGGAGTCCACGTCGAGCCTATGGGTCAACAACTAAGGAATGCAGACAGTACAAAAGCCACTAATGCCTTACCCGCGAAGCGGCGGTCTGTTTGGGTATTCTGGGGGTGTTCATTACGACATTCACTTCCGAATTTGCATGCACCGCGAAGATAAAATTGACAGACGGCCTGTGTCCGAGTCGGTGAGTTGGTTGATCAGCTTACTGGGTGTCTCACCATCGTTGTCGTTAGACTTGCGAGCAGAGTTGGAGTTGGAGTCGTGGAGCATGACTTGTTGTTCAAAAAAGCGGGCCGGTATTCGGTCCGTGTTGACCGGTTCGCACAGGGCCGAGACCTAATACTGACAGTTCCCGTACCTGGCACATTCTCTTCTCCTCACATATGATGTAGGGCCCGATGACCTCTTCCGAATCCATGAGATCACTTTCAGAACCAGTCCGTACGAGACTGCGCTCCACTCAGCTTCTCACCTCTCTGCCACAAGTTGTGTCCGAACTTGTTCAAAATAGCCTAGACGCCTCAGCATCCCATATTGAAATCGGGGTTGACTGTCAAGAATGGGAGTGCTGGGTCAAAGACGATGGCCATGGAATCGCACGAAATGGTCTAGATGCACTTTCGAAAAGCCTTGAAGCTGGGAGGTATCGTATGTCCTTCCTTCGTTAGTCAACGGCGTCATTTTTAGAATGGCTTTCGAATCAGACACGTCCAAGGCCTACAACCTAAGCTCTCTGACAGAAATATCCACCTTTGGATTCAGGGGTGAAGGTAGTCCATGTATTTCCTGCTCTCGACATAGTTCGTGACGGTTGCGTAGCTCTGGCATCAGCAGCTGATGTCTCATGTCTGGAAATCTCTTCCCGGACATCCATCTCCCGGCAGACATGGTCTATCATCACTAAGGTGCATAACCCCCTTTTGGAATGACTTGGCGTGCTTTGACATCTTGAAGAATGGTCGCTGTCTCTACAACGGTTCTGCGGCCCGTTGGCGAATGGAGCACTCAGGGACGGTCGTACATCTTCGTGACATTTTCTACAATGTACGCTTAACCGCAACGTCTACATTGCGAGACGGCTAAAATTTCTGCCGCAGTTGCCGATCCGACGTAGCTCTCATCCTAGGCCATCAAAGACCATGGACACTATTTGCCGAGGCATAGAGACCTTAGCATTAGCGTTTCCGGGAGTATCATTCACCATCAGTACCATACGACAGCCATCGGAAACTGGTCCCCGCACCAGTCGAGTACTGCATATACCGAAGGTTCTTGAGAGTTTGTCTCGTATTCTTTTTCTCATAAAGAACTACCAGACATCGTCTATCCTGTCTACCTTTCGTCACATAAATGGGAAATCTCTTGCTGATGTGCGTCCACTTATCCTCTAAGATGAACGCCCCTTTATTTACTGTTGCTCAGGAGGTGGATGAAGTTGCAGTATCGTCTGACGCAATGAAACTTGAAGGTTTTATTGGTCTAAAAGGATCACGTACGAAGGAAAGAATCCCTTGTACTTTGATCCACGTCTGCGACTGAGACTTTGTGAACAGGCTCACCAGTATATTTGTTAGCATTAACTGCTATGTTCTAGGGAGGGATACTAATTCCCTGGTCAGATATCAACTGCCATCCACTTTCTCAATCTCATCAATTGCACCGCATTATTGATGACGCCTTCTCTAACAGCGGTTTTTCGAAGAGAGTGCGCATGCGTTACCCTTTAACTGAGATGCTCAGTAACCACTGACACTAGGTTTCATGTGCTGATACCATCGATTCTCGCCAACGTCAGTGAAGTCATCTCGTCATTTGCGATTGACTTGATGCTGTTTGTAGATCCTCGACGTTCCCCCTCCAAACTTGTCCGAAAACCTATATACGTCCTTAGCCTGACAATTCCACCAAAAGACATTGATAGTTGTTTGGAACCTGGCAAATCCTTGATCCATGTCTCAGTGAGACGACATTAACTTTTATACCCAAAAGTTACCCCTTACTGAGCCACTTTTCAGAATGAAGATGTCATCACTGCTTTCTTTGAATCTGTCGTCCATGCATTTCTACTTCGTCACGGATTCCTTGTTAGTGATGAAGCCTGCACCGCACCGCAAAAAAGGCGGAGGATAAATACCGGGGAGTACTCTCCCCGAGACACGTCTCACATACGAGCTTCACAACAGACCGGCACACTTTCTAGCACGGGCAGTGCGCTACCAATAACCTGCGAACGAGACACCAGTAGCGTACCACCATTGGATGTTAGCCCGGTCAGTAAACCGCGTTTTCTATTTGTCTTTGGCCATTTTCTCATTCTTTGCTCAGGGTGATGACAATAATGACGAGCGTGAGACTGTGTGGATAGATCCCAATTCTGGCGCCACGTTTTTAGTCGACAAGAGGACAGGCCATTCCCATCCTCGCATCCCCCTGAGCCTCGGGTCTGATGATGAATATGCACAAGCCATCAGCTCCACACGGAGAACCATCGCTTTCGCTCAGCCCGGAGACCGTGTGGGGGAACTTCCACAGTGGATCCTCGATGCCTTGAAGGTGGGCACCGTGCATGCGGACAGTGGTTTGAAACTTATGAGCGCCAAATAAGGGTAATTCGGCCTACTTGGTCAATGAGCGACCAATACCCTCGGTCTCTCCGCAACCTCCAAATATTCTCTCTCTTCCTTTCGAGCGTCTTTCACTCACAACATGCGCCACACACTCAAGGAACTGCGTGGACGGCCCTCCCCCTTCCATCTCCGATCAACCATCCACATGGTGCCTTCAAAAGGATGATCTCACACGGATGAGGGTGATAAACCAACTTGATAGGAAATTCATTCTTTGTGTGGTCGATCCAATCAGAGAAAGTGATGACAGCGGCCAAACATCCGACAACCCAGGACGCATACTGGTCCTCGTTGACCAGCATGCTGCTTCAGAACGAGTTCGTGTGGAGGGTTTCCTGAAGACCTTGTGTCACAATTTCCTCGACCTTGAAAGCACCGGGAAGCATAGCGCGAACCGGGTCGAACTGGACCCGCCACGCCCGATTCTTCTCAGCCGGAAGGAGGCATCCATACTCCACGGTACTCGGAGTAATCTGGGAAGATGGTGTTTTGATCTGAGCTGGCCAGAATCCAAGAGTCTGGACCAAAGCGTCGACCAAGATGCGTATGAACAAGTCCTAGTGCACAGCGTACCGCATGTGGTTGGTGACAAGGTGCGATGAAGCATTCGTTCTGTCAAAGCGTTATTGATCCGTTGGCTAGCTTCTCGCGGGAGATGAACTCCGTAATTTCCTCAGAGAATATGCGACTGACTTGGAGACGGATGACGTACCCCCAGCTCTCGGATCCGGGGCGCATGGAGATCATCTCACATGGCACAAGGCGCTCCGCTGGTGCCCAAAGGGTTTACTCGGGCTTGTCAATTCAAGGGCATGCAGAGGTTCCATTTTCCTTTGTGTGTGCTAAGCGAATTCCCGCTGACGCCACCCAAAGGTGCTATCATGTTCAACGATTCTTTGTCGATCGAACAATGCGAAAGATTGATGACCCAACTTGCCGAGACTGCGTTCCCCTTTCAGTGCGCGCATGGAAGGTCAGCGCCTCCGTTAGGTGCCGGAGCTCACCCACTGACGTAAATTTCTGTCCCTTGTAGGCCATCGTTAGTTCCCCTGACTCGGGCATCTGAGTGTCCATTGGGCCAGGGACGTCAACGGGACGTCGACTGGGGACGAAGTGGATCGATGTTAGCGTCGTTAGGTGTAGAGAGCTCAGACAATGTTGGTTGGACATAGAGGAAACCTTTGAGCCACTTCCTAATTGTAACTGAATGATGACGAGAATCGGCGCCGGGAGTCGAGCCGAGCGGAACTAGTGTATGCACACATGGCTGGTGATCGATAGTCCCATGACGTCACCATTTCCGTGGATTCATAAAGGGCTCAGCTGGCGGGATCGTGTGATCCACCCGTGACTGTTCACTAACATCCAACTACCTCTACTCGACTACGCCGTACACTCCACGCCATGGGAAAACATATCACCAAAGTCGTCTACAAACCTGACCCCAATGCTTCCGATGTCTTTCTTGTCATCGTCAACCCCCAAGAGGTACGATTCTTTGCAATGGCTAATGATAGATTCCCGCTTATACTGCTCTAGCACAAGAAATGGAAGGAGGGAGGTAATTATTCTCGTACTACTCAATGTTCACTGAGCTTGTTGAGAACCGGTGCTTTCAGATAGGTATGATTCCTTTCATGTCATTCCCTTTTCACACGAGTACAAACTGACAGGATGATCTCACAGGACCATCCCGTTGGTCGACGTAGTTGATTGTACGTGATCTCTGACTGCCCGGTCAGTATGTACCCTTATCGTAGGTCAATCACAGCGTTCGAAATTCTCTCTTCAAATCAAGGACCTCAAGGTCTCTTGCGTCGGCCCTCAAAGCAAGAACTCGACAACGTGTTTGGCACACACGTAGATGTTGATGTCATTCAGCAAATCTTAGAGAAAGGCAAAGAGGAAGCGGGCGAAAGTATCGCTTCAGGAAAGTGGGCAAGCAAGAATGATTCGAAAGGTGCCGCTTTGGACAACCGGGGTGCCAACAGGACAACTGGGATCTGAGTGAATTGGTGAGGGTTTAGCAAAGATGTGGGAACGAGGTGGCACAATCTGTACATTGTACATTGCAGCTGGTTGTATGAAAGCAAACCGATTTATGTAATCTTTTCAAGACGACAAATTCTCAATGTTCTATTGTGAGCACGGCCTTGATGTTACCTTGCCGGAGTGGTTAACGGGATCGCCTGCTAAGGTCATATGACTTTGCACTGAGCGGTTGGGCTTTGCCCGCGAGTGTTCGAATCGCTCAGGTAACGTTTCTTTTTCTTCCAATGAACCACGTCTGGCTCGATTGTGATCCGGTACGCGTCTGAGCTCTCCTTTGCGGTTTTTTTGTCACCGTATGTGACGCTAGGGACATGATGATGCTGCTGCCATCTTGTTGGCACTTCATTGTAACAATATACAACTTCTCGGCGTTTCGACGGTACGATGCTCGTATGCACCCCGCACGAACCCCCGCTGATCTATTCGCAAGGTGCACGGAAACACCACCGCCGAGAATACTAAGATAAACGCCGCGCGGTGCTTGCACGCGTTTGCGGCTCCAGCGCACGTCAAGGTGTACGGTGGCGCAGCAGTGCCGCTTATCCGGCCTGCGAGGCACGATGCCGAGATCCACGGCCCCGACGGGCTCGGGGGTGTTGAGGGACTTCCGTCTGGTGACTCGGATCTGGTGCGAGGGCGCATCGATAACAGTCGTCCCGCCATCGAGGCCATCGCCGCCGCGATCGCCGGGCGGACACAGACCTTTGATTCCGGCGCGGACGGCACCAAGGCCACCATCACCATCGTAGCTTCGGGACCTCTGACGAATGTTGCGCTCTTCGTAAGCGTTTATCCGCACCTCTTGGACGCGGTCGAACGCATCGTGTTCATGGGTGGCGGCATCGGCGTCGGAAATCGTTCCGCTGTAGCAGGTGGGACACCCCTCCTTTTCCTTTGTGGGCCCTCTGTTTCCGTTTCGTTTGGATTTGTCGGGTTGACCCTCCTTGGACATGTGGCAGAATTCAACATCCTCTGCGATCGTCAGTTTTTTTCGTCCTTTTTTCTTTCTCTTGCACACCCAGAATGTCATTTTTGCATCGTCGTTTCTCGTCGACAGCCGAGGCCGCCCAGATAGTTTTGAACGCCCCCGTGCCCAAGACGATGATACCCCTCAACGTTACCCACCGAGCCATAGTCACCAACTCGATTCATACCCGGCTGACCAACCCGACGTCCCACGGCGCAAGTTCTGAGGTTGCCAGCAGCCAGCTCCGGCACACGCTCTCGACCCTCATTTCCTTCTTCAAGGAGTCTTACAAGAACACTTTTAGTTTCATAGATGGCCCGCCCCTCCACGACGCATTGACGATAGCTTACGTCTCTCGACCAGAGCTAGTTACTACACGACGATACAGGGTGGACGTAGAATTGACAGGAACGCACAGCTCAGGACAAACCGTGGCAGACGTATGGGGATACTCGAAGGCGGATGGTACCTGGGGCAGGACAGGCAAGAACTGCGAAGTTGCGGAGAATCTTGATGTCTGCACTGTCTCATTTTTCTGTCCTTGTATGCTGACGAGCGCCCTTGGTAGATCGCGGCATTTTTCGAACTGTTCCTTGATTGCGTGGCGAGATGCGATGAGGTATCGCCGTTGAATCGATCTTATATCCACAAATTGTTGTGATAAAGTTCATTATGTCGTCGTAGTACATGAATACAATGAATGTATGAGTATCCATGTCCATAGTCGTGAAGAATGAAGCTGTGTAGATCGTGGTTAGTTCAATCATATTCGTTATGGCCTCCCTCCATCGATAAACATCTTGCTAAGGGGCCGCCGTCCAGGACGAGCCCTGCGCTTGCCGTCACGCATACTACGAATAGTTTGGTCGAGCGCGCCGTGTTCTATTGTTATTGTTCCTGCAGCCCGACCCTGCGAGCTCGGAGGGGCCAACATCTGAGCGTCACGATAAGGTTTCAATACCTAGCAATTTCCATTAGAACATCTTCTACCAGTGGTGACAGAATACACACCGGTTCCGTTATGGACCCCTTGACTTCGACGGTAGTTATGACTGGCGGCTTGTTAGTTTGGGCTTTCTCCCCTACGTCGTGAACTTCCAGGGCCGCTTTCTGTAGTCATAGCCCAGTTGCCAGGCGATGTTTAGAGGAAGCCGACGACTTACCTGCAAGGAAGAAGAAAACGATAGGATCAATGCAAAGAAATCTTCTGGCTTTGGCGAGTCTGGCGAGTCGGGAGTTTCGCCATAAAAGATAAGTAAGTTCCTAAGTTCTGCTTCAAGAGCAGCTCCGAGTTTAGATACCGCATCGACGGTGACGCGCTCTTTGATGAGGAAAGGCTTGCAAAACTCTGTCAGACGGGGAATCCTCCGCACTAGCGAACTAACCTCCATAACCTCGACAAATCGGTCTTGCGTGGGCAGGGGTCTAGCCTCCTTAGCTCCCTTCACCTCGTCTCGAATATGATTCAAACCGCTGACCAGAGTCGATATAGATGTTACGAGTCCAGAAACAGAAACTGGTGTGGTATGGTTAGAAGGGTTATATCGCGTTTGGGAGACGCTCACCTCGCGCAGCTGCTTCCATATGGGGCATATCCTCGAGGAAGGTTACCAGAGTTGGATCCGTACGCAGGAGAACGCGGGCAATGTAATGGAGTAGCGTTGGGCATTGGGGGCTTCCTTTCACGGACTTCGTCTCGCGTAACTATGAAGAGTAACGTCAGCCATGTCGAAAGAAATCACGTAATAAGTAACCTTTAGGAGAGCTTCTAGCTTGAAGCCACGGGCCCCACCACGGAAGCTAGAGCCGTTGAGAGCATTGCCCACCGTAAGAACAGCCTAGCGAGTGTGAATCTCAGTGAAGTCTACGAGGTGTTACTACGCACTTGTAGAACACGCCTGAACCTCTGTGACGTTTTGAGTTCACGTGAAGCGCTGTGGAGGATATCTAGATCCGGCCGTATCTCCTCAATGTCGAGTTCTAGCCTGCGCCGATAGATCATGCATCGTAGACGATCAGTGATCCTGGGGATATCTATAACCTAGATCGCACATTTTAGCATGCATTGTTTCATGATAGGGTCAGGCCCACCTGATAGAAGAACTGGTCTGCTTTCGCAAGTGTACTGACGTCCCCAAAATCTTTGAGCCTAGCGACTTCTTCCGCAGTGGGTGGTTGCCTCTCCATCGCCTTGAGATCATCTACCGAGAGCGCCTTGTCATCAACTTCGAGAAGTGCCGTGCGAATGTCCGTCGGGGTCAGCTTTATTCTTGAAAGCATGATGGCTTCAGAGGCGTGAGTGAGGAAACTAAAGATGAAGTAAACCACTTGCCAATATTGTTGGCTCGTGTGATATCCAGCAAGGTTGTGACAGGTGCTTTCCTCGCGGCGTTTGCGCGGTGGGACTGTGAGTCTAGAGCTGTATCGAGAGAGAAAGTCGGTTCTAGGTCGTCCAATGCGAACTTTGCATCAGAAGGAACGTCATTCCACACGGAAGATGCTAATGCTGTAGACTGTAATTTGTTCCAAAAGAAGGGCCGTAACTTCTTGGCTGGTTCTGCCTTGCGTAGTTTCCCTAATCGGAAAGCCGCTGGTGGCGGAGGTGGAGGTGGAGGTATGGGACCACCGCCGGGCGTAGTCGGTGATAATGGTGGTGGCGGTGGTGGCCCTGAGCTATCCATAGACGTAGGTGACGGTGGGAGCAGTGGCGGCGGTGGCGGTGGCGGTGGCGGAGGCGGTGGTGGAGGAGGATCGCTGGTATTAGTCGTAGTAGGGGATACGGGAGGCGGAAGTGGTGGGGGTGGGGGTGACGTAAGAGGCGACGGAGACGAGAGAGATTGTGGCGATGGTGACAAAGAAACCTCCGAAGGTTGAGCAGTCTCTTCAGACGAGTTAGCTGAGATTACTGCTGGTTTAACTTTGCCTGGTCGTGGTGGGGGTGGGGGAGGGGCCACTTGTGCTTTGAAGTCCTTCTCAGTGATGAACTTCGGTTTAGCTGTCAGCTGCGTTTTCAAGTCAGTTATCTCTGCTTTTAGCGCAGCTACCTCCTTCTCCTTCTGGGACATCTTTTCAATTGCCCTGGACGCAAGCAGGCCAACATCGACGTCGGTGACTGGCTCTCTAGACTCCTCCCGGGGCCGGGTCCGAGAGTAAACAGACTCAAGAGCCCGCTTCAAGTAAAGCAACTCTTTGTCCCTCTGTGCAATAGTAACTTCTGACTCCGCCACCTGTGAATGTACTAGGTAAGAATAGGGACGTCTTAATCGATGCGGAACCCGACCTGAGTCTTAAGCTTGGCGATTTCATCCATGACGCTCGTCCACTTGGTTTTCTCTCGTTCACGCTTAATCCGCTCTTCCTATTGTATTGATTTGAAGAGGATGGGTCAAAAAGTCAGCACGGGCATGCATTTGTATGCGGTAGCAACTCACACTCTCGCGAACCTCAGCGGGATTCAAAGACTTTAAGTGGTCAATTTCTGACTGCATCTGTGAGACTTGTTTCTCCTTCTGAACCAAGCGTTGCACTAGGCTCTATAGAAGCGATGAATAACAGGGCAAGAGTGGCAGGGAGTTGACATACTTCGGACCAGCCCTTATTGCCCGGGGACTTCGCGTTGGCACCAGGCGCACTCGCAAATATCGCCCTCAGAGTATCAATTTCCGCCCTCTGCTGATCGACGAGGTCTTGCAGTTGTACCCGCTTTAGGTATTGTCACATAAAAGGGGTGTCTGATTGTGAATTCGAACGCACCTCGGTTGTTGAGTGATCAATTTGTCTTTGTAGGGTTTCTATCTCATCTTGGAGGGTTATTCTCGCATGATCTGCTTCATCACCCACTTCGACAGAGCTTCCAATGGTGTCTTTCACGGCTGCCGTGAAGTTCTTCAGGAATGTTGGCCAGTTACCCTGTCTAGTTTGATGTTAGCTGTAACGCGGAGGTGAAGAGTGTCGCCGCACAAATCGTCGATGGAACTGGCCTGTTCAACGAAAGTTGCGATAACAGAAGGTATACTCGTTCTTAAAGTGGGAATTGTTAAAGATGCTACGATATTACCGTGAACCATACCTTTCACTTTGGCATTGAAACAGAGGTATCAGTGCCCTAATAATCCTAACGACCATGTCATAGTCTTCGGCGCTTGACCTCGTCAGGGCGACGAGTTCCTCAAAAGCCGAAAATATCTCAGAAGTATTGTGCCGATCGTCTACATGAAAAAGTCGGGATGCACGTTCCCGCATTTCTTCTTCATCTTCAAACTTTTCTTCCGTGTAAACGTCTAGTTGCGTTACTAAGCTTTCAGGTGGCCTTATGTAGCGAAGAGTCTGGCGTACTGTAAGGGAATGGTATAACTGCGGACAAAAACCTGGCACTCACAACGATAACTTCATTTAAACCTCGTCGGCTGAACTCTTCACGAAGTAGAATTCGCTCCTCCAGGGACTCAGGGCCGTTTGTCAAAGCATTGACTAGGATCATGGATGATGTACGAGCATCCCAAGCACCGTCGTCCTCGGAAGGATGAGTAGTATTCCCCGTTAAGTCGTTTAGATCGTCCTCAGGGAGTCGTAATGATGAGATTAGTTCCTCAAACCGAAATGATTCGTCGAATACGACCCGGTAATCTGACATCGCTGCCATAACCATCTTTTGGCCTTCGGGAATGGCCAAGATGCATATAGCAGCTAGAAGATCGGACACCAATGCTCGCAGTTTTGATGAAGAGTGGTGCAGAGAATAAGCGATATGCGTAATTGTGGTTGGGGAGGTGAGGACCGCTTTGAACCCAGGCTGTTGCAAGTCATATTGAACGTCACATCACCGAGTATACCAAGTGCTGGCTCACCTCTGTGTTGGATAGGACCCGGAGAATTTTCATAATCTCCAAAAGTACAGCATCTTCTATATCAGTGAGATGCTTCCTCTTTCCTGCCCTTCCAACGAGGCTGGCTAGTATGGCACTGAGCGCATCAAGCCCCGCCTCGGTTTCGACAAATTCTTTCACCCAGAATACACGAGCAGTGGACAGATGGACTCGCAACGAGATCAAGAGTTTCACCAACTTCGTGTCGAAAGTCTTGCCTTTAATACTATCTACATACCACTTCGGAGCCTTGGCTTCCTTCACGAGGCCCTTACTTTGACCAGTGGCACTCTTCTCGCCACCAGAAGAAACCCACCAGCTTGACCAGAGTCCACCCGTGGTCTGAGGCTGAAGAGGTTGAGGTACTTCCGTTGCCTGCGTTTGGGTAGACGTCCAACTGAGGGTCGGCGTTTCTCCTTTACGGGTCGAGGTTGAAGCGGACGAGGAAGTAGTGTTCGTAGCACCCCATCCTGTCATCGACAACCGTTTCATGAGGCCAGAGTCCCCAGTAAGCTGAGGAACAAGACGCGGCAATAAAGTACCCGCGCTAGATGGGCCATAAGTGATAGGATATGGGGGCTGATCTACATGTGAGTGTGGTTTTACAGAGGCGAGTCTGAACTGTTTGTGTTGCTCCAGAAGGTACAACTTTCTGTTTGTAGGAAGTTGATGCATTGCCCGGCGTTGCGGCTCTTTCAGGCCTAATTCATCCTATCCCACGCCTCAGCAAATGTTCTATATCGCACCTGCGCTCTTGTACTTACCAACATCTGCTCAAAACCGTCCGTGTCTAAATCGACATCAACAGCGTCAACAGAATTCATGTCAGAACCGACGTCTCCGTTAGTTCGCTCCAAGAGTTTAGGCTCGCTGACACTCATTCGTTCAGACGTAGAGGTCTTTGCTACTCTGGGAGGGGATGTGGGGGTCGAGGGACGAAGCCAGCTCTCGAACACGCTGGATAGCCGGGCTTGGGAGAGAGATTGGCGCCAGTCAGTCGACTTCGTCTTTGACGGCGATGGTGGAGAGCCATCAGATACGGCCCTCGCACTGGCTTGTTTGGCCGTTCCGTCTCCATCTTCCTCCTCCGCTTCAATATCCTGGCATGCTTTGATTGTAGATTCAGATGGTTCGAGTGACATGGAAGACGTAGAGCGAGGGCGTGAGCGACGATACCACTCGTCCGGGACAGAAAACTGGAAGAATCGTCGCGCTTTTACGGAGAAGGGCGGTGGGCGGTCGGGGGCGTGAAATAAGTCGTAGAACATTTCATCTTGAGAAAGTGTCGCGGCCACTAGAAAGAATCGATATGAGTCAATAGAATGGAGACAACTGCATGCGACTCACTCCCAGTGTCGCCTTCGACCCAAACTTCTTCTAATACATAATGGACCGTACCTCCACCAGGCACAGGTAGAGACCTGGTAAGTCCAAGGGAATCTAGGACAGATTCGATGATGTCTCGAACGGTAGTGCTTCTCGAGAAAAAGCACCTCCAAGCGAAGCCATCGTGAATTTCGGGGACGCGAAGGAAGGATACTGAGACAGACAGCGAGGGATGTAAAGAGACGAGGCGCAAGACGGGCGAATGAAGATGGGATGTCAAGGCAAAAGCCGAGAAATGACGTTGAAGCGAGGGATCTGATGGTGTGGTCTGAATTAATGGGGCAATCTTGGTTGTCTCATCCAGAAGCCCTGAAGGTTGCATCAAGTTCGTTGACACCGGAAAAAGTTCCAGAGGCACACACCATCTCCCAAAGCTTCCAACTCATCTTCTTCCCATTGGCGACCTGGTAGCTCTTTTCTAATCAATTGAAGAGCCCAACCACGAGGGGGCAGGTCGCCAAGGACGTCCGACTTGACTTCATCCAGATCGCTCAGTGAGTTAATCACGTCACCGACGGTGCCATCGTCCTGCACTGAGGCAAAGTGAAGTGATCCGGACGGCAAAATAGTTGGAACGATGAGGGTATCATCGGGCATTGGACAAAACGACAGCAATAATCGAGAGCGCGAGTAGGAAAAGTACAGGAGGATATACAAGGTAAGAGATACATGACTAAGCACGCAGCCTACACTTGCGACGAGTCCGTATCCACCGCCGGGTGGACCATATAAAACACACGCATATCTCCGCCCTGTGTGCTACTCTCATCCATGGATGTCGGTAGCGAGTTCTGTACATCACCCGTTATCTGGATGAGATAATTATCCTGTATACCAATATTGAGCTTTCTCCACTATCAGATCAACGGAAACTCCTGACCTTGACAAGCTTCCTCAGGATCTTTGTGATAAGCTCCTTTTCATACTCCAACTCATCAACGTCTTGAATTTCTTCCTCTTTTATTTCCAAGTACCAGTCGATAAGTTCGTCTCGATCGATCCCTCTGCCAGTCTCTCGCTCGACGGCCGCAAGATGCAGGACAATCAGACTTTGTAGAGTCATGTACTTGTCATGCGTGATGACCATTCTGCGTTTGGCAGACGCAGGCCCGCTCCCTGCGTCGTGATGTAGGGCCTTAGGAGTCGACAGACCTTGGGGCTGTGTGCTTGTTGACCCATCTGTTCCCGATGGTTCCGCGTACATTGGGTCCGTCATCTCTGTATCGTCACCACCTGACATTGCAACGTCTTGACTATCATCTTCGCTTGCTTTGGGCTGCATATTGTTGCGAGTGGCTCCGATTTCCTCCTCATCAAAGTCTATGTCGTCCTGTTCGACGTGAATGATGGACTGCCGCAGAAGGCTGTATGCCTCTCGCACGAAGGCAGGTGTTATCTATAAGACAGTTTGTTCCCCTTCTATCTGCAGGGAACAGATGGACTTGCCTCTGAGGTGCAGTTTGCCCGGGCGATTGCTTCACTTAGTCGGACCATGCTCTCAAGTTGACGAACTGTGATACGATAGGAATTTCGGCCTGCACCAGTCCCATCGTCTTGGCGAAGAATCCGGTATTTCTCGACCAAAAGGTCTGCCGCTTCAGGCGTGAGCTATGGCCAGTCGGGTTCAATGTCATTAGCGGGGGCTCTCCGCTGTAGAGTTAAACTAACAAACCTTGGGATTGAACGTCCTGGCATATCGTATGTATCTCTGGAGGGCCTCTGTGCTAAATTCCGGGTGCAGAGCCTCATCTCGGAAACGATGCACATTGACGATGTGCTTTGCTATGTTGAGGTCAACTTTTTCATCGCATTCGTCCAGAACAATGAAAAACAGGTCGAAACGACTCATGATCGGAGCGGTCATCGCAACATTTCCTCGAAGAGTCTTCTTGCGATCGTACCGGCCGCCGATGGGGTTCGCGGCGGCAAGAATAGACGTACGTGCGTTGAGCGTGGCGTGGATGCCCGCCTTGGCGATAGATATGGTCTGTTGTTCCATTGCTTCATGAATGGCAACTTGGTCCGAGATGTTCATCTTGTCGAATTCGTCGATGGCGCAGATCCCATTATCCGCTAACATCAAGGCACCAGCCTCGATGGTGAAGTCTCCCGTCTCTTCGTCTCTGACAACCGCAGCAGTAAGGCCAGCCGCCGAGGAAGCCTTTCCAGACGTATAAACAGCTCGGGGAAGGAAAGAACAAATGTATCTATCCAAAACCGGTTAGGGTGGGGTCACATTGAATTTAACGTGACCTTACTTCAAGAACTGTGATTTTGACGTCGAGGGATCGCCAACGATGCAGATGTTGAGGTCTCCGCGGAGATGCATGCCTTCTGAAGTTTGCTTGTGCACACCTCCCATGAGTTGAAGCAGTAGACCCTTTTTCACAATCTCGTGTCCGTAGACGGTCGGGGCGATACTCTCGACCAGTCGAGCGTAGATATGATCCGACTCGATCATACGTTTGAGTTCCTCGAATTCTGGTTCTGTAAGGGATTTAGCAAAGGCCAAACCATCCACTTCTCCGTCTTCCTCTTCACCCCTAATGTTCGTGGAGCCCTATAGGATGGTTAACACTGAAGGGGTTCCAGTTGCCCACTGAACTCTCACCCGTCCATCTGCGTCATGTACCATGCAGGCCAAGAATGCCGTTTTGTATTGAAGATCGCGGACGCCGAGACTCTTCAGGCCAGTAACTCCACTCCCCCCGATGCTGTTTGCGCCGCTTCCACCGCCTCGATTGGCCTCCCTTTGTAGCTCCGCATTGTTTCCACCGGGCAGACCAAGCTGGCTGACATCGGGGACAACTATGAACGTGCCAGTGAAGACACATTTATCGCCAGCCTTTGCACGTTCGACTAGTTCAGAACGAAGAATAACGTCCAGAGACCGGGGCATGGATCCTGTCGGAATTTCGGATGGATTCTCTTGGATGCGAACTTTTTGCCAGTCGGTAAACTTGGAAGTATCGATTTGGAGCTGCCACGCTGAACGATTTCCACAAGTAGGATTAGGGCATAAATTGGGCTGAGTGAAAGGGAATAAACGTTCATTACGTGGAAATCTTGGATGTAGAGTCGTCAGACGCGTACCTCCGTGTACTTGAATTGCTGCTCGATTTCGTGTACGAGAGCTCTACATACTTCACATATAAAACTTCCAAAGAGTAGTTCAGGCCTGACCTCGCTCGTGCGCGTCACGGTTCCACTGATGCTCATCAAAGTCCCGATCTTGTCCGTCCTGAGATCTCGGATTGCGGAAACCAACGGCAAATGATAAAAAGCGACGCTAAACTCGCGAGACTGCAAGTTTGTAGAATCCATTGCGGCAGATGTAGGATTGATTTTGAGGTATTCAGGTTCGTATTCCGCTACCAGGTTGTGAAGAGCCTTGCGCAGATACGGCAAAAATCGGTAATACTGCCTCTGGATGGCATCAGCAAGAACATCATCCTTTTGCAAGAGGTGGCCGTAGTCAACGTAGAGTGTTGTAAGTTCGTACTCGCGCATGGTGTGGATTTGCTCGACGTAGATAAGTTCGCCATCGCCGGCGATAGGTACATCGTTATCTGGGGCAGGGGTTCCTGAGAGGTTCACGTCTTCCGTGAAGCTTATAACGCTAGGTAAATATGCAATGCGGTCAAAGAGGAATGCACAATTTACGTTTTCAGAAATGCTTCGAAGGCCTCTGCAACGCTCTCGCCCACAGCATCTTTTACAATAGGTACGTCCCCATTGAGTTGTTCGGTCCTCGGCCTTCGTCTCCTTCTCGAGCTAGCTTCGGTAGCATCTTCTCGAGCATCATTCGCCTCATCTCCAAAACTAAGTGCGTCTGTGGTACGACGCGTCGCCTGTCGGGTAGATGATTGGGCACTTGGGGACTGCGAGGGCTGTGGTGCGCTGCTTGGAGGGAGAGATGAGCGAGGGAGGGGAGGGGAGGACATTTGTGCTGGATTCATGGATGGGTAGCTAGATGTCGAGTGAGTGAAGCGACGCGAAAGATAAACGGCTAATGTTAATGAGGGTCGCACGGTACAGAAAACGCGAAAGTGCCTGCCCTTCATCACCTCACGTGACCACTTAAGGCAACATTAATGAATTGATATTAAAGGGGCAATCTAAGCTACTTGGGTATCCAGGTCATTGAGAAGAACAGTGCAAACGTGCTACTCCCATGGCGGTCTCCACCTGACACGCCACAACAAGACAACATTCAGCAAACTCAAAACAGTGGGAAAATAGGGTACGTAACCCGCCAATCGTCTCTGAACATGCAGAAAGAGCAACGTGGCATACACTGGGGAAGAATCAAAATCTCAGAAAAGAAAAGTGAAAAAGCAAAGCAGTGTGAATCGGAGAGTTCATTAATTCTTGCGCGGGTTGAAAACCAGACGACAGGCCATTGATGCTGGAAAGATAACCTGGGTACACGGTGTCGGTTGTATCAGACAAGTGCGAAGTGAGAAAGGGATGGCATACAAAGCTGTCTCTCATTTCCATACTCGTTTCAGTCGTTTCGGGAGGTGATGTGATGTCGAAATTTCTCGCAATCGCGGCAATGGCTATCCTCAGCACCATTTGTGCTAGGTTTTGACCCCCACAAACGCGAGAGCCCGTCCCAAAAGGCATCATATACCGGTTCATGACTTCAAGTTGTTCATTGTTTCCCCCGGTTTCCAGCCACCTTTCAGGAAGGAAGCTCTCCGGAGAATGGAACACAGATGGGTTGCGGTGTACAGACCATGCTTGGGTAGCGACAAGAGTTCCTGGGGGTAAGGCGTAGCCCATCAAATCGAAGGCCTCAGGTATAGCCGTTTTGGTGCTCGAGCTTGGCACAACACGCTCAAGTAAGCTCGGAGCAGCACCGTAAAGACGAAGACCTTTGAGCGATCAGGTACAAGAGTGACCATAAGGACACAACATGACGAACCTTCTTTAACAAAGGCGCTTAAATAGGGAAGACCCTGGAGGATGGTGATGTCGGGAAAGGTCTTGCAATCGGGCATAACTGTGTCCAACTCGGCCTGAAGCTTCCCCGAGATGTCATGACGGCGACTGAGTTCCCAACAGAGGTACGAAAGAGTTGTTGATGTCGTATCGCATGCACCGATACTATAGAACACATGCGATAAGTCGAGGAAGACCTTGGCGTAGTTCTATAAAAGATACGTACAGGTGCCCCATGTGCTCGGATATAACCTCCCGGTCAGAGGCTGTGTCGTTCGACGGTCCAGCATAGTAACGGAGGAGGCGTTGAACAAGTGCAACCCTGTCTGACTGTTCCGATGATCCGGAGACCATTTGCAACCTTGTCTCATATACCCGTGCACTGACAAACTGGACAACGAGAGATTATCAGTATCAGCACGGCTCGATTTCCTACGTTTGTGTTTTGCTTGCCTCGCTCATGATCTTGTCCGAGTCGCAGAGCCGACGCCAACGTCTGCTAGGGATGGAACATACTAATTTCCAGGCCCAGGCTGGGACGGCACTTCGCTATAAGCATAATCAATTCATGGGTAACTCCGCGATGGGTCAGGGCGTACAAGGATTCCTCGCTTGGGGAAGTCTCCGATCGCGGTGACCAATGGGTCCTCGACGTCGACGGCCCACCTACTCAGAGCACCAATGCAGCAGCCGAATGAAGAAGCGGAGACGACGTCGGCCATGAAGTGGCGAAAGAAGGAAAGACAATCGATTACATTCCCATTGACAACCCCACCGAGAACCTAAATGGACAAACGTGAATTGATCAGAGATAGAGGTAGGCGGTGTTGAATGTATCATACGTTCACCAGCTCAAGAGCACTTTGATGCATTTCAGGCTGAAACTGAGCAAGGCTGGTCGGAGTGTAGTGCGGAGCATAGCCTTTCTTGCGGAAGACGTGAGATGCGTGAGGTAGGGTGGTCATGCTACAGAGAGTAACGTTAGGTCGAACAGGGTTGTGTAAATGAATAGGACGGTCCGTACGCATGATCATTGTCGTTCCTAGTGTACGCATGAGTTAAAACTTCCACTCAATAATAGAGAGAATGCGAACGTTAGGAGGCTCTTATAGTACGTGCTTTTATCAAACTTGAGAATAGAGTAGACATTCTTCGTGGTGGAGAGATCGTTGAAGACCACCTTGTTTGGACCGACACGCACAACGGGACCGTATTTCTTGAATAGGGCGTCTATAATCCTACATTGTTGGAGGCGGAGAACGTGTGTTGTAAGCCAAAAATCGGATATGGCCGCATACCAAGGACCAGGGATATCGCAGAGTGGAGAAAGGTAGAGCTGATATAATGCACAAAGAATGAGGTAGAGAGCGACAAATGCACCAGAAATGGCGACGGTGTGATCTAAGATGAAATTTGAGAGGAGAGGCATCGCAAGGAAAGGAGGGGCAGGTTAAGGGCCTGATTGAAGGGGGGAGCGCAGACGAGGGCGGAAAGAGGGAAGAACGAACGAACTTGGGACGACAGGGAGAAGATCTCGTTTATATGCTGCGATGAATGGCTTCGGCGAAGAGCTCGATACGTTTGGAGGGCTTCTACTCACCTTACGTGGCCCAAAGGAGATAACACCTTACTCGTTTCATCCGTGTCCAACGTTTCGTCTGACTCCTGTTCTCCGCTCAGTTCTAGTGACATTTGTACCCTTTCACATGCCGTAACGTGACCCTTGAATGTTGTTGGTGACGGTGTCAGGATCAGAAGGTGGGGGAGGCAGGGCCCGAACGTCGGGCGTGAACGTGTTGAACAACTAGCTAGCCAGAGCATATGTATCCCCATATCCGCCGAAAGTTCTGGACAGTTTGAATTCCAAAGGTGAACAAGGCATCGATCGCGTCTGTACATCTCGCCTTCTGATGTCGTGACAAGTTCTATGGTGATGATCGCGCGGAACGTGTACCATCAATCGAGATTTACAAATGAAATGGTAACATGCGGCGATCGACTCGGCTGCATGGTAGTACTAGTGTGATAGCCAAAGGCATTACTCCCATCCAAGACACGTAGCCGAAGACCACTTATAACAAGGAGTCGTGACGCAGCAGCCAGCCGCACAGAAGACTAGCCGTAGTTCGTAGAGAAACAAAATCGAGGGGAACCGGGTCATCAAAACCTTCATGCGAACAGAACCAACCTCCGGGAAACAAACCCACCGTACTGAAATCTCTGCAGATCCGCGCCACTCGCTCCTGTTTACCCCTTTTTGCCGACCTTCGCCGACTCTCTGCCCGAGCTTGACGGGAGCTTCGTTGCATGGAGCCCATCGCGTCCGAGTCCAACGCCCGCTAAAAAGCAGAGGCGGAGCGTCGCACCCAAGTAGACGAATCCTACACTTCCCCAGGCCATCGCATTCCATTTCCAAACATTCCAGAAAATCTCCGGCCCTGCTGGGACCATGGTGGCAAGGTGGCCGAAATCAGCCACAAGTAGGCAGAATAGCAGGCGCTGCCATGTCTTCAAAGATGAGGTAGAAGATAAGACGAGATGTTCGTTCAAGGCGAAGAGCAGATAGAGGTTTGCGAGCTGGGAAAGGCCCATACGGGTGGGCGTGTCTGGGACAACCCAGGTGAACTCGCTTTGGATGGGGCTAACTAGGTCGAGAAGGTAGCGGCTTGGATGGATAGCGGCATAGTATGCCCCAGCGAGTGCTGATATGGGTTCGATATAGAGGAAGAAAATTCGGTAAGGGAAGGGGAAAGCGTCACCCATCACAGTCAGCGGCAATCCTTTGCCACCATGTGGTATCCATACTGGTTGGTCGATCGTTCTCGGCTTTATCCGAAACTACCACCACGTGGTCAAGCTTCGCTGGTCAGCTCAGTGTCCGGACTCGAACTCCGGCCATCTCATGGCAGAGAGTTTGGTGACGTCGTTTCTTAAAAAGGGCCATTCTGTCATCTAAGTAACGAGTAAAATGGTAAATGAAATGTTCCGGCGGAGATCCATTCATTCCAAAGAAGAAAACATTCGATCAGCACGTCGGTAACGAGGGTCTGACGGTGGGAATAGAAACCAGGAAGCGGGACGAAAGGGAGACCCAAGACAGCAGGATGGTGAATCGCATGGAAAAAAAATCACAGCTTTGGATGCAGTAGTGTAATAGATGGGTGAACATGAAAGGTAGTCATCATCGACTATTGAAACGTTGAAAAGCCGTGACAATCGGTGGTCAAAGGAATGATTAAATTCGATTGAAGATTAAAGGGAAAGATCCAGGAAACAAAGGGCAACATTCGTGTAATCAACAAGCAAAAAATAGCGAGAGGTGTGTGGGACAAAAATCCAAAAGAAACAATCCATTTGTCGAATCAAATTAGCTAACTCGGACAGGGAAAGCGGCTGACCGTGATTGTGGGGTCCGTCAAGCAATGCTCCCATGGCGGGAAGGGATAGAAATACTTATGAAGCATCGCGAAGGTTTGAGGAAGATTGTCAGACTACATCGTATGTGCCCTCATTGGCCGAAGCAGAGATTGGGATCGCTGTATTAGGGATGGAGGGAGCAGGAGAGGTGGGACGAGATGACAGGGCGAGGCGATTGCCATGGGACGAAGGAGAAGTAGAAGACAAGGGACCAGCGGTCGTGGATGTCACCTGGAGTCGATCATGTTGTGAGTGGGAGGCCGTTGGATGAGTGACGTTTACCGTAGGGGCTGCGTTGTCAGTGTGGGATGTCAGGGCAGATTGAGCAGTGCGAGTCCCATTCTCGGTACAGTGAGGGTGCTGGATTGGACTAGCGCTTGTCAATATGAGAGTACCTGCGCGTCCGTGCAAGGCCTCATGAAACCCACAAATGTGATCGAGGGTCCTCGTTGAGAGTTCCCTGGTCCGATGATTGTCCGCATCTTGATTAATATGGTTTTGAACAAGTTGGTCCCATAGGATGCAAAATTTGCGCTGAAGTGATGGCAAAGTCGCTTGGACGTCGAGTTTGCAGATCGATTCCAGAACCTTCAAGGACTCGAGAACTGAGTCGTAAGCCGACGAGGTCACGCCTTGGGGTTCAAATCGAGTGATATGTGAGACTATGCGGTTGAGGTTGGCTAGTGACACGTTTTGCATGCGGTCGAGATGGCCCCGGAGGGTAGATTCCGACATATCTAGGTGATCACCCACGAGCTGGATCCATGGCCTGTGACTTCTTACAATCTGTGGCCAAGTCCCATCGGGTGTTGGCACTGTTGCGATGATGGCAGAGACCACGCATCGTATGTAGAGATTCGTGGTAGAGTCGTTTATATTTTGCCAATTTTGTATAAAGCGCCCAAAGGGAACAGAACGCAAGAAGCCTTGCCACTCCCCAAGGAGTACGCGACGCAGGAAATACCAATGTCCCAGGAGGAGTTGTTTGGTTGCGGCTGCTGCCTTCATGCATATTTCGATCCGCTGCAGCTTGACAGATTCTGCAACGAGATTGGACGAAAAAGTACGGTCCATCAGCCCAACCAACGCAGTAGACAGCTTTTCTCTCCTTGGGCGGATAAACCTTTCCAAAGCATCACCTTGTGGGGCACAAAGGTCAGGGATGGCGTCAAAGAACTGCTCAAGTTCGCTGTCTCGCTTCAAGGACTGAAATGTCCACCAGAAAGCGTCATAATTGACGTCTGGAGGGAGGGAGAGAGCAGCTTTCACTCTTGCCTCGTGCATACTAAGCGACAAATGCGTGCGATGGTGGTCTCTGGCAGTACCATAAAGGCTCGGCAGCCACTGGACGAAAGGGGAGGAGGAGAGATCGGGGAACGCTTCAAAGAGCTGGGATAATAAAAATTGTGTAAGGATCTTGGAGCGTCTGATCAGCGATGAAAGAGGTGAGAAGTAGGGGCTATCGTGGTGAAGAATCGGCATGACGGTGACATATGCGTATCCAATTCCACAGAGCCCGAGCCAGAAGACCACGGGCCAGCAGACTAAATGGTTAATATTAGTCAACCATATCAGGAGCCCAGAAAAGAACAGAAACAGAGAGACGTGGATGAGCGTAGGCACTGATCTGACTATCAACGAAACGCGTGACTTCTTGAGGCCGTTGTAACAAAATTCACGAGTCTTGACCCGGTCCTGCGCGCTCTGCCGTTGCTGAGTGGCCCGGAGGTACGAATGCACCCATTGTTGTACAAGGACAGCGAGTAGAGCACCAGTAAGACTCATAACCAAGCTCAAGAACCAGAGCGCGTTGACCCAGATTGCGTATCCTGGCGCAGAAAATTTAGGTGGGTCTAGCGGTGTGGGGAGAACGATGGGTTGAGATGTAGTGGCGTTAGCGAGTAAGTGATACATATTTGCGATATAGATTGCTGAGGTGTCCTGTGGATTCGGTCGAAGGTCCAAGACAGAAACGGCAAGAAGAGCCGCGACAGCGGCTGAGAAGAGACCAGTCTGCGTCATTCAGAATTTACATTTATTCGAAAGAGATTCGAAGGATACCCACGAAGATAAGTATACCATCACACTCCTTCTTCCACCTCTCGGTGACTTTGTTATCGTCATCATCTGCTCTTTCTAGATACATAGAGAATAAAGCTTCTGACTTGTCCACGGTCTGAGGATCCGGACCGTTCTCTTCCGGCCGATTATCTGGCATATTTGTGTGACAATAGAGAGGAGATCACCAAGTAAGAGAAGCCCTTGAAACGATGGGATTGATTCAATGGCCAAGGATGCGAGTGGACAGCCACAATACCATATCGGCGCCAGATGAAGGTGGCCGACACCGTGAGAAGAAAGGTCAAACGTGTAACTCCACCACCAAACCGCTTAACTGATCCTTGAAATTTTTGAAAAAAATTTAAACTTACGATGGACTACAAGAAGCAAGAACGAAATGTTACAGAGATTCATTCATTCCAGAAAAGATACCATCCGATCAACACCACGGTAACGAGATACGCTCGAAGGACAGGAAATTGGATGTAGCATATAAGGGGGTTCCAGAACAGTAGGACTCGGATGATGAATTATACAGCAGCAAGCACAACCTTTGGAGGAAGAACGCGGTAACATAGTGGAATAGATGGATGGGCGTGAAAGTAAATCGTCCTCAAACAACCAAGCACCCAAGAGAAGCGAGACGTAAACATTAGTGAGGAAGGAAAGTTGTTCAAAGGGCAATAGTACTACCATCAACAGGCTAAAAACGGTGAGATATCCGTAGCACTTTGAGCTAAGCGCTCAAAGTCGTAAACCCCAGCACTCGCCTTCGATATCAGTAAATACATGCCCGCATGATCAAAAACGATGACACAAATCGAGTATCATCTGTGCCAAAATTCCAATAAGAAACAATCCACTTGTTCGATCAATTGAGGTAACCGGGACAGGTAAAGGGGCTGGAGGTGATTATGAGGACTGCCCAGGCAAGGCCTCCGTGTGGGAAAAGGATAGAGACGTCTGTGAAGCATCGAGAAGGTTTGAGGAAGATTATCAGACTGTAGCATTTGTACCTCCATTGGGCCGGGCAGAGGCCGGAACCGCTGTACTAGACATGGAAGGAGCGAGGGAGGTTGGGTTGGTATGAGGTGGCAAGGCGATTCGAACGCTCTGGGAGGAGGCCGAGGTGGAAGACGAGAGACCAGCGATGGTGGGAGTCACGTGGGGTTGGGGTGGATTATGCTGGGAGGCCGAGGTGGGATGAGTGACGTTTTATGCGGAACCAGAGGCTGCATTGTTAGGGGGGTACGCCGTGCCGGACTGACCGGGGATCGTGCCAGACTGACCAGGGCTGGTGCCGGACTGACCAGGGGTCAGCCTGAGTACAGGGAGCATGCTGGGATTGACTAGAGCCTGCCGGTGTGACGGTAACTGCGCGTCCGTGCAAGGCCTCGTGGAGACAGTAAATATGATTGAGGGTCGTCGTGGAGAGGGCCTTGGTCCGGGGATTGTTCGCACTTTGATCATGATAGTTTTGAACAAGTTGGTTCCACAGGACACAAAATTCGAGTTGAAGTGCAGGCGAAGCCTCTTGGACGTCGAATTGGCACAGTGGTTCTAGAACATTCAAGGAGTCGCAAACGAAGTTGTGAACCTGTGGGCTCACAAGTTCGGGGTTAAATTGAGTTATATGCCAGACTGTGCAATTGAGGTTAGCCAGTGACAAGCTATGGGGCTGGAGTAGATATTCTTGGAGAGTAGATTCCGACACTCCTAAGTGGTGTCTTACAAGCCGGATCCAAGGCAAATGAAGTTTCAAAATCTGTTCCCAAGGCTCATTGAGAGTTAGTACGGGAGTTGGTACGGTTCTGATAGTGGCAGAAACCACGCATCGCATGTAGAGAATCGTGGTGGGATCGGTTATATTTTGCCAATCTTGTACAAAACGCCCGAAGGGAACAGACCGTAAAAATTCTTGCCACTCTTTGAGTACGCGACGCAGGAAATACCAATGTCCCAAGAGGAGGCTGTTAGTTGCGACTACTGCCTTCATGCAGATTTCGATCCGCTGCAGCTTGACAGATTCTTCAACCAGAGTGGACGAAAAAGTACGGTTCATCAGTTTAACCAATGCACTGGACAGCTCTGCGCTCTTCGGACGGATAACCGTTTCTAAGGGATTACCCTGTGAGGCACAAAAGTCAGGAATGGCGTCAAAGAATTCCCAGAGTTCGCTATCTTGTTTCAAGGTCCCAAATGCCCGCGAGAAGACGCGAAGATTGTGATCTTGAGAGTCCACGTTGATAGCTTTAACTCTCGCCTTGCGCATCCCGAGCTTTAGCTGCGTGCAATAGTCGATTGCCCTACCGTGAAAGGTAGGTACACACACTTCGAGGAACTGGTAGAATATAAATTGAATGATGATCTTGCCGTACCTGAGGAACGATGAAAGTGGAGAAAAGTAGGGACTCGCGGGGTCACGGATCGGCATGATGGTGATGATCATGTATCCAATTCCACAGAGCCCGAGCCAAGCAACCACGGGCCAGCAGACCTTACGGTTAATATTGATCAACCATATGGGAAGCCCGACAAAGAAGAGAAAGATGGAGATGTGGATGAGCGTGGGCACTGTTCTGACCATCAATGAAATGTGAGACTTCTCTAGGCCTTCGGCAAAGAATGTACGAGTTTTGGCACGGTCCTGCGGGCTATCCCGTTGCTGAGTATCCCGCAGGTACGAATACGCCCATTGATGGATAAAGACTGCCAGCAGGGCGCTGGTAAGACTGATAACCAAGCTCAAGGACCAAAGTGCGTTGACCCATATTGAATATACCGGGGGAGAAGGATTGAGTGAGTCGGGCGGTTCTGGGAGAGTGATGGGTTGAGTTGTAGTGGAGTTGGCGAGTAAATACAGAACATTTGCGATATAGACCGTTGAGGATTGCTGTGGACTTGACTGAAGGTCCGTAATAGAGATGGCAAGAAGAGCCGCGATAGCTGCGGAGAAAAGACCAGTCTACGTTGTTCAGCATTAACATTGGGAATTGCATTCGGAAGTAAATTGATGAGGGTACCCACAAATACCAGCAGAACATCACACTCATTCTTCCACCTCTGGGTTTCCGTTTGATCGTCAATATCTGCCCTTTCAAGATACATGGAGAACAGAGCCTCTGACTTGTCCACGTCCCTGGGGCCATTATTCGCCTCGGCATGTTGCCCCTGCAGACCACCTGTATACGCTGTGTAACGACGACGGGGGGAGGAGATCACAAAGTAAGAGGGACGCACTTGGATTCGTTGCCATTTTGTTGCTCGATATTTCTCTAGCTTGGGAAGTTAAGAATCAATGCCAGTGCCAAGGACGCAGACGGACGGACAGCCACGAGGTGAGGAAAAGAAGGGTCGACATGTATGGGTATATGGGTGTCAACCACCCACGTGATCCGCATTCAACGATGCTGCCTGCCCAATGTCGGACACAAAGTACTCCCAGCTACCGCGTTCCATGTTGAAAAATCCCAGAAAACCTCGGGCCCTGCTGAGACTATGGTGGGAATAAGAATAAATGGCGTCCCCGTGTGGTCAAGGAAGATGTAGAGGACGATACGAGGTGATCATCCCAACGAAGAGCAAATACAAGTCCGAATCACGCCGACCGACACATTCAATGTAACTGGGGCACGTCTCCTATCACAATTGTCGTCAACGCTCGAGTTGGAGAGTTGTAGGGTTTTTCTGTATTCCAAACTAGGTCATTCCGCCCATCTGAGATTCCAACTCAACTGAGGCGGTCTGCGCTGGTCAGTTTAGTGGTCAAGCTCCATGATAGACGTTCCATGGTGGAGAGTTTGGTGATGGCGTGTCTTGAAAGAGGCGACTCTATCAGACGAGCACCAGATAACAACCCCTAAATGAAACGTCCCGGAGATCCATTCATTCCAGACAGGATGCGATAACATCGGGATCAGTCTCTATCTAAACCGACCCATACTATCGTAGTACTATTTCTATGTAATGACATCCGCACCGTGTTCCGTGATTAGAACCATGTGCTCCTTCTGCGCACTCCTGGCGCAGTTCTGGTTCGTAAGATAGGCAAATCATCTATCAAAACCAAATGATGCAAGACGAGGAGAACGGACCTCAGTTGACGCTGTCCAACCATCGGGGAAAATCCAACTCCTCGGGTTGTTTCCTTGAACGAGGCAGGGCTGACTCTACGTGTCAGCCTTTATAAATCCATACCATACCATGCACCGCGCTTACTTCAATAGTGAAGCAGTGTCCCGGTAACATGACCCCGGGCTCGTCGTTGCCTGAGCTTTTCGTCACCAACAGCACTTGAACCTCGCCAACATACCGACTTACGATGGTGCAGTATCCACGGTGAACGATGAAACACCTTGCCAATACCGTGGCCCGTAAATTGACTTGATACGGAGTATCCTCGCTGGTCTGCTACATCGTGTATGGCCTTTCCGATAGACTTGAAAGGGTTTCCAGGTCCACAAACAACAATTCCAGCTTCCAGGGCTTCGCTGGTCGCGTTGACCAAGTCGCGCCCTGCCTCATCCTGACCGACCAGTCAGGCACGTTTGCAACCCGGCAGAGCTAATCACTCACCACATCACCAACCAAAAATGTTCGCGAAGTATCGCCGTGATACCCATTCAAGTACACGGTAATGTCCACGTTCACAATGTCACCGTCTTCGAGAGGTCGACTGGACGTGATATGAGCTAAAGTCACAAAAATACCATGCGTCGGCCCACGAACTCATCGGGAATCCCGTGGACTACGACGTTGTTCACGCTTGTACAGCACGATTTTGGGAATCCAGAATATCCAAGAGGTGATGGATAGGCTGCGTGAGTCACGACATATTCGTGAATTGCCGCGTCCAACTCATCCGTGGTGGAGCCGACCTACCTGAACGTCAGCACTGTTGGCGAAGGATAATAATGCCGGCCTTGACCTTCACGAGTGTGCCCGCATACTCCAACACTTCCCGGGCGAGCCGAGCAGCCTCCCGCAACCGCCGCTCTTCAGAGCCACCAAGTTGTATGCGATCGTCGCTGGAAGCACCACTGAGAGTGGACGGGTGGCTGGTGGAAGAAGTCACGTAAGGCGGTCGCGGGATGTGGGAGGGGACGGGTCGTCGAGGGATGTGAGCGACACCAAAGACGAAGGGCTCGGGGGGCAAGATGACCGAATAATCGCCAAAATACTCCGGGTCCGTATCTGGCTCTGAAATGTCGTTACCTTCGTCGTCGGTGACCGTTCGGTGACGCCACGCGGAGGACGCATGAGAGCGCATGAGACTCAAACGTCCGGAAAGACGGCAAGCGTGCGGCTTCAGAGAGATTGCACGAAGGGCGCGCCATGATGCAGGCATAGTCGGCCAGTTGTTGTTGGTCGTCGTCGTCGTCGTTCGAAATCATGCAACACCTCACCTGGATTCCCCATAAGGCAAGGCGATCGCGGGCGTCATGTCATAACCGCGGCACTAATATTAGTGCCACTGCTACCAGAATCTCGACAAAGTTTTGTCCATCACTACCTGACAGGGAGCATTTACAGGATGAGATACGGAGCACAGTTCAGAATTACGTCGTACACTAAATGGTATAGTACTAGTAGGTATACATGACGCACAGGAATGCAATGAACGGTGGAGTGTCAAGACAAGAGGCGTGAGTCCATGTGCCGAAGTTCATCCATCCAGTGTAACTGGTCTCAGCGAATTCAACGAATGATTCGCTTGACTCCCGGCCCTTGACCACTGCTTTGGAAGAGAATTGGGTATGACTGTTCCCGGTGTTCGTCTTGTAGGAGATGATGGAATCGTGATAGAGCTGGTTGGCTGAGAGGGTCTAACGTGGCCATTTTGGTGAACTACACCCAACCAGTCTTGGAGCGCAGGGTGGTCACTGCTCGGTGAACAATTACACGCGGCGTAAAGTTCCAATAACTTCGTGAAGCTGTCGGTCGCATTGAACAAGGGCAGCGCTGGGTGCATCGTCAGAAAAGGATCAACATGCCAGCGGCAGTGAGACATACCTTCGTGCAAGATCCTGTAAGCCTGCTTGTAGGAAGCGCGGCGGCTCCACATAACTGAGCAACTATCAGTGGTGGCAAAGGAAACAATAAGCTAGCGGCTTACGGTAAGAACAAGCAACGACGGCAGCAGTGGATTCGGTAAGGCAGTGAACGAGAATTCGGCCTCTATTATCTAAGGCATCTTGGATGTATTTGCAGATGGCTGGTAATGCGAGGAGAAGGACTACTTTGTTGGATTGGGGTATCTCGACGTGATTGTACTTGAGACCGATGTTGGACGGGAAAGTAGTGGAGGGGGATAATGATACGCAGTGAGTCAAGCCCATGTATTTGACTAGGCAAGTAGCTCGTTCCGGATCCGTTGGGAAGTCACTGGGGAAGGGCTCGTGAGACTGGTGTTAACGCAAGGGCGTCGCTCCTTTCTTACCTACTGAGGTAGAGCTTTTCCGGTAGGATAGTGGTTGTGTCACTTAAACTGTTCAAAAAGCTGGTGACATCTTGACGGTGTCTGCGCTTCCAGGCGCGGTAAGTTGCATCGGATGGCGACACCGAATAGTGACAAGCTTCAAAGGCATGAAGCTCCTTGATGAAACCATAGTTAGGCTGTATCTGCGGACGAGCTGCAAACAGAGGTAAGCGAGTGACAGGTGGATGCAGGAAATGCAAGACCTCTCTTGATAATGGCAAGCGCCTTATGGACAGGGATGTGACGAGTCGACATTACTAGTTTGCGGTAAGTTTCCGTTGGTATTTGGTCATTCCAAGCGAGCGACAAACTTACAATGCGCTGCAATTACGGTGGCGCTCCTCGAGATACCCATACGACAGTGAACGAGGACGCGGCCTCCGTCATCCACAGCTTTTTGGATGAAGCGACATGCGTCAGGAAGGTGGATGAGGATGTCGGCGTATTCAGAGTCTTGCACAGGTATAACCATATGGTTAGGTCCCTGCAAAGGAAGGTCCGGACACGCGGAGACGATGTGCGTGATGCCAAACTGTCTGCGGAGGTCGGCAGACTTGGCGGCGGCGAAACTGTACGGTAGGGAGAATGTACGACAATGAGAAGGTTGAAGACGCGTAAAAGGGTGGCGCCGAATGGTGGACACGCACTTTCCAATGTAGAGCTGACCGTCAATGACGGTGTCCATGTTGCGAGTGGCCATATTAGGCATGCCGGATGGATGGGGGTGTAGGGGAGTGGGGATTTGAGAAGGGACAGAGGTGAAAGGAGCGCGTTTAAAAGAGAGGGCCAATGGTGATTCCGAAAAGAAGGGTCGAGTGAGGAGAGAGAACTTATTGCGACACGGGATGTGTAAAAAAGGGTTGCCGGTGCCAGGACTGCAGACACATCATCAGCCAACCACACCGATGGATCATTTCATTTTCCAATTCCGGTTTAGACAGCCTTATCTACACCCCCATCACCTCTCAATGGGAATTTTGGGCCACTCCCATGCCGTCATCCCCTAACTAACGTGCGCTCCGCTGAACGTGTTAAGGTTGCTCGTGTCATCGTGCCACCAACGACGGCATAACCTCCGCAAAGTCGGAGGATGTCTGGGGTTGAGTAGCGTCTTCTTTATCTCGCATGTTCCTCGCGAGATCTTTCCGGCACGGTGGAAGTTCCACTTACCCGAATTATTTCGAAACAAGATGTGCCATGTGACGCGATGTGTTCTACATTCGTGCGGCGCAGCGCTAAGTACGCGCTTACAGCTTCTGTGGCGAATATGAGCGAGTGGAGACGCTGTTCACCGCTCCCCAAAGAAACAAAGGCTCTCACACGGCACAATCCTTATCGCCACTTCACCACTTGCCGTATGCGTGATCCGCGTTGTATTTCGTCGTCGCTTATCTTTTCCCCACATGCCAGTGCCACTTCTGTAACGTACGGTGCCTTCTTCGAAAAGCCCTCAATCACCTGCCATTGCGACAATTATGCGGTATTGTCATGCGCCGTGTTCCTCTGATTACGATCCCAACACCCCAGAAGAACGATAGGAACTCGCAACACTGCAGGTGACTCGTCGGGGTGTGAAATGTAGCATACATGGTAGGGAAATGTTACTATGAAGCGCTCGATCAACAATCTGGAAAATGTAGTGGGTCGATCCATTTTTCTAGTTGACGTTCTTTGACGCGCGCGAAAACAATTTGACCCCTGGCGTGACATTTCCCACAGAGCTGCGGAGATACTGGGCATGTTGCATACAGCGCTCTGATCGGGGTATACCCATGGCGTCCAACAGCATACCAGCTTTGGTAGGGATAAATGGCTGGAGCAGAATACCACAGACACGCAGGTTTTCGAGGGATAGAGCATACACCTTCCCGATGACGGCCTCTGGCGTGTTCTTAGCCCATGGTTCGGTCACATTCATCATGATGTTGGCCTGCGAGGGACAAGTCAACGGATGTCGGTTAGCGAAAGGGCCGGACAAACCGCTTTCAACTGATGGACAATGGCCTCGAGGGCCTCGGAAATGCGAAGTTCCCTGAGATGACAGTCGACCACGGACGCTAGATGTTGAAGAGGATTCGCTACTTCTCTCAGATTCTCCGTGTTCTGTGACTGCTCCAGTGATTCCCGTGAACGCGAGGAGAGGTCCTGAGGTAAGCGCTTTCGAATAGCGGCAGAAGTAATGCGCAGGTAGAAGTTCCCGAGTAATGACTGCAGTTCCGCAGCGTTGTTTTCGAGCTGTTCATTTGACCAATCTGTGGGAATAATTAACCCAGTGACACGTCAGAGCCACGGCCACATTTTGACGCACCAACGTCATCCTTAAAGCGACCCCCAACCCGCGCAAGATAGTACCTGACCAGGTCCGTGCCGAGATCCTTCATAGCCTGGAATGGGTCCACAACATTACCGATAGACTTTGACATCTTCCGCTTGTTGACTGTCCAATGGCTATGAGCTAATAGTCTTTTGGGAAGCGGTAAGTTTAAAGCTTGGAGCATGGCCGGGAAATATATGGCATGAAAGCTATCAAAGTTTAGAGATACAGTCTGGGCACAGAGAACAAACATTGCATACCGAATTATGTCTTTACCAACGACTTGAAGATCTGGTGGCCAGCACGACTGTATTTTTTGCGCTTCCGCGTCCCAGGGGTATCCTACCCCGGTCAGGTAATTGATCAAGGCGTCGAACCACACGTATATCGTATGCGCGGGATCATATGGGACGGCAATTCCCCAATGCAAGCGACTGCGAGGACGCGATATTGATAGATCCTCAAGCGGCGTAGATAACACGTCCAGAACGTTAGCATGCTGTTGTGGGGGATAGATCGCTTGTGGGTCCGACTGATATCGCGCCAGCAAGAAATCACGGAAGTGCGACAAACGGAATTTGTAGTTCTCCTCTTCCGTCCATTCAACCATGGACCCTGTCTCCTTGGAGACGACAATCTCCCCATTGTGCCCATTTGAACCCCCTTCTGGGCCCTTGCGCCGTTCGATCTGGTTGTCTGTGTAGAAACACTCGTCGGAGATTGAGTACCACCCTTTGTGGGAACCTTTGTAAATGAGGCCTTTAGAATCTAATACGCGCTATAGTGAAGTGAGAAAACGGAAGAATTGAGGCTCTTTGTCGCCTACCCACACATGCTGCACGGCGTCGTGGTGGGCTTTCTCTGAAGTCCGGATGAATCTAGTATAGGACGTGTTTGCTGTGTCCGCAAGGACCTGGTCAGTGACAGTCAGCAAGCAGAAATGCACTGACGAGTGTATGAACACACACGAAAGCGGTCGCTTATACGGTCGCAGAACTGCCGCGGCTCTAAGCCCTGTTCTTCGGCAGCTCTCTGAATTTTGAGCCCGTGTTCATCTGTGCCAGTGAGAAAGTGAACCGTCCTATCTGGGCGAGCAAGCCTGGCATGTCGAGAAATAATGTCGGTGGTAACTAGCGTATAGAGGTGACCGATATGAGGCACTGGAGTCAACGTCAGTGCGAGGCCAGAATCGGACGTGGTACTAGTATGACCATACCAGAATTTGGGTAAAATATAGGCGTTGTCAAATAATAAGGCTTTTCGCAGACATTTGGAGGAGAAGAGTACGGGCGAGTGTTACCTCTCGGAGCTGATGCTAACAGTCGATGGCAGGGACGACGGGTGCATGGTCTCATGAGCATTCTATACTGTGCACAACGCCATTGAAAGAGAAATTATGTACGCAGGCCTTTGTCGGGTGGCGGCCCGCCAAAAGTGAAACTTGGCCAGGGTTAGGGCTAGCCATACGCCGACGACGTCGCCTTGTGCGACGGGTCCAATCACTACATACTACTTCACTACCCCGTGCCCGCGCCTGGAACGCAAAAGAGAAGACATACGACCTGTGCAAGCCGGCGTTATCAACCGTCATGGCCGATTCTTTCGCTGACCTTTGGAACTCCTCCGCTCCCTTGAAACCGTCACAACCTCCGCGTAAGCTCGGCGCGAGCCCTACACCGTCATCAAGTAGTGCCCCCGTTCGCCCGAAATATGATGCCTTTTCAATGCTGGCTGCTTCCGGTTCGAATTCGTCGAGTCCTCGCTCCCTGACTCCATCGTCTGCGGCCGCTGCCCCAGTGCGGGCAGCTAACAGCGGCGCGTCGTCGACGACCTCGGGAGACGCGTTCGGCGATCTACTTTCGGGATCGTTCGGGAGTGGTCCGAATAACTCCAAACTAACCATAGCGGAAAAAGCTGCAAAGGCCAAAGCACAGGTAATTCAACAACCCGTGATACCATCGCATAGTACAAAAGCCTGGGCAGGACTGGACTCCCTCGCGGGGACCGCCTCTTTCTCATCCTCACAGCCGTCAAAGCCCAAATCATCTGGGGCCGGTGATGATTGGCCCCTCGACCTTTCCACGATTCCCGCGCTGGTAGAGCCATCCCCACCCGACCCGCTGACTGATGATTGGGGACTTGACGACTTTATATCCCGTCCAAAGCCTTCTGACGAAGCACCCCCTGCACC
>Ga0307510_10000422_pt1 | contig 40689 bp, 39 predicted proteins | sample 12_EM_MG_FD_207224 | JGI IMG/M metagenome (GOLD analysis project Ga0307510, IMG submission 207224) | Populus trichocarpa ectomycorrhiza microbial communities from riparian zone in the Pacific Northwest, United States - 12_EM | ecosystem: Host-associated > Plants > Roots > Unclassified | place...
AAGACTCGTTGGGGGAGGTGTGCATGCTTCCGGGGGCAGGTCCATCCTTCGAGACTTCAGGATGCATGTGGTTGTCCAAACTGAGACGGCGGTGGCCATGGTGCAAACTCTCGAAAGGGGAATGTTAGGGTTCGGGATGGGGCACAAATGAGCAGTACGAACAGCTGGTATCTGTGGAAGACTCTCGTTGGCATGAATTTACCCCCCGAGCTGCTCGGTTTCACGGTGGCGATCTTCTCTTGAGAAATAATTGTGCCCGAGGGACTCGGAGGGCAGGAACGGAACGAAGTGGGGTGCCGGCAGTGACAATGGTGGTGGCGGTGGGGAGGAGGGGGGTATAACGTAGGAGTTGCAGCACCACGCAACCAGCACCAGATGCAGTTGAAGTCCTTGAAAACGTTAAAGTCAAAATTCCCCCGTCTCCGAGTCCCGAAGTGTCACGGACACCATCCACATCATTAGCTACATTATTCTCTCCTTATTTTCTCCTTATTTTCAAAACTATGTGATTGCCTCCGCAAAATTATTAAAGATATGGACCTAGATTATATAAGGCATCTTACTGCGAGTTATCCACCCTTAACGCCAACTTAACGCACAATAATGTCGAAAATAAGTTGCCCTCACATTCTCTGATGCGGAGGCATCGGACAAAGTTGTGTCAAGATTGCGCGCGCGGCTTTGAGTATTTCTACCGCTGTGACCATTTGCAAATTATCCTCGAAGGCATCTAAATACTCCCCATGGAAGATGCGCATCGCTTCCGGCCATACTGGGCTCCGGACGGAGGTAAAACATTGGGGGGTTGTTGGATGTCTTCACAAGCCGGTGGACGCCCACTTGAGTTACCTGTACGAAAATTGGTTAAGTATTCGGGGTTTGGGGTCGGCTTTTCCAATCACTGGAGAAGTTCTCGAAACCGTTAGAAAACAATTTTTTCCAACAACTCCCGACTATTTTACCAATTTCTCCTGCATATATAGTGGATGCGGGGGCGCGCTCGGTTACCGGGGGTGTGAATTTTGTGGGCCGGAGCACCATGGGAATGCCATGGAAGCTCTGGAGAATCCCTTGGTGGGAAGTAGACTCGGGATGGCCTTGGATGTTTGAGGTTGGTTTCGTGTCTCTGGAATGCTCACTCGGGAGTCATTGCGGCCTCGGTTCGTTCGCTCGCCGTTTGCCTGCTTTCGGGGTTTTTTTGGTTCTTCACCTCAGACTTCAACACGACAACGAACGAGCGTTCACGCTTCATGCTCTTTCCCTAACAGACAGGTCTCTTCCCGACGAGAACGGAAAATCGATCGGGTGATAAGGGCAAAAAAAGGCCTGCAAATATTTTCCCGGATGAAGGTGTGAGCAACCGTGAGACTTTTCACTGACGGGGTCGAGTGTTCAATTAATCAATGCTCCCGCAACCTCTACAAGGAACGACACTATGTCTTCTGACTCAGGAGATTTCCTCGACAGCGCAGAAGGCGAAGTCTCCCTCTTCCGTTCGATAATGCGCACTCGACCGGTCGGCATTCACCGTCATGTACACATCTTGGCCATACATAATTCGATATATCGAGACACGGGCCACAAGGTGCCCATGAATGACATCTGGGCCAAGTTGGGGAGGATGTATGATTTGGACGTTCTTGAACATGGCGTAAGTTTCTCCCATACTCTCAGACTAAGAACTTGCGTCGTGTTTTTCAATCAAATTTGGCTGATACACCCGCCTCTCACTTTCCCCCTTCATCCGGCTCGTCACAATCCGTATGTTCGCCTTGGGGGGTTCTCGTATTATCATGCCTCGTAGGAATTCATTGGCGAAGATCCCAACTCCGGTTCCAACTCCCCATCTCCGGACGAAAATCTTGCGGAACACCCATTCTTCAAAGAATTCAACCCGTCCGCTCACGACGAGTCCTTCGAATCCTACATCTCCGCTCGACGCCTCCGACCCCCCCACAGCACTCCAACACCGTCATCCTCACCCCCGCCGGGCCCTACTGTCACTGGGAGCGCGCCGAATTCCAGCGTGAGAGGGAGCGAAGTCGGGAAGAAGCAGAGGCACAAGGAGAAGCTCAAATTTGCCGGGTTGGATGATAGCGATAGTAGCGCTTTGACCCAGAGCGGGGATGAGGCTGAGGAAAGCTCACCTCCCCATGACCCATCGGGACTAGGTACGGAGGTTGGGACGGAGGCTGGAGAAGATGAGGACGCCGAAATGGCAGAACGTTCGTCACCTGGTATGTTCCATGCACCATCGGTTCAGGGTCGGTTTGTTGCTTTGCACGGGTGCTCACCCCCCCGCGCTGCACAGAACCCGTGCCAGCGCCAAAAATTACGAAAGCTCAGAAAGCTCCAAAGAAGGGCGCATCTACCCGCACTCGTTCGGGCGCGGTCACGTCATCCTCCAGAACCACCAAGAAACGAAAGCGGTAGACTCGTGTGACGATCCCGGACCGCCCACGGCATCTCGGTTCGATAGACCGTGACCTACCTTTTTTTCCGTGCTTTGATTCTGCGTTGTTCTGTCCTTAGTGTTGTTTCTGAGCCGGGGCACCCCACTGCATATTTATGTGAGTGGCCATGGAACTTGACTTGGCATATGAGCGTTCTATCTTTTCCAACGTCCTGCTAATCCACCTCGTTCGCGCGACGCGCATTCTACAGGACATATTGTGATATTAATAATTTCCCCGCGAATGCTATCAACTCTACACATCTTTTTTTTGCTTTTTTACCGGAGATTGGTGCGCGGGGCGCATATATGCAGTCACCTATGACATCGTGAGACGGCGTGGAACGTCCCGGTCACGAACCGACCACGGCTGGCCTTGGCTAAACAGCCATGACGCATAACGGACCATGCGATCTTCCCCCGCTTGAAAAGTAACCTCTGGCTGCTCTTTCTCCTGGCTCCATGCTGTTCAAGGGGCGTCCTAGCACTATATAATCTGGTCGGGTGGTCAAATCCCCGCGCGTGGCTCTCACTATCTCGTACAATTCGCCCTACTCGTCTCAGATTTCGAGCAACCTCAAAGCCTTCATGCCTACTATCCACGACTCTCCCACCAGGGGTCCACCCCGGCGACTACGACAGAAACCGTCGAATGTGTCCACCAACCACCGCTTAACCCACTCCAACGACTCCCAGACTTCACTCTCGAGCTCGTCCGCTCCCCCTTCACCTACACCTGCCTCCCCGAAACCTTCCCCCCGCGCAATCGAAATCAGCGCCGCGTTCGAACGCGTCCGCGAACGCTCGAAGGCACTCCAATCCACACTTTCGAAAGGTTCCGAAGTCACAGCGGGGAGCTGCATCAAAAACTTCCAGGATGCAGCTAAGAGTTTTTTCAGAGAACTTCGGCACCTCCCTGAAGACATTCCACCGACCCCAATCTTGATCTCCGCGATCCAGGGGTGCAGTTTCGAGGTTCATTGTTTCGGATCTTTTGCTGACAGGTTCAGCTCAAGATATCAGGGGCAGGAGGAACGACAGGAGGAACTTATGGCGATGCTTAACGAAGTGATGGTCTTGATGTGTATGCTTCTCGAACTCGTCGCGCAAGTCATCGAGGGTGCGGGGGTAGAGCGGAATCTTTTGGAAGAGTCCGCAGAAGCGGACACTAACAAAGCCGAACGGGATCTTGGTTCTGGCTCTGGGTCATTGATGGGTGGCCGTCCTCTCACTTGGTTGGTCCTTGCTGTGAACGGTCCTGGTTCCGGTCCACCGGTAGGTCTTCGGTGGAATCCTATAGGTACTAGTCAGTGCTCACTTCTACGATCCCAAGGAACTAAAACGAAAGCCGTCCTCGGCGGGGCATACGAGGAAGGTCTCCTCAACGGATCTCAAGAAACCGCTTGTGCCGCCCAACGGATCCACTCCTCCTTCTACTCCCAATCAACCGGTATTCTCGAGGAAAGAACCTCTTATCCCCACGAAACGTCCAAACAAGGGCAAATACGACATCCGTTACCTAAGGAAATCTGTCCACCTTCACCACCTCGAAGACGACACACCACCCCTTAGGGACTCCCTCGCAATGATCGGAGATTCAGCACCATTCCCGACAGACCTACCCAAACCCGACCTTGATGAACTCAATGCCCCATACGTCGAGTATAACCCTGACGGCAGCGTAAAGAAGGCAAACCTGAGGGGTCTGGTCGGAGTGATAACCTCAGGAAGCGCGATCGAGCACGAAGAGTTCGTATCGATGGTCCTGACCACATTCCGACTCTTCGCATCCGGTCAGGACCTTGCAGACGCCCTTTACTTCCGGTATACTGAACAACAACCGGGGTGGTTGAGCCGCAAGGGCAAGGCGCAGTTCGAATGGAACATGGCTCAGAAGAGGATGAAAGCTCGGGTCGCGACGATTCTGCATCTCTGGTTGGAACTTCATTGGAAGCCGGAGGACTCAGGAGCGATCGTGAGGTTGCAGCAGTTAGTTGTGGCGATGGAGAAGGAGTACGCGTTCCACGCAGAGAGTCTTAGGACGTCATTGGATCGGACCATCGAGGACAAGGATTATTATGGCCGAAGGTTGCGAGGGGAGGAGAGGTACAGGCCGACTACGGTCCCTCCTGCTCCTACCTCGTTCGCAGCAAAGAGAGACTTCGCCAACCTCGCCACGCAGAATCCATCAGGCCTGACAATCTTCGACTTCGCGACTGCTCCGGGAGGCGTTGCCGAGTTCACGAGGATGATAACGATGGTCGAGTCTAGGTATTACCACAAGTTATCCCCCGAGAATTTCGTGCACTACAAGAGCGAGCAGACGAAGAAGCTCAGAAACGAGTTGGGGGTTTTCGAACAGCGATATAAGACCTGGATAGTTTGGACGATCATGACTCCAGCTGATCCCGTCCAAAGGGCGAACGCTATTAAGTTTTGGCTCGATGTTGCGAAGGTGCGTGAGATCCGTCTCTTTTCTTTGTTATTTGGTTGCTTGAGGCTCACCCTTGGCCTCTAATAATTAGGAATGCGTTCAGTACAGGAATTTCAACACAGCGTACCAAATAAAGTGCGCGTTAGAAGACCCAGCGTTCGAAAAGATGCCCATTACTCGACAAGTGAGTTACCCGTAGTTCCTCTATCCTGAGTATAAGGCCGATTGAAGACCATCCGTCAGTTTCTGGAGCAATTTGACAAGGGTGCTGCAATACACGAGTTCTGGAAGGTTTGTAGCCTCTACAAAAACGAGGCGTGGTGGGACGAAATGAACCTGAGCTCTCTCCCCGCGATCCCGGTCTCTCGTGAGATACCTTCTTTGTTGAGATTGGCGTTGATGATGTACTTACCTTGATGTTTTCCAGAAATCTTGATCCGCTGGCGGATTTACATCGAAGAGTGCGGTCTACGCGGGGTGTATGAAGGGACTCGGGATTTCTCCCTAAACAAGTTTAAGAGCAAGGGTCTTATTAACGTTGGTTCGTTCTTGAATCTGGCAGATTTGATCTGGGGTGAGATTCTCTTTCTCCTTTCATACAGGTTCTCCAACGTGTATCGTTAACGCATCGTGGTTAGATATCGAACGGACATACGAGCCGCACACGTTCGTTCGAGTACCCTGGATCGAAAACTGGTTCCTCGCCCAGGTCTTCACCCCCATCACCGACTTCGGTTCGGAGACGAGGTATCTCAAAATCGGGGTCGCGAAGGACAATCCCGATCCGGTCGTTCCGGAGACCGTTTTGGCTAAGTTGACGGCTATGTTTGAGGCAAAGCTGCGGAGGAAGAAGGAGGTGAACTTGATTCCATTAGTCCCCAAGAAACGTTCGGTGGAGGTCATTAAAAAGACGTCCGCGAACAAGTTGAAGAAGAAACCGGCGGCATTGACCCTTCTCAATTCTAACCAGCCGCAACCTCAACTTTCATCGTCGCGACCTGGAACTCCCACCTCACAGAACCCTGACGCACAGATCCAACGCCAACAGAACAGACTTCGCAAGCGGAGTCGTAGCTCCACTCGACCTTCTCCCGAGTCGATTCGACGGGATCTACCGATTCAGGGTCCAGTGACGCCGCCACCCCAAGCCCAATCACAGGTGGTTGTGGTGAAGGATAGGGATCGAGACAAATCATTCGAGGCTGCGTTCTATCGGCCAACCGCTCGTATCAATTTGGGGCCCCCGCCTTCGCCAAGCCACGGAAAGAGGTTCGAGGATACTGGAGTGCCAGGGAGGAGAACTCCAGAGCATGTCGTAACACGTCCATTGCGACCCGGCCCTCCTTCTCCCTCTCTTAGAGGGGCCAGACTGCCCACACGCGATTAGGAGGTCGTTTGAGGATCAGTCGATCTGTATCGGACCCCCCCTCTTGTTCTTTGCCTCTGTACACTTTGGTTATCGAGATTGATGGCTGGGCCATGATCTGTGTTCGGATTCTCTCGCTGTCTTGTAACACCCCGCCCCTCCTTTGTACTCTTTCTTCTGTTGTGTCCAACTCACTGTTTTATGTTCTTTCATTTCATCTTTCTTTTTTCACTCATTCCCGTAACTTATATATTCGGTAACTTATCCCCCGGTATCGGGTGTCACTTACATTCCTTCGTATCCTCTTTTCTTTCATCGTCTATTTACTAATGATTCACGACTACGAGCACTATATGTGTCAGAATTGAATGCTGTTGGTGAAAATATCTGTAACCATGGATCCAGAGTCATTGCACGGGCCCAAACCGAGCTATTCTAAACTCTTGGAGAATCCTGCATGCGATTACATTGATTACTCCGCACAAATTCAGAAGAGAGCAAAGGACCTTGCTTGTCTCACTGGTTTTACCCGTCAGCAGTAAAGTCTCTACACAGCGAAGGTTGATAAATACATAGGGAAGCAAAGCACATCAATTACGATCAATCAACAATGGGTCTGAACAACGGTCGTAGTCTCTCCACAAGAGAATCTCCCCCTACATGCCTTACAAATTCCAATCTCTTCGTCTTCCAATCAACCATCCCCTCGCCCCCTTCTCTAGATGCTCCATCCCACTCAAAACAACGTGGTGGCAAAAGTAGAGGTTCTCCTTCCTCCAGGTTCTGTTTGTACGTCACGACCTCCCTCAAAACGTCGAGAGGGCCCTGATCTACCACTGCCTTCAACATCTGACTTCCTTGTCCACCTTGCTCCACATTCCCACTCGAAAACCGCGAGAGATCTTCCCAAATACTGCTCGCGACATGATGCACAGCGACGAATCTCAGGAAACCGTCGGGAGCGAGGGTTCCGGCCTTGAACAACGCACGCATGAAATACCCTATGACATGTGGGTCCCTCTCGACCGGCCAGAGGTAACTCGAGAACTGAGATGGTGAGGAGAGGAGAACGTCGGCCACCCCGATGCGAACGCTTCGAAGGACATGACCATAGTCGCCCCAAAGGAACTTGCGGTAGTCGATCGGATAATCCATCGAAGTCGGAACGAGTAGGAGTTTGCTGAAGGTGGGGTGTCCGAACGAGATCCCGTCGTAGAGGTGGACGAAGTCGGTGTAGTATTGATAGAACGGCGTCCGAGATCCCAGGAATCGTGCCGCGACGGACTCGAGATCCACTTCCTTGCTCCTCCTCTCGTCGGATAAATAGGGATACGACACTTTGGGCTCCAAAAGGTTGGCGGAGAATGGCGAAAGCAAGTCCTCCAGCAACCCGTCAACAATCGCATCCCTGAAAACCTCCTTAATGGAGTCTCCGTTCTGCTGCTCGTGCTCGAGCATGAAAACCTTCATACACCCGAACACCGTTTCCGATAACCCCATCGCCCAGGCTTCCAAGTTGCTATGCATAACGGCAGCACGCGCGATCTTGGCGAGGAGGAGTGTGGCGCGTACGATTCCCACTTCCGACCCATCCCACGATGGCGGGAGGGATTTGAATACGGACGATGTGCCAGAACGCAGGAGGTGGTCGAGGGGGGTGAAGATCCAATCTCTGTATAGTGGTAGAGGGTAATCTTTCGTAGTGGAGGATTTGTGGTTGCGTATGAGGTATGCAGGCGGAAGTCTCTGGGTGTTGCTGGATTTTATTGACCGCGAAGAGGGATAATAGGACCCAATGCGGGCACTGTCCTCCTTCGGTTCAAAAGCATCCTTCAGGAAGGGCATCGCGACCTCGAGCCCTCCTTCGTTTAACAAGGTGTCAAGCTTCTGTTTCTCCAATAGTCCGTGGGAAGTGATGAACCCGGGGTCGATAAGCGTTATAATCTCGTCGAGGGTACGGTGCGCGAAGTCTTCATCTCCTGGGATCTGCTTTCCAAGGATCACAAATGCCTGTGCGAGCCAGAGTTCGTTAGACGAGGTGGGTAACCGGCGGGAGAGCCGGAGGTGTTGGGCCAGATAACACGAAAAAGGGCGGACGAACACGTGAGAGTGTGAAGTGGCGGGTGAATCCGAATATATCCATGACCAAAGAGGGCTACTGATGATTAATCCAGTCAGCTCCTGAAGCTGGGGAAAGGGGAGAGAGAATGGAGGGGATTCCAGACGATGGGTAGCACAGGACAAAGGGGGAGTACAGGCAACCCATAAACGTAGCGCGGCTGCCAGCGCATCTGCGTTCTTTGCCGGAATTCCGAGTTTTTCAACGGTCACCCCGTTCTCGTGTTGGAAGTCTCCAAGGACCTGACGCAGGATCTTGAACGCGGAGGTAAAGACATCTTTCTCCATCCCACCATAAAACCCTTTTCGCGTGATTTCGATGACCGAAGAACGCTCCGCCTCCCCGCCAGAGACTCCGTTCACCTGAGTACCCTCCAGCCACGCGCTCAAACACCTCCACAAAGCGGTCCATAACTGGGGGTCACTTTGTACATCAAGTTGATCCCTGAAACGTAGAATGTCCGGTCCCCACGACCAAGCCGTGACCTGACTCCATAAAATTTCATGGCTGGGGGTAGTCTGGTGCGGGTCTATTGCACATGTGATCCAAGCCTCGACAAGTCCAAGCCAAGAGAGACGCAAAGGCGTCGACATGCACGATGGGGAGATGATGTACCGATGAAGTTCGGAGAATTGAGCTGATGCGGTAGTAGCAATGTGAGAGTACATCCCGTATGACGCAAGGGCAGCGTATAGATTGAGGGTACCAGCTAACAAAGAATTAGCAAGCGGGAGGGGGTATGGAGAAGATGGTGGCAAAGGTGTGATGAATCGCAAGAGTGAATCCGTTGGTTCCGCCAACGCAGATGCATTTGATCGAGATGCTCGTGTAAGGAGTCGCAACAAGACAAGAGCGAAGGGATCCGGGGGAGGAGAGGAATCGGTGGGTGGGATGGGTGTTAATAGGAATGTGCGGAATAGGTTAGTTATTAGGTTTGGTGTAGTGACGATAGTATTGGCGATGTCGTTTGAGTGTTGGGCTAATCGGTACAGTACTTCTAGCAGCTGAGTAAGAGATTCTATAGGGGCGGCGGCGGATCCGAGAACGTCGGAGAATCGCGAGAGCAGGAATTCAAGGGGGAGGGAAGTGATGAAGTCGCCAGAACGAGGCAGTTCCTGGGGCTCGGTCGCGTTCGGGTTTGTGGTTGTCTCGGGTCCCGGAGGTAGCTTTAACTCAACCGAATCCAGCGAATCTGTGCCACGATCCCATTGGGTAAGGCATTCCCAGAGGAGTTCGATTGCCATCGCCCCAACGCTCCCTCGTTCCCCAACGGCTTCCACTGCAGCAGCGAGAAACCGTAGACGGAGCGGAAACTCCTGACCCCTCAGTTCCTCGACACCATTAGAAATATCCCCCTTGAGGTTACGACCCAGGCGCCCGGCGACGCGAGTCAGTACTCTGAGCATTGACGCCCGCTGAGCGGGAACGGTGGACCTGGAAAGCAATAAGGCATCGTCTAGTGTGTACCCCGCGTGTTCCCCTTCTGCATGGTGGTGTAATCCGAGGTGTGTAGGTAATGAGGAACTCAGTTCTGTAGGTATGGGTTTGCCGTCGAGGTCAAAGCGTACGGTGGGGGACGAGGAGGTCGAAGAGGTGCTTTCCACGGGTTTGGCGGGTTGAATCCATTCTAATGACGGATCAAATGTAGGAGCACCGGGGAAAAATCTGCGTCGGATATCCTCAGGGCTGCCTTCCTCTGCGTCGTTTTTCTTAAACCCTCCGGTGGCGGACTGGGATAACAAAGGACCTTTATAGGTTCCGAGTGATACGATAGGAACATCAGAGGGCTCGGCATCTGCTGGAGACATGAGCGCCAGTGGCTTCTTCTTTGGGGAGGAGGGGGCAGATTCGTAGACGTGAACGTTTTGAGGAATAACCTCAGCAAAGCGAATCCTCTTGTCTGCGCGACTGGAAGGCCTAGAGTTAACTGGAGTGCCTAGCTGTGACTTGACTTGGTGTTTGATATTCATGTTTTGTCCGTGAGCTTCAGCAATAAATCCCGACAAGTGTAACATTACCTTTGAGGATCGATCCAGATGGACTGTTGGGTCGCATGACTTGAAAGGTATATGAGCTGACGGAGGTCTGCACACCAGAGAGGTGCTTACCAGGGGATCCAGGAACTTGATCGATTTCCCTTCCAGATTCTGTCCCCCCTTTCTCGTCCCATCTCATCTCCCTGTTTCGTTTCGCCCTTTGAAGCATCGCACTGACGCCAGGACCGAACCTTTCCAAAATCGCTTGACGCTCAAGTTCTCGTTCTTCTGGAGACATGTTCGCCACGATCTTCTCGTTCTCCCGACCAACTTCTTCACGCCATTTCGATTCGTTTGAAATCGACGGTGGCGGAACGTTCGGGGGTCCGAGACATTCGGAAATCACGAGCGGAGGTTTGGTCGGGCGCTCGCCATTTGGGGTGGATTGTTTCGATAGATCTCTTGACCGAGCAAATGCACTCTTGGTCCTATGTTGAACCAAAGGAAATCCCGTCTTCGGAGCGGGCGGTCTGGACGATGGAAGGGTAGATCCCGGAGTCCTCTCTAGAACGGATCCTACAAGTTGGACGTTCTTTGCGGAGGCGTCGGGCATGATGCACCTGGCTGTGGGCGTGTTCGTCAAGGGCCGTCAGTCGATCGAAGTGCACGTGCTCCGCGATTCCTGTTGAATTTGACGCCAAGCCGCCAGTCTCCTCGGACCTACTGTAGGCTCACATTAGTATTGTGTCCAATTCCTCTCTGGTGTGACTGTAGGTGATTTTGGTCGCCGGGATCTCGCTGTAATAAGTACACCTTAACGGCGGCGGTGGTCTAGAGTTCAAAGCGTGGCTACTTCGATTGTTGCGCCGCAGAGACAAACGAATTGAATCCTTTCGAGTGCAATGTACATAGTAATTCCTTCCGGGTATTTACAAATAAAACTATGCAAGTCCGAAGTAGATGGTACTGCCTCGACCGGTCCCAGCTTCAAGACTCGAGCACCCGGTATACCCTGATAGATCCACTCTTTAAATCTTCCAACCTATAACTCACAGACTCAACGGTCTAAAGGAACGCATGAGGATCGTGAGGACGTCATTCATCATATCTCATACCTGATTTCCGACGTGCTGGCTCGCCTGATAGGCCTTGGCCTTAGATTTCTTCGGCTCGTACTCACCAATGATTGCCACAACTGGAGTCCCTTCTCCGACGCTCCGGTGATAAGTCTGAAGACCTTTATGGCCTTTCAGCTTCGCATCCTGCAGGGTAATGATATCTCCAGGCATTATTTCCGCAGCCCTCTTTGTAACCGAAGGGCCTGTCTGGACGTAGATCAGGTACCCAAACGAAGTGGCGTCCTCTTCCACGGTCGAAGTGTTGGGGACCCGGTCCAACACGGCGTTCACGAATCCAACGTAGGTCCCATCGCCGATCAGAGTTTTCTTAGATTTTTCAAACAACTCGACAGCGACCTCGCAGACCTGAATACCCACTCGGCCCCAGGTAGCCGTGAGTTGATCCGCCGTCATCGAACCTTCACGTTGCCTCCTTGCCTTTGTTGTTGAAACCTCGACAGTTTTTTCTTGGGAGGTTTCCTCTGTGTCAAAACTCTCGGACCACGAAGATGCAGATAGGTTCGCAACGCTGGTCTCCATATCGAGTGAGGAACTTGGGATTGGCGGAAGCTCCCATTGTGACATGGTCATATTATCAGGGAGGTCGCTAGAGGGGGCAGGAGGGGGAGGTGCTGCACGCGGTGGCCGAGCGAGGCGGGGAGGCGGTGGGGGAGTCGATCCTTCGGCAGAATCTGGCTCCTCAACCATAACATACTCCGATGATGTGGGTAGAACGAACCGAGCTGGTGCGGTATTCTGCGATGGAAAGGTAATTGAATCCGTAGACGACCTCCTAAAGTTACCCGGACCTGGGATGGGAGGTCGCGACGTGCGCGATGGGATTGGAGGGGGAACCTCTTCACTAACGACGTGGTAGTCAACCTCTTCCGCCTCGCTCTCTTCCATCTCAACCTTGACTACATCGTCCTCAGAAAGATTACCGGTATTGGACCTCGTGGGTGGGGGAGATGTTTGAGCGGGAGGCGGCGGCGCCCTAACGGGTGGAGGCGACCTAAGCGGAGGAGGTACAGACCGCCGCTCAGGTTGTTCCGTGCTCGCGCTATCTTTACGAGTCGGAACAGGAGGCTTCGGCGGAATAGTACCGGGAGCCATGCCGATCCGCATTCCGCCCATACCTGCTAATTTCGCAGCAATCCTCTGCCTTCTGGCTTGTTCGTTCTCTTCTTCCTCTGGCTGCCCTTCCTCTTTGGGTGTGTCCTGGCCCTCTGCCTCTGCCTCGCGTTGAACCTTTTGAGGGGGAGGTCTTCCAATGGGAGGAGGCCCTCCAAACCTAATACCACCCAACTTCGCCATCCGCTCAGCCAGACGTCTCTTACGAGCTTGTTCCTCGTCCACCTCCTCAGGTGCAAATTCTGGGATGAGCTCCTCCTGCGGAAGCTTGGGAGCTTCCGCGGGTGGTTTCACCGATTTGATCGAAGGAGATTTTGGGGGGATGAAACCCGGATCGATAGGATCTACGGGTTGGAAGTGAATTGTGCATCACAACAGGAAGGTAAAAACAACCTACCCCCATCTTCATCAGCCAATACCTCTTGTTCAGAAGAGGCTGGTTGGCTGGTTTCTTTCTGAGGCTGCGAGGCGGTATTCGTGTATCGAGGGAAATCGAACGACATCGGAGAGGGTTCCTCTTCGTATCCTTCGCTTTCGTGAGAAGCGACCCTGGTGACTCGGGATGGAGGTGGACTACGGGAACGAGGGGTCTCACCCAATTCCTGCGTTTCGGTCCCGGGCTGGAAGGGGATGGAACGTGGTCCAATCGGCGGCGGCGGCGGCGGCGGAACACCAGATGGACGACCCGATGGCAACGGTGGAGGTGGACCAGGTTCCTCCTCGATGGGTTTATTTTGTCTCTGTTCTGGGCTTCGCTGGGGCGGGGGAGGAGGTGCTGATGCAGAGGTTTCGGCGGGAACCGCTGGCCCTGGAACAGGTTGGATCGGGGGAACCGGTCGAGAGGTCAGGGGAGGCGGCGGAGGCACAGTGAAGGGAGGCGCAGGAACCTCCACGGGTTCTACGTCCACGTCGTCATTGGGAGCACCTCTGTCAAGAACTTCATCGGGCTTTCGGTCATTATCTGAAGGCAACGAAATAGATTGCGATCAATTGGATATTCCTATCCACGAAAGATATAAAGTTGCGGCTTAACACTCAAGAATCACCTTCAACAGACTTGAGAATATCAAAAGGTTTGTCCTCCTCCTTTGTCTCCGTTGTCAGGAGGCCAGCTTCGTCACCTAGTGAGTCAGCATCCCTCCTCGCCAGAGGCTGAGTGGGGAGTTCCTGTTCTTCGTGCAAGGTGGGTTTGAACGGTCCCGGTGATTCGAGACTTGTCCTCCTCTCCGGGAGGCTACTTCCCGAGGGTTTCCTAGCTGGAGGACCACCGGCGAAGGGGTTAAAACTGCCCGACTTCGCCAGCCTGGCGGAGATTCTGGCCCGCCTCGCTGCCTCATCTTCCTCTTCCTCTGGTTGCTCCCCAAGTCCACCCCCCGCGTCCTCCTTAATGTCGGGCTCAGCTGTAAATGCCTTGGGATGTTCTTTCTCTACCACTGTACCAAATTGTTCCGTAGCTTCTTCATCACCCGAAACCTCGTTGAGAGGTTCCTCCAGACCTTGTTCAGGTTGGTCGATCCCGGAACGTTCCTCGATCTCCTTCTTCCCCTCCTCAGCGACCTCAGCAAGCTTTTCCTCAGATAACGGAGGAACTGGCTGGTCCTCCACTAGAGGGGCAGGAACACGAGCATCTTCTGGTACGTCGTCGTGATCGCCGGGCTTGACAAGCGTTGGAGAGGTGGACCTTTCCGTGACCAGGCCAGAATCTTTTGCTGACTCTGGAGATTCGTCCTTGACCGGGGGAGGAGAGAGTTCCGTAGTGGGAACAGGCTTCGACTCTATGTCAGGGGGAGCTTCGGTCTTCTCTCCTTCGACATCTGCAAGGAGGTTGGAAGTGGACTCTGGGAGTGGAATCTTGGCTTCGGGGACGACAGTCTCTGCCTCCTGTGGTGGAGCGGGTGGTTCTTCGGAAGGTTTAGGTGCATCCTTCTTGCGTCGTGGGGGAGCCGCGCGACGAGGAGCAGCGGGGACAGGCATGGAAGTGGGGGGTTTACTGGAGGTCGAGACGGGCTCGGAAGGTTTATCCACGGAATCTTTGAAACCGAGAGCTTCATTAATTACGGGAGTATCATTGACGAAGTTTTCCGCATACCTTCAGGCTGAGGTTCACCACGTTCCTTAGCTGCATCCTCAGCAACTGGCGGGGAAGATGACACTTTCGGTCCATTTTTCAGAGGCACGCTACTCACTCATTATACAACACACGTACCTGACTTCGTCTCTTCTCCCTTCTGAACACTGAGACGCTTGGTAGGAGGTTTCGGTGGCACGACCGGCGGAGCCATCCCGATCCTAGCCCCACCCAATCGTTGCATGCGCGCAGCAATCGCAGCACGCCGCCGACGTTCCTCTTCCTCAGGATCATCCTTAGCTTCGTCTCCTTCATCACCCTGTTCTGTGGATTCCGTAGGTTTCTCGGCCGGGGTTTCGACCGGTTCAGTGTCCGATGGGGGGGAACGGATAACGGCCTCGAGGTCGACAGGGGGCTTCTCTTCTGTCGGCGAGGGTGAGGCAACTGGCTTGGGAGGAGGTTTCCATTTTGGCTTCTCGGTCGTGGGCTTGGGTGGAGGATTCGCGGGCCCGAAACCGCCTTTGCCTTGTAAAGCGGCCATACGCTCCCTCAGGCTAATACCCTGTCCGATACTCTCCTTGGCGTCGGTAGCGGACATTGAGCTCTTCGCAGGGGTGACACGGTCCTTATCCTTGTTTGATGGCGAGGGCGGGGGAGAGGGCTGCTTCGGTTTCCATGAGACATTCCCAGGTTTGGGGCGAGTCGGTGGAGGATTAGACGACGTATTAGACGGAGTGGATTGCTTTTCGAAAGCGGCGATCCTGTCACGCAGTGAGCCTATCTTCTTCGGGGAAGGGGATTCGTCCGCCATCTTGTTGTCGATACCAGAGACAGAGATTGACTGCGAAGGGGATAAGGGCCTCAGCGGCAAAGCCTGGCTAATCTACGTCATATATCGAGTAAGTATTTCACACGCTTGATACGCATCGCAATCTTAATTCTATACGACATATTCGAACGGGCAATCAAGAAAACCCGACCTGGCTTGATAAACCTGCAGCAGAACCACCAAAAATAACTCGAGGGACCTTGAACCTGTACCGGCTGATATACCTATGATGTCTACTTGTCCGAACCGACCAAAATAAATAAGAAAACAGAAAAAAAGGACACGGATATAATCGAGGACGGGAATCCAGAAGGTCCTAACACTACACACAGTCAGCTTATCGCAACTAGGGGAATCACGGCCATCAAGGATAAGGAACAGGGGTTACAACTTTTGCTGATTAGCAGCCAACTTCTCCGATTTCTCCCTCTCAGCATCCAGATCCCTTGGAACAAATTGCTCAGGGAGATTGTCTGGCTTATCCAGCTTGGGTGCGACAGTGGTTGTAGCGGTAGTGGGGGTAGAAGTAGGAGTGATGATCACCCCACCGCCAAGCGAGAACTTACTCGCCCTGTTCGAAATAAACGATCCAATCCCATTCCCCCATCCGCTCAACGTACTCGCCGCCCTATGTGCAAACTCCGACCCACCGACCGGAGGCGAACCGGTCTGTTGTGCGGATGGTTGAGTGTGTTGGAGTCCAGGCGAGTTCTTCGCGCTCGTAGAACTTTTGACCGAGATCACGTCCGAGTCTTTACCCAGATCGACGGGTGTCCCGCGTCCAGAATCTGGAGGGGTGGGGGGTGCGCTTGGCGAACGGGCCATCCAACGTCCCTTGACACCCTCTACGGCCTTGAGGAAATTTGTCGAACCGGTCGCAAAAGTCTTCGAGATGGCTTCGCGGGTTGGGGCGAGCTGTTGGCCGATTTTGAGGTCCTGGACACCTTCCTGGAGGCGCAAACCGATGTCTCCTACCACGGATGTCATCCCTGCGCATGGATGCCTAAAGTAGAACCGTACGGTCGAAAGAGTTATTCACGGGCTTCCAAGGGCCAAATACAAAGGAGAGGCAGGGTTTTCCTCACCTTGGTTCAGCAATATCGAAGAGAAGCGGGTCTGTTACACGTTCCCACACCTCATACGCATTCGTCCGTCGAAATTCTGATATCCACAACGGGTTATAATCTTGAATTGAGTTGTTCTCGCCGCCTGCACCAGGAGGTGAGATTTTAGATCCAGAGCCGCGACCTCCAACGCTAACGCATATCTGACTAACCTTCAGTGATAACCACGTCGTTTCCTTGACCCTTCGCAATGAAGTCCGCATGCTTGATGGACGCGAGGGCTCCGGATATATATTCCTCAAACTATTTTGGAAGGATCAATTTCGATCACTGTCGCTCGCCAACATTTCACTCACTTTCTGTCGTAGGTAGTCGTCACTCCCTCGGAATTGGGTCCTCTGCCCATCCTCATCCCACCCTTCGTTTACGTCTTTGATAATGTCGTCCATCCATTTCCTATCCGCGGCGGTCAGACCGGCCGACTTTTCGAGCATGTGGTCTCGAAACTCGACTGTCCCAGTCGCAGTCTACATCAAAAGATCAGAAATGAATAACCTCCATAGCACGGAGGTCTTCATGTGGTTGACCGGACTCACATCCACGAAGAGATCAATCTCTTTCTGTTGCCCTACGATTGAGTTTGTGGTCCCACATAACCAACTTTTACTTTCTTGGATCATATCCAGCTGTTGTAAGGGAAGGTACGGTTGGAAGAAGGCGTCCTGCGAAGCGGAACGAGGGATTTATGCATTGGGTTTGATACCAGTAAACCTACACACCTTTCCGAAGAGGTCCAGGGGTAATCCTAGGTATGTCATCATGCTCTTGTGATTTGACGTCTTGAGAGAAGTTGGCCGCGTGAGGGCGGGAGCTCGGGTTGCCAGCGGAGGAGAACCACAATCCTCGAGATTTTGTAACAATCCTATAACAAGAGTCAACTTGACCATCGAGGACTCTAGAAAAAGGACTTTACCTGGCATCAAGGTGACGAGGGAATACTGATACGTGCATAATCTCTCTAACGGGTGTCCATAGAACATAATCTACCAGGATATTGACAAATTCTCTCTGTCTCATCAAGCTTAGATCTTACCCTCTTTTGAAGCATCAGCGCCTTGAGTAAAGTGAGGGTCCGCTGACGGAACACGTGGACCAAGTCCCGTCTGCCGAAGGGAGCACCACATAAATTCAGCCAAGTAAATAAGTCACCCAAACGGAAGCACCCACAGACTTGTACCTGTGAATGAAACACGATTAGTAGGGATTCTCGGGCCCGGGGCGGAGACGTACCTATGTAAAGCCCGCTCATGGTGAGGTGGCTTGTCAAGGACAGCCCGAGAGACTTGTACAGATCCGTCAGGATTTGTAGATTCGAAAAATCTCTGCATGCGACTACATGAGCGTCCACACAACACTCATAAAATCTTGATCGCCAACCTCTGCTCAAACAACGCCAGAGTAACGACCCCTAGGCGATCTCTTGAGATATGTTGAGTTAAGGTCGCTTGGAGCAATTAGTGTGCGTTGGCATACCGGATGGGTCCGAACAATGGCTTCGAAGCCAACACAACTACAGCCTTCTGGACCGTTGATCGCGTGACGTCGGCATCTTTGACGAGAAGTGCCTTCGCCGCTATTTGGCGGTTACACCTGCTCTGAAGTCAAGCATTGGCCAGGGAAGGGGAGGGTTGAACTGGACTTGCGATATTCCAAACACTGTGGTTGGGTTGGACGATGTCGGAACGAGGTGGAAGTAGGTATAGTCCTCGGAGGACTAAGCGGAAAAACACTTGAGTTAGGCATTCGAGGTAAGAGCACCATGGACCCATGGAAATAGAGTTAATTACCAGATGCGCTCCGTCGGGCAGAGCGAGGAACGGCAGGATTTTAGCGATCTCCTCGTCCTCGAATATCTCCCCCTCGTAGAACTCGATCTTGGGTCCAACGATGTGATTGAAGTCGACGAGAGCGATCCCAAGGACGAGTGGGCCACCTGGTGGGGTCAAAAGCATAGATTCCCTCTCCGCCTTCTTCGATGTTGATGAGTTTGTGGCAAAGGAGGTAACCGATTCTGTGTCTCCACGGACGTCAACCGGGGTAGGTGGGTACATATGGGGAGGTTGGCCAACGAAGGCGGATTCCATGGCTGGGGTCAACGCTTGGACGGGTTTTTGCTTCCACTGCAGGGCTGCTGTGCCGGGACTATATGCGCTTGGAAGTTCTGGCTCTAGAGTATCCTGCTCAGTGTCCAGCTCAAAGGCACGCACGAAGGCCTCGGGGGAGGCTGGTGACATGGGTAAAGACGTAAAAACCTCCGGTTCTGGCTTGGGTGACGTTGGGGGTGAAGAGAGCGAGATGGACCTCTGGGATGCAGTATCATTGTCGTCGAAGAAGTCGTCGTCGTCCGCGAGAGGGTTTGGATTCTCGGTTACGGAGTTTTTCGAGAGGGAGAAACGTTCGCCGGTCTGCATGATAACCCCAGCGTCTTCCCAGGCAGAAGTGATGGTGATGGCTGTCCACAAACACCCTCGTTTCGTCGATCTCGGCCGTTGTCTCGCTCGCTCCCCTCTCTTGACCTCCACAACCACCGCCGCCCGTCGGCCCCCATCATCTCTCTATCTTTCTCCTTTAAGTTCCGGAAGATGCTCAGGACGTTGTCTCTCCTATCCTCTACCCTCCTTCTCGCCGCCGCACACCCGGTCACTGGCGATAGCCAGACAATCATTGTAGACAAAGCCTCGGCCAAGTACCAAGGCTGGTTTGACCCTCGCGTCAATGGCGGAAGGTTTCTCGACGTGCGACCACATCCCAGTGACGTCGGTGTGATCTGAGCGGCAGGCACTGACGGTCTTTCGGATTCAGTACACGGACCACGATCCTCCATACCATGGCGAGCCTCTGAACGTCGTTATCACCGCCTTTTCTGACCCTTACATCCTTACCGATGAAGGGTTTCAGGCGTACTCAAGGTCTGTTCTTTCCTTTCCGACTGTCTACCGAATTAACCCGCTCGATCGGCAGCTCGATCGGTTACTCTGAAGAGTGCCTGGGCATTCACTTGGGAAATAAGCACGAGGCAGATCTTGGAGATGGCGACGACAAGAAAGTGCAGCATGTCTTGGCCAGACAATACTACTTCCCGGTCATGGGGACCTGCTGGGAGAGTTTCGCTGGTACGCGGCATGATCCCACATCCCATTTACCCGGACCGGGCCCAATCCCATTACAGGTGGACACCACTTCCGCGCGTGGAAGCAGAACGGCACCCTCGCCGACAGCGGCGCATGGTTCATAGGGTGCGTGCTGCGCTCATACCGGGGCGCTACACAAACGGATCTAAAATCGGGTTGCCATAGCGCGTCGAAAGAGGAACCAACATCGAAGAGACACATGATTGTTCCCAACGGGTACAACATTGGCAGAGATTGGTTCGTTGAGAGGGCAACTGCTGGCAGTCACTGGAAGGGCGCATGGTGGAAGGCCGATGTTGAATGGCGCGAAGGTTTGCTCGCGCCTGGCAAACGCGGTGAGTGGGCCCTGCCACAACCCCATTCCGTCGAACGGTCTCACACAATTACCATCCAGGCGTGAATCATGGCATAGAACAGGATGGTATCGTTGCCATCCTTACAATTCATAGACTCTAATTATTCCAACCCTCGTATGTATTTGATCCACGTGTACTCCCTTTTCGTCCATTCCCTCATTGTAACGACGTCTTCACGACTTGTATTACGCCCTGCTACCTGTTTCGGTGCATAGTTCGACTTGGGAATATTTAACTATTTTATTTTTTATATTTCTGTGTTTTTTTCCGGTCGAGGAGGTGCTCGAACATTCACGCCGGAGATCGGCTAGACTCTGACTAAACCATGGATCGCGTCAACAGCAACCTTGGTAATTGACCTTCGGGTACTCCCACAACCTCTCTCTTCCTTACCGCAATGAACCACAACGACCACGACCACTCCTCCAACCAGAGGTTCCTTCCACACTCCATCCAAGCTTTCCTTTGGGGTCGACCCAGGGAGCAGTCAAACGACCTCACAGGAAATCAACAAGGTCAGTTACTTGCGGATACTCGGACAGGACTCCCACTCATAACCACCTCAATTCTAGTCGGAAATGATACAGAAGCAGCCTCCTTGAACCCCACACCGGCCACACTTCCTCCGGCGCATATTCCGACTCGTGACGATTCCGACGCCCGCTCCGACTCTTCGATGCCGGATTTGTTATCGGATGGGTGGTCCGACTCGGATAGCAGCCAGGACGCTCGCGATGTTGAGATGGACATTACGCCAGACGATAACGACGACAACTGGGTGGACGAAGACGAAGCGATGCCTCCGTTCCGCTCGACATTACCTGTAGACCAAGCCTCGGCCACAGATCGCCGCGCCCGTGTGGAGGAGGAGGTGGAGCCACAATCATCACAACCGAATCACCCCCCAAACCCAGCCCCACCGCCACGTTCCCATGCAGGTCCAGGTTCGTCTCAACCGTTCCCGACCCTACCGCCTTGGAACTTTGGTCTCGGTACCGCACGGCCCCCAGGTCGATTGTTCCCTCTCTTCCCAGATCCCTCTGGTTCGTCCGGAAATGGAAACAATACGACTCCCCGTGGTGATGCTACAGCCAATCCACACTCCCAACCGCCACAACCATCACAACCAGATCGGAACCCCGCCCCTGGGGACGCACAACAGAACGCTCGAGGACCGCAGTTTCATGCTCATACATTCATTCTGGGTATGGATGGAACAGGACGGCCCGTTCCTATTCCACCAGGCGCTTTCTCTGCCATGTTCAACCAATTCCGCCCTGCGACACCCCAGTCACAGGCCCAGACTCCCCAGCCTGGTCAGCCTCTAGACCAGTCGGACGAAAACCGCAACCAACCCAGACAACCAGGCGATCCGGGTCAAGCCCCACCGTTTGCTGACTTCGTATTCGGTGGCATGGGACCCCTTCCTCCGTTCCCTCCTCCTTTTGGTCCAGGGCCACAGCCCTCCGCCGATGGGGGTGGACCTGAACCTGGCCGTGGTGCTCCAGCATGGGCAGATTTTCTCCGTGCCATGCTCGGAGGTGAACAACCTGAAGAAGGGGAAGATCCTGAGCGTGCCGAGAAACTCGTGAAAGGCTTGGAGCACGTCCCAGTGGGATTAGTGAAGAGGATGACGAGAGTTGACAGTGTTCCTCGTGCATGCGAAGACTCGACGGGAACTGATGGTGGCGAGGTACCTGGTTGTGCGATATGCTGGGACAGCCTATTACCTGAAGACCCTGCTGAGGATGTCCAACTTCACTCCAACTCTACCACCTCTACATCCGAGCATCCTACCGAGGGTTCTGATTCCAAACCAGCCGTCTCTAATTCTACACCTGACGGTGATAACTCCACTACTGTCATCTGTCTTCCTTGCTCTCACGTTTTCCACGCCTCTTGTTTGGTACCATGGTTCTCGAAACCCAGACACACGACTTGTCCCACTTGCAGGTTCGACATTGACCCGAAGAACCTGACTTACACTCCTCCTAGGAGACCACGTCCTACACCCGCTACTGCTACAACTCCACCTAATAACGCTCAATCTCAACCTGTGCCTAACTCTACTATTCCCGTCATTAATCCTCCTGTCACCCCACCTTCCGCGGCACATCAAGGACAGGATCACCAACACCAACACCCTCTTGACCCGGTGACAGACGAGCCCGATCGCAACCCGGAGGTTCACTTTGAGCCTCCTGTCTTCATTCCAGACTTCTTCGCTGCACATCCACAACGAACGTTCTTCGATATGTTCCGCGGGCCTGCTACCCCCCAAACGCAAGATCGCGAGCAGCAGGGTCACGACCAGCCGCCTAGAGAGACCCAAACCGAGACTCCTAACATCCCCCCTCCGATTTTCGGGTTCGGGTTCGGACCCCAGCAGCCGCCGGTCTTTGGTCCTCCTCCTCCTCCAGGGCATCCCGCACATGACATACATGGCACCGCCGCGCATGCTCCCCACGACCAAGGTAACAACCCCCACCCCGAGGCTGGGCCTCAACCTGCACCTTTCCCTGACTTTACACGTGGTGGAGTTGGCCACGCGCACTTCCAAGCCCCAGGCATTGCTGTAGATTTCACCCTCCACGTACCCGCTGAACAAGGCTTGGATCCTGAAAGGATCTCCCAAGCTGTGCGCGAGCAAGCTGCGGCGTTCTTGCGATTCTTCGCCGGAGGTGGACGAGGGCCAGGGATGGGACAGCCAACCGGTCCAGCCCCGACCCCAGGTCCTGGTGGCGTGAATCACGCACCGGAAATACCTGCGGAATGGATACCACCATCTGCCCCCGGGCCTACCCTGAGGCAGCGCGTCGAAGCCAAGGAGCGTCAGGCTGGCTTGAGATGCGATGACCCCAGCTGTGGTATCGGTCCTTCGGACGAAGATCCATTCCCCGCCGTGTTCAGTGACCCTAGCTCTCCGTCCGTAAAAAGGGTTGGGATCTTGAAGGAGAGTGGAGAGGAGACCGTCTGTTGTCACGTTTTACACCCTGCTTGTCTTGTCAGCGCAGATCGATGTGCTGGGTGGGGGGAGAGAGATCGGCCGACGAACGATGGTGGCGAGGAGACCGAGGTTGTCAACTGTCCTGTTTGTCGAAGCGTCGGGCAAGTACATAGGGAAGTGTGGGAGGAAGGCGTAAAGGCGCTACTTGTTTGAAGGAAGGGGTTCGTCCTTCCCCTCTCTCGACGTAGACCTGATTAGGTGGATGGAGCCTTGCCCACGACGCTGTGGAGAATACCCCCTTCATCCGTCTAGCCTTCTTCAAGTGTGCCATAGTCTCGCCTCCGCGTTCATTTGTCCAACCTCAGAGCCCTCTTAAATTCCGGATTGTAGTTACCTTCTTGCAGTTCCGTTCTGTCTTCCGCGGATACATGCATCCTCTCGAGTTCTCTTTCGCACCGCCTCCTTCAGTTACGACTCCAGTCTCGCACACATGCATCTCGCCGTTTGAATATTTAACTTATCTCGCACGATGATTCTTCCTTCCCCTTTTTGATACGTTTTTCACGTACTAGCCATACTTCTGGACGATTGTTACAAGTGTACGAGATATAATAGTCGGGGGATAACTCCTTAACGGGTCCCCCGTTGAGCCGCGGAGCCAAATGAGACATCCACAACGGATAACGATGTCATGGTGAAGTGGGGACAACAGCAAGCTTGAGCCTGAACACCCTATCCGTCGAACGGTCGGTCGACCTGACAGGTATATCGTCCGGACCGTGACCCCAAATATCCCTCTCAATGAAGAGGACTTCCCCGCTCCGCTTGATGAGGATGACGGTTGAAAGCATGGTACCGTAGGCGGGTCGATGCGGCCCCCAACTGTGCGAGATTTGACTTGCGCTCTCTGAAGAAGTCCCGTAATCTTGGGGCGTTAAGGTGAAAGGGACGACTTGGATGGTGTTTCGCAGCTCGAATCTGGAAGTAGGGCCTTTGGGATGACGACTATTGAAAGGCAGGGTCAGCCAAACCTGTACACTTGAGAGGAAATGGTTGGTGGATACTTACTGTGAGAGGATCCCGAACAGTTCTTCAGCCAGTTCCTCGTCAGATTTCCGACGCGAGCTCGGATCGTCCGCCCTTTCGAAATCATCTCTGAGAAGTTCCCTCAGACTTCGGGTCGCGTCTTGGACTTTTGGCCATTCGTCTCCTCCTTCCCCGTCGACCCCGTTGGACATTACCCCGTATTTCCGTTCTTCGTCTGTCAACGACCTCGAGACGATGGGGTTTCCGCCCCCGCCGTTCGAGAGTTTCGTGACGTCGTAGGATAGCCTCCATGAACCCTCAGACCCGGACCCGGACTCGGGGTCGGGGTCGGGTTCGGACTTGGAGATGTGAGGGGCGAAGGCGAGTAAGTTGAACCCGGCGAATCTCTGTTCAAGGTCGAGGAGCTTCTGGATTTCCCCTCCGATGGAGCCCCCCGATGAAGAAGAGGGTAAGAGCAAAGAGGATACCAGGTATCCTCTCGAGAGTTCGTACTTCCCGTAGGGTTCCGTGACATTCGTCCTGTTTTTTTTTGTTCAATACAAGGTCACCAGTCGCTAGTCAATACCAGTAAACTCTCATGTTCGAAAACAGAGTCAGCGTACAGAAAGGCCACACATCCAGATGTCTTGTTCAGACCCAACCATGTCCCTCCGGCTTGAACGTCCAACCCGCACAAGATATCGGGTTCCGCATGCCCGGTAGTCTCGACGTGGTCCCCGAACGAACGTCGGAATCGGGCGTGTTCTGTGGGTCGGTCGAGGACCTCGTCCCTGTTCGCGGCGAGGATTCTGTGAAGCGAACCTGCCGCGTGAGTTCGCGTCCTAGGGTGAAGATTGGTGGGAGAGATTGAGACTCACAACGCGTAATCGGGGTGGTCGATGGAAAAGGTTCCGATACACATTGCCGTGATGTCCGTCGCAAGCGCGTGTGGTTTGTAGGTGAGGTAAAAAGCGATATTTGCTGGAATTCAGGACTTCGTCACAGCGCTGCAGAGAGGTGCTTGTTATATGCTCAACTACCAGGTGACTCAGTGAATGGAGGCGGATATGTTCCGGAGCTTCATTGAGACCAAGGGTTCCGGAACCTCACAGGAAAAAGTATACTATGGCTGCTTTACAGTGACGATATATGGGCGAAGGCGTTAGCCATCCCTGGTGATATATACCCACAATCCGAACGCAATGTTAATGACGAACCCAATCACGATTCCCATCTGCATACGTTTCCTACGAGAGAGGAGCTTTAGGGACGGCTTTTATTGAAAAGTTGGATGTTTCACGTACGAGAATACGACGCTGCCATAGACCTCGAAATCCGAACCATCCTCCCAAAACACTGGGGGTTGCGGTTCTCGAAAGAAGAACAAGGGTATCAAGTTGAAGAATATCCCCGTAAGGATACCCTGTAACAACGTCGAGGTGGAGGACCCAGAGGCAACCTGGGACAAGGAGGCTGTCGCGGCGTTATCCAAGGAATCTATCCACTGTTCCTCCAATGCTCGGGCATGCTCTTCGTCTTCAAGTCCAGGTCAGTCAGTGCCAAGGTATATCAGTATCCAGACGTACAGTCTTCGTCATTCTCGAAGTCGCGGTCGAGGTAATCTCCGGCAGACTGTGCGTGGAACTGTTGGCGAATGCTCACGATGTCCTCCTCGGTGAATCCTGCAGCCGCTAGACGGTCGAAACCTCTCAGAGGTTTGATTTGGGTCGCCTATGAAGGTAGTTGAGCATGAATGTGCGGCGGTCGTATGGACGACACAGCTTGAGGATACGCACTTGAGTGAGGTTCTCCTCCTCTTCCTCCTCCTGCGTAAGCTCTGGTCCCACGGAACAATGCAGCCATGTCGAAGCCCGAGTGACGCTTGGGGCCTCCTCGGTCGTGACCTCCCTCACAGCTTTACGTTGTTTGTCTTCCAGCGAGGTGAGCCAAGAGTAGATGAAAGTCCCATCCGTGAGCAGTCGACCAGAATGTATGAGGCGCAGGCGTCGCCTTTGCAGCTCCGGCCTTGCATCTCTGATCTGGCCGTGGCACCTATGTAATTAGCTTCTCGCCCAAAAGCGCCTGAGTGTGTAACATACCTTCTGCTTCACGTCCTTTACGGTGTCCTTCTCAGCAACATGCACGATCAAGTCAGATCCGCCCTCCGTAAACCTTATCGTCAAGTCCCTCGAGGCCGGCTGGGTGCTCGAGGAACGTTGCCCAACTTCTGCAGAGTCTGCGGCGCGTTGTTTGCCCTTTGCTTTCTCGCTGAGTGATGTAGCCATCCTGGGATGCGAGGGTACACCAGAGTGATGGTGGCGGAATACGAGGGCGGATGCATCCGGACACGTTCAACTGCACATCTCATCCAAAGAAACAGTGATACAGAATACGGCTCTGTAAAGTCACAGTATTTTCGCCTCAAAATCTCCCGCATACCACCACCAGACCACCTCAACACTCCCCCACAGTCGCTCACAGAGGAAAGCTCAGACTTGACAACCTTGATGATCTCGCCCAAGCTTAGTTCCGACGCTGCTCCAGTCGACGTAAGACCGCCCAGAGAACGCGTCGAAGAAATCGCCTCCGCTCAGTCGGAACATGTCTGGGAGCCACGGGGGCACCTCAGGAAATGAAACCTGTATGGACGCCGCAGGGAACCGGCTAGAACCAGATCTGGGAACAGAAACCCTCTTCTTCCTCTCGCCAACCTCGCGCCCGAGTCTCTCTATGGACCAGCCCGAAGAGCCTGACACCGCACTCTCCTCTCCTCACTCCAATATCTGACGAAACGTTTCAAAGCTGAGTCCCTGTGACATAATCCTCTATCGCCGCATACACATCGTCAGCGGCCAAACACAGGCTCACGCTCTCTCCGTCCGTGTTAGTTCCGTTCACAGTCGTGGATAACTTGTGGATGCCGCTCGGAGTCAGGGAATTGGCCTCTCTAGTTCCTCCAACTTATCGGTATGTCCGATCTCGTTTGCGATCCGCTTAGTATCCCACTGCCCGAAGCCCGGCGTGGAAGGCGGGGCGCCTTTCCGTGTGGAGGATTTCGACGCTTTCTTGCGATTTTTATGCTGTCGGGAGGGCAGAGACATTCAGAAGCGCACCATCCCTCTCAGAAACCAACCTGGGTGGAAGTGACTTGAGGGAGGCAAAGGCGATAGCGGGGAGGAGGACGCATCTGAAGGCATCGAATTCCCAACGATGTGAGGCTGGACTTTCGAGTTACAAGGGTGGCGAATGTGTTCACTCGGAACCTCGACGGGTGGATCCTTACTACGGTGTATACGAAGCTTCTCACAGCCGGTGTCTGTATGGGAAAGAAATGAAGATAAAACTATCGTCAGTAACCATAAGTGTTGCACGTGCCACTCCAGCGAGCGCCGGCGTGGAAATGAATTGAAGCCTGACCAAAGCCACGAGGCCAGCCATCCACTATCGCAACCACCATCTACACCAACCTGATATCGACATGGAAGAGTTCTTCACCGGACTGAAGAAGCTTCGGCCGAAGGCGAGAAAAGACAAATCAGGCAGAACAGGGAGCGGCACCGTGGGGGGGAGAGTTGATTCATCGGGCTCGCTTTCACGACCAGAGTCTCATATCGCAGCAAGCGACCACGATGGAAAAGGAAGCGGAACCGACACGCCGGTTCGTTCGAGGGGTCGATCTCCTCAGCCAGAGTCTATCGCAGCTGACAGAAACGACGACGACCGACAAAGGACGGAGGCAGGCGTTGGCGACAAGGAGATCGATGAGATGCATTCGGCCTTGAACCCAGAAATTGTGGTCGTGGCGGATAGCGGACCCAGTCGAGAGGCCGAGCAAGTTCATCCTCCTCTGTCCATTCCTTCACCCCCGCCCACTGAGAAACCCGACAGTACGTGGACACATTTAATTCCGTTACTAGCACTGATCGTTCCCCCAGACAACGCAGACACCTCTGCTATTCCTGATCATACGTCAGAAGACCTTCGTCCCAAGGAGAGCGCCGAACCAAGCCCTGCCGCGAATGAGGACAAGTCGAACTGGAGGTCTACTGCGTCTGCCACAGCCAAATTACTACTCCGTGGGGTGAGAGATTCGGCAGATGCCTTCGGCCCTCTCAAGTCTGTCGCTGGAGGTCTGTGCTTTATTCTGGAAAACTGCGAGGTATGACCCTCCTCCCGCATCCGCTGTCTACGAGGTTTACAGTTATCCCAGCGAACAAAGGCGAATAAGCAAATGATAGAATCGTTGGCACCCCGCATCAAAGCGCTTGTTGGTTTGCTCTGCGAAGCCGTTTCTGAGGCTGAGAGTGATGTCAAGGAGCGAGAAAGGAGAAAGAGGCTGGAAATGTAATCTCGCACTCTTTAAGGTCGAGAATCGAGGCTTATGTATGGGGGTTTGCAGGAAATTGGAAGATGTTTGTCGGGATCTAGCCTTACTGGAAGAACAAGGAAGGGTTGAGGGCTTCTTCAATAATGTCGTGAATGCGGATAAACTCGGTGGTGTGGTCGAGGATATTCGCGACGCAATGATGGAGTACCAGGTATGTATCCACAGTCTATCCATCTCTGCCACCTCTGACTTTCACATCAGACTTCGTTACAGCAAGATATCTACAACAAAAGTTGTAGGCTCATCGTGAGTCTCACCCCATCTTCTTTTACCTTCGCGAACTGACCGATATATAGGAATCGGCAGACCTCGCCCTTCTCAACGGCATGCATCGTACCGCAGACGCTGGGTATCGGAGTGGGAACAGGAAGGGGTGCCTGAGGGGAACACGAAAGGATGTCCTGCAGGAGATTGAATGTTGGTTCACGGGCGAGCAAGACCAGCGCGTTTTCTGGCTGAACGGACTCGCTGGGACCGGGAAATCAACTATCGCCCAAACGTTCGCCGAAACGACGTTCGCAGATGGGAATCTCGGCGCCAGCTTCTTCTGCTCACGAGACTACACGAACAAGAGCAATCTTCAAATGATCTTCCCCACGCTCGCCTTCCAGCTCGCCTATCGGTATCCGCTTTTCCGAATGGAATTGCTCCAGGTCTTGAGGGCAATCCCTGATGCCGGACGAGAATCTCTCTGCTCGCAGATGGAGAACCTCATTGTTGGTCCGCTCAAGGCTGCTCGCATTCCAACTCTGATAATCATCGATGCCCTCGACGAGTGCAAGGATGAAGAACCGGCCTCTGCCATTCTTTCCGTGCTCTCCCGTTACATGCACGAGATCCCTGGCGTCAAGTTCTTCATCACTGGTCGCCCTGAACCCCGCATCCGTTCTGGATTTCGTCTCAGGTCACTCCGGCCTATCACAGAAGTATTCAGGCTGCATGACGTCGAACGTTCCTCGGTGGATGGTGATATCAAGCTGTTCTTTAGGGCACGGTTGACAGAGATTGCCAAAACCCGAAGTGACTGCGACCTTACAGATGATTGGCCAGCCCCATCCGATATCGAGATTCTATGCAAGAAGGCAGCTGGATTCTTCATCTACGCCTCAACAGTTGTCAAAATTTTCACCTTCAGGCATCGAAAACCCACTGAACAGCTGGAGCGGATCATCTCATTCCCACAGAATACTGCCCCTGAAGGAAGGTCCGGGATTGACCTCCTTTACACCCAGGTCCTGGAGCAAGCAGCTGCTGATGTGGACATGGATGAAGACAGTGAGGAAATCCATTGGCATTTCAAGATGGTGGTTGGGACAGTGTTGCTTGTGTTTAACCCCCTTTCAATAAGGGCACTCTCTGACCTCCTGGTATCATCCAACATCCCCACCACCCTCCATTCCCTCCATTCCCTCCTCCTCATTCCAGAAGGCCCAGAAGACCCCATCTGTATCTTCCACAAGTCATTCCCTGACTTCCTCACAGACCAAAAGCGGTGCAAAGACACTTGGTTCTTTGTTGACCCAACAGTCCACCATGTGGAAATCCTACTTTTATGCCTGAACCTGATGGGGGAAAGGCTCAAGAGGAATATCTGCAACCTGGATGACTATACCATCCTTAGTGAGGTTAAAGATCTCTCTACTCGCCAGAAGGACTACATTGGAGATGCTCTGGAATATGCATGCTGCTTCTGGACAAAACACCTCCTGGGAATCCCTAGTACTGGCCCTTGTATTGAGAAAGTACAGAGAGCAATTGACCACTTCTTCAAAACATATTTCCTGTATTGGATTGAGGTCCTTGCACTCACAAGGAATCTTGGGACTGGTGTGTATGCTATAAATGATGTTGAACAATGGTGTACTTCAGTGAGTACTTTTGAGATTGTTTACTGAGATCTGTATATTTACACCCATTTAGGCCAGAGTTTCACTCAAGTGGACAAATGATAGCCAGCGATTTCTCTTGGAACATTTTGACACAATCAAAGACTCTCCCTCCTATATCTACCACTCTGCCCTCCCATTTTCTCCTTCCTCATCTTGGCTTCATGAATGCTATAGTGCAGAGCTCTTAAAAGTGGTTAAAGTGGCCAAGGGGCTTCCAGTTGAATGGGGAAAATGTTCTCGCACAGTTTTGTCTCATAGGTTCACATGTGCCCTTTCACTCTGGAACAACACCATTGCAGTTGGATCTATGACTGGAGATATCATCATCCTTGATGCAATTACAGGTGACCAGACAACTGTCCTATCTGGGTGTGCAGGAAGTGTAAATTCTCTTGCTTTCTCATCAGATGGGAGGTTGCTTGTATCTGGTGATAGCAAGTATATCAAGCTCTGGGATATGCAGACTGGTGGTGTTATCAAGACATTTCATGAATGTGCACTCTCTGTTTGCTTTGTTCCCATTTCAGCAGATTGCACTAAAATTGCTTCAGCATCTGGGGATTGGATAATATTTTTGTGGGATATCCAGACAGGAGAGTGTCATAGAGTAATAAGCCAAGTGATAGGTGTGATCCATGTCAGCTTCTCTCCCAATACCCCTCAGCACCTCCTATCTATATGCAGAAACAAAGTATGGCGGTTGGACCTTAATGGTCATGAAGTAGGACCTACCTATGATGGTTCTCATGCAACTTTCTCCCCAGATTACACTCGGCTTGTTTTATGCTATGGGGGGGCTGTTATAGTTCGGGACTCCAGTTCCGGAGTGATTATGGCTGAGTTTCATGTACCTGAAGGCAATATCAATTGTTGTTGCTTCTCCCCTGATGGTAGACTTGTAGCTATTGCTGCTGGTAGCACTGCTTATGTCTGGGACATCACTAGCTTAGAACCTCACCATATTGAGACCTTTATTGGCCATACTGAGCTCATCCTCTCCCTTATATTTTCCTCCCCCTCTTCTCTCACCTCAGTATCTAAAGACCAATCAGTCAGGTTCTGGCAGGTTGGTGTTCCATCAACACACCCAGCTGAGGATGGTCCAGTGCCTACATTCCCTACTTCATCTTCAATCATGTCCATCACTCTGCAAACAAAAAATGGTATTGCCACCACAGTTGATTCAGATGGGGTGGTGAGAACCTGGAATATCTCAACTGGCCTCTGCAAGACATCATACCAAACCCCAGCTAAACACTTCTACAGGTGGGATACCAAAATGATCAATGGCAGGCTGATCCTTGTTTGGTATGAAGACAGGAAAGTCAACATCTGGGATTGTGAGGAAGGGGAACCTCTATCCATAAGATATAGGAACATAGTCATTGAGGAAGATGATTATCTATTCACAGGGGATAGGGCTCCAGCTGTTAAGGACCTCAAAATATCAGGTGATGGATCCAGAGTTTTCTGCCTTTTTTATGGCTCTGTTAAGGTCTGGTCTATACAGACAATGGAGTCTATAGCTAGAGCAATGTTTGATCCTTTTCTATACAGAGAATACCTCTGTGTGGATGGCTTAAGGGTCTGGGCATACTCATTAGACCCAACAAAGTCAGAAGGACCAGTAGATCAGGGTTGGGACTTTGGGATCCCAGGATTACTACCTGCAAAGTTACCTGATGGATCCATGCCTCAACCTAGTAGTACCTTGTTGTGGGATGCCTGTCAATCCAGTATAAGGGATATGACTACTGGAAAGGTGGTTTTTCAGCTGCCTGGGAGATTTGGAAAGCTCTCCCATGTTCAGTTGAGTGATAACTACCTAGCTGCCTGTTGTAGATCTGGGGAGTTGTTAATCCTAGACTTCAGCAATGTGCTCTCCAAGTAGAGATCTATAGTGTATATATTCCTTTTGCTCACTGATCCTGTACTATGCAAATGACTGGAAATAAAATAAAGTACTCTGATAGCTATTCCTGAGAGTCTGAGAGGGATGGCATACAGGGTTTAACCTTAAGATGCATGAAAAAGTGTGATGCCTTCAATCATACCCAGTAACCTCTGGTAACAATTTGTAATTGCGGCAGAAACACCCACAGAGGTAACCTAATTTTACCTGCGAGTCCTTGCATCAATCCTCTTGCTCTTCCCGAGTCGTTTTTGAGGTGCCTTTTTGCCACCCTTTCCGAAACCCTGGCCCGGGCCACTCCTCCGGCCAGGCTCAAAGTCATCCGTGGATGATTTTGTGTTTTGTTTTGACCGCCTTCCAGCACCCCCGAAGCCAAATTTACTATCTCTTGCTTTGCGAGATATCCTGGGATGATTGGAATCACCGGAGCCTTTGGCACGTTTTGACGGTCGATCTGAGATGGCGTCTTCAACCGCAACATCGAAATCTTCTCCGTCGGCCTGGGCGTTGTCCAAGGCACCCTTCCGCTCTAAGTCACGGTAAGATCATGGCCCACGATAGGTGTTTTGGAACTGGGGCTTACTTCGCTTAAGACCTTTGATCCTCTCATCCATACCCTTCTTCGCTTGCTCCCGCTCTTTCTGTTTCTCCACCTGAATTTGTTTCCCGTATTTCTTGTTCTGTCGTTCCTTTCGTTTCTCCTCGCTCCGCTTGATTTCAGCGGATTCGTTCAGCAGACGATGACGGATACGTTCCATGTGCGAATCGGACTTGACCATTTCTGCAAAGTAGTCGGCAGGGCGTGTGAATGGGAACTTGAGTTTCAAAGCAAGGGTGCGGGCTTCTTGGGCGCTGTGAAGGGCTTGTTTGTAGCTGCAGCGCTTGGTGAGTAGGAATCGGGTTTCACAAATATTGTGAAGACGCACAAGGCGAGCTCTCGGCTCAAGTCGTCCTCGTGGTCGACGGTATGAGCCTCCGGGTATGAGACGACGAGAGTTTCTGTCCAGGGTAGTTTGGGGTCGAGCTGGATTGTTTTCCTGATCCTCTCGAGAGCATCCTAAGCGGTGAAAGATGAAGTAGGAAATAATCAGATTCGAGCAGCACGCACCTTGTTGTCAATAACCTTTACACCACGCCGAGGCACAGCGTCGGGATGCAGCTCGACGTCTTCAAGTTCGTCCAGAGCCAAAACATCCTCATCACCAGAAGATTCGCCTTCCTCAGCTTCGGGACCAGAACCAGAGTCTCCCTCCCCAGACCCGTCATCCTCCTCCGGAACCTCCTCACCCTCCTCCCCGGAACCAGAAACTTCCCCCAATTCCTCAACCTCCTCAACATCCTCGCCTTCCCCGCTCTCCTCATCGTCCTCCTCGTCTCCGGCCAAAGCAACGAGGTGCGCCTGATCGTACTCGTTCAGCCCATCGCCTCCCAGAGCCTTGATCAAATTTTCGAAGCCGATTTCGTCGACACCGTCTTCTTCGCCGCTCTCATTCTCATCTTCACTATCCTCCTCATCGTCCGAACTCGGAACTTCGACAGGTTCCGGAGGTGGTCGAGGTTTCCTCGTCTTTGCAGGTTTCGATTCCGGTATAGAACCAGTCTTCTTCTTCACGAGACCAGTCGGAGCCATTTCGGAAAAGAGTGAGTTTCGTTCACGCGCTTCCGGGTGACAAAGAAGAGGGTAAGAGCAAAGAGGATACCAGGTATCCTCTCGAGAGTTCGTACTTCCCGTAGGGCTCCATGACATTCGTCCTTTTTTTGTTTGTTCAATACAAGGTCGCCAGTCACTGGTCAATACCAGTAAACTCTCATATTTGGAAACAGAGTCAGCGTACAGAAATGCCACACATGCAGATGTCTTGTTCAGACCCAACCCGCACAAGATATCGGGTTCCGCATGCCCAGCAGTTTCGACGTGGTCCCCGAACGAACGTCGGAATCGGGCGTGTTCTGTGGGTCGGTCGAGGACCTCGTCCCTGTTCGCGGCGAGGATTCTGTGAAGCGAACCCGCCGCGTAAGTTCGCGTCTCAGGGTGAAGATTAGTGGGAGAGATTGGGACTCACAACGCGTAATCAGGGTGGTCGATGGAAAAGGTTCCGATACACATTGCCGTAATGTCCGTCGCAGGCGCGTATGATTTGTAGGTGAGGTAGGAAACGATATTTGCTAGGATTCAGGACATCGTCACAGTGCCGCAAAGGGGTGTTTATTATATGCTCGACTACCAGGTGACTCAGGCGGATATGTTCCGGAGCTTCATTGAGACCAAGGGTTCCGGAAACTCACAGGAAAAAGTATACTATGGCTGCTTTACAGTGACGATATATGGGCGAAGGCATTAGCCATCCCTGGTGATGTATACCCACAATCCGAACGCAATGTTGATAACGAACCCAATCACGATTCCCATCTGCATACGTTTCCTACGAGAGGGGAGCTTTAGGAACGGTTTTATTGAAAAGTTGGATGTTTCACGTACGAGAATACGACGCTGCCATAGACCTCGAAATCCGAACCATCCTCCCAAAACACTGGGGGTTGCGGTTCTCGAAAAAAAAACAAGGGTATCAAATTGAAGAATATCCCCGTGAGGATACCTTGTAACAGCGTCGAGGTCGAGGACCCAGAGGCAACTTGGGACAAGGAGGCTGTCGCGGCGTTGTCCAGGGAATCGATCCACTGCTCCTCCAATGCTCGGGCATGCTCTTCGTCTGCAAGTCCAGGTCAGTCAGTGTCAAGGTACGATCGGTATCCCGACGTACAGTCTTCGTCATTCTCGAAGTCGCGGTCGAGGTAATCTCCGGCAGACTGCGCGTGGAACTGTCGGCGAATGCTCACGATGTCCTCCTCGGTGAATCCTGCAGCTGCTAGACGGTCGAAACCTCTCAGAGGTTTGATTTGGGTCGCCTATGAAGATAGTTGAACATGAATGTGCGACGGCCGTATGGGCGACGCAGCTCGAGGATACGCACTTGAGTAAGGTTCTCCTCCTCTTCCTCCTCCTGCGTAAGCTCTGGTCCCACGGAACAATGCAACCACGTCGAAGGCATGAAAAAGCGCAATGCCTTCGACATGCAGAAACCTCTGGTAATCATTCATAATTGCGGCAGAAAACACTCGACAGAGGTAACCTAATTTTACCTGCGAGTCCCTGCATCAACCCTCTTGCTCTTCCCGAGTCGTTTTTGAGGTGCCTTTTTGCCACCCTTTCCGAAACCCTGGCCCGGGCCACTCCTCCGGCCAGGCTCAAAGTCATCCGTGGATGATTTTGTGTTTTGTTTTGACCGCCTTCCAGCACCCCCGAAGCCAAATTTACTATCTCTTGCTTTGCGAGATATCCTGGGATGATTGGAATCACCGGAGCCTTTGGCACGTTTTGACGGTCGATCTGAGATGGCGTCTTCAACCGCAACATCGAAATCTTCTCCGTCGGCCTGGGCGTTGTCCAAGGCACCCTTCCGCTCTAAGTCACGGTAAGATCATGGCCCACGATAGGTGTTTTGGAACTGGGGCTTACTTCGCTTAAGACCTTTGATCCTCTCATCCATACCCTTCTTCGCTTGCTCCCGCTCTTTCTGTTTCTCCACCTGAATTTGTTTCCCGTATTTCTTGTTCTGTCGTTCCTTTCGTTTCTCCTCGCTCCGCTTGATTTCAGCGGATTCGTTCAGCAGACGATGACGGATACGTTCCATGTGCGAATCGGACTTGACCATTTCTGCAAAGTAGTCGGCAGGGCGTGTGAATGGGAACTTGAGTTTCAAAGCAAGGGTGCGGGCTTCTTGGGCGCTGTGAAGGGCTTGTTTGTAGCTGCAGCGCTTGGTGAGTAGGAATCGGGTTTCACAAATATTGTGAAGACGCACAAGGCGAGCTCTCGGCTCAAGTCGTCCTCGTGGTCGACGGTATGAGCCTCCGGGTATGAGACGACGAGAGTTTCTGTCCAGGGTAGTTTGGGGTCGAGCTGGATTGTTTTCCTGATCCTCTCGAGAGCATCCTAAGCGGTGAAAGATGAAGTAGGAAATAATCAGATTCGAGCAGCACGCACCTTGTTGTCAATAACCTTTACACCACGCCGAGGCACAGCGTCGGGATGCAGCTCGACGTCTTCAAGTTCGTCCAGAGCCAAAACATCCTCATCACCAGAAGATTCGCCTTCCTCAGCTTCGGGACCAGAACCAGAGTCTCCCTCCCCAGACCCGTCATCCTCCTCCGGAACCTCCTCACCCTCCTCCCCGGAACCAGAAACTTCCCCCAATTCCTCAACCTCCTCAACATCCTCGCCTTCCCCGCTCTCCTCATCGTCCTCCTCGTCTCCGGCCAAAGCAACGAGGTGCGCCTGATCGTACTCGTTCAGCCCATCGCCTCCCAGAGCCTTGATCAAATTTTCGAAGCCGATTTCGTCGACACCGTCTTCTTCGCCGCTCTCATTCTCATCTTCACTATCCTCCTCATCGTCCGAACTCGGAACTTCGACAGGTTCCGGAGGTGGTCGAGGTTTCCTCGTCTTTGCAGGTTTCGATTCCGGTATAGAACCAGTCTTCTTCTTCACGAGACCAGTCGGAGCCATTTCGGAAAAGAGTGAGTTTCGTTCACGTGCTTCCGGGTGATCGACTTTTGACCTTTGCCTCTCGACACCGACGCGTCTATCCCTCGACTGCTCTGATTCCCCACACACCATCTCAGGATGAGCAAACCGATGAAACCGAGAGGTTTAGCTGGCCAAGGAGCTGGAGTTTATAAACCAGAGGCGATTCGTGTAAGCACCGTTTTCATGTTGAGCTAGGGGTACATTCCGATCGCGAACTCCACAGGACATTGCGGAATCCCTGAACGTCACAGGTTTGCCGGACGCCGTGGCTTCCGCTCTCGCAAGCGATGTCGAGTACAGGATACACCAAGTAGTGGAGGTAGGAGCGACCAACACGCCAAATAACCCGGGATTATCGTCACGCTCACGAACACAAGGAAGCCGCCAGGTTTATGCGCCATGCTCGGCGAACAACGATGACTACGGACGATATCGACCAAGCATTTCGCGTGCTTAACATTGAACCCCTCTACGGCCACTCCCCACATAACCCTCCCACATTCAGACGTTCAATACCATACCCTCCCAACTCGACAACAGGGACATTGTTCTTCGTGGAGGATGAGGAGATCGATTTCGATCGCGTTTTACGCGAAGAGAAGATAACGGTACCAAAACCCGTGTCGTGGACGGCGCATTGGCTAGCCGTGGAGGGTGTCCAGCCACTCATTCCGGAGAACCCGCCCGCCATCACAAAAGACACGGAAGAAGCCTCTACCTTAAAGTCAATCGCCGGTCAGCCATCGACGTCTGCTCTCGCGACTCAGGCTACTGCGAAAGGCCGTCAGCAAAATCAGCAACTCGTCAAGCAGGTTCTGTCGAGGGAGCTGCAACTATATTACGCCAGGCTCACATCATCTCTGGTACCCCCCGCGCCTGAGGATTATGTCAAGAGGACGGCAGCGCTTGCGAGCCTCAGGCATGATGCTGGTTTACAGGCTCTCCTGCCATATCTCGTGCGATGGGTTGCAGAGGGGGTTGTCAATACCCTCAGAGCTGGAACCCAAACCGAGGCAGATGGGAGAGTGCTTGAGGTGCTTTTGGATGTGATCAGCGCATTGCTGGATAATTCGACACTCTTCGTCGAGCCATATGTAAGTTACGTATGGATGGTTATTCCTCCGCTGATTCGTTCTCTTTCAGCTACACCAAATGCTTCCCCCAGTTTTGTCCATTCTGTTACATTCGTCATTGCCCCCAACCCACTCGACGCACTTACGTACCTCAGCGGCGCAAACAATGTCGCACCTGCTGACACAACACTCCACAACATATCCCTCTTTGGCCCCTCGCATCATGAAAACTCTGCTTCTAGCACTAGTTTCGACTGATAAGAGTCGAGGCACCCGGGAAGGTGCCATACGGGGCCTTGTGGGTGTCGGTAAGGACGCAATTCGAAAGGGGCTCATCGAGGGACATGGTGCAAAAGTTGTCGCTCAGGAGAGTCAGATACCAGGCTACAGCTCGTTAGCTGAAACCGTAATGGTGCGCTTCAGGTCTTTTTTTTTTTCATTAGTGCGCGCCTCCTGACTCGGAATTGCGCGACCCTAGGACGCGCTCGCTATTTTATTCCCCCGATCGAAATCGCCTGTGCCCTTGAGCCCTGCAGATGGCAGTGACGCCGAGGTTATCAGGAAGCTCCGAGAAAGTGTCGGCGATTTCTTTGCGGAGAGGATGTTATACGACTCTGCCTGGGCAAGGGGAGTGCTGGGCGAACCTTCGTCTGACGACATGCTCATCTGATCACGGCTCCACCGTTCCCACTCTCCCTCGCACGTACGTTTATTCCTCGATGTTTACAACGACTGTACGCATTCTTGTATCTCCCTCCTGTATCTTCAAGGTTTGAGTACTGGGTTTTCAGCCAGTCGGACCTCGACCTGGTAGCCGTGAGAAACTCGACCCAAAGGGATTTAACTTTGTTCGCCGAGAGAATGGAAAAATTCTTTGAGGATGCTTCCAAGTTCGCCGTAGCGATCCGAGGGTGGGCCTGGGTGGGCCTTTGAGTCAGAAACTGAAGTCTAGATGACTCGGGGTCGTCGCAGAGTTTATTTTCACTTGGAGACCGCCTGAAGGCCCGATGCTTCTGGGGTACTCACGCTCATCCGCACCGGTTTAATCTTTTTGACGTGCAGTGGAAACATGTGCAAATGCATGCAAATGGCCCCTTGAAAATCTCTCGACCAGTTTTATAGAAGGCGGACGGCCGTCGGAGCGTTGTGTATTGAAAGATAGGCAGGATTTGTCTCCGCTCCCCGTGGGGAAGTCCGGTCCAATTATACCCAGACGTTCCATGAGTTTGTACAGTTTTCTATAGAAATACTATGATGTTCGGATCCATAGGACACCCCCTTTCTCCACTACCACCACCACCGCTACCTCCCGGAACCGAAGGATGACTGTGGCCAGCAGGGACGACCCCGAGGACGCCACTCACTGTCCCTCGACTGCAAAAGCTCAGTGTTGTGCTCACGATCATCCACACGACGAAAGTGTCCCGGGCGAGGCGGAGTCTCAGTGTGGCGGCGGGTGTTGCGGGGACGATGAAGACTCGGACTGCGAATCCAACGCGGATCCTTGCGAGGACTCTTGCTGTGGACACCACGAAGACCATAGCGTTCACGAGCAACCCGCGCACGAAGAGGACCAACAAGGTGCGGAGCATATCGGTTCCTGTATCCGAAGATGGCTGACGCGGTTGACGCCACATCAGATAAGTGTTGCGCAACCGCAGTCAAACCTGAGCCAGACCATTCAGGTTGCTGTGACCCATCGGCGAATGAGGATGAAGATACGAAAACGGCCTGCAAGTGTATTCCCGATGGAGCTAATGGGTGTCAGCGAGCGGCTTTGCTCAGGTCGACTTGTTGCGGATCGCATGAAAATTCCACCCCAGGTGCCGTTTTCCAAAGTGTTCTACCTGTGGTATCACTCAATCCGGACTGCTATAGGGACCCCTTCGGAGGGTCATGATCCCGGGTTCTTCACGGACACTTCAGATACGATCTTACTGAAGGAACTCAAGTCGATCATTCAAGAACACTCAACCCATCGTCTGTTTTTCGTTCTTCGAGTCGTAGATGGGGTTAAAAGTCTGAAAACCATACTTCGCAGATCACCACCATGATAACTCCCACAGTGGACTCCGCAAACGACGCACCGGACATAACCACGGCCACTCCCATGACGATCACAGCCACGATCACCACTCGCACTCGCACTCACACTCACACTCACATCATGACGCGAGGTCCGCGACGTCTATCGCTTGCTCTGTCGTCAATTCCTTGTTTACGCGTGTTTTGCAACGCTTGACTGTATTCGCTCAAGGGGACTGCTGCTGTGTGACCAACCAAACCGTCGTGCCGATCCCGGTTTGCTCTACCCCTCGCTCTCACGGTCACTCCCACTCCCATTCCCATTCCCATTCCCACTCCCACGGCAAAAAACACGAGCATTCTCATCCCTATGTCAGGGCTCCTTCTCCCAAGCTTTCCGAGATCATTCAGACATCCATCGATCTCGCTGAACGGGGAGCAGGCGTCGAACGTAGAAAGATGATCATGTCTATCGAGGGGATGGATTGCCCTTCCTGCGCTGTCCGCGTCACTAGAGCTCTTAACACCATCCCGTCGGTTACACAACCCAAGGTCAACGCGTTTGCTGCAGAAGCAACGCTGATGTACGATATAGGAACCATCTCTCCCGACGAGGTAGCCCAGCGCGTCACGGCCCTGACCGGATTCACCTGTAAATTCGAACAGGAACTACGGGAAGAAGACTTGATGAAGACCCTCTGGGTTTCCGTCCCGATCAAGTGGGATGACAACGAACTACCG
>Ga0307510_10000423_pt1 | contig 40685 bp, 28 predicted proteins | sample 12_EM_MG_FD_207224 | JGI IMG/M metagenome (GOLD analysis project Ga0307510, IMG submission 207224) | Populus trichocarpa ectomycorrhiza microbial communities from riparian zone in the Pacific Northwest, United States - 12_EM | ecosystem: Host-associated > Plants > Roots > Unclassified | place...
GGCCGCGCCGCAGGGACGCTCAATCGCTGCGACCAGACCGATTACGCCGATATCTACCCGCGCGAGACGCGCCACAGCGTGTTCGGCAGCTTCATTCAGCGGCTGGGCACCGGCATCACCTTCGCCACGACGGGCTATTGGTCGCGCCGCGAGACGATGACGCGCGGCGCCCAGCCTGGCCAGAGCGGGACGATCACCGCGGCCAATCCCTTCTTCGCGCCGGTCGGTGCAGAGACATCGCAGACTGTCGCCTTCGCCTTCGATCCCGTCTTCGGACCCAGCACCGCCAGCCCCGCCACCTTCACCTCCTGGGGCATCACCCCGACCCTCGATATCGACCTTGGCGGCAGGTGGCAGCTGCGCACGATGGGCAATTACGGGCGTAGCACCAATGCGACGACGGAGGATTCGATCAATTCGACCGCCGTCACCAACGCGTTGGGCGGCACCACCGCCGCGACGGCGCTCAACCCCTATAACGTCTCGGCGACCTCGCCGGCGGTGCTGGCGGCGATCAACGACTTCGTGAACTATGGCGACGCGACGCAGGAGATCGCCGAGGGCCGCGCGGTGATCGACGGGCCGTTGTTCGCGATGTCGGGCGGCGACGTCCGGCTCGCGGTCGGCGCCGAATATCATCATGAGAATATCCGCTCGTTCACCGGCAGCGGCCCGGCGGCCAATGTGGTCGGCGCGAGCGCCTATACCTCACGCAACGTCAAGTCGGTGTTCGGCGAGCTGCTGGTGCCGATCGTCGGCCCGGACAATCGCAGCGACGGTCTGTACGGCCTCGAGCTCTCGGGCTCGGTGCGTTACGACGATTACAGCGATGTCGGCGGGACGACCAATCCCAAGATCGGCATCACCTACAAGCCGGTCGAATCGCTGACGTTGCGCGGCAATTACGGCACCTCCTTCCATGCCCCCAGCCTCGCCGATCTCGGCAATTCGGTCGATGCGCGCGCCCAGGTCATCCTGGTCAGCCCGTTCCGCGCGGCGAACAGTTCGCCGTTCGACTTCCTGCGACCGACCATCGCCATTGCCGGCGGCAACGCCAATTTGCGGCCCGAAACGGCCAAGACCTGGTCGTTCGGTTTCGACTTCAAGCCGACCAGCGTGCCCGGGCTGATCGCCAGCGCGACCTATTGGAACGTCAAGTTCGAGGACGCGATCAGCGTCCCGCCCTTCACCTCGCCGGTGCTGTTCTCCGATCCCAATTATGCGAGTTTCTACATCCTCAATCCGACGCTGGCGCAGGCCACGGCGGCGGCGGGAAGCCTGCGGATCGACGGGGTGCCGAACCTCGCCACGCTTTATGCGTTCAGCGCGCCCTATGTGCTGTTCCTGGCGCAGCGCGCGAACCTTGGCGCCGTGCACACCAACGGCGTGGATTTCAATCTGGCCTATGCCCATGACACCGGCTTCGGATCGATCAATGCCAGCTTCGCCGGCACTTACACGCTCGGCCGCAAGACCCAAACCATCAAGGGCGGGCCGTTCAGCGACGACCTCAAGAACGGCACCGGGCGGCTCTCGTTCGTCGCGGCACTGGGCGGGCGGGTCGGCGACCTGACCGGCCGGGCCTCGCTCAACCATCGCAGCGGTTATCCGCTCGCCGGCGTGGCGCCGCAGACGAAAGTCTCGGCCTTCGATACCGTCGACCTGTTCTTCGCCTATGATCTGGGCAAAGTGCTGCACGACACCATGCTGACGGTGAATGTCGACAATCTGTTCGATCGGGATCCACCCTATCTCAACACGGTGCCGGGCTACACCAATGGCGGCACGCTGGGGCGGATGGTCTCGTTCGGCATCCGCACCAAATTCTAGGAGACGGCAGTGCTGCCGCTGGCGATCGGGAGAGACGGGAAAGGCGGTTCGCGTGCGGGACGCCTTTCGCTCTTGCTCCCGGCGGCGCTGTGCCTGATGTCGATGGCGCCTGCGGGGGATGCCGGCCAGCAGGCGGGGCCTTCGCACCTGACGGTCGAATATAGCGATACACCGCTCGGGCTCGACGAGCCCGCGCCGCGGCTTGCTTGGCGCTCACCCGTCGCGCGCCAGACGGCCTATAGGATCCGCGTTGCCGCCTCTCCCGCGTTCGAGAACGCTAGGCTGATATGGGACAGCGGCAAGGTGGCATCGGACGCCAACGTCCAGATCGCCTACGCCGGCCCCGCGCTCGCGGCGCGGCAACGCTATTGGTGGCAGGTCCAGGTCTGGGACGCGGACGGGCGGCCGGGCGCCTGGAGCGTGCCGGGCTGGTGGGAAATGGGCATGCTCGCCCCATCGGACTGGAGCGCGAAATGGATATCGGGGCCGGCCCGGCGCGACCATGACTGGATCGACACCAACCTCGATGTCGACCTGACCCTCACCGGCGCGTCGCTCGACGTGCTTTTCCGCGCGCTGCCCAGCGGCAAGACCTATGGCGACGCCTATGTCTGGACGCTGAGCGAAGGCAAGGACGGGCCGGCGCTGGTCGAAAGCACGCGCAGCTATCCGGGCGGGGTCAGCCCTGCGGTCAAGACCGAGATGCTCAGGCGAGTGCCGCTGGCGGTACCGCTCAAAGGCCCGCGCCACCGGCTGACGATCCGCGCCACGGGATCGCATATCCTCACCAGCCTCGACGGCGCGGTGGTCGATACGATTGAGGATGCGGCGCATGCCCATGGCACGATCGGCTTCAACGGCAAGGAAGCGCGCGCCGCGGTGATCCATGCGGTGTCGGTCGGCGGAACGGGCAGCCCCGCCGCACGCACCGATTTCGCGCGCAACGACAATCCGTTCACCGGCGGCAGCGTGTCGACCGAGGGCCTGGTGGTGGCGAGCGGCGTGGTGGGCGTCGACCTGGTGCTGCCGATCGAGGCGCCGGCACCGCTGGTCCGCCGGACCTTCCGCGTGGCGGACAGGCCGGTCGCCCGCGCGCGTCTCTACGTCGCCGGTGCCGGGATGCCACGGGTCGTGCTCAACGGTGCCGCGATCGGCTCGCCGCTCGGCGAGGGCTTCACCGCCTATGACCGGCGGGTGCTGGCGTACACCAACGACGTCACCGCGCTGGTCCGCCCCGGCGTGAATGTGCTCGGCGCCGAACTGGGGCGCGGCTGGTATGGCCTGACCGATCCCAACGAATGGTATTTCCACGTCGCGCCATGGCATGCCGAGCCCGCGCTCAAGGCGCAGCTCGAGATCGACTATGCCGATGGCACGCGTGAGACGATCGCGACCGGCAGCGACTGGCAGACGATGTCTGGCCCGACGCTGGACGATTCGCTCCATCGCGGCGAGCGCTATGACGCGCGGCTGCTCCAGGCGGGCTGGGACCGGCCGGGATTCCGCCCGCGCCGCTGGCAAGCGGCGCGCGTCGTCGCCGGGCCGGCAGGGACGCTGATCGCGGCCAATGCCGAGCTGATCGCGCCGGTCGAAACGATCGCTGCCGTCTCGGTCAAACAGGTTGCGCCGGCGGTCTGGGTTTATGATTTCGGCCGGATCGTCGCCGGCTGGCCCGCGCTAGACGCCGCCGGGCCCCGCGGCGCCACCGTGTCGATGGTCGCGAGCGAGAAGCTTGGCCCCGATGGCATGGTCGCGCCCGCATCGGGGTTGATCGACGCGCAGTTGCAGACCGATCGCTACACGCTGGCTGGCACGGGCCGCGAGCATTGGGAGCCGAGCTTTGGTTATCGCGGCTTCCGTTATGTCCAGGTCGAGGGATTGGCGGTCAGGCCGGGCCTGACGGCGCGCATCGCGCATTCCGCCGTGGCGCGTACCGGCAGCTTCGCCAGCGCCGATCCCCTGCTGGCGAAGATCGACGCGGCGGCCACCGCAACGATTCTCAACAATCTCTATGGTTTCCAGACCGACACCCCAACCTATGAGAAGAATGGCTGGACCGGCGACGCCCAGGCCTCGGCAGGCGCGGCGGTGCGCAGCCTCGATGTCGCCCGGGTGTGGAGCAAGTGGCTCGGCGACTATCGCGACGCACAATCGCCAAAGGGCGAGATTCCCGAGATCGTCCCCACGACGCCGTATTATGGCTATGAGGACACCCCCGGCTGGAACCTGATGTGGGGTCCGACCACGCCCTGGGACGCGGCGGCGATGATCCTGCCGTGGGAGCTTTATACCAGCTATGGCGACACGCGCATCCTCGCGCGCAACCATGACATGCAGCGCCGGCTGGTCGATTACACCGCGACCTTCATCAAGGCGCCAGACTATTTTCGCGCCAGGGGGCTGAGCGAGTGGTCGCCACCGGGCAGCCCCGATTTCTTCAATGCGCGCGGCGGCGGGGTCGATGCGGTGACCACCGCCTATTTCTTCCATGAGGCCGATCTGCTCGCCAGATCGTCAGCCGTCATCGGTGCGGTTGAGGATGCGGCGCGCTACCACGCGCTCGCCGACGCGATCCGCGCGGCGTACAATGCCCGCTACTGGGATGACGCCAATGGCTGGTACCGGACGATCGACGCCAAGGGGATTGCGGGGCCGCCGCTCCAGACCCAGAACGTTCTCGCCCTCGCCTTCGGCATGGCCCCGGACGGCCGCGGCCAGAGCGTCGCGGACGCGGTCGCCCGCGATGTCGAAAAACAGGGGCTGCGCACCGGCGTCTACGGCACCCGCTATCTGCTCGAGATACTGAGTGACCATGGCCATGGCGACCTCGCCTACCGCGTGGCGACGCGCACCGACGAGCCGAGCTGGGGTTGGTGGATCGCCCATGGCCATGGGACGATGTTCGAGAGCTGGGGCCTGGGCAGCCGATCGCAGGATCATCATTATTTCGCATCGATCGGCGACTGGATGCGCCAGCGGCTCGCGGGGCTGCGGCCGGGCGCGCCGGGATACAAAATCGTGCTGGTCAAGCCGGCAATCCCTGACGCGCTGGTGAGTGCGGAAGCGGTGATGGAGACCGTCCACGGCCGCGCCGCCGCGCGCTGGCGGGTCGAGAGCGGTCGGCTGACGCTGAATGCCGAGGTGCCGCCCAATACCAGCGGCGAAATCTGGGTGCCGGCGCGCTTCGGTGCGATCACCGCCCCCGCGGGTGCCGATCTGCTGCGGCAGGAGCCCGGCTATGCAGTCTATCGCACCGGGCCTGGCAGCTTCGCATTCCACACGGGAGGGACACAATGATCCGGGCATTGATCGCGCTCGCGCTGCTCGGGGCGGCCCCGCCCCTCGCGGCGCAGGACGTGCGCACTGAATCCGGCCCCGTGCACGGTGCGACGGACAATGGCGTCACCGCCTTCAAGGGCCTGCCCTATGCTGCCGCGCCGGTGGGGCCGCTGCGCTGGCAGGCGCCCGTGCCTGCCGCGCTATGGAGTTCGGTGCGGGACGCGACCCGGTTCGGCGCGGACTGCCTCCAGAATACGCTGCCCGGCATGACCGGCAGCGGCCAGCCGGCGAGCGAGGATTGCCTGTTTCTCAACGTCTGGACGCCGAAGCCCGATACGGGTGCGAAGCTGCCGGTGATGCTATGGATCCATGGCGGAGGCTTTGTCAGCGGATCGAGCGCGCTGCCCGAGACCGACGGTGCGCGACTGGCAAGCCGCGGTGTCGTGCTGGTAAGCTTCAATTATCGGCTCGGCCGGTTCGGCTTCTTCGCGCACCCCGCCCTCACCTCGGAAGCGCGCGGCAAGCCGACCGGCAATTGGGGCCTCATGGACCAGATCGCCGCGCTGACCTGGATACGGCACAACATCGCGGCGTTCGGCGGCGATCCTGCCAATGTCACGATCTTCGGCGAATCCTCGGGCGGCGAGTCGGTCCTGCGGTTGATGGCATCGCCGGCCGCGAAGGGTCTGTTCGCCAGGGCGATCGCCGCCTCGGGCGGCGGACGCGACGCCTGGCCAACACTCGCCGAGGCTGAAGCGAAGGGCACCGCCTTCGCCCCCGGCGACGCCACCGCGCTGCGCGCGCTGCCCGCCGCGACAATCCTCGGCGGCATCACCATGATGAACAAGGACGAGAAGCAATATTCCGGCCCGATCACCGATGGCGCGATCGTGCCCGGCAACGCCGAACGGATCTTCGCTACGGGCGCGCAGGCGCATATTCCCGCGATTATCGGCAATAATGACGATGAATTGAGCTTCGTGCCGGCCGCGTTCCTGCCGATGGTCAACGGCCCCGCTTTGGCGCAATTGGGGAACGGCGCGGCGGTGCAGGCCGCCTATGCCTCGGCGGACGATGCCACGCACCATGTCGCCGGCGACATCATCTTCACCGAACCCGCGCTTGCGATGGCGACCCGCCACGCCCGTTCGGCGGCGCCGACCTGGCTCTACCGCTTCGGTTATGTTGCGGAAGGCAAACGCAAGGAGGGTTCGGGTGCCGGGCATGCCACCGATGTGATCTTCCAGTTCGGCAATCTGGCCAAGGCCGGCACCGCCGCCGACCAGGCCACCGCCGATCTGGTCGCCGCCTATTGGACCAATTTCGCGAAGACCGGTGATCCCAACGCCAGGGGGCTGCCCCTATGGGGCAAGCTCGATGCCCGCTCGCCCGCGATGCTCGCGATCGAAATCGGCGGTGTCGCGATGAAGCCTGCAGCGACTCCTGCGCTGACCGCCATCGCCGCCGCGCGCGACGGGCAATCCACCAGCCAGTCGCCGGAGATGATCCGGCTTTCGACCGCAGCCGCTCCTTCGGCGCACCCCGAGATCACCGAAACCAGGGCGCCGTTCGGCACGATCGTGCGCAACGTTTCGGAGCCGACGCTGACCGCCTATCTGCCCGATCCCGCGATAGCCACCGGCACCGGGGTGATTGTCGCTCCCGGCGGCGGCTTTCACATGCTGTCGATCGAGAATGAGGGTGTCGCGGTCGCGCGCTGGCTCAATTCGATGGGCGTCGCGGCCTTCGTGCTGCGCTACCGGCTGATCCAGACCGGCGACGACTTCGTCCCGCTCTTCTTCCGACGGCTGATCAACCTTCCCGAGCTTGCCGCCGCGGCCGCGCCGCTGCGGCCGTTGGCGACCGCCGATGGCGAAGCTGCGGTGCGCTACGTCCGCGACCATGCGCTTCATTTCGGCCTGAAGGCGAACCGCGTGGGGCTGATGGGCTTCTCCGCCGGCGGTGCGGTCACCGTCTGGACGGTGAGCGCCGGCCATGCCGCCAGCCGTCCCGATTTTGCCGCGGCCATCTATCCCGGGCTGCTGCCCGATCCGATCGTCGTGCCGAAAAAGGCGCCACCCTTGTTCGTGCTCGTCGCCGATGACGACACGATCGCCCGCGGCGACAGCGGCAGGCTCGATGCGGCGTGGCGCGCGGCGGGGGCGAAGTCCGCGCTGGTGACCTATCCGAGCGGCGGCCACGGCTTCGGCATGGCGCCCGCGAACAAGCCGACCGACGCCTGGACCGGCCGGATGCGCGACTGGATGCAAGGCCTGGGAGTGCTGACCAAATGAGCGATATCCTGCGTTGTGGCCCCCTCGCCGCTTTTGCCCTGCTCTCCGGTTGCGCCGGCGGCGAGAGCGCCGCGCCGCTCGCGACGGCGATGGAGAAGGTCGACCGTTGCGAGGCGCTGACCGGTCTCCCACTGGCAAACGGGCGGATCGACGCCGCGACGCCGGTCACCAGGGGCGCCCCGGTCTCGACCGATGCCACTTCGCCCGGCCTCCCGGCGGCGGGGCCGTTCTGCCGGGTGAAGGCGACGCTGACCCCGGTCGCAGGCTCGTCGATCAAGGTCGAGATATGGCTGCCCGATCGGGCGGCGTGGAACGGCAAGTTGCTCGGCGCCGGCAATGGCGGGTTCGGCAACAATTTGACCATCCCGTCGCTGCTGATGCGCGGCGGCGTGGAGAAGGGCTATGCTGCGGTCGGCACCGACATGGGGCATGCCGCGACCAGCGACGTGAAGGCCGAATGGGCCTTGAACGCGCCTGAAAGGATCAAGGATTTCGGCTGGCGCGCCAACCATCTCGCCGCCGGCGCCGCCAAACGCGTGATCGCCGCCTATTACACGCCCCCGCTCGCGGCGAGTTATTTCCATGGCTGTTCGGATGGCGGGCGCGAGGCATTGATGGAGGCGCAGCGCTTCCCCGACGATTATGATGCGATCATCGCCGGCGCGCCGGCCATTCCCTGGACCCGGATGACAAGTGCGTTCGCGATGAACGATCGCGCCTCCTTCTCGCGGCCGGGGTCGAGCATTCCCAACGCCAAGCTCAAATTGCTCCAGGCCGGGTCGCTCGCCCGGTGCGACAAGGTCGACGGGGTGGCCGATGGCGTGATCGACGATCCGCGTCGCTGCAATTTCGATCCCGCGGTGCTCCAGTGCAAGGCCGGCGACGCCGCCAATTGCCTGACGCCGCCCCAGGTCGAGACCGCGCGCGCCATCTATAACGGGCCGGTTGGCCCGGACGGCAAGCGCTTCTACCCGGGCTTCCAGCCCGGCGCCGAGGCGGAAGCCGGCACCTGGGCGCTGTGGCTGACCGGCCCCGATGCCCAGCACGGGAAGTTCGCGACGCAGTTCTTCGGCAACATGATCCATTCGGATCCGACATGGACGATTTCGCGCTTCGACCTGGCCCGCGACTATCCGATGGCGAAGCAGCTCCAGGGTGGCAATCTCGACGCCGACAACCCCGATCTGCGCGGCTTCTTCCGCCACGGCGGCAAGCTGCTGATGTACCATGGCTGGCAGGATGCAGCGATCCCGCCGGAGAACACGATCGACTATTTCCAGCGCGTCCAGCGAACCACGCCCGTACAGGCGCGCGCCTCGACGCGGCTGTTCATGGTGCCGGGCATGTCGCATTGCCTGGCTGGACCGGGCCCGAACGTGTTCGACGCTCTCGGCACGCTCGATCGCTGGCGGCAGGGCGGCACGGCGCCCGAGCGCATGACCGCGACCAAGTTCGACAATGACCTGTTCGCCTATCTCGGTTTTCCCGCAAAGCCGGTCCGCACCCGGCCGCTATGTGCCTATCCCCGGGTGGCGCGCTGGAACGGCAGCGGATCGAGCGACGATGCCGCCAGTTTCAGCTGCGTCGCGCCGGAGCGCTGAAGGTGAGTCACGTCCGCGGTCCGGCCGAGCCGCCGTTGCTCGACACCACGATCGGCGATGCGCTGGCCCGCGCTGCCGATTTGTGGGGCGAGCGCGAGGCCCTGGTGTCGGTGGCGCAGGGCATTCGATGGACCTTCGCCGAGTTGCTGGCGCGAGCGGATTCGCTGGGCGCCGGCCTGCTGGCGCTGGGGCTGGAACCCGGCGACCGGATCGGCATCTGGGCGCCCAACTGCGCCGAATGGACCCTGACCCAGTTTGCGGCGGCGCGCGCGGGGCTGATCCTCGTCACGATCAATCCGGCCTATCGCCTGTCCGAGGTCGAATTCACGATCAATCATGTCGGGCTGAAAGCGATCGTCGCGGCCGAGAGGTTCAAGACCAGTCGCTATCTCGACATGATCGAGGAACTGGCGCCCGAACTGGCCGCCGACAGCGATGTGCTCGTGTCGCAGCGCCTGCCTTCGCTGCGCCGGGTGATCCAGATCGATGGCGCGCCGCGGCGCGGCTGGATCCAGCTCGCCACGATCGGCGCCGGCACGCAGGCGCGCGCGCAGCTGGCCCGCGTCATGCCATCGTTCGATCCGGGCGACGCGATCAATATCCAGTTCACCAGCGGCACCACCGGCCTGCCGAAGGGCGCGACGCTGTCGCACCGCAACATCCTCAACAATGGGTATTTCGTCGGCCTCGGCATGGCGCTTCAGCCCGGCGACCGGCTCTGCATTCCCGTCCCGCTCTATCATTGTTTCGGCATGGTGCTCGGCAACCTGGCCTGCCTCACGCATGGCGCGACGATGGTCTATCCGTCGCCGGGTTTCGATCCCGAGACGGTATTGGAGACGGTCGCGAGGGAGCGCTGCACCGCGCTTTACGGGGTGCCGACGATGTTCATCGCGGTGCTGGCGCATCCCCGGTTCGACGCGTTCGAGCTCTCCTCGCTGCGCACCGGTTGCATGGCGGGGGCGATCTGCCCCGAGCCGCTGATGCGCGAAGTGATCGGGCGGCTCAACATGCGCGACGTGACCATCGGCTATGGCATGACCGAGACCAGCCCGGTCAGCTTCCAGACCGGGCTCGCCGACCCGCTCGAGCGCCGCGTCGGAACGATCGGCCGGGTGCTGCCGCATCTCGAATGCAAGGTGATCGGCACCGACGGGGCGACCGTCGCCGCGGGGCAGCCGGGCGAGCTGTGCACGCGCGGTTATTCGGTGATGCTCGGCTATTGGAACGATCCCGAACGCACCGCCGAGGCGATCGACGCCGAAGGATGGATGCACAGCGGCGACCTGGCGACGATCGACGCCCAGGGTTACGGCAATATCGTCGGTCGTCTCAAGGACATGGTGATCCGCGGCGGCGAGAACATCTATCCGCGCGAGATCGAAGAATATCTCTTTCGCCATCCGGCGATCGAGGATGTCGCGGTGGTCGGCCTGCCCGATGCGAAGATGGGCGAAGAGCTCTGCGCCTGGGTCCGGTTGCGCGGAGCCGCAAGCCTCGACGAAGAGGACGTGCGCGCCTTTTGTCGCGGCCAGATCGCCCATTACAAGGTGCCGCGCTACGTCCGCATCGTCGACGCTTTCCCGACGACCGTCACCGGCAAGATCCAGAAATTCATGATCCGCGAGGCGATGATCGCCGAGCTCGGATTGCACGCCATCGGCGCCGATTTCCCGGCCGTTACCGACAAGGAGACCCTGTGATGTTCCTGCGCCTGTTGATCGTCGCGGCCGCGCTGCCGCTCGCACTGCCTGTCACCGCCAGCGCCCAGACGGCCCCCGCGCCCGCTCCGGCGCCCGCGCCGACACCCGCTCCGGCGCCAGCTCCGGCGACCGCCGCCAAATTCTCGATCGATACGCCTGTGCAGGATCTCTATGCCGATCCCGCGGCCAAGGCCGTGATGGACAAGCACCTGCCCGGCCTTACCGCGCTCCCGCAATATGACATGATCAAGGCGATCAGCCTGCGCCAGCTCCAGCCCTATTCGGATGGCAAACTGACCGACCAACTGCTCGCGGCGGTCGACGCAGATCTGGCGAACATCAAGTGAGGCATCCGGGGCTCGGGGTGAAAGCGGCCGCCGCCGCACTGGTTGCGGTGATGCTGGTCGCGGCTCCGGCCCCGGCAAAGGAGAAACCGGTGTATCGTGATGCGAAGGCGCCGGTCGAGGCGCGCGTGGCCGACCTGATGGCGCGGCTGACGCCGGACGAGAAGATCATGCTGCTCGCCGGCGAAGGATCGATGACGACCTATCCGATCCCCCGCCTCGGCGTTCCCTCGGTCCACATGACCGACGGCCCGACGGGGGTGCGCTCGCCCGAGGGACGTCCGGCGACGGTCTTTCCCGTCGGCGTCGCGCTGGCGGCGACGTGGAATCCCGATCTGGTCCGCCGGGTCGGCGCGGCGATCGGGCAGGAAGCGCGCGCACATGGCGCCGACGTGCTGCTGGCGCCGACCGTCAACATCGTGCGCACCCCGCGTTGGGGTCGCAACTTCGAGACCTATTCCGAAGACCCTTTTCTCACGTCGCGCATCGCGATCGGTTATGTCCGCGGGGTGCAGGGCGAAGGCGTCGGCGTCTCCGTGAAGCATTTCGCCGCGAACAACCAGGAAACCAACCGCTTCTTCGTCGACTCGGTGGTCGATGAGCGGACCATGCGAGAAATCTATCTGCCCGCGTTCGAAGCGGTGGTGAAGGAAGCTGCGCCCTGGTCGGTGATGGCGTCGTACAACAAGATCAACGGCATTTACGCGGCCGAGAATGACTGGCTGCTCAACAAGGTGCTGAAGCACGAATGGGGCTTTACCGGCTTCGTCGTTTCGGATTGGGGCGCGACCCATTCGACCGCGCCGGCTGTGATCGGCGGACTCGATCTCGAAATGCCCGGTCCCGCGGCACACTTTGGTGGAAAGCTGAAGGCGGCGGTCGCGGCCGGCGAAGTCACGCCCCTGCAGATCGACGCGAATGCCCGGCGCATCGTCCGCCTGCTGGTGCGGAGCGGCGCGCTCGATCGCGGCGTAGCGCGCGTGCCCGATGCGCAGCCCATGCGGCATGCCGCGGTGGCGCGCGAAGCCGCGGAAGAGGCGATCGTGCTCCTCAAGAATGCGGGTGTGTTGCCGCTCGATCCCTCGATCCGCTCGCTCGCGGTGATCGGCCCCAATGCCGATGTCTCGCGCATCCAGGGCGGCGGCAGTTCGAGCGTGGTGCCGTTCGATACGGTCACGCCGCTACAGGCGTTGCGCGCCGCGCTGCCGGGCGTGAAAGTGACCTATGCCAAGGGCGTCGACAATGACGAGACGCCGCCGCCGGCCGAGGCGATCTTGTTCAGCCCGGGAACCGACCGCGCCGAACATGGCCTTGCCGCGACCTATTACACCACCGCCGATATGTCCGGAACGCCGGTGCGCAGCGAGCGTGCGACCAGTTTTCTCAAGCGGATCAGCGGCAATGTCGCGGGGCCGCAGGTCACCGGCTATGCCGCGCTGCGATGGGAAGGCATGTTCTGGCCGCGAACCTCAGGCCGCCACGAGTTCAGCATTCGCGGCACCGGAAACGCGGCGATCAGTTTCGACGGCAAGGTGGTGCTCGACAAGAGCACACCCTCCACGCCCGACATCCGCGATGTGATCGGCTTTCCGGTCCCGCGGCGAACTGTCGCGGTCGATCTGGTCGCGGGGCGCGGCTATCCGATCCGCCTCGATTATCGCACCGGCCAGACACCCTATGAATATCTCAGCTTCGGCGTTCGCGAGCCGCGGCCCTCCTTCGACGATGCGGTCGCCGCGGCGCGGACGGCGGACGCGGTCGTCGTGCTGGTCGGATCGTCGTCGACCACCGAAGGCGAGGGATATGACCGCACGTCGCTGGACCTCCCCGGCGATCAGAACCGGCTGGTCGAGGCGGTCGCCACCGCCAATCCGCGCACCGTGGTGGTGATCAATGCCGGTGCGGCGATGACGATGCCGTGGCACGACAAGGTGCCGGCGATCGTCGATATGTGGATGCCCGGCGAGGGTGGCGCAGCGGCACTGGCCGATATCCTGCTTGGCCGAGTGAACCCGTCGGGTCGATTGCCGGTCTCCTTTCCCGCGCGCACCGAGGATGATGGCGTCGATCTGAAGCCGCTGAAGAGCCGCTATGCGGAAGGCCTTCAGGTCGGGTATCGCGGCGCATCCGCGCGAGGTGTGTCGCCCCTGTTCGGCTTCGGGCACGGGCTTGCCTATACCCGCTTCGACTATTCCGCGCTGACAGCCCCACGGCGCGTGCGAGGCGGCGCGCCCGTGACGGTACGGCTGATGCTGCGCAACACCGGATCGCGGGCCGGCAAGGAAGTGGTTCAGCTTTATGTGGCACCTGCCGTTCCGATCGCGGGCGAGGCGGCCCTGCAGCTGCGTGCGTTCGCCAAGGTCGCGATACCGGCAGGCAGTAGCCGACAGGTTGTCCTGACCCTCGATCCCCGCGCCTTCTCCTTTTACGACGTCGATGCGGGAAAGTGGCAGGTGCGGCCGGGCGCGTACAAGCTGATGGTGGGCGCGTCATCGACCGACATCAGATTGGTCGGTTCGATCCTTGCGTCGCGATGAGGGCGGTCGTGGAGCGGGTGAAGGGAATCGAACCCTCGTCGTAAGCTTGGGAAGCTTCTGCTCTGCCATTGAGCTACACCCGCGAGGCGGCACGCAAATCCTGGTTCTGCCGCCGCTTGTCAAGCGTCGGGCCGTTTCCACCGTCAGATGCCGTCGATGATCACCGCCCTGCCCAGCGCCTCGAGCTGGCCTGCGAGGTCGGCGATCGTGATGTCGACCAAGGCAGCATCAGGACTGCGGACGACGAAATTGGCGCCGACGCGCCCCTCGCGGAAGAAGGGGTAGCTGCCGATCTGCACGCCCTCATGGGCCTTTTCGACCGCGCCGAGCATGTCCGCCACCTCGCTCTCGGCGACCCAGCAGCCGATCGCGCGGCTGACCACCGGACGGCCACCCTCCAGCGTGCCGGTCAATGCGTCGAGCATGCCGGCGGTGATGTGCGGCACCCCGGCCATGATGAAGACATTGCCGATACGGATGCCGGGCGCGCCGGACAGGCGGTTCTCGATCAGGTCGGCGCCCTCGGGGACGCGCGCCATGCGCTTGCGCGCCTCGGTCAGGCCGCCACGCGTGGCGTAATAATGTTCGAGCGTGGCCAGCGCCCTGGGGTGATGGACGACGTCCACGCCGAGCGCCTCGGCGATCGCGTCGACGGTGATGTCGTCATGCGTCGGGCCGATGCCGCCGGTGGTGAAGAGATAGTCGTTGCGGGTGCGCAAGGCATCGACCGCCTCGACGATCGCGGCGGTGACATCGGGCACGATGCGCACCTCGGCGAGGCGAATGCCCTGGATGTTGAGCCAGGCCGCAATCTGCGCGACATTCTTGTCCTGGGTGCGGCCCGACAGGATCTCGTCGCCGATCACCGCGAGGCCGGCGGTCCAGATGCGTTCATCAGTCATGCGCGATGCCATAGCGAAAGCCGGCAACTGCCGCTATATGCGAGGGCATGACCGAATATGTGACCGTCACCGCCGACGCGCCGTTGGGCCGCACAGGCGCGATCAAACTCCATGGCCGCGAGGCGTTCGCCGGCATGCACAAGGCCGGGCGCCTTGCTGCCGAGACGCTCGATATGGTCACGCCGCACATGGTGCCGGGCGTGACAACCGGCGAGATCGACGATCTGGTGCGCCGCTTCATCCTCGATCGCGGCGGGGTGCCGGCGACGGTGGGTTATCGCGGCTATACCCATAGCTGCTGCATCTCGATCAACCATGTGGTGTGCCACGGCATCCCCGGCGACAAGGCACTCAAGTCGGGCGACATCGTCAATGTCGATGTGACGCCGATCGTCGATGGCTGGCATGGCGACACCAGCCGCATGTATTTGATCGGCGACGTGCCCTTGAAGGCCAAGCGACTGGTCGACATCACCTATGATTGCCTGATGGTCGGCATCGAGGCGGCGCGGCCGGGCAATCATCTCGGCGATGTCGGGTTCGCGATCCAGCAGCTGGCCGAAAAGCATCGCTACGGCGTGGTGCGCGATTTCTGCGGCCATGGCGTCGGCCGGCTGTTCCACGACGCGCCCGAGGTGGTGCATGTCGGGCGCCCGGGTACGGGGCCGGAGCTCAAGCCGGGGATGATCTTCACGATCGAGCCGATGATCAATATCGGCCGGCCCGATGTGAAGCTGCTCGACGATGGCTGGACCGCGGTGACGCGCGACCGCTCGCTGTCGGCGCAGTTCGAGCATTCGATCGGCATCACCGAGGACGGCTGCGAGATCTTCACCGGCAGCCCTGCAGGGCTGGACCGGCCGCCTTACGCCTGAGGTGCCGCGCGCCGGGTCATACCGGTACGCACTCATGCGAGCCGCTGTGCGACCTCGGCGGCGACGGCGACCTTGAAGCGCGCCGCGTTCTCCGCTGCCTGCCTTTCGCTTTCCTGTGCAACGCACGCTCGCCGCTCGGCGATGATATTCGCGATGTCCGTTGGTGGCTCGGGCATGCGTGCCCAGGGTTTGGGGCGGCGGATCGCGAGCCAGTGCAGCGCGGCGCGGACGTCGGCGGGGATGTGGACCATGTAGGGCACCACGACATGCCCGCCGCCTTTCGGCGTGACGATCTTCTCGGCGACATGCTCGTAACCCACCGCACGCTGGTAGAGCGCACGCTCGACACGGTCGTCGGCGGCGTCCTTGCCGACGCGGACGGCGGCGGTGAATTCGTCGTGGAGCAGGCACCAGCGATAGAAGGTGCGCACCGAGATACCGAGAATGTCGGCGACCTCGATATCGGTCGCGCCGTTGCGGCATAGCCGCTGCGCGATGTGGGCGAATTCCGGTTTGTACGGCGAAGGGCGTCCTGCTGGCATGGACGCGGCAGATAAGGCCGTAACGAAGACGGTTGAATCAGGCTGTGCGGGCGCGAACGAAGCGGCGTGTGACAAAATTCGCCAATCTGGCGAGGTCGCAACCTGCTTTGCGCCTGAGGCGAAGCAGCATACGCAGCTCGTTTCGGCGGATTGATTTTGTCAGGGGTCTCCGATGCTCGCCGCCCGCTTGGTCCAGGAAGGCGCGGGCCAACCATACTATAATAACATCTTGATATAATTAGATAAACAGGGTGCGCCGTAGCGCACCCCGTGAAACATCAGTAGTGACGATGGCGATAGCCGCCGCGATAATAAGGCCGCGGGCCACCACGATAATGGCGATAATACCAGCCATGATAGGGATAGGGCCGATAGGTCCAGCGGCCCTCGTAAAACACCCAGGGACGGTACCAACCCGGCGCGGCGTAATAATAAGGGCCCGTATCGGCGCCGTAATAAAAGGCCGGTGCGCCGCGCTCCACGACATAGCCCGGCGGGCAGCCGGGGCTGGTGGCATTGCCATCGGCATTGGCGATCGCAGCACCACCGGCCGCGCCCGCGACACCGCCGATGACCGCGCCCGCGCCACGATCATGCCGGCCGGCGATGCTTGAGCCGAGCAAGGCGCCGAACAGGCCGCCGATCACCGCGCCCGCCGTGGTGTTGCCGCGCGATTTGACGCAATAACGGTGCGCCCAGTCCTCGGCATAGGCCTCGTAGCGCTGATCCTGCGAACGGTCGGCGTCATAAGCGGGGTCGGCCTGATAACCGGGCGGCGGCGGGGGCGCCCGGCTGCCGTCATAACCCGGCGGCGGGGCATCATCATCGCCGGGTGGCGGTGCATCGCGGTAGTCCTGGGGGGGTGGTGGCGGCGGCGGCGGCGGCGGATCGCGATAGCCTTGCTGCGGCGGCGGTGGGTAATCCTGGGCGTTCGCGACGGCGGCGGCCAGCGGCGACGCCGCGGTGGCCAGCGCAGCAACGGCGCAGGAAATTTGACGGAATGACAGGGACATCGACACTTCCTTCTGTAACACTCCCGGATGCGCGGTCATGCACGTGCGAGGCTGAACGCCCGCTGACCCGATGACGCAGCCCGATCATTTGGCCTCGCGCAGCGCGGCGCGGTCACGGCTTCGTTTCAGCTACCGCAGCCGCCGCAACCACCGCCCCCACCACCACCGCCGCCGCCGCAACCTCCGCCGCTGCTGCCGCATCCGCTCCCCGCGCCACTATCGGTTGCGGTGCGCAGGGCGTGATAGTCCGACCAGGCCGAACCGGCGAGCACGCCGGTGCCGAACAGGGCGACCGCCAGCCACGTCTCGTCGTTGGTGGGTGCGCGGCGCAGGCGGTCGCTGCGGTCTCGTATATTGGCGAGCAGATCGGTCCCCGCGCGCGTCCGGCGATCGACCACCGCGAAGCGGACCATGGCCAGGACGAAGGTTATGGCCAGCAGTATCGTCAGATAGCCGACAGGTCGGTCGCGTGCCTCGCCAACGCCGAACTTGATCAGGCCGAAGGCGATGAGCAGCAGATAGGGCGAGGTCTGCCAGAAGCGGAGTTGCGTGGTGACGCCGCGATCCATCACCAGGCCGGCGTCGACCAGATCGTCTTCGGTCGCGGCGGCATAGGGCTGCAACGTCTGCTCGACCTGTTTCCAGCCTGCCGGCTCTCCCCTTGCCACCGCCAGCAACCGACGTTCGGGTTCGCTCCGCCCGGCGCCGCCGGGTGCGGTTACGAAGCCCTTCTTGCCGATCAGGTTCAGTGCGTCCGCCGCGAGCAATCGGGTCACGATGGTATCGAAGAAGCGCTGCCGGCCGCCGGCGAGGAAAGCGAGCCGTTCCGCATCGCTGACACGCTCCGACCGGCCTTCGGGGCGGAGCCAGCCGGGAATGACGATGCCGGCGATCAGGGTCGGGACAAGCAGCACGATATACAATGTCAGGAACGGCCCGCCGGTGAGGTCGAAGGGTCCGAGAGACATAGGTTCTACTCCTCTACCACCTTATGAAATGCACCGCCGCGATGGCCGCGGCAGCGGCCGCCAGCAGCCACAGGGCAATCCGGGGAAGCACGACACCGTCGCGCGGATGGACGCGCCGCGCGCGCGGATCGTCGATCAGCCGGCGGGCGGCCGATGGCCAGAGATCGGCGGGCGGGGGCATGCCGAAGGCGCGCTCATAGCTGCGCAGCGTCTGGGCATATTGTTCGAAATAGCGGCGATGCTCATCCACCCCGCCCGCCGTCGGGCCATGGTGCAGCGGGCGCCCGAGAATGTCGGGGCAGAACCGCTCCCAATAATCGCGCGTATAGGTCAGATGGAGGTGCCAGGCCTGGTCGACCGCGTCGGACGGGGTGACCGCATGCCCCGCGGTCACCGCCAGGAAGCAGAAGCGGCGATATTCCTCGAGCACCCGCTCGGCATAGGCCGAAGACCAGCCATTCTCGCGCGCCAGCCTCGCGACGAAGGTCAGTTCGGCCTCTGCGGGACCGATAGTGTAGCGGGAAAGCACCTCCCAGACCGGATGACCGGTGGCAGGCGGCGCGAGATGATGCGAGTCGCTCATCTACATTTCCTACTAAGCCAGTGGGATTTAAATGTCCAGAGCCCTTCCCTTCTGTTGCGCCCTGCTTCACCTTGCCATGATCGACTCCGCAGCAGCGGAGCGGAAGGCGGAGAGTGGTATGCGGCGTCGATTGATCATGAGCCTGATGGCGGCGGCGCTGACGCTCAGCGGGTGCATCAAGTTCGGCAACGACGCACAACAGGCTGACCAGGGCAGCAGCGGCGATACGCCAGACCTCACCGCGCTCAGCGGCGTCGGCAAGATCGATGCTGCCTATCTCACCAGCGGCGGGAATGGCAGCGACTGGGCGGCGACGGGGTATAATTATGACGAGCAGCGGTTCAGCCCGCTGACCCAGATCAATGACGGCAATGTCGGCTCGCTGGGGCTCGCCTGGTATGCCGACATGCCCGATGCGCGTGGGCAGGAATCGACGCCGGTGGTGATCGACGGCACGATCTATGTGACCGGGCCATGGTCGAAGCTGTTCGCTTACGATGTGCTGAGCGGCAAGAAGCTGTGGGAATTCGACCCCGGCGTGGACAAGGGCAAGGGTGTCGAGGCGTGTTGCGACGTGGTCAATCGCGGTGTCGCTGCGTGGAAGGGCAAGCTTTATCTCGGTACGATCGACGGGCGGCTGATCGCGATCGATGCGGCCTCGGGGCGGCAGGTGTGGTCGGTGCAGACTACCGACAACAGCAAACCCTATACCATCACCGGCGCGCCGCGCGTGGTGAAGGACATGGTGATCATCGGCAATGGCGGCGCCGAGTTCGGCGTGCGCGGTTTCGTCACCGCCTATGATGCGGGCTCGGGCGCGAAGAAGTGGCGTTTCTACACCGTACCCAATCCGAAAGGCGAGGCGGACGGCGCGGCATCCGACGCGATATTGCGGAGCGCGGCGGCGACGACATGGTCACCGGGCGGGCAGTGGAAACAGTCGGGCGGCGGCGGAACGGTGTGGGATTCGATCGTCTACGACGCGGCGCTCGACCAGCTTTATATCGGCGTCGGCAACGGCAATCCGTGGAACCATGGACTGCGCTCGGAAGGGACGGGCGACAATCTGTTCCTGTCGTCGGTCGTCGCGCTGAAACCCGAGACCGGGCAATATCTGTGGCATTATCAGGAGACGCCGGCCGAGAGCTGGGACTTCACGGCGACCCAGTCGATGATCCTCGCCGACCTGACCATCGGTGGCGCCAAGCGCAAGGTGCTGATGCAGGCGCCGAAGAACGGCTTCTTCTTCGTGCTCGACAGGACCAACGGCAAGCCGATCCTGGCGGAGAAATTCGCCCGCACCGTGACCTGGGCGGACCATTATGGGCCCGACTGGCGGCCGGTCGAGAGCGCAGAGTCGCGTTATTACCGCACGCTGAAACCGTTCATCGGCCTGCCCTCGGCACTGGCGGCGCATAACTGGCAGCCGATGAGTTTCAGCCCCAAGGCCGGGCTCGCTTATATCCCGGCGCAGGAGGTGGCGATGGCGTACATCCCGCCGCTCACCGCGCAGGACAAGGTACACCAGCCGATCGGCTTCAACACCGGGACCAACTTCTCCGAAAGCATGCTGCCGCGCGACGCGGCGACGATCGCCGCCGCGACGGCGGGGACGACGGGCGCGCTGGTGGCGTTCGATCCGGTGACGGGCAAGGAGCGCTGGCGGGTCGATTATCCGGTGCCGTGGAATGGCGGGACGATGGCGACGGCGGGCAACCTGGTGTTCCAGGGAACGGCGCTGGGCGAGTTCCGCGCCTATGCCGCCGATAGCGGCAAGCAGTTGCTGGCCTATCCCGTCCAGTCGGGGATCATGGCGGGTGCGGCGACCTTCACGGTCAAGGGCGTGCAATATGTCGCGGTGCTGAGCGGGCGCGGCGGGAGCTTCCCGCTGGCGGCGGGTTATGTCGGCGGCGCGGCGCGGACGGTGCCGAACCTGCCGCGGTTGCTGGTGTTCAAGCTGGGCGGGACGGCGAAGCTGCCGCCGCTACCAGCCCCGGCCGAACCGGCGTTCGCGCCGCCACCCTCGACGGGCAAGCCGGCGCAAATCGCGGAAGGCAAGGCGCTGTTCGGGCGCAATTGCCAGGTGTGCCATGGCGGCAACGCGGCGGGCGGCGGGGTGCTGCCCGATCTGCAGCATTCGGGGATGCTGGCCGATGCCAGGGCCTGGAAGGCGATCGTGATCGACGGGGTGCTGAAGGGCAACGGCATGGTGAGCTTCAGCCGCGTCATGACACCGGCACAGGCGCAGTCGGTGCGGCTCTACATCATCGACGAGGCGAACTGGGCCAAGGCCAATCTCAGCAAGCCGGCGGAAGCGACGCCGACCATGGCGATGGGGACGATGATCGCGGTGAAGTAGCGGACTGGGTCCATACGAGGCACTTCCCCGGCGAAGGCCGCACCAATCTCCACGCCGAGGCGCGTGACCTTGCCACAGGGTGATTGGCGCGCGCCCAAACCGTCCTGCGAATCCGCCACGAAAACTGCCTAGAAATTAAGCATCTCCCCGCCCGATGCACTGAAACGCGGCAAGCAAAAAAGCCGCCTGCAGGCCGCCCACGAGACACGTGACACGCTCGCGCGACTGGCACGCTTCATGTAAGGTGCGCCGACATAGCCCGGGGACCACATCACGTGAAAAAGATCGAAGCGATCATCAAGCCGTTCAAACTCGATGAAGTGAAGGAAGCGCTGCACGAAGTGGGTGTCTCGGGCATTACCGTGGTCGAGGCCAAGGGGTTCGGGCGGCAGAAGGGCCATACCGAATTGTACCGCGGCGCGGAATATGTCGTCGATTTCCTGCCCAAGGTGAAGCTCGAGGTCGTGGTGGAAGATGCCATGGCGGCGCGCGTGGTCGAGGCGATCGCCGCCGCCGCGCAGACCGGCCGCATCGGCGACGGCAAGATCTTCGTCCTGCCGGTCGAGACCGCGCTCCGTATCAGAACGGGTGAGCGCGACGAGAATGCGATTTGACGCACCGCAACATTTTATGACATTTCGCCCCCACCGGGGTGCAACATGATTCTCGCGGAGACGCGGGTGACGATTTAATGCGAAAGGGCATGGGGTAATGGCGAATTCGGCGAGCGACGTCCTGAAGATGATCAAGGAGCAGGAGATCGAGTGGGTCGATCTGCGCTTCACCGATCCCAAGGGCAAATGGCAGCATCTGACGATGGTCGCCGGTGTTGTCGGCGAGGACGAGCTGACCGACGGTTTCATGTTCGACGGTTCGTCGATCGCCGGCTGGAAGGTGATCAACGAGAGCGACATGATCCTGAAGCCGGATCTCGACGCGGTATGGACCGATCCGTTCTCGGCGACGCCGATGCTGATCCTGGTGTGCGACATCGTCGAGCCGTCGACCGGCGAGCTTTATGCCCGCGATCCGCGCTCGACCGCCAAGCGCGCCGAGGCCTATCTCAAGACCACCGGCATCGGCGACACGATCTATATCGGCCCGGAAGCCGAGTTCTTCATGTTCGACAATGTGCAGTTCGAGACGAGCTACGCGACGAGCTATTACAAGATCGACGATATCGAGCTGCCGACCAACACCGGCACCAGCTATGAGGGTGGCAATCTCGGCCACCGTCCGCGCGCCAAGGGCGGTTACTTCCCGGTCGGCCCGGTCGACTCGGCGGTGGATATCCGCGGCGAGATGGTCTCGACCATGCTCGAAATGGGCCTGCCGTGCGACAAGCACCATCACGAGGTTGCCGCCGCGCAGCACGAGCTGGGCCTGACCTTCGGCACGCTGACCCAGACCGCCGACCGCATGCAGATCTACAAGTACGTCTGCCACCAGGTTGCCCAGGCTTACGGCAAGACAGTCACCTTCATGCCCAAGCCGATCAAGGAAGATAACGGCTCGGGCATGCACACCCATCTGTCGATCTGGGACAAGGGCACGCCGCTGTTCGCCGGCAATGGTTATGCCGGCCTCAGCGACATGTGCCTGTATTTCATCGGCGGCATCATCAAGCATGCCAAGTCGATCAACGCCTTCTCCAACCCGACGACCAACAGCTACAAGCGGCTGGTCCCGGGTTACGAGGCGCCGGTGTTGCTGGCCTATTCGGCCCGCAACCGTTCGGCTTCATGCCGCATCCCGTACGGCACCGGCCCCAAGGCGAAGCGCGTCGAGGTCCGTTTCCCGGACGCGATGGCCAACCCTTACCTCTGCTATGCCGCGCTGTTCATGGCCGGCCTGGACGGCATCCAGAACCGCATCCACCCGGGTGAGGCGATGGACAAGAACCTGTACGACCTGCCGCCGGCAGAACTCGCCCAGGTGCCGACGGTGTGCGGTTCGCTGCGCGAGGCGCTGGAGAATCTGGCCTCCGATCACGACTATCTGCTCAAGGGCGACGTCTTCTCCAAGGAGCAGATCGAATCTTACATCGAGCTGAAGATGGAAGACGTGGCGCGCTGGGAAATGACCCCCAGCCCGGTCGAGTTCGACATGTATTATTCCTACTGATCCCTGTTCGATCAGGAGAGGAGGGCGTCCGGCACGAACCGGGCGCCCTTTTCTTTTTAGAAGCGCGCCGTTTCAAAACGCAAATGCGCGAGAGCCGCGATCGGCCGGGTTGCGATCGCCAAATAATCGGTCGATCATCCCACCATGCGAGCTGCCCCGGTTTTGCTGATAATGGCGATGATTGTAACCGGCTGCCGAAAGGCGCCTGATGTCGCGGCCTGCCCCGAACTCGACCAGCTGGTTGCTCAGAATCCTGTCGCCGACGCGGATGCTGCATTCGCGCACGGCGACCATCGCGTGTTCGTCATCTGGCATGGCTATGCGCCGCACACGCCCAGACCGGTGTCGTCCGATCTTCCACGCCTGCGCATGGCCGGCACCAGCGACAACGAGTCGCGCCGATGCTACAAATACTGGAAGCGCGCGAACGCCTACGCCGACGCTTACAACAGCCGTATATCGCTGACGGCAAACCAACATCAGATTGTCCGCTGACGATCACCGTCGCTTTGGACTCGGCATCGACGACGCCGGCACCCTGACCGCTCGCGAGTGACGCCATCAGGCGGAGCGGGTCGTACCGGACATTTTCATGGGCGGCAAAGACTGCCACACTCGGCATGTGATCCACGTCCTCACTGCGCCCTGGCTGCACCATGTCTTCGACCTCGCGGCGTGGCTGAGCGCGGCAATAGGCGGGCGCTGGGTCTATCGTCACCGCCGCGCGACGGTCGAGCGGCTGGCGCGGGAGACGGCGCCAAGCTATTTCTTCAGCCTCGCGCTGGGCGGCGCGGCCGGGGCGTGGCTGTTCGGGTCGCTCAACACCTTGCGGCTGTCGGCACCGATATTGTCGCACAGCATCGCCGGCGGGCTGGTCGGGGCGATCGCGGCGGTCGAACTGTGGAAATGGCGCCACGGCGTCACGCGATCGACCGGCGGGCCGTTCGTCATTCCGCTGACCATCGGCATCGTTGTCGGGCGCTGGGGATGCCTGTTCGCGGGCCTGCCCGACGCGACGTTCGGCACGCCGACCGGCCTGCCCTGGGCGGTCGAGCTCGGCGACGGGATCGGGCGACATCCGGTGCAGATCTATGAGTCGCTGGCGATGCTCGCCTTCCTGATCGTCTATTGGCGTGCGCTGATGGCGGGGCGGCGCTGGGCGGTCGACCACGGCTTTCACGCCTTCGTGCTGGCCTATGCCGCGCAGCGTTTCGTGTGGGAGTTCTTCAAGCCCTATCCGCCGCTGCTTGGGCCGCTTAATGTGTTCCATCTGCTGATGGGGGGATTAGCCGCTTATGCTATCGTCTGGATCGCCCGTGACCGTGCTCGACCCGCTGACGCCGCCGCCTGACCGCAAGGCCGCGCCCTATCTGTTCCACGGCCAGACGACGAGCCTGTGCGAGACCTGCCTGGTGCCGGTGCCGGCCAAGGTGATCATCGAGGATGACTGCGTCTTCTACCTCAAGCGCTGCCGCGAGCACGGCGTGCAGAAGACGCTGATCAGCGACGATATGGATTATTGGCGGTCGCAGAAATTGTGGCTCAAGCCCGGCGATCGGCCGCTGCACACGCATACGCGGACCGAGGCGGGGTGCCCGTTCGATTGCGGACTGTGCCCCGATCACGAACAGCATAGCTGTCTGGCGATCGTCGAGATCAATTCGGCCTGCAACCTGGCCTGCCCGGTATGCTTTGCCGATGCCGAGGATGTGCACGGCGCGCATCTGCCGGTGGCGACGGTCGAGCGGATGCTCGACGCGCTGGTACTGAGCGAGGGCGAGCCCGATCTCGTCCAGATCTCGGGCGGCGAGCCGACGATCCACCCGCATTTCTTCGAGATCCTCGACGCGGTGAAGGCGCGGCCGATCCGCCATGTCATGATCAACACCAATGGCGTGCGCATCGCGCAGGACCCGGCGTTCGTCGAGCGGCTGGCCAGCTATGCGCCGCGGCTGGAAGTGTATCTGCAGTTCGACAGCCGCAACGACGAGGCGTTGATGAACCTGCGCGGCGCGCGGTTGTCGCGCATCCGGCAAGCGGCGCTGGAAGCGCTGGAGCGGGTCGGGCTGTCGACGACGTTGGTCGCGGTGGTCAAGCGCGGCGTCAATGATCAGGAGGTCGCGCCGATCATCGAGCATGCCCTCACATGGAAATGCGTGCGCGGCGTGACCTTCCAGCCGGTGCAGGATGCCGGGCGCAACGAGGGGTTCGACGGCAAGGCCAACCGCATCCTGCTGACGCAAATCCGCCGTGAGGTGGCCAAGGCCGGCGTGTTCGGGCTGGAGGACATGATCCCCCTGCCCTGCAACCCCGACCAGATCTGTATCGGTTACGGCTTGCGCGATGGGCCCAATGTGACGCCGATCACGTCGCTGTTGCCGCGAGAGCTGATCCTCGAAGGGCCCAATACGATCAGTTACGAGGCATATCCCAAGCTGCGCGAGGCGGTGAACGGCCTGTTGAGCCTGGCCACCGCGCAGGCCAATACCGAGGAGAAGCTGGCCGGGCTGCTCTGCTGCCTGCCGCAGGCGGCGGTGCCGGCGGAACTGGGTTATGCCAACAGCTTTCGCGTGGTGATCCTGCAATTCCTCGACCGTTATAATTTCGACCTCGGCACGGTGAAGCGCAGCTGCGTGCATTTCGTCACGCCCGACGGCGCGATCATTCCGTTCGACACCTATAACAGCTTCTATCGGTCCGGCGCCGAAGGGGCGGACGTGCTGCGCCGGGCACGTGCGGGGGAAAGGCTATGAGACAGTTTTTCGGCGGGCTGCTGCTGGCGATCGGCATATTGATCATGACCGGCAGCGGGCTGTGCACGATCGTGGTGATCGGCATGGGCCTGACCAGCACGAGCCCCGGCGAGGCGCTCACGATGCTGGCACTGCCACTGATCGTCGGCGGGGTGCCGTTCGTGATCGGACTGGGGATGTTCTTTGTCGGTCGTGCCCTGTCGCGCGATCCCGGCGGCACCGCGAAATAGTGCTTTAGCTTTACAATACACGCGGTAATATCCTCCCCGGAATAGGGAGATAGAGCGTGCTCGAACTGACCGGCGTCACCCATGTCTATCCAAACGGCACCCGTGCGCTTGACGATGTGACGCTGAGCATTCCCAAGGGGATGTACGGCCTGTTGGGGCCGAATGGTGCGGGCAAGTCGACGCTGATGCGCGCGGTCGCGACGCTGCAGACGCCGACGGCGGGCAGCATCCGCTTCGGCGATCTCGACATCATCGCCGAGCCCGAGAAATTGCGCGAGCGGCTCGGTTACCTGCCACAGGATTTCGGTGTTTACCCGCGCGTCTCGGCGTACGACATGCTCGATCATATGGCGGTGCTGAAGGGCGTCGCCTCGGCGCGCGAGCGCAAGGAAACGGTCGAGACTTTGCTCAACCAGGTCAATCTGTGGAAAGAGCGCAAGAAGGCGATCGCCGGCTTTTCGGGCGGCATGCGGCAGCGTTTCGGCATCGCCCAGGCACTGATCGGCAACCCCGAACTGATCATCGTCGACGAGCCGACCGCCGGCCTCGATCCGGAGGAGCGCAACCGCTTCCTCAACCTGCTGGCCGAGATCGGCGAGAATGTCGTGATCATCCTGTCGACGCATATCGTCGAGGATGTCGCCGATCTGTGCCCGCGCATGGCGGTGCTGGCGGCGGGCAAGATCCAGCTGGAGGGGGCGCCGCTCGACCTGATCCAGCAATCGCGCGGCAATGTCTGGGCCAAGACGATCGATCGCGACCAGCTCGACGATTATCGCGGCCGGCATGAGGTGATCTCGACGCGGCTGTTCGCGGGGCGGACGATCGTCCACATCCTCTCGCCAAGCGATCCGGGAGATGGGTTCACCGCGGTCGAAGGCGGCCTCGAAGACGTTTATTTCTCGACGCTCGCGCACACCCGTCGCGCGCCTGTCGCGCAAGCGGCCTGAGCGCCATGTTCCGCAAGATCGCCAGCTTCGAGCTGCGTTACCAGCTGCGCAACCCGGTATTCTGGGTGGTGACCATCCTGTTCTTCCTGTTCACCTTCGGGTCGATGACGGTCGATCAGATCCAGATCGGCGGCGGTGGCAATATCCACAAGAACGCACCGGTGGCGATCGCGCGCATCCACATCATCATGTCGCTGTTCTTCATGTTCGTGACAACGGCGTTCGTCGCCAATGTGATCGTGCGCGACAATGAAAGCGGCTTCGGGCCGATGGTCGTCACCTCCCGCGTGTCCAAGTTCGACTATCTGTTCGCGCGCTTCCTCGGCGCCTTCCTCGCGACGGCGGTCGCCTTCGTCGCGGTGCCGGTGGCGATGTGGCTCGGGTCGCTGATGCCATGGGTCGACCCGGATACGCTCGGCCCCGGTCTGTGGCGCGAATATGCCTTCGCCTATTTCGCGATCGGGCTGCCCAATGTGTTCCTGACCTCGGCGATCTTCTTCGCTGTGGCGACGATGACGCGCTCGATGATGTACAGCTATCTCGGGGTGCTGGTGTTCCTGGTGCTGTATGTCGCGTTGAGCGCGACGATCAACACCAGGCCCGAGCTGCGTGCGGTGTCGGCCTATATCGAGCCGTTTGGACTGGCCGCATTCCGTAATGCCGTACGCTATTGGACGGCGAGCGAAATGAACGCCTCGACGCCGGCCTTCACCGGCCCACTGGCCGCCAATCGCGCGATCTGGTTCCTCGTCTCGTTGATCGCGCTGGTCATCGCCTACACCCGCTTCAGCTTTGCCGAGAAAGGCATATCGAAGCGCAAGCTGCGTCGTCAGGCGCGCAAGGAAGCGAAGCTTGCGGCGACCGCGCCGCTGATCGTCACGCGCCTCCCCGCGCTGCGCCCCGCCGATGCGGCATGGGCGCGTTTCTGGACACGCTGCCGGTTCGAGATGAGGCTGGTGTTCCGCAGCCCGGCGTTCATCGTGCTGCTGCTGATCGGGCTGTTCAATGCCACGCTCGGACTGATCCTCAGCAACGACATCTACGGCACGCCGGCGCGACCGCTGACCTTCACGACGATCGAGACGCTGCAGGGCGCCTTCACCTTCATCCCGATCATCATCGCGATCTATTATTCGGGCGAACTCGTCTGGCGCGACCGCGAGCGCAAGATGCACGAGATCATCGACGCTACCTCGCTGCCCAACTGGGCCTATATGGTGCCCAAGTCGCTGGCGGTGACCGCTGTGCTGGTCGCGACGCTTGTGGTGTCGATCATCGCCGCGATCATCATCCAGCTGGCGCGCGGGCAGACGCAGGTCGAGCTCGGCCAGTATCTCGCCTGGTATCTCGTGCCGACCTCGGTCGACATGGCGCTCATCGCGATCCTCGCGGTGTTCGTCCAGGCGCTGAGCCCCAACAAATATATCGGCTGGGGCGTGATGGTGATCTATCTCGTCGCGCAGATCGTGCTGGTGACGATGGGGTTCGAACACCCGCTGTACAATTATGGCGGCCCCGGGAACCAGCAGCTGTCGGATATGAACGGCGCACAGGTCGGCCTCGCGCTGGGCTGGTGGCTGCGGCTTTATTGGGGCGCCTTCGCCGTGATGCTCGCGGTGCTGGCGCATCTGTTGTGGCGGCGCGGGACCGAGGTCAGCCTGCGGCCGCGGCTGAAGCAGTTACCGCGTCGTCTGACCGGCCGGCCCGGCGTAATCATGCTGGCCGCGCTGATCGTGTTCGCGGGCACCGGCGGGTATCTGTTCTGGAACATGAATGTCCTCAACACCTATCTCACACAGGACGATCGCGACCGGCTGCTCGCCGAGTACGAGAAGAAATATCTCAAATACGAGAATGTCCTGCAGCCGTCGCTGACCGACATCACCATGAATGTCGCGCTCTACCCCGAGCAACGCCGGGCCGAGGCGAGCGGCCAGTATCGCTTCGTCAACGACACCGGGGCCCCGGTCAGCGACCTGCATGTCCGGCTGGAAGATTCCAACACCGCGATCAAGGCAATCGAGGTGTCCGGCGCGAAACTGGCGATGGACGATGCGCGGCTGAAATACCGTATCTACCATTTCGCCACACCGCTCGCGCCGGGGGCGACGGGCACGCTCGACTTCCGCACCGAGCGGCTGCAACGCGGGCTGCGCGCCAATGGCGACGATACCTCGCTGGTCGGCAACGGTACCTTCCTCAACAACCAGCAATTCGCGCCGCAGATCGGCATGAACCGCGACAGCCTGCTGAGCGACCGGGCCAAGCGCCGCAAATATGGCCTGCCGCCCGAACTGCGCATGGCCAAACTTGAGGATGTGTCGGCGCAGCGCCGCAACTATATCGGCGATGCCGACTGGGTGCGTTCGGACATCACCGTTTCGACCAGTGCCGATCAGGTGCCGATCGCGCCGGGCCGCAAGGTTTCGGACAGTATCGCCGGCGGCCGGCGTACCACGCATTTCGTGTCGGGCGCGCCGATCCTCGCCTTCTTCTCGGTCCAGTCAGCGCATTATGCCGAGAAGTCGATGATGGCCGATGGCGTGAAGCTGACGGTCTATTACGATCCCAAGCACAGCTATAATGTCGACCGGATGCTCACCGCGATGCGTACGTCGCTCGCCTATTATCGGACGCATTTCGGCCCCTATCAGTTCGACTATGCGCGGATCGTCGAGTTCCCGGGCTATGCGACCTTCGCCCAGGCCTTTGCCGGCACGATCCCCTATTCGGAGAAGATCGGCTTCATCGCCGACACGCGCGACCCGGACAAGATCGACTACGTCACCTATGTCACCGCGCACGAACTGGGCCACCAATATTGGGCGCACCAGATCATCAGCGCGGACATGCAGGGCGGCACGATCCTGGTCGAGACCATGGCGCAATATTCGGCGCTGATGGTGATGAAGCACATGTATGGCGAGGACAAAATCCGCCGTTTCCTGAAATATGAGCTCGATAGTTATCTCCGCTCGCGCGGGTCGGAACGGATCGAGGAACTGCCGCTCGATCGGGTCGAGAACCAGCCCTATATCCATTACCGCAAGGGCGCGGTGGTAATGTACCTGCTGCAGGACCGGCTCGGCGAGGACCGGGTCGACCATATGCTGGCCGGACTGCTCGACAAATATCGCTTCAAGAGCCAGCCCTATCCGCGCTCACTCGACCTCGTAAACGGCTTCCTGTCGCTGGCGCGCACGCCGGCCGAGCATGAGCTGGTGCTCGACCTGCTCGACCGTATCACCATCTACGACCTGAAGGCGCCGACGGCGACGGTGCGCAAACTGGCCGACGGGCGATGGGAAACCTCGATCACGGTCGACGCGGCGAAATTCTACGCCGACGGCAAGGGCAAGGAGCGCGCTACGCCGCTGGCCGACGATATCGATATCGGGCTGTTCGACGAAAAGCCCGAGCTCGGAGCCTTTGCCGCCAAGGACGTGATCTCGATGACGCGGTTGCCGGTCAAATCGGGCAAGCAGGTGATCCGGGTGATTTCGGTGCGCAAGCCGGCGTTTGCCGGGGTCGACCCGTATAATAAATATATCGACCGCAACAGCGACGACAATGTCGTGGCGGTGACGGGCTGACGGAAGGGTTTACGGCAGCAACACCGTCGAACCGGTCGTCTCGCCCGCCTCCAGTGCGCGATGGGCGTCGGCGACATCCTCCAGCGCGAAGGTCTGGCCGATCTCGGGGCTGATCGCGCCGCTGGCGAGCATCGCGAAGACCCGTTCGATGCCGGCCTGACGTTCCTCAGGCGTGACGTAATAGTCGAACAAGGTCGGGCGCGTGACGAACAGCGAGCCCTTTTGCGCGAGGATACCGAGATTGACGCCATCGACCGCGCCGCTGGCATTGCCGTAGCTGACGATCAGCCCGCGCCGCGAAACGCTCGCCAGCGACACCGGCCAGGTCGCCTTGCCGACGCCGTCGAACGACACCGCGACGCCTTTGTCGCCGGTAATCTCACGCACCCTGGCTGCCACATCGACCTCCTTGTGCAGCAGTACATGATCGGCGCCACCGCGGATCGCCTGTTCGACCTTGGCGGGGTCGCCGACCGTGCCGATGACCGTCGCGCCGATCGCCTTGAGCCAGCCGACCAGCAGGTGCCCCACCCCGCCGGCGGCGGCATGGACCAAAACGGTCTGACCTGCCTCGACCTTGGCGCAGCGTTCGACCAGCATCTCGGCGGTGCAGCCCTTGAGCAGCAGCGCGGCCGCGACCTTGTCGTCGACGCTGTCGGGAAGCTTGAAGAGCTGCGCGGCCGGCACGTTGCGCTCTGTCGCATAGGCGCCGCGCAGCGGCCCGAAGGTGCCGACGCGGTCGCCGACGACAAAGCCCGAAACGCCCTCCCCGACCGACTCGATCACGCCGGCCGCTTCACCACCGAGACCGGCAGGCAGCTCGATCGGATAGAGGCCGCCACGATGATAGGTGTCGATGAAATTGAGCCCGACCGCGGTGTTGCGCATACGCACTTCGCCCGTGCCCGGCGGCGGAAGATCGACATCACCCCACAGGATGACCTCGGGACCGCCGGTCCGTTCGATACGAGCAACACGCGCCATCTCGATCTCCTTTGCTGAGGGTCAGGACCCTAGCACATATGGCAATCGGGTTTCGGGTTGCAACCGATCCGCCAACGCCTAAATACCCAGCATTCTAAAAGCCGATGTCGGAGAGTCCCTGATGCGCAGCTATCTCAACCAATATATCGATGGTCAGTGGGTCGCGAGCGAGGGTGGCAAGCGCCATGAAGTGATCGACCCGAGCACCGAGCAGCCTTGCACCGAGATCACCTTGGGCAGCCAGGCCGATGTCGACAAGGCGGTCGCCGCAGCACGCAAGGCGTTCGACAGCTGGTCGCAATCGAGCGTCGCCGAGCGCGTCGCTTTGCTCGAACGGATCATCGAGGGTTACAAGGCACGCATCCCCGATCTCGCCGCCGCGGTGAGCGAGGAAATGGGCGCGCCGATCGGGCTGGCCATGGCGGCGCAGGCGCCGGCCGGGCTCGGCCACTTCATGGGTACGCTCAAGGCACTGCAGGAATTCAGCTTCGAGGAACGCGTCGGCAAGACGCGCGTGGTACATGAGCCGCTCGGCGTGGTGGCGATGATCACGCCGTGGAACTGGCCGCTCAACCAGATCTGCGCCAAGGTCGCGCCGGCGCTGGCGGCCGGCGACACGATGATCCTCAAGCCGTCTGAAGAATCACCCGCCTGTGCCGCGATCCTCGCCGAGATTCTCGACGCGGCGGGCGTGCCGGCCGGCGTGTTCAACCTCGTCAATGGCGACGGGCCGGGTGTCGGCGCGGCGCTGTCGAGCCATAAGGACGTCGACATGGTGAGCTTCACCGGATCGACCCGCGCCGGCATCGCGGTGGCGCAGGCCGCCGCGGCGACGGTCAAGCGCGTCCATCAGGAACTCGGCGGCAAGGCGCCGAATCTGGTGCTGGAGGGCGCCGATCTGGCGGCGGTGCTGCCGCCGACGGTGGCGGGCGTACTGGCCAATTCGGGGCAGAGCTGCATCGCGCCAACCCGCCTGCTGGTGCATCGCAGCCAGGCGTCGGACGCGACCAACATCGTCAAGACGATCATGGAATCGACCCCCGTCGGCGAGGCTTCGACGATGGGCGCGCATATCGGCCCGGTGGTCAACAAGGCGCAATTCGACAAGATCCAGGGGCTGATCCAGTCGGCGATCGACGAGGGCGCGACTTTGGTCACGGGCGGCACCGGCCGGCCGGACGGGCGCAACGCCGGTTATTTCATCAAGCCGACCCTGTTCGCCGATGTGACCCCCGACATGCGCATCGCCCAGGAAGAGACGTTCGGTCCGGTCGCGACGATCACCGTCTATGACGATCAGGACGAGGCAGTGCGCCTGGCCAACGATACGCCGTACGGCTTGTCCGCGACCATTTCGGGCGATCCGGCGGCGGCGTCGAAGGTCGCGCCGCGGCTGCGCGCCGGGCTGGTGACGATCAACAGCTGGAGCAGCGCCGGCGGCGGCGCGCCGTTCGGCGGTTACAAGCAGTCAGGCAATGGTCGTGAAGGCGGCAAATACGGTCTGGCCGATTTCATGGAAGTGAAGACGATCTCCGGCGAGCCTGTCTGATCCCAGCGTATTGATCCGCCTGCTGCGCGGGCGGATCAATGCAGCGGCCAGGTCCACAGCACCAAGGGCGTGCCGACCAGCACGACGAGCAGCGACAGCGGTGCGCCGAGCCGGGCATAGTCGGCGAAGCGATAGCCGCCCGGGCCGAACACCAGGGTGTTGCACTGGTGGCCGATCGGGGTGAGGAAATCGCACCCCGCGCCCACGGCGGTGGCGATCAGGAATGCCTCGGGGCGATAGCCGAGGTCGTGCGCGAATACCGCGGCGATCGGCGCCATCACCAGCACCGTCGCGGCATTGTTGAGGAAGGGCGTGACCGCCATCGCCGCGACGAGGATCAGCCCCACCGCGCCCCAGGCGGGCAGCGTCGCCGCGACATGCGCCAGCCAGGTGGCGATGATCTGCGACGCGCCGGTGGTGCGCAGTGAATCGCTGACCGGGATCAGCGCGCCGAGCATGATCAGGATCGGCCATTCGACGTGATCATAGGCGTCACGCACCGGCAAGGCGCCGGTGGCGATGACCAATCCGGCGGCGGCGAAGAACGCCACCGCGACGGGAACATAGCCCATAGCTGTCGCGAACATCGCGACCGCCAGAATCGCGACCGGCAACCATCCGCGGCCGGAATTGCCGAGCCGGATGCTGCGTTCGGCCAGCGGCAAGGCTCCAAGGGTACGCAGCCGCTCCGGGAGCAGCGACAAGGGGCCCTGCAGAACGATGACATCGCCCGCTCCGAGTGCAATTTCGCCGAGCGTCTGCGTCAGCTGCTTGCCGTGGCGTGATACGGCGATAAGGTTGATGCCGTGATTTTGCTGCAGCCGCAGGCGCCTTGCGGTCTTCCCGATGAGCGCCGAGTTGGTGCCGATCACCGCCTCGATCACCCCGACATCGTCGTCCTTGCTGTCCTCGGGCAGGTCGCGATCGTGGCCGGCGAGGTCGAGCTTGTCGCGCGCGATGACGCGTTCGAGTATGTCGGGCTCACCCTCGAGGATCAGCACGTCACCCTTGCGCAGCGCGGTGCCGGCACGTGGCACGGTACGCCTGCCGTGGCGGATCAGGCCGGCGAGCTTGATCGACTTTTCGTGGCGCTCGATAAAGGCGCGCACCGTCTCGCCGATCGCCGACGAGCCGCCGGCGACCTCGGCCTCGGTGACATAGGCGCTGATGTCGATCGCCTCGCCGATGGTCGGCGCGGCGCGGCGGTCGCGCGGCAACAGACGATAACCGAAGCGCAGGAAGATCAGCCCGACAACGAGCAAGCCGAACCCGGTCGGGAAATAGTCGAACATGCCGAACGGATGCCCCGTCATCTCCTCGCGCACGCGGCTGACGATGATGTTGGGCGAGGTGCCGACCAGCGTCATCAGCCCGCCGAGCAACGAGGCGAAGGACATCGGCATGAGGAAGACCGATGGGCTGGTGTCGTTCTTCTTCGCCATCTGGAAGGCGGCGGGCATCAGCATGGCGAGCGCCCCGACATTCTTGACCAGCGCCGAGGCGATGCCGACCGACGCTGTGAGCACGACGAGTTGCGAGCGCACCCGTGTGACGCGGCGCGAAATCAGCGCGAGGGCGCTCTCCACCAGCCCGGAACGCTGCACCGCCGCCGAGATGACCAGCGCCGAGCCGACGATGATGACGATGTCATCGGAAAAACCGCTGAACGCTTGCCTAGGCTTGACGATGCCGAGCGCCAGCGCGGCGAGCAGCGCGAGGATGGCGGTGACATCATAACGGAAACGGCCCCAGACAAAGAGCGCCATCATCGCGGCGAGCGTGGCGAGCGACAGTATCTGGGGAAGCGTCATTCGGCCTCATGCACAGAGGGTTACGCAGCCAGAACGTTCGGGTCTCTTTCCGTATCCTTGTTCAAGGCGCCTTCTTCGTATATATGAGTATATACGGAGACAATCATGGGCAAGATTGAGACGAAGACGTTCAAGAGCGGCAACAGTGTCGCAGTGCGCCTCCCCAAGGAATTGGGTTTCCCGCCCGACGTCGCTGTCACGCTGGAAAAAATCGGCGATACCGTCAGAATTCGGGCTATTGACGATATCGAGGAGGGCAAGTTGCGCGTCTCCCGGCTTATGGCAGCGCTTGAGGCGATCGGCACCGTGGGCGAGATCGGCGAGCGATTGCCGATCGATGTGCCGGAGCGCCCCAGCCTGATTTGAGATGCCCTATCTCATCGACACCAATATCGCCATTTACCTGCGCGATGGCCACCGGGAGGTAACCCGACGCATCGTCGATCTGGGCGACGTGCCAGCGATATCGCTCATCACGCTGGTCGAACTGGAAGGCGGAGTTTATGCCAATCCAGCCTTGGCGGCTTTGCGGAGAGCGCGCATCGACGCCATGCTCACCGAAACGCGAGTCATCGCGATGGATGCTTCGATCGTGGCGGGCTACGGCGATATCGTGCGCCAGTTGGGATATTCGCGCACGCAACTGATCGATCGCTTGATTGCCGCTACCGCGATTCTTCATGATCTCGTGCTGATCACCATCAACGGTCAGGATTTTCGCAACATCCCGGGCCTATCGCTCGAAATCTGGCCCGCCCCAACCGCTCAATAATCCTTCGAGATGCGGACGTTGACGCTCTGCCGTCCGAGCGTCGAGATGCTGGACAGCAGCGACAGCCAGCGCGTCACCTGGAACTCGACCTGGGTCGCGGAATAGCCCTGCCCGTCGGTGACGATCTCGGCATAGAGCTTGCGGGTGATGTACTTCCCCGCCGCAATCGCGGTCTTGGACCCGTTCTGCGGATCGGCTGGCAGGAAGCGCAAGCGGTCGAGACCGGCCACGCGGCGCACCGCGTTGATCGGGTCGAGACCGCCCTTGCCGTTCTGCAACGCGCCGACCGCCGAGGCGAGCTGGAGCGCTTCGGGCGCCGACAGGTTGGTGATCGAGGTGCCGAACAGCAGCCGCGATAGCAGCTCGTCCTGTGGCAGCGCCGGAGTGCTGGCGAAGGTGATCTCGGGCTTCTGCGCCTGACCGGTGACGCGGATCGTCGCGCTGAGGCCCGAGGTGTTGGCATCGGCAGCGATGTCGAGCGACGGGTTGGCCGGCACTTCGCCGGCGAAGCGGATGATGCCGCGCTGGAGCTGGAATTCGCGGCCGGCGAACTGATAATCGCCGCGCACCAGGGTCGCGCGGCCGGTGATGGCGGGGTTGTCTGGCGCGCCGGCGATATCGAGATCGGCCGACCATTCACTCGACAGGCCGAGGCCGGTGACGATCAGCTGGTTGGGCGCGCGGGCGTGCACCTTGAGCTGCCACGGCACCGTCGGCGCCTCCTCCTCGACATCACCGCCGGGCAGGTTGATCTCGCGGATATTGAGTTGCGGCACCGCGCTGGCGGCGGTGGCCTGGCCGAGGCGGTAGCGACTCTTGTCGAGCCGCAAGTCGCCCGAGATGGTGCCACCCTGCCCGGTCGACTGGAATGACAGCGGGCCGGTGACGGTCGCGGCGATATCGTCGCGGTTGATCATCACGGCATGTTCGGCCTGCATCTTCAGGTCGATGCCGAGCCCGTGCGCGGCGGCGAAATCGAAGCTGCCGGTACCGGTGACGCGGCCGCCCTTGCCGGCATCGGCGGCGAATTGCTCGATCACCAGCCGCGAGCCGCCGAACCGGCCGGTCGCCTGGACGTTGGTCAGCACCGCGCCGATCGAGCCGCTTTCCATCCGCGCGCCCTTGGCCTGGACGACGCCCTTGATCTGCGGATCGTCGACCCGGCCGGTCACGTCGGCGGCGATCGCGACCGGGCCGGTCAGGTCGAACAGCTCGATACCGGTGAGGCGCCACAGGGTATTGGCCGGGCCGTCATAGCGCAGCTGCGCGAACAGGCCGGCGCGATTGAGGCGATCGGGAAGATCGCCGCCGGCCGGCAGGGTGAGCAGCGCCTGCCCGCGGCCGATGGTGTTGCCACCGCTCGCCGCGACCGCGCGCGCCGCCAGCTTGCCGGGCTGGAGCACCGCCGAGATGCCGACATCGACCGGCTGCGACGACAACACCAGCCCTGAGCGCGTCAGACCGCGCACGGTCATGTCGATCTTGCCGGTCGGCGCGGTGCCGGGCGCCTGGGCGTAGGACAAGGTACCTGAGGCTGTGCCGCCGAGACCGAGGCCGGGCCAGCCGATATCCAGCACCGACAGCGGCATGCGCACCAGCGAGGCATCGACCGCGCTGGCCGCGCCAGCGAAGCGCCCGGCGATCGACGCCTCGCCGCCGGAGAAGCTCAGTTTGGTCGGGGCGAGTTGCCAGCCATCGCCGCTGTGCGTGAACACCGCCGGGGCGAGCAGTTTGATCGGGCGACGGTCGAGCGTTCCCTCAGCCGAAAGCGCGATGCGATCGGGTGTGACCTGCGCCACCGCCTGGATATCGAAGGCGCGGCCGCGTGAGCCGGCGATCGAGCCCTGGATCGTGCCGCTGCCGCCGCGCAGATGTGCTGTCGCGGCGAAGCGACCGAGCGAGATCGTACCGCGCCGCAAACCAGCTCCGCGCAACGTCGCCTCGATCGAGGTGCCGGCGGGATCGAGCAACGCGACGAGATCGAGATGGCCGCGCCTGAGCGTGGTCTTGTTGGCGAGGGAGGCGCCATTGGCGTCGAGATGCGCCTCGACGCGCTGGATGTTGCCGACCGGGCGGAACAGCAGTTCGCCGGTGATGCCGCCACCGCTGATCGCGAGCCGACCATCGAAGCCATCGCTGGCGACGCGCAGGTTGCCGGTCGCATGGGTACCGGCGACATCGAGTGCGGCGATGGCGATGGTCGTGTCGCCGCCCGGCGGCAGCAGGATCGCGCCGTTGCCGGTGAACGCGCCGAGCCGTGACTGGCCGCGCGCGGTGAAGGCGAAGCCCTGCGCGGTCGGGTCGAGATGCGCGACGACATCGGCGAGGCCGAGACTGTCATTGGGATGGGCGAAGACGAGATCGATGGTCGGCTTGTCGATCCGCCCGTCGAGCTTGAGTGTCAGCGGGCCATATTGCCCCTGCTGTCCGCTGCCCTCGAAATGAAAGGTGCCGTCGCGGCGGCGCATGCCGTTGCCGGCGAGGCGCAGTTGCGGCGCGGTGAGCACAAGGTGGGTGAACAGCATCGTGCCGTCGGGCGTGCGTTCGATATTGGTCGTGATGCGCGGCAGGCCGCCGGTCAGGCTGCGGAAGAAGCTGTTGTCGAGCCGCACCATCTGCGCCGTGCCGGTGCCGATGACACGCGTGCCCTTGCCGCCGGGGCCGGGCACGACCTTCAAGGTCGAGGTGACGTCGACCACACCGAGGCCGGGGATGAGATAACGGCCGAGCGCGCCGTTGATGCCGATCGAATATTCGCCCGTCGTCAGGTCGAGCAGCAGGTTGATATGCGCCTTGAGCTTGTCCGAGGTGACACGCAGATCGTCGCCAGTGAGCAGCTTCGGCGTGACGCGCAGCGCGCCGTCGACGGTGAGGTTGCGCAGGATGCCGCCGGCGACATCGCCGACACCGGTGACGCGCGCGGCGGTGAAGCGCACGGGGATGAGGATCGGCGCGGCCGACAGATGCCCTGCCCCGCCGGCACGCGCGACCTCGAAGCCGGTCTCGTCGAAGGCGAAGCGGTCGGCCGACAGGCGGTAGTCGAAGGCGGCGGTGGCGAAGGCGCCGTCGAGGATCGCGCGCAGCTCGATGTTCTTGCCCGACATATTGGGGAACAAAGCGGCAGGCTGAAGCAACTGCACGCGGATGCGCATGTTGCGATAGGCGCCGCTGGCGAGATCGAGCGCGCCGGTCGCCTCGGCTGCCAGCGCGGCGGAGCGTAGCTGGAGCTGGCCGGCGAGCTGGCGATCGGCCAGAGTCGCGCTGCCGACGACGCGCACCTGGGGGCCGGTGAGATGGGCGAGTTTGCCCTGCGTGATCGCCGACGGGACCAGCGTTCCCGACAGGGCGTAGCGGCCCGACTGGTTGGTCAGCGCGAGATCGACGATCCGCGTTGCCCCGGCCGAAGCGGTCGCAGTGCCGCGCCAGGCGTGCCATTTGCCATCGCCGGTGATGTCCAGCGTCAGCGGCCGCGCGATACCCGTAAGATGCGCGAACACGCCGCTCGCCGTGCCGCGGGCGTGCAGATCGATGTCGAAGCGGTCGCGGTCCGGCTCGGCATCGAGCGCGAGCTTGAGCGTGTCGCTGCCGCCGACCATCGCATCGAGGGTGACTTTCGCCCGGCCGCTGTGGATGTCGGCGGTGCCGTGCAGCCGGCCGGTACGTACCTGGCCCGCGACCGCCGCGCCGACGGTCAGGCGGTTGATCGCCAGCTCGCCTATATGGATATCGAAGCCGGGCAGGATCGGGCCGGTCTTGCCGGTCGGGATGAGGTTGGGCAGCCGCATCCAGCTCGCCCGGGCCATATGCAGGCGGCGGATTTCCAGCCGGTTATTGAGCCAGGCGAAGGGCGACCAGCCCAGCTCTGCGCGGGGCACCGCGAACACCACGCCCTGTTTGTCGCTGACCCGCACATCGACCAGCACGGTATTGCCGTAGAGCGAGCCGTCGATCCGCCCGACATGGTACCGCAGGCCGTTGGCGGGGCGCAGCGCGGCGATGCGGTCGGCGACCCAGCGATGACCGATATCGGTGTCGAGGATCAACAGCGCCGCGACGACGACGCCGACAAGACCGAGCAGCGCGCCGCCGATCCAGCGCAGCCAGCGGCGGCGCGACGCGGGCGCCGGCAGCGAGGCTGACACGGGGGGCGGTGCGTCGTCGCTCAAAAGGCCTGCCCCAGCGAGACATAGACCGCGACGCGCGGTTCGCCGGGACGGCGGTTGATCGGCGTGCCGACATCGATGCGGATCGGGCCGAAATTGGAATAATAACGCAGGCCGAGCCCGGTGCCCAAGCGCATGCCGGTGAACTGGGGCAGTGCCGAGGTGTAGATGTTGCCGGCATCGAGGAACGGCACGATCCCGAAATTGCCGAACGCCTTGACCCGCGCCTCGAGCGAGAATTCGGTCAGGCTGCGCCCGCCAACCGGCGCGCCATTGGGATCGGTCGGGCCGATGCCCTGATAGCTGTAGCCGCGCACCGAGCCGCCGCCGCCAGCATAGAAACGCCGCGACGGGGCGATCGCGTCGCGCGGGGCGCCAGCAATAGTGCCGAGCCGCATCCGCCCGGCGATCACCACGCGGCTGGTGACGGGCTGATAGGCGCTGGCATCGAACTGGACGCGGGCATAGCCGAACGCCTTGCCCTCCAGCGAGACCTCGGGCGAGAAGCGACCGCTGAGCCGGAAGCCGCGCGTCGGATCAAGCAGGTCGTTCGATCCGTCATAACTGAGCGAGGTCGGCAACGCGCCGATATAATAGATCTGCTTGCGCGGCGCGCCGGTCGCCAGGATCACGTCGCGTTCGTCGCTGGCGGTGATTTCGGCGCCGAGCGACCAGGTCCATTTCTTCTGGAAGAAGATCGTCGTCTGGCGTTCCAGGCTGCCCGACAGCGACACCGACTTGGCGCGATAGGCGTCGCGGACCAGGTTGGAGACGACGAACTGGGCGGTCAGGATGCGGTCGCGGCCATGGAAATTGTTGCGGCGGAAGATCGCGCTGGCGAGCTGTTCCTGCGTGCCGAGCACGCCGCGCAGCGTCAGCGCGCCCTCGGGCGGGAACAGGTTGCGGTGCGTCCAGTCGACCTCGAC
>Ga0307510_10000424_pt1 | contig 40576 bp, 58 predicted proteins | sample 12_EM_MG_FD_207224 | JGI IMG/M metagenome (GOLD analysis project Ga0307510, IMG submission 207224) | Populus trichocarpa ectomycorrhiza microbial communities from riparian zone in the Pacific Northwest, United States - 12_EM | ecosystem: Host-associated > Plants > Roots > Unclassified | place...
GCAGTGGCTACGGGTAGCGTGAAGGAACCTGGGATTTCTTCCGCGAGTGCGTAATGGTCCTGCGAGGTTTCTCCTTTGGTTGGTCGTTGACCATGTCACCTTTTGGGCTGCCAGGCCTATCCGTTGCATGCTACTGCATAGCATCAATCGTGATGACGGTGGTCAACAAAGTATGTGATTCTTCCACTGCCGCTACTCCGGTGACAGATGCTGAAATCTTGCACAGTTCGTTGTCTCAGGACACAACTTTTCCATGAACTTCCTGCTTCTGTGCATACAATCCCTTGTCTGCGTCCTTTGCGTTTTGACGGTGAAAAAGCTTGGGATCATCTCATTCCGCAATTTCGACATGGCCGATGCCAAGACGTGGTTCCCGATCAGTTGTTTGTTGGTCGGCGTCATCTATACGGGCTCGAAGAGTCTGGTGAGTCCCACGAACGTGCTTTCCTGTCGCGTCGACAGCCGTGTGATTGAGCGTCAATTTCGTCCATTCGCAGCAATTCCTGACAATCCCCGTCTATACCATTTTCAAAAACTTGACCATCATCCTCATCGTGCGTGCTACTTAATCTCCTGAGGTCGTGTGGTGCCTGAGCGGAAGAGCGCAGGCTTACGGGGAGGTTTTATGGTTTGGCGGTCGCGTCTCTGCGCTGACCTTGGTCTCATTCATCTTTATGGTACGTAAGAATGGCGTTGGCAAAATTTCACTCGGCGCTCAGAACCTGTGCAGGTCTTTTCATCTGCCATTGCGGCGTGGAGTGATGCTTCGCAAATATCAACTTCAGCCCAAGGTGGCCTAACTTCTGTGGCAAGTGTCGTTACCAGCCTAAACGTAGGGTATGTTTGGATGCTGGTTAACTGCCTCGTCAGTGCCGCCTATGTGCGTAGATTTAACTATAAGAAGGAGGATAGCATTGATAATATACTTTGGCAGGTTTTGGCGATGCGCAAGAAGATCAAATCGACTGGCTTCTCTGATTGGGATTCGATGTTCTATAATAACCTGCTGTCAATTCCAGTCTTACTCTTATCCTCCTTGATCGTCGAAGACTGGAGCTCAGCTAATCTTGAACAAAGTTTGTACGTGAAATTTGTGCTGTGCCACTGACGTGACATGCCGTCTTGCTCACGGGTTCTTCATTACTTATGCAGCCCGCACGAGACACGCAACCTGCTCCTCTTCGCTATCGCATTTTCGGGTGCTGCCGCAGTTGGGATTTCATATACTACGGCGTGGTGCATCCGCGTGACCAGTAGCACGACGTACAGGTGAGAATCGTTATTCGGCTTTGGAAAAGTGGCCCTGGCGATTGACGACGGGCCGAAACCTTAGTATGACTGGTGCACTCAACAAGCTGCCAGTTGCAGCTTCAGGCATGATCTTTTTCGGGGACCCGGTAACGTTTGGATCCGTCTCAGCTGTGTCTGTGGGATTTTTTGCGGGGGTCTTGTACGCGATTGCGAAGAACAACCAGAAGAAAACGGAAGGTGCAACGAAACCAGAAACGATCATACCCATGACTATACGGAAGGAGTAGTCCTCCAGACACGGACATTTGCTAGGACCCGATTAGGTTGTCAGCAATGCCAAGCAGGCATCAGATCACACGGACATAGATAGACGAATGAGATTAATTTTATTCCAGCTAATTCTGTGGGTGCGACGCGAGTTAGATGCAAGGAATGGGATCGATGCACCTTATCGGATTGGAGCCGGACTAGTAGTAGGGGCGTTGGTGAGCTTGAAAATTTGTTTGCAGAGGCGAAATATTGATCCCCACGTGGTTACGATTGAGGTGAAATAAGGCGTGATAAGCGCACTAAATCCACCGATAATGGTAAGATAACGAGGGCGAACACCTTGCCGCGTTCTCACACATCCCCACATAGCCCCCTCTCTCTCTTTCAAGTACGTTGCCACTCCCCAGGAGATTGGAAGTGTGCCATCATCTACCGTAATTCCTCTTTCTTAAAGGCGTAAAACCGCAGCTTCCCGTCGGATTTACGCATTGATCCCCCCCAACCGAGTATAAAACCTAGAAACACCCCCCTTCACAGGCTCCCCATCGGATCCCCATCATGTCTACTCTTCACCCCCCCAGGCTCGCGCCCATCTTTGCCACCACCCCCAGTGCGCCGGGCACACAGGTGCACACCATTCAAACCTTGCGACGCAAGTCAGCTGGTCACGGCGGGCCCCTGACAAAGATCCTTGTCGCCAACCGCGGGGTGCGATAGTCCATCTATGCTGCGTATGACCCACGTACCATTTCGCTTGTCTCTAGGAAATTGCCATTCGCGTTTTCCGCACAGCCCACGAGCTTGCGATGCATACAGTCGCGATCTACTCTTATGAAGATCGGATGTCCGCTCACCGTCAAAAGGTACGCGATTTCTCTGTTATCTCACTGGAGGTTTTATGCTCAATCACACATCCCCTAGGCTGATGAGGCATATCGCGTCGGTGCCGGTCTCACCCCCGTTGCTGCATACCTCGCGCAGGACGATATCATTCGCACCGCCTTAGAGCATGGCGTCGATATGATCCATCCCGGGTGAGACTATTTGTGAAAGATGTCGTCCTTGCTTTTACACCGTCCGATTTACCTCCTTTGTAGGTATGGATTCTTGTCTGAGAATGCTGGATTCGCCCGCAAGGTCGAACAGGCAGGCATTGCCTTCATCGGTCCGACACCCGAGGTCATCGATAGTCTGGGTGACAAGACAAAGGCACGCACTCTCGGTAACCCATCTCTGATACTAAACCTTATGCGGACAATCCGCTGACTGACCTGTGTACCTACGTGCTTAGCTATGAAAGTTGGCGTCCCTATCGTCCCCGGAACGCCTGGAGCAGTTGACCAATGGTCCGATGCGGACTCGTTCATCAAGGAATATGGCTTCCCAGGTGATTTCCGTATCTCTAACGCGCATATAGTAGCACTGATCAATACTCTAGTGATCATCAAGGCCGCTATGGGCGGTGGAGGCCGTGGCATGCGTGTCGTGCGCGAAGAATCTGAGTTTAAGAATGCATTTGAGCGTGCAGTTTCGGAGGCCAAATCCGCATTTGGCGATGGGACCGTCTTTATTGAGCGATTCCTTGAACGGCCCCGTCACATTGAAGTTCAGCTTCTCGGAGACTCCCAAGGAAATATCGTGCACCTGTTTGAACGCGATTGCTCCGTTCAACGCAGGCATCAAAAAGTGGTGGAGGTCGCCCCTGCGACGCATCTCCCCGAGGAGGTTCGCCAAGTGATTCTGGGAGATGCGATCAAGCTCGCGAAGAGCGTCAATTACAGGAATGCAGGAACCGCAGAATTCTTAGTTGACCAACAGGGAAGACACTACTTCATCGAGATTAATCCCCGTATCCAAGTCGAGCATACGATCACAGGCAAGTTACTTCCCATAAATTGACTGTGTCCATTTACCGACCCGACGACAGAGGAAATCACCGGATTGGACATCGTCGCTGCCCAGATCCAAGTCGCAGCCGGCGCGACTCTTCCTCAACTTGGGTTGACGCAAGAGGCGATCACCAAGCGCGGCTACGCAATTCAGTGTCGCGTTACTACTGAAGACGCGGCGGCAAACTTCCAGCCAGACACAGGAAAGATCGAAGTGTATCGCAGCGCTGGTGGCAATGGTGTCCGACTCGATGCCAGTTCCGGTTTTGCGGGCGCTCAGATCACGCCGCACTACGACAGTCTTTTGGTCAAGGTCAGCGTCAGCGGGACCACCTACGAGGTAGCGCGTAGAAAGATGCTGCGTGCTCTTGTCGAATTCCGCATTCGTGGTGTCAAGGTCCGTTTTTTCCACACATAGACCTACATGCTTTACTCAAATATATCCTGCAGACCAACATTCCCTTCTTATTCCGTTTACTTACCCACGATGTCTTCATTGGTGGGAAAACCTGGACAACCGTGAGCAGGTGGTGTAGATGGGTTTTGGTCTTGTTGCTGAAACTCGTCATAGTTCATCGACGACACGCCTGAGCTGTTTAAGCTTGTACAGACACAAAACCGCGCCCAGAAGCTCCTTGCATACCTTGGAGACATCGCCGTTAACGGCAGCTCAATCAAGGGCCAGAGCGTAATAACTTTCTCCCTACTTGTTGTCATGACTCCTCACCTCATGATTTGTAAAGGGTGAACCTGGTCTCAAGGACGAGATTGTCATTCCTAAGTTCCAGAACCGCGACGACCCTGATGGTCCTCCCCTCGACGCTACTCTCCCGTGCGAACGTGGTTGGCGGAACATCATCGCTGAGCAAGGACCGGAAGCTTTCGCCAAGGCAGTTCGCGAATACCCTGGGACACTTATCATGGACACTACGTGGCGTGATGCTCACCAGTCCCTGCTCGCAACGCGCTTGCGCACGATTGACATCGCCAACATCGCCAAAGAGACTAGTTGGGCGCTCGCAAACGCATACTCGCTTGAATGCTGGGGCGGTGCGACGTTTGACGTAGCTATGAGGTTCCTGTACGAGGATCCATGGGAGCGTCTGGTATGATGAATGAGACAGTGGGGCGGGTGGTTCACTAACACAGACTCTTGCAGCGTACTCTCCGGAGGCTGGTTCCAAACATTCCGCTTCAGGCACTTGTGCGCGGTGCAAACGGTGTCGGGTACACCAGCTACCCGTACGCCAGTACACTCTTTCATCTGATCGGATAGCCTGATTAATTCTACGGCAGCGACAATGCGATCTACGATTTCTCCAAGAAGGCGGTTGAGAACGGTCTAGATATTTTCCGCGTCTTCGACTCGCTGAATTACATCGGTATGTGGACTCGCTACTTTTGACCTTCATCTTCCGAACTTAGTTCGCGCTTTTTCAGAGAACGTAGGTCTCGCGATCAATACCTGTCAGTATGATTTTGAGCATGCCGTAGATGAAACTTGGTATCGACGCTGCCAAGAAGGCCGGGGGTGTGGTCGAAGCTGTGGTGTGCTACAGTGGAGACGTCGCGAGCAAGAAAGAGACGAAGTACACCCTCGAGTATTATCTTAACTTTGTAGACCAGATCGTTGCAGAGGGCATTCATGTCCTAGGCATCAAGGACATGGCTGGTTTACTCAAACCCGAGGCCGCCAAGTTGTGAGTCCTCACCATGTCCTCTGGGTTCATTATTGGTGACAGTCGGCTTGCCGAAAGGCTCGTTGGGAGTATCCGTGCCAAGTATCCTGATCTCCCGATCCATGTACACTCGCACGACACGGCTGGCATTTCAGCAGCCAGCATGATTGCGGCAGCAGTAGCAGGTGCTGATGTGGTCGACGTTGCTATCGACAGTGAGTACTTTCATATTTCCTACATGCGAGGGCTTACGCGTACTTTAATAGGCATGTCCGGCCTAACATCGCAGCCGCCCATGGGTGCCGTGACCTTAGCCCTTGAACAGACTGGTCTTGGCACAGGGATTCGCTATGCTGATATACAAGCTCTCAACCTTTACTGGTCGCAAGTGCGCATGCTCTACGGCTGCTTCGAAGCCAATGTTCGGGCATCGGACTCTAGCGTATTTGACCACGAGATGCCTGGAGGCCAATATACGAACTTGATGGTATGCTTGTGCCTGGATAGACTTCCATGCTTTCTTTGATTGACCTGGCCGCATTAGTTCCAAGCATCTCAGCTTGGTCTCGGTACTCAATGGACGGGTGAGTTTGGCATAATGATAGCTGATGAGCAGTGTGGTGACTGTCATGACAGAGATCAAGAAGAAGTACATAGAAGCTAATGAGCTAGTGGGCATATCCATCTCCTTCGAGGTTTCCCCTCGTTGCTGAATTGATCGGCTAGTGCGGCAATATCATCAAGGTCACACCTTCATCCAAGGTCGTTGGGGACTTCGCTCAATGGATGACACAAAATTCGTTGTCCAAGGCTGATGTCCTCGACCGTGCTGATCGGCTTGATTTCCCCTCGTCTGTCGTCGAGTTCTTCCAAGGGTATCTCGGTCAGCCTGTTGGTGGCTTCCCAGAACCTCTGAGGAGTAAAGTCATCCGCAACAAACCTCGGATTGACGGACGTCCAGGAGTTAATATGGAACCGCTGGACTTCAAGAAGATCAAGGCCGAACTGCGGAGCAAATTTGGCAAACATATCACCGACGCAGATGTTACATCCCATGTGATGTATCCCAAGGTAAGGGAACTTCTACAGACTGTGTTGTCCATGGGTCAACTGTGCCCGTCCACAGGTCTTCGACGAGTACCAAGGGTTCCTTCAGAAATATGGCGACTTGAGGTAATACACATAGTGGCCACTCCGCGGAGTTCTGCCGCTAACGGTGCATCTTCTCGATCAGTGTGATTCCTACGCGTTATTTCCTCGGCCGCCCAGACGTAGGCGAGGAAATGCACATTTCTATTGAGAAGGGCAAGACCTTAATAATCCGGTTGATGGCTGTTGGCCCGGTGGTCGAGGGCCGTGCGCAGCGTGACGTCTGGTTCGAGGTGAATGGTGAAGTGAGTCACATTATTTGACAAATGTTCCTGGACTAGGCTGAATGATACGGATGGCAGGTGCGTGCTGTGTCCGTCGAGGACAAGAATTCTGCAGTGGAAACTGTGTCCCGTGAAAAAGCGACAGCCGATCCTGGCTCTGTCGGCGCACCGATGTCTGGTGTCGTCGTGGAGGTTCGCGTGAAAGAAGGTCAGGAAATTATGAAGGGTGATCCGATTTGCAGTACGTCTTGTTCCACACCTCGAGTATGGGCGCTCTCACATTTCGGGGTCTTTTCCACCACAGTTCTTAGTGCCATGAAGGTAATTGAAGCTGTCGTTTGAACAGATTGTTAGCGCGATAGCTGACTCGGCATTTCAGATGGAATCTGCCGTGACCGCTCCCGTTTCAGGCCACATCAAACGTGTTGTGGTGCAGGAAGGTGCGAACTTGTCACCAAAACATGCTTCCAAAATCTTGAGTTAATGTGAACCATTTCAGGGGACTCGATAACGCAGGGAGACTTGACGGTCGAGATTGTGCACTAGCCTTTGATGGAAGCATCCCAAACCGCGGCTCACCCGGTCTATTGTAGATTTCCTTCTTTCGTTCCACGTTCCATACCATACCGAGGCTGACTCTTTCCGTCGCCTGTGTGAAAAGAGAAATTGTTTGTTGTAGTCGTATGCGGTGTAAGAACGTTTTTTGTAAATACCTAAACGGTGCCAAGCGATCTCATGCTCTCACCCTGTTTCCCTTATCTGCGATGGTGACTCGTGCAAAGCACCCTGACGTCCTGCGACGATACTCGGTGGAAGTAGTGCCGACGGGCCGGGGCAACTTGGATCAAAGTGTACATAGGACTCAAAAACATGCGTGTGACTGCTATATCGCCTATGGTCGTACGTGATGATAGGGTCCGGGACCCAGCATCAACGCGAAGACGCCATGCTGCAATCGCCGGGGTTGCGCCGACCTTACCTTTTCCAAAGTCCAGTCCATCAAGTGTGCACCTGGGGCCCTTGCCATTGCCACGCACGTTGGACCGGGGGGACAAATATTTGTGCTCGTGCATTGCTTATCTCTACGCTCGCCCATATTTGCAGGGTCAGGGCTATGACGAACGCAAAAGATAGCAACTCCGAAGCCTGGGCCCCTCGCCGCTGGCGTCATCGTTAATAAATTAAAAGAAGCCTCTTCCAACAGGGAAAGTGCGGACGTGTCCTCTGCGAAAAAAAAAGCCGCACTCTATTTTTTTGCTGCATGGCTGGCCAAAAGGTAAGAGCCCGGCGCAAGAGGCTTCTATCGCAAGACTTATGACGAACATGATTCCCCTCCTCACCCCCTCCTCGGAGTATGGGTCCCGGCAGAAGCTCAGCCACCATCCACCCTCCAACCCACCACCTTCCCGAGTTGGACCATTGAGTAGAAATTTGTAAACATGGACAGGGCGACGCAATCAGTGGTTCGCAAAATGGGAAGTACCCTTAGGGGACAGAAGGGGACATGAATCTGAACCCTGATAATTCGAAAGCGCGGCATGAGCCCCAAAGGGGGTTGGAACGGTTTACAAAAGATCACAGAGTCCCTGAAGGGTGGCTACCATAGGACCCTAGGATCGGGGCAGTCATAGATAGTACGCGATGATGATGGCACCCCTGGAAATGTCAATTGTCCTTATCTTCTCTTTTCCCAGGGCGCCGTTTATCATGCATCGCTAACCAGAGTAGATGACGCTTTCAGCTGTGCCACAGCGACCTCATGTATCTCTCGCACAATATCCTGCGGCAGCGTGACGTGAGTTCCGATCCATAACGGGGGACGGAGATAGCCCGCTCCTTACCTTTGCGGGCTGAAGCCTGTTCAGTGGCCCCACCCCCGTACCCGCCCAGGTAATGATTGAGCTGGGGTCTCCTCGCTTAGTACCCTCTGCGACTTCTTCCTTGATTTGGACGATGTCTGCGCCACTTTCAACCGCCGCTACCGCGGGGATAGCCAGCGCGCGGCCATCCACTCCGGCGGGCCACCCTGTCGTGCCTCGAAGTTCGTCGAACGCGTAGGATCGCACGGCAGACTCGGATTTGGCAGCGATGATAGCACGCTTTTGCACGTCCGAGTACTGACACTCTTCTGCGACGAGGAAACGCGTGCCCACCACGGCGCCTGCAGCTCCGAGCGTCAGGAAAGCGGCGAGGTGTGAACCGCTAGAGAGTCCGCCTGCCGCGAGTACGGGCGGAGCTTCAGAGGGTGGAAAGGCGGACAGTGTCTGAGGAAGGAGGTTCAGAACAGGTGGAGCGGAAGCTAAACCATGTCCACCCGATTCGATGCCTGCGGCAATGATGGTGATGACGACGGGGTAAGGTGACATAGACACATGATGAGTGAGTGACGCAGCCGGGGCCAAGGGTTCGTAGTGGAAGGCGTTATTTACCCTGGGCCACAAGAACATCGACCTTCCACGTCTGTACGGCAAACAGCGCGTCCTCGACGGAATTGACCTGAACGAAGACGAGGGTCTTCGGAGATTTGCCAGTCCTTTGATCGTGGTTTCGCACGAACTCGATCCAGCGTCCCAGGTCCTCCCCGAAGGAGAACCAGATCGCCCGCACGCCATTCTCGAGTGCCAGTTCGAGAAGGGAGACGTGCGGAGACTGCGCTTCCTCGAGCTTCCACCCGAGAAAACCGGCCCCGATGGGGAGCGGACCAGAGGGCCTGTTGAGCGTCGACCGCGCGATGTCGAACTCGTTCCTGAATTTCTCGACCCCTGCGTAGGCTGAAAGTGGCGTGACACTTCCCCCTCAACACACGCAGAACTTCTGCGTTGGAAGCGGTCATGCCTTACCTGGGGACAGGAATCCGAAGCCGCCGGCTAGGGAAACTTCGCTGGCAAGTGCACCTCCGCTCGCAAAGGCCATTGGAGCGAGCACGATAGGAGTCCGGATACCTGAAACTGGTGCTTGAGCACGTAGAGCGTCACCACACAGAGATTTTTTGTGATACCGAGTAGACGGGTTAGAGCAGTATTAATCGTACTCATGTTGGATTGCAATCGGTGAAAGAGGAGTTCTCGCCGCGCCGCAATCACATTAATCCATCCATGACAGACGGGCCGCTTTCTCCGGCGGGGGTGGCGATGTGTTGTTTACCTTTATTTGGTGATCAGATTGGCGGGGCTGAGGGAAAAAACACACAACAACGCGACTCGTGCTCGACGTTGGGACTGCTTTGCTGCTATTCACCATGGTTCGCGCACTTCGTCTCGCTCATCTATGGATCAATCGTCGTACTCACTATTGTTTTCTAGCCTCCTCCCAAATCGAAAGGTGGGAAAATGCTCGGCCTCATCAATTGGAGGCTGAAAGTTACGATCAACGATGGACGCGCCTTCATCGGTCAAATGCTTGCCTTTGACAGGCACATGAACCTCGTCCTTGCCGATTGTGAAGAGTTTCGCCACGTCAGGCCAAAGAAGAAGCCAGGGGAGACTGAACCTGCCCCAGAGCAGGAAATGAAGCGGTCCCTAGGGCTCGTAATTCTCCGTGGAGAAACCGTCGTATCCCTCTCCGTGGAAGGTCCTCCACCCGTTCAGGACGACGAGAAAAAAAATGCGGTACGCGGCGACCCTTCTCCCCCCCTGTTCCCATATTTTTGGAACGCCACCTCTCACTATTTCCCCTTCCTCATGCATCCTAGCTCCCACCTGGCCCAGGTCGTGGCATGCCAGCTGGACGCGGGATGGGAATGGTGCCTCCCGGTGCGTCTCGTGTTCTGCCCTAAATATTTTCGATCGGGAATGATTGTCACTCACTGTGGCACATTTTCATATCGACAGCGGGTGCCCCAGCGTTTGCGAGACCCCCGATGCCGTTTGCGCAACCTGGTATGCCAGGTGCGCCTCCTGGCTTCCGTCCGCCTGGATTCCCACCAGGAGTGCCATTCCCCCCTCCTGGGTTTGGTGGCCCTCCACCTCCTGGGTAAGACAATCCTCCGAATCCTGTCATGGACTCGAGTGGCTGATGTTCTTTGTGTGATAGATTCCAGCCACCGCCACAGTAATGGGCAGAGCCATTTCCTGTTCCTATCGATGTACGTCGAGTCCCAAGATACAGAAGTGCCAATTTCGTGTCCTCGCCTGAATACATTTGGATGTTTTAACGTGTGTAGATGTATCATTGTGACAAACGAGACGAAAGTGGTCTTTGCATGTCGATGTCGGTTCACCTGCCACTTCCCGAGTGCCTGGATGGTCCTTAAGGCGGCTTTAAGGGTCTTGGTCCTGACCAAGAACAAAGTCCACGTACTCGCCAATGGGTCACTATACCCGACATGTCCTCGTGGTCTCTTGCCCCTGTCAGCTGGACTTGCGTTTTAAGGTCGACTTGACTAATCAACGGGCAGCACAGAGTAAGCCAACAAAGGCAATCGCTCTAATCGGCCGTTGGTCAGGTGGAAGCCTCCTGCTAGAATAAGCGTGACCCCGGGGTCCCCTTGCGCGCTCCCGGGCGGCTACGAGGAGGAGTTAATTTGAGAGACTCCACAGATTAGAGATTATCGAAGGCTGCGGGTATTTCTGTTATTCCGAGGGGAACCAGGAGTTTCACCCATCCGTCCGTCTTTTTTCTTTCTAAAGAGTTAGTCATTTCCCTGTCGATCTCATTATCGCCGTGAAAGGATCGAAGAATAACCGCCCGCTGAGCGTCGTGTGAGCCTTCTCCTGTCACATTGACCCACCGTAATGGAGCGAGGGTTGACTACACGTACCCACCCAACGTGTATGCCGTATGTTTCTTTGCGGTTCCTTCTCATAACGGCTGCGCCGCTCGATTGTTTGTTTTGCGTGGTGCTCCAAGAGAAAAACCGAACTCCTGAAGCAAGATCACATTACTTGAGTTTGGTCACCCTTTACGGAACGGCCGCGAGGACGAGGAGGGACACGGGACACACGGAGGTATGCGAGGTGGTGTCGTTCGTTCTCGCTGGGCGTCTTGATGGGGGGGCTTACCGGGGATACTGTACCCGCCACTGAACTACTCCTTTTTCTGATGAGCTTGGGAGACCTCGCAACAGCAAATGATGCACGAACACTGATGGGGTTGAAACGCCCAAGGTTCCATGCCCACCAAGTACAGTACCTGTGGCCCCAAGTCCGTGAGACCTCCCTCCCAGGAAACACTACGGCTCGTGGGGACCCGCGCAGTGCGCACAGATGCACCCTGTTTCTGTCACCACGCTACCAATAATCAAACCTTACCTTTACTCGCCCGAGCCCGAGAACGGCTGCCGGTGCCGTGCCGGCGCCTCTTGCGCCTTGGGTGGGTTGTCGGGCGTTTATCGTGTGGGTGGGTGGGTGTGGGTGATGGGGACCCGCCGATACACCGTATGAGGATAAAGGGAGGCATCAGAATTTTGTATGGTATGTATGGAAGCTGTGCGATCTCTCTCATACGTGCCACTCTGTTCCAAGTTCGTCGACACCACACATCATGCATCATAATTTCGACGCGAGCGCCGTCACTACAAATGAGATAAGAGTGCCCGGCCAGATATCATTTCAATCGGGGTTCGCCAGTTAGTTCCTTGGCTGAGCATTGTTGTCCCGGGGGTCATTGTACAGCATCGCACGCTTAGTCTGTCCCTCAACTCCGACGAGCCAAGGCAAGGGGGGAGGAGGAACAAGTCTGACATGGCGGCCTCGCGCACGCACGGAACCAAATGGGGGCGCGTCAATCGTGTTTTTTAGATTACGATCGGTGGCACGCGAAGCAGTGCAAATCAGGACAATCGTCGCGCCGTCTGATGGAGGGGAACTCTGCGATAAAGGTAAAGCCTGTCTCTACTTGACACCCGCAGCCCCTTCATGAATAGGACTGACTCAACGATGGCTCGGAGGTGACGTCGTCGATGGCTTGCCCAGGATTCGTACAATGGAAGGGCATAGAGAGCCCCATCGCTTCTAGCCACTACGGACTTTCCGCATGGGTCAAAGAGGAGAGCACGGAAACAGCTTAGCACCGTTTTTTTTTGCTTTTAGAAAAAAAAATTAATGCAATGCAACTTCACCCTATGAGTTTAAATGTTTTGGCAATTTGGCAAATGGTCCACCAAGCACACACGGATGCCAAATTCCGAACTGGACACACCTGCCAAGAGCTCGCGAAATTCCATGGCAGTTGCCTTGACATGTTGTTTGACACATTGTTCTTTGTTTCTTTTTTTCACACCAAACGACAGTGAGGCAAACAAGCTGCGACTTTTTCTTCACACGGGTTCGCGAATTCGCGCGGGGACAATGAGACTTTTTTTTTTGAATGGTATGGTAATTGTAAAAAAGTCATGCGTGCGTGTCTCTCGCACAAATATGCAAATGCTGTTGGTCGCTTCCTAAGCAAGGAATCATTGCGATTGAATGCACGTAAGCAATGAGCTCGGGGCTCCTATCGGCCCATGTCGGCCCACCCTTCCCTGCATCGCTTGCATCTGCCGACTCCCTGCCGTGGTCGAGCCACCCGGGTCATACTGTAACCCGATGCGATTGAAGAACTGTGGCGCAGCACGAAAGGTCAAAAGCGATCACGCAGTCCCGGAAGCCCCTTAGGGAACAACGAGACTCCGAGGCGATTTAAAAATAAAAATAAAGAACGACTTTGCTGCAATTTGCATTGATGGTCGTCGGCACGCGGATCCCACTTCGTAATTATTAGAGTCAGTTGGGATCGCAATGAAAGCTTCCTTACAGTGGCGAGCATTTTGAAAATCCTTCAGACTCTCCAATTGAATCGGTGACAGGCCGTCGCCGTCGCATCGCATGAGTACAATCGTCGTATACATTCGTGTGCCCAGACCCCCCCAAAAAATATAGCTTAGATGAGTCGAGTGGGAAATGACCAACGTGGTCATAATTCGACCTCCTGAATCGGGTCAACCCGACTTGGTGCCGAGGCGCGGGAGGGAAGGAAGAGGGATAAGGCATGAGACTGAGGAGCGGGAGCTGTGCCTAGCGAAGGGAAGACTCGACTCGTGACAAGGGCGGGATGGATGGGGGTTGGGCAGTGTCACTTGACCCCAAGAGAGAAGAAAGGCGGGGCAGCGCGGAAGCCGAGTCGGGGCTTGCTAATTGATTGGGATGTGTCCTTATCGCTCGCGAAGGACGTAGAACGTGTAGCGACAGCGCCCAAAAATCTTTTTTGAGCCTCAGAGTCTCAGACTCAGCTTAGCCGCGCTCCACTCTGAGCCCGCACCGCCCTGTGGCCCCCCGCCTCCCCCCACCCATTGTTGTCACGCGGCACGCGGTGCGCGAGGGTCCATCCGACGACGGCGGCGGCAACCTCTCCCACCCCTGCCTTCTTCCTTCTTTCCCTTCCTTCCTTGCCTCGAATGGCAAAGTGCGCGCGCTCTCCTCCTCCCCCATTTCCACTCTAGTTAGGCCACCTCTCCCTCTCCACCCGACTCCACCCGCAATCCCCTCAACTCCGGTTCTACTAGTCTCAATCGTTACCCTTCGTCCGTTCCCGCTCCCTCCCCCCCCTGATCACATGCAGGGCGTACAGTAGTGGATGGAGGGATGGCGGTCCTGGCGGGGGTTCAAAGTCGTCGTGGCCAAAACGTTTTTCCGCCTCCCGAGTTTACCAAAACGAGGCGACACCCTTTTCTTTCTCTTTTTTTTTTTGCAAGTCACTTAATCAGCCCCCCCTCGGGCTTGAATTGCATAATACCCAGGAACCGGCGTGTCGGCGCGCGCAGCAGCTTAGGCGCTTACAAGTGAACCTGGTCCCACTGTTCGGGTGAGTTGGTTGTGAGTTAGCAATTTGGGACCTTATCGACGAGCAACGGCGCTACTGTAGTTTAATTTCGACCCACTCCCTACCCCTCTCACTCAAATATTCGAACTGTCTCCACTGTAACTCTAACGACCGACCATTTGTAAAAAAAAAAAGGATACACTGGGCTAGCTTGAAGTTTAGTCCTCGGAGTTTTGCATGGATATGGATGGGCTTGGCTTGGCTTTACGACGTCAAATTTAGTATGCAACAACAGCGATGGGAAATGGGGCAGTAAATAGGTATCGTCTGAGCAAAGACGCACTCCCCGCTACCGAGCTCTCGCCGACTTTTAGCGCAGCGCAGGGCAACGGAGATCCTGGAGCTTCCCACACCCTACTGTTCTTTTTTTTTTTTTTTTGTCATTGTTGTAGGGGTTGCTTCGGAAAGGAACGGGCAACCAGAGTGCGGTCGGTTGCCACGAGTCGACTTATTATTTTAGATTTCCATTTTCACAAATGGATGTGTGTGGTAGCAGCAGCACCAGTTGCAATCGCATCTCACCCCAAGCCAAAGATGTCAAGTCAACGCATCAACAATCAGAAATAAATTTTGTTGTATTCAATTTCGTTCCAGGGGGGTTGAGGTTCTTCCGACGACCAAAAAAAAAAGAAGTCTACGCGGGAACATCACAATTAGGGACGAGGGGTGGGGCTGGGGCAAGGGGTGGAGCGAGCTGGGGTGTTGATAAATACCGTGGTGCTGTTGCATTGTAATGTATGGGCTGTTGGAACGGGGGAGATAAGGCGTTTTGGGAAGAAAGTTGACTCAATGGAAAACAGTTTTGTAGGGACCTCGTTGCGAACTGCCCGTTCCAGCGACTCGGGCACCCCTTTAAGACGTCAATGCGGGCCCAGCTCACTGGACAAGTCAGGAGTCAGAAGCTGGGTGACATAAACTTGCCACAACCAGCAGTGCCCCCCGTGAAAACAATGAAGGAAACGTGTATTAGGGTTGTCAACATCTATGACGGACGGACAGGGGGGTCTGGAAGGGTGACGAAGCCAAGAGTTGTGTTATGATGCTGTACGGTTTTTTTTCGCAATGAACAAGGACAACAACAAAAAAAACGTTTTTGACTTTGCATTTTCAATTTTACGAGTCAGCCAAGGCTGTGGGATTGTGTGATGGGTCTGGTTCCAGGTTAGTTGGGTGGCGGTAGCCACTTGGCCCACTGCCGGGACCGTGCCGTGCACTGGCTTGGGGGACACTCTACCCAATCCACGTCAAAAATCGGACAAGATCTTACGCAGTTGATGCAACCAATATAACAGCCATTCGGCGGGCGGCAGACAAGAGCTTCTGCACTCTTGGTTATCTTTAAGCGCGCGGGTGCCGACGAACCCGCGTCTCATGCGATAATGGAAATGGCAAACGAGGCGTGGGAGGGGGCGTGGAATAGAAAGGGTAATGTAGTGGTACGAACGTTGGAAGAGGGGGGGAGAGTTTAGGTACTGGCTGGAGGGGTTTGGAGGGGTGGCACAAGCGAAGCGTGGAGTGGAGCACGGCGGCGTGCGAGTTTTGATGATGGTATTCGCATATTAACTTAATGATAATGAGCGCACCAGCTTCGGGGTACGGCGAGAACGACTCGGGTGTGGAAAAAAAAGCCTAAGAATAGCTCAAAAGAGTCAAACGCTCACGCAAAGGGAAAATTGAGGGGCGCGGCGGGGTCCCGGGTGGAGGGGGAGGGGGAAAGATGTGTAAGAAGGCGGAGGGAAGAGGCAGGAGGAGGGCAATGTGTTTGATGGGGCATCATCGCCTGCGCCGCCCACCCGCCTGCCCGTCCGCTCGCACGTCGACTTTGCATGGAGTGAGGGAAAGGCAACATTCAACAGCACTGTATCTGACACTGACACGATCTCTTGATCGTCGTGGACGAGCTTACGGTAAAAACGTTGACATTTTAATTTTTACTTGTACAGTGGACTACGGAATTATTACTGAGCGGAGAGGGAAGAGGGAGGGGAAGCGAGGGGCGCAAGGGCGATCATATGCGCCACAGGAGAGGGGGGAAGGCAAGAAGGGAAGCAAGCGCCGAGGGTGCCAGTGGTGGTGTCGGAGGTGGTGGTGGTGGTGATAGTTGACAGCACCATCACCAATCAGTTGCGACAGTCGACGGGCGCGAACGACAACAGAGAGCGAGAGAGGGTGAGAGGGAGAAAGACCTACGACGATGGGAAGGGAGAAGCCAGAACGGCGAGGTCGAGGGCGAGAGAGGGCGACGACGAGAAGAGGGAATTTGATAAGCCAAGTCAAACTTGCGTTACGGACGGGACCTGGCTAGCCCACTGTATTGCATTCGTCGACCGATTCGGGCGGGTGCCGTCCGCCGGGGCGTCGGGCATGGGAATAAATATGACCCAAGGAGGGAGCGTTGGGAGAGGGCAACAGGGGAGGGAGAGTAAATTGAGCCAATAGGCTTATCAACGCGCTTCTCCACTCTCGCCCTCACCTGTTGATGTTATATTTGTCCGATGCTTCCGCCCCTTCCTTTCGAGATTTGAGGACCACGTTGGTTGTTCGAGGGTTGAGGGATCGTTAGAAGAATAATGAAGCCATGCAGTCACTCATCCGATGCCTCGGTTAAACAAGTGGGGTCCTTCCCACGGATTACGCTTTATTCCCTTCGCTTGCCAGGGGGTTCTAGTTCTGGTTCCAGCGCTGTGGCCAGTCCCTGCTCGACTCACACTTCATTCACTCTAGTCATCTCAACCGATGTAGCACGACAAGAAAACTCTATAATGCTGCTCGCTGACGTGCGCTATAGGTTAGTACAAATAACGTAATCGTACACACAGGCATGACGGATGGAGCTAGGCAAGTTGATGGTGAGAGAGCGATGATGGTGAGAGAGCGATGATGGGATAGATCAAGAAACGAGGGGGAAGATGCTATGTATATACTCTGATGTGGAAGGATGCAAGGCAAAAGACTGATGCGGAAAGATCATAGTGTTATGCGAGTGAATGACGAAACCGAGTTAAGTAAGACAAGCACACCCTAAGGTGCACGCTTTTAAGGATGATGGAAGGAAGAGTTGTGCGATGGTCGGATGGTTGGGAATCGTCAAAAAAATTGGTGAGGTTGATCCTTTTTTTCGTGTTCTTCCGCAAGGGGTGGTGGTTGTCATCCATAAAAGCTGGGAAGAAAGAGATAGATGCGGAATCCGAGAACAAGGGGGAGGGGGGGTTGTTTTCATGACAATTGCTGGTAAAACAATGCCGAAAGAAGAGACATCTAACGTGAGAAAAGGAGAGTGTCCGGAATGGTTAGCAGTAGGCAACAGCTCGTGCAGCCTTGCGACCCCGTGCGCGGAAGGCAGGGTGATCGCGGGGTGCTGGTTCGTAAAGTAGTTTGCTTGGTTGCTTCGGGCGACCGAAAGCCAAGTAATCGTCCCCGGCATCCTTTGTGGGGGGAAGAACGTCCTCATCTGCGATGTAGAGAGATGACGTCCCGCGAGAGCGAGTGAAGGAGAAAGGAGTGGGATCAACACCAGCGACGGCAGGGTCCTGGGATGATCGTTTCGGTGGCGGTGCTGGGCGTGACGTCGTGCTTACGACCCAGGTGCGAACGTGCTTCGCCAGTGCACCAATCATCGACGATTGGGTCGGACGTGGGGGCACTGCAAGCGATGTAACACGCTCGTCCTCGCCAGAGACGGGTGTGGCGACGGAATCGGTCGCAAGGGAGGTCGTGGTGGTGCTGAATCCGCCAGCCGATTGGTGGTAGAGGGAGGGGTTTGGCCGCTCGGAAGATCGGGGGGTCTGGATGGGGTGGGAGGGTTGCGCGAGAACCGGAGACGACGCAACGGAAAGCGCGGGAGCGAGCGGTCGGGTGGACATGCCCGAGCTGAGAAGGATGGGCCTGGATGCCGTCCTCCGTGGGGAGGGAGTGCGTTCTACCGAGGGTAAACCGGGAGAGACGTTTCTCGCCCAGGCTAAAATGCCCTCATGGTTGCTGGCTGGCCAGAGGCATACTGGGGGAACCGGCTGTTGGATCGAGGATGAATCGTAATGGTCGAAGATGGAGATGGAGGATTGGGCCGTTGATGGGTTATCTTCATTGTAGCACACTGAAGAGCAGTAAACCTCATCAGAGCTTTCCTGGATGATGGTGGGTATATGTTAATGGCCACGTCGTCGAGTGGAGTTGAAGGGGAGGGATTGGCGTACCAAGTGACGGTTGCAGGTCAAGCACCACTGAGTATCCATTGGGAGAGATGAGTACGAACAAGTGAGAAGTGGTGAAGATGGAGAAGGGAGAAAGGGATGAGGGAGAGTTAAGAGACAGACGGGAGGAGGAGCGTAGACGAGGCGAGACGCATGCCGGGTGTGAGGTTGACCTTATATTATAAAAGATATGAAAAGAGGAAGTGATAACTCTGAAAAATGTCCATTGGAAAACGCTTTCAGCGGTGTTCTGGGGTCCCAATCCCCCAAATAATAAATCTCAGATCCAGGCTCGCCATCGAGATCGGCCTCGTCCCTCTAACCTCATTTGGGCTCAAGACCAACATCGAGATCTTATACCAATCCCTCTCACGCCTCTCTTCCCTCCCTCTGCCTTCAGTCAATTCGTCCTCTTCCAACCTCCTCCTTCCGCTCCCACATAGCATATCACCCCTTGTAGACGAAATTTGTACTATGGTTGTGCCTAATATCTTAGTCTCTTCTTTACCTCGAGTGGTCCCAATCTAGTCCCCTTGTGTTCATGTTCTCGGCGGCGGAACTCGACCGTTTCCCGCCGCCTCATCACCACACCCTTGCTTCTCTCAGCCTTCCAGGTCCAGTGGTCCACGGTCCATCAACCAAATCCCCAGGACCTTTCTATATTCGGTAAAGGCGAAGGTTTTCGTTCGTTTGTGTCTACTAGCGTCTAGGCCAAGTGCACAATACCTGGATGGCGCGCTGGCTCAACAGTGCCTATTCTGTCTAAACTGCCCAATTGCCGTCAACTCGTCCCAACCGGCGACACAGCTTTCAACTATAGAAATCTCTCCCAAAGCTAACGTAACTGCCAGGTGCGTCTTTTGTTGGGACGTATCAAGGTCCTGCCAAAAATGGATGAGAACAATGAGAAACGGCCAAACCCTCCTACCCGCCCCCCTACCAGAGGAACTACACGTGTGTCATACGGTGACTCCCTCCAGCCGAGCAATTCTACACTCTCTTATGGTAGCATAATGGACGACTCCCCCGTGCACCGACGCCGAACCCTGGTCGCTATGACCAATTCGGGCAAACAAAAGGATAATACTCACATCGATGTACTTGCCCACCACGGCACTATGCAAGCCAAGACCGCGATCGCCTTGGTGTTGTACGTTTAAACGGGAAACCCGATCCAACCTCCGCGCGCACAATTCCCCGATCGTGCGAACCAGCCTGTCCAACGCCTGCAGATTCCGCGTCACCGGAGGCAGGCGCACACGCGTTTAGGCCCCGAACCAACGGTTCCAGACGGCCATCCACCAGTACAGATGGCGTTGTGAAGAGTCGTATACATAATTTTAATTTGATGTTCCGCATTTTTCAATGTCAGCTTGTGCATGAGCGAGCAAATCATCGGCCTGCGTGCATCATACTCGCACGCACCTCGTATGCTTCTTCGTCATCGTCGTCTTTGTCACTCCCCCAGTTTCGCGCCCTTGTCTGCCCTTGCTCCATCTGGATTTGCATCCATGCCATGCGTGCCACGAGCCGACGAATCTGTGCGGTCTCTATCGTCATACCCTGTCCCCTCAAAGCCGCCAGCGCGATCGCAAGCCACAGTTTGTGCGAGAGAACCCCGTCGGCGGTCATGTACAGCGGGTTTCTATTCTCATCTGGCTCGGTGTCAATCACCAGGTCGGAGGCCCCCCATCCTGCGTCATACTGCCAATCACGCAGGATCTTCATGCAGATGGCATAACCGGCGTCGTCGTCCCAGCGGTGTGGACGAACATCCGTCAGCGCGGAACCTGCCGCGTCCCAGACTTCCTCCATTGTCCAAGTGAGGATATCGTTGTCATTGGAATCGAGCATGAACGCATAGCGCACGAGTAACTCCGCATTGGTGAGCTTTGCCCCATACGTGTTGAACACCTCGCCGTCGGGCGCAACCGCGGCGTTCACCACCATCTCGCAGGTGTTCTCGGGTTCTGCCGTATCTGCACTGGGCGCGGGCGCCGACGCAGATATGTCCTCGTGGCCGTCGGCATCGTGAGGGCACTCTGAGAGAGAGCCGCAGGACGTACAGACGTCATAATCGCTCTACACATTCGCGACGGTAAGCGATGGATTCCATTGACGCATCCGGCGAAGCCGAAAGCCGGCGGTGCCGCAGATACGAACCTCGAGGTGAACGCTGTGTTCTTGCGAGTGATTGAAGCTGTCAAATGGGGGACCGAAGACACATTGATGAGTTTGTGATTAGCGCACAGGCGTGTTGTCACCCACGCGTCCGCTATGGGCACCATGGCCAGGCCGTGATACGCGTCAACCATGAATGCACGAGAACTGACTAGCGCGTAGGCATGCCGAAACCCTCTCTCGGATGGGGATAGCCCAGCATGCTGAAGCAGGGGCGCCGCCACTGAGAGGTAGAAACCGGAAATCTCTTCCTGTGATACATGTCACAAAGGGGGAAACGGGGGTGAGTCATCGTCAATCCTCGACGCGGATGCGTTCGTCGGGCACGGGTGCTGCAAAAGGACTTACGAGGAGGGGCGTTCGGTGCGGACCTGGAAGGAGAAAGTGCGACTCGGCTTCCGTAACCTGCAACCACCGTCTTGCCTCGGCGGCATCAGGGTCTAGACCGCCCGACTCGGTTCGGCGTCCATCATCATTCGTGTCGGTGTCAGCGTCAGTGTGGCGAGACGACAGAGAATCGCGCAAGGCGGCGTCCCAGAAAAGTGCAATTCCATCCCAGGTTTGACGGCTCGGAAGTGACTGGAGGTACCCGGTCCACCGAGAACGCGGGGCTAGTAGCCTGCCGTGACAAAAACATTTAGTATAGGGGTTGTAGGTACGTGGACCCGTGAGGCACAATCAGTTTTGTCGGAAGCGGACGCACTGTTCGGAGTACAAAGCCAAAGCGAGGGTAAGGGTGGCATCGTGACCGTAAGGCGCGTGAGGGATTTGGTCTGCCAATGTACACGAGCGGGCGGACAGGACGGCGGATTTCGGGATTACGACAACTGCTGACATCCTGCGGAGGAAGGCAGATACATAACGGTTCGTTGTCCGTTGCCAGGAAGCAGGAGCGAATATCGCGCTCGGTTGTAAGTACTGGTGTGTGAAGGAAGGAGAAGGGAGGAGCTTACGCGACTGCTGCTCGGGTAAGATAGGAGAACTCGCAGCGCGAACGTAGATGCCCTTCTTGTCATTGTGAAGGACGCGGAGGCTGGGGTGAATGCGAATGCCGTTTGCCCGAGACCAATCGAGCAAAGTCACGATGTCCATGTCAAAGAAAAATAGGAGCACTCGTAGATTCAAACAAATTATGTAAATCCGTCGCTTCAGTTCAACGACCCGCCTAGCCTGGCCCCCCCGTCTACTGTTTCTTCTTATCTGCTTCTTTTGCTTTCGCTTCCTCTGCCGCAATCTTCGCCAATTCCTTCAACTCCAATCTCCGAGCCCATTCCTGCCCACCCTGTTGTTCCCGCGTGAAATAAACAAAAAAAAATTGAAAGGGAAAAACACCCCGAGTTCCATTCTGGACGTACCTGCAGCGCCAAAATTCCACCGAGCAGCACCATGATCAACGTGTTTCCGGCGGAAAGCACACGCATCGCAGCGATCTGGTCTTCGCGCGTGTCCACGCCCTCTACGGGCATCACGACCGTCCGGATGGTGGGTATCGTCACTGTGATATACATCGCGGTGGCGAAAACGAACGCGGCTGTAAAGGCCGAATTCATTTTCACCCCGAGAAAAAAAAGAAGAATGAATGTTCCATTCAATCCGTACATGCGCGGTGAACGTGTGCACCCCCCTTCCCTCCGGTTAAGGTGAAAGGGGGTGGGTGGAGATATTGAAAAACGAACGGCGCTCACCTAACGATCCTCCATCAAAGAACATCGCGCTTTCATCCCAACGATGGATTTTGGTGATGATCGCGACGAGTCCGATGCCAATGAGTCCATGGAGCAGCGCCTGTGAGATGCGACGCGCGTACACCGTACACATGTCCCAAGTTATATCAGCAGTGTTTTTAAAACGGAAAAAAGAAACCCTGCGTACCTTTATCCCGGGAGGGGCGTTGTAGAACGTTCTGTAATATTGGAATCCATCCTGCACGATCTCGTCGGTCAGCGGCTCAAAGAGCACGCGATAGTCTACGGTGAAACACGCCAGCAACACGCCTGTGTGTCGTGCAAGATGCAAAATGATGAGTGGTGGTGCTGCCCGATAATCAATGACCCTTTGACAACCTATTCTTCTACTCACCGAAGAGAAAGCATGTCGTAGCAAGCACGACTCCCTGCCGAAAACCCATGAGTCCCTTAATGTCCTATCACACTTGGTGGTTCTGCCAAGGGCCGCAGACTCGAAATGAAGTTCTCACGCTCTCTTATATCCACTTATGATGTCCGAGGCCCAGATGATACAGGGCAATTACTCTCAGACTCTCCACTCTGTCCCACTGCAATGAACGGTCGAGCGGGTATATATCATTGTGAACGAATGCAGTGGTGGTATAAATGGACTGGAAATAATGATTACTAGAACATGCAGGGGTAAATCAGACTCCGGTGATTGGTACACGCTGCCCCGAAACAGAAAAGAGATACTACATCGTCATGTCCATGTCCTTTCAAGAAACGCGTGCACCCCCTCAACGAGGTGCAATCGAGTCCCGCCCGGTGAATGCAGGCTTCCGTTCGGCGTAGAAGGACTATATTTACACTTACGCATCATCACAGAAGGCCCGGCGAAGCGAAGCGCGCTCCACCTAAAGGCGTGTTGGGGGCTTTCATCGCTCCGCTATTACTGCGAAGGGGCCGAAGCGCCAGCTATCGCCGCTTCTTGTGGATTTGGCGAGGTTCTGGGAGATCGCGCCGGGGGTCGTGGCGAGGTCGGAAGGCCGGGGACCTGACCGTGTCGCGACCCGTCTGAGCTCGCAACGCGGATACCCAGTCCACGCGACGCGGCAAGATTCGATACCCGGGACCGGGATGTGGGTATCGACTCCTGCGCGGGCGTGGGTTGGGTCTGCTGGTGAGAATTGGATTGGTTCCCCGGAAGGGCCTCCACCGCCATGTCCTGGTCTGTCGTATCCGCCCCGCTCTCCGTGTTTACCGACATATCTTCCTCATCGTCAGACTGTCCGTCATCTTCCGGGCCTACCCGCATAGAGTCAACACAAAATTTGACAAACGTCACTCGGCGACTGGCTACGCACCTGTGAGCTTCCGACCCGAAAGCCCGAGTAATTGGTCTGTAGTGGCGTCCAGGTAATGCTTGCTGTTTCTGGGATTGATATCTGCATCGCCGGCATCGGTAGCCCGGAGTACCGTGCTGCCCTTTTCGTCGGCCGCCGATTCCGCTTCGTTTGCGTCATCGTTGACATTGAACACGCGATTGAACTCTGCCAGCATTAAGCTAAACACTCCTGCAGGGATTCCGAGGGTCGGGCTGAACACAATGCCGACGTTGCGCATCGTCATCTTGTTCACGTTGGCATTCTGTACGATCGAGATAAGGTGGGCGGTCAAAGCGCGGAGAAGACTGTAATTCGCGACCGGAAGAATCCCGATAAGGTACGAGAGCTCGGTGATCCTTTCCTGGGGATCTACCAGGTCTGAGGGGAAGAATGATCTTATCAGGACAACGGAAACGGAGCACAAGTCGCAGATATGGTGGATATGGAACGGGAACGTACCCATGACGGAGAGGAACCGCATATGTAGATCACGCGTTAGAATGCTCGACGGTAGATCCCGAAAGTAACTCTTCAGCAGGCCCGCAATGGCATGGGGATCCAAATATTCGTCCGAGCGAAGCAGGTCCAAGTCTCCCTCTTGTCACGAGGTCAGTCGGCGTATTGCAGGAGTTGCAATGAGGAATTACATACCGGCATTGAACTTATCTTTCAAGTTCTTGATGACAGCAGAGCTTCCACTGAGGCGATAGATACCCTCCTCCTGATCAACCTCCAATTTTTCCAAGTACTCGATACAGCGAAAGACGATTGCCGGAAGACCCGCGATGTTCGCCACTTCTAGGGACTCCTCCAGCGGTACGCCAAACACCGGGCGGTGGACTTGGGCGTGTGCAGGGGCAATGGGTTTCTCTAGACATGGGGATCACAAGCACGTTAAGGTCCACGATTGATTGATCAGCCGCCAGATGCTCACCTCCGTGTTGCCGCCAACCCCACTGGAACATACGCGACTTGACTTTATCCCTGCGATCATTTTGCGCAACCTCTGGTTCCTTTCCACCGAATTTGTGCCCTAGTGGAATGGGTGTGCCATTCATTGGTGCTGATATCATCACCTTTGTGGGCATTTCTGTGCGGGATGCACCTTGATTTAACCCCTCTGGCGAAGCTGGGCGGTCTCCCGAAGAAGGGCCCTCAGATGATGGCTGGGGCTCCAAGGAGGGATGAAGGGAGGTACGCTGGCCCTGGCGGTGACGTGGGGGGTCTGAAGAGGGCGGAGGGTTGCGTCCACTGGCACGACCTTGAGGTTCGACCAGATCAGGGTAGTGCCCCAATTCGGAGTTGGACCGAGGTCCGATAGAAGGTGTGAAGTCGCCACCAGCTGCATCTAGAGGCGACGTCGTGGGAAGTGAACTAGACAAAGGGGATTCTGTGCTCTGAGAATGCGATGGCAGGCCTTTGTCCAGTAGGCGCCTTGCAGTCTGTGCATCTGAAAATGCAGGGACCGAATGTTCCGAGCTTGATGGAGTGCTTGTACTTTTAGAGGAGCTACCAGAGGGTTCTTCATATGTAGGTGTCGCATGAAACAACTTCACATTCGATGGATCTGGGGCGAGTCGCGATAGTGGGACGGCGGAACTGACGTTGATGTCCTCCTTCGTCATAGCTCTCTGCCCTTGCCTGCGTTGAGGCAGGGCAAATTCAGCTGGCGGATTGGAACTGGTGCTCGATCGGGGCTGGCTTGAAGACATTGACGTTGTGGCAGATGTGTTGACATAGAGGCTACTGTGCTGTGACGCAGACGCATGTTCATCGTATACGCCAGAAATATAGCGCACGAGTATTTCAACCCAGCTATCACGGTCCTTGTCGCTCTCCGCGCAAAGAACGTGACGATGGGATGCTCCCGTGCCCCTCTTGAGCTCAATGATCAAGAAAGCATGGCGGTATTCGCCCTCGTCCTCAGATTCGCGTCTGTCTGCTGGCCGGTGCTGGCGGCCAATTTGCGCTCCAGTGATGTTGATCGTTCCAAGATGCTGACCGCCCCGCTGTTGGACACCTTGATTAGCTACATCGCACACCATCGGTCAGTCGGCGTAACGTACGCTTTCATAGTATTCCAGCTGCGGGCCCTGAAGAACAAAAAATCTCGTCTTCCACCCCCCAAAGTTCTTACCGCGTTTCGTGAGGTATCCTTCTTTGTAACCTTCACGAGAAACGGGTTTGTTTGTTTCCTTGATGACATCCGAGGTCAAGAATGCGATGACCTCGTCATTATTCTTAACTGGAAGCTTGATGAGCGCCTGAACATATTGCTCTAATACAGCCTACAAGACCGGGCATCAGTCCCTTCACAAGTGCGAAAAGGATACCATACTTTGCGTTGATCGACTCTCGAAGGTGCATGATCTTTCCACAGTTTGCCATCCGGTAGATGAGGTATTTTCTTATGAACGCTCTTCCCGTAACGAGAACGGATTCGTTGGTCCAGTCCTAGGACATCACTGTAAAGTTTTTCAACCATGTATGGATCTTTTTGGTTCCCAGGATTGACCAGAACTACGAAGGAGAGAACATCCTTGCCGCGATCGTTCGGCCGAATAGACGAACTTGTTACGGTGACACGTGTGTGTGGAAGGTCATAAGGTAAGAGAGGAAGGGCGCGGAACTGTACCAGAGATTCCTGCTCTGGAATAACGCTGTGATATGTTGACATGCCTGACGAGCGGGAACCATAGGCATTTGGCGTCGGGGTGGTAGGGGATTCTGGTCCTTCCATCCTTCGGGTTCGCTCAACGGCAGGGATTGCCTGAGAAGTCCCTGATGAGAGGTCGCTATTACCCGAGTTACTTGGATTTGTGATACCAGGCGGGAGGGGGAAGTCGACTGCGGTTGGGGGTTGTCCGGAAACACGTGGTTGTCGAGGGTCATCCGAAGGTTTCTTGCTGTCCCGAGGACTTGGTGACGTCAAGCTGTAGTCAGCAGCGGAGTCATAAACGCTGTCAGAGTCGTCTAAATCTAGGAACTCTCCATCAGACAAATCTCTACGCATAGATGATTTATCAGTGGTAGAATCCCGGGGATCGGGTACAATATAGTGACGTGCAGGAGACAGTCCCCTACTATGACCGTGGCTCGACTCTATTTCACGGGGACTGTCGATTGGTGAATCATCCACTGGGGACATGTGCTGTTTTGCCTCGTCCGGGAGGGTTGACCTTGACTCGCGGCTAGCGGCCTGCAGCTGTGTAAGAGACAGCCGGCCGGATCGACTGGAAGGGGTTATCGTTTCCAATGGGGCTGATGAGCCAAGGGGGGTTGAGCCATTAGGGGGATAGTTGGTAGATGGAGACGCAGACTGGCTGGCAGGGGAAGCGGAAGGACCAGCGTCTGGGCTATGGCGATCATCGACCTTGGGGATATGAAGTGGCTTTACTGTGGGTTGCTGATGGGGAGGTGATCCCGAGACTACTTGTGTAACCGAGGCATCGAGGGCGCCAACGGAGGGTTGTGATACTGTAACAATTGGGGGTACCTTCAAACCCGGTAACCAATTAGGGGTAAGAGTGTGCGATTCGGCCTCGGCAGCCAAGCCTTACAAGTTGAGGAATTAGCGAACCAGATGAACACGAGAGACGTAGTGCGAGAAAATGAAATGCACACCTGTATCAGCTGACCGATGACGGGTGGGTCGAGAAGGACCTGAACTTGGAGAGGAATAGGAATACCCGTCCGAGACTTGGCGCATTCCATTGTTGGAAGGGGATGATTTTAACTGTTTCTCCCTCGCTCGATGGCCCCGCGCGATGGCGTCTGGATTCTCGCCAAGCTTTAATAACATCGCCTTGTAAGCGTCCCTTTCTAGTCTAACCCTCTCCAGATTTTTTTGTGACTCGTTGTAAAGCCCACGGGACTTCTCGATGAGCTTCCAAAGCTGCGCATTCTGGGACGAGAGGAGATTGCGATCGGAGATGGTCTGTTCGAGTGCACTCATGACCGGATTCGCGGCTTCTGAGTGGGCAGAAAGCATAGATTCAAGCGAGGGCTGCGGCCCAGCTTGGGGTGACGTTCCCGAGGAGGGAGGCGCTGGTGGACGGGCGGTAGAAGATGAAGGTAAATCATGAGGACGTCGTGGTGGGGTGGCCGAGGCACCGTTCATGATTGAGAAACGTTCGTTAGCACTATAGAAAGGTATGGGTCACAATGAAGGAATCAGCAGACAAAGACGCGAGCTGTGCCTGTACCGGAGGTGGGTTCAAATGAGCCGTTTTTGGGAGGGTCAGACCTTGCGGCGAAACGCAGCCGGTCTGGGCTCAGCTGACTGTTTATCGACCTAGCACAGAATGAGGGGGGGAAACGAAAGAGAGAAGAGAATGTACAGGTCAACTGTGAGGGTGACAGGTAAGCGGGTAGGTGGGGATGAAGGAGAGAGCGCGAAGGAACGAGTTAGCGATGACCTCCAACGAAGGAGACCACGGCAACGGTCGCGATTGGCTCAAGTGCGACCACGCGGGATTGAGGTCACCTATATCATAATTGCGCTGGATCTCACACATTATAAGCCGTAATATTGTTTCCATACTGTAGGTTGTGGAATGTACTTCAATACTGTATATCCTCGGGGCCCAACCGCCCGATGGAAAGAAGCACGGCTAGTTAATCAATTGTCTGTCACCACAACACACTGTAAAATTTCACCACCATTAATGGCGTATCGACCTTTAAACGGTAACAACGGTCCGGTCTCTTCCGATTGCAGCACCTGCCAGCAGTCTGCCAGCTTGCATACTACCTTACCTACAGTACCGCCCCCGAGAGAACTACATGTTCCCCATGAGGTCTTTCTGGTACCCTGCTCAGCGTATGGCGCGCTGGTCATACTGTCCTTCACGACTGAGGTCGCATACAGCGTCCTCATTGCCCTTCAGTCCCCCACCGTCAAGAAACATTTCGCTGTCACATGATCTCCATGAAAGTACTGAGCCGAGTGTTGAGAGTGGACCAGAAAGGCCCGAGCACGCTGTAATCTCCACCTTTGATCTTTTCAGTATTGGGGGTAAGTGTTCCAGGTTCCTGTGGCTCACGTTAGAGATCATGACCCGCCTGCCATCAAATAGTCGGCCCGAGCAGCTCACATACAGTTGGACCAATGCGTGCTGGAAGGATATTCATCAATGACTTGCTAGAGCTGCGTATGCTGGAGAAAGTGAGTATAGGTGATATTCGGTAACGTGGCGTTTAATGTCTCCCAGGTCGGGAAGATCAAGATCTCGCTGTATGTCATGGGCCCTACGCGTTGCAAGATGTGTTAATAACCTTTGTCAGATACGGGTCTCTGGCTGCAACAGGTGCGGTTCAAATGGCACTGTGTCAAGTCTAGATCCTCTTAAAACCATTGACACTGCTATTGGCCCATTAGGCAAGGGGTGGGCTTGGTTCCTGAAGTGAACCTGGCAACCTGTTGATCGCCGTTGTTTAAAGACATCATACCCCGCAAGCGATACTTCTCGGTTTAGAAGGTCATCCCTCAAGTTTCAAAGTTTATGTGTAAACTTACCCGGTGCATCCAGGCTCTGATCCAGAAACAATAGACACGGGTACGATCGTATCACGCTACGCTTCTATCCAAACAAACAAGACACTCTTACTCGGCGGGAAGCACCGCATTTCGTACGACATGGACCGTGACATGCTGTGGCGGTGGGACCAGGTCCTCAAGACGCACCCGAACGGAATGCGATTTTCTGTTTTCGATGAGAATGGTGATCTATTGGCCACGAATGAGTACTTCAGGTAAAGTGTCATGACTCCCTGCCATCAACTGTAGCTGGCGCATGGCAAAGTTTGGTCACTAAAACAATGTAGCGTCGGTGGTGGCTTCGTCGTAAACGAAAAGACAAAGGGTGCGTTTGAACAACAGGAGCAGGAGCCCTGTCACGTTATCCTGATCTCTGGCTCTGCTAGTCGATGAAAATCTTTTCTATAAGGGTGTCGACAAAGCTTCTGTGCATGGCGCGCGGCTGCACCAACATGCACACGTATCTGGAAACTCAACTGTCGTAGACCGGGGGCTCTCCTCTGATGGCGAGCAACCGCCATACCCTTTCAAATCTGGCGAAAATTTACTCAATCTGACTCGCGTCCACAACGTAGGGCTTATTCTCTTCCTGTTCCTTCGCTCTCCCTTCTTAAGGAGCTAATTCCGGATAAACTCGAGATCAACACTGTCTCGTCATAAGCGCACGACCTTCTTGCCGTCGCGTCTTCGGACTTCGGGCACCGGATCTCCTTTAGCGCCACACAAATGACTAACCTCCCTAAAACGCAGATGACCATCGCCCAGATCGTGTATGATAACGAGCGTTCCTTTGGATACGAAGATGAGGAGATCCACAACAAGGTCAGGTTGATGTGACAGGACTAAATGGGTTTATATAAACTTGCGCGCAGTTGATGAACATATGGGCGGTCATGGATGATTGCATTCGATCTGGGGTCCACACACGCGAGACAACGTTGCCGGGTCGGCTTGGCCTGCGCCGCCGAGCTCCAATTCTGTACCATCGACTCATGAAAGGGTAAGCACCCCACCGCGAACGATGTAATGTATCTTCTGAGACATGTCCGGTCAGCTTCTATCCCGGGTTGTCAACGCCACATCTTCAGGCCATCGAAGGTAGAAACCAACCCCCCGATGCGTTAGGTGCTCCCGGCGGTGATTTTCGTCCAAACTATCCATCTTCGGTAACACCTGCCGGCGACCTCAGGGGTCCGGGACACTCTCACGCAACTAGAGTCGTTGGGTCCTTCGATCATCCCGTACTGCCGGAACCGCCTGTCAGTTTCTAGAATGACTTATCTAGTCGACTATCAACTCTTCGGTGCTGACATACCATTTTCACGGCCAGAGGAAGACCATGATACCTGCTATGGATTTCTTATCGTGCTACGCTATCGCGGTAAATGAAGTTAACGCAAGCGGTGGGCGCATTGTCACGTCTCCAACAAACGGGGCAGCCGGAGTGATACCTGCCGTGTTGAAATATATCATTGAGGTTCTCGGAACCCTGTTTCCGCAAGTATGGAATCTCAACACACTCTTTTTGACAGTTCGTCAGCGATGACCCCGAGAAGTCAATTAAAACATTCTTGTTAACTGCGGCCGTATGGGTTCATGCTGGTGATCCCTTGTGATTTTTGGTTGACCGTTCTGGCAGGCGGTCGGTATGCTTTTCAAGCGTGGAAGTACCATCTCTGCTGCGGAAGGGGGATGTCAAGCCGAAGTTGGAGGTGCGTCGTGCATGGAATCTGCCCAGTGTATTACTGAACGAGATGGCAACCATCTCAACAGTTGCATGTTCCATGGCCAGTGCTGGATTCGCTGCGTGCATGGGCGGTATACCGTTTTCCTGGGCGGGGTTCTCCATCTCTGATCGTCCCTCCAGCATCCCCTGAGACTGTTCTACAAGCCGCGGAGATCGGAATAGGTCTTCTTGCAGTTTTCTTATCGCTACTCGGAATCTGACGAGCTGCAGAACATAACCTTGGGCTGACATGTGATCCTATCGATGGACTCGTGCAGGTTCCATGTATCGTATGTCTCCGGCGTCAAGCATGAGTCTCAGTTGCTTATATCGTGGTTCTTCCTTCAGGAGCGCAATAGCCTTGGTGGTAGGTGGTGCGAGCCTAGGGCACGAGCCGTCCTCACTAGGTATCTCTAGCCGTGAAGGCCGTGACAGCCGCGCAGCTGTCGATGGCTGCGGGTGGTGTTTATTCGGTAACATTGGACGAAGCAATCGAGGCCATGCGTCTGACCGCCGCAGACATGAGCGTCAAGTACAAAGAAACTAGTCTATCGGTGAGTTCTTGATTTTTGTCTTCTTCTAGGGGTTGCTCAAGTATACTCGACAGGGTCTTGCGGTATGAATACGTCACAGTAATGGAATTTTGCACTGAACATCTTTTACAGACAAGTGTCAAAATTCCTCTCACAGTCCCCGCCTGGTACGTTTTCATTCAATTTCGTATACTCAGTCGATCAACCTAACCTCTCAATTAGTTGAAGCCCCACTGGCGCTTGTATCCTGGTTTCCTTTTTAGAACAAGTACAGTAAAGCTATTCCCCTGACGGTGTCTAAATAATGGAATGCCGACACGTTGCTACTTGTTGTCATGTCCACCTTCCGCTTCATTGCGAATGAGAACCTACCGCATTCCGCGGAATTACACCTGGCTGGACCCTACGTGGCGTTATGTCCAAAAGAATCGTCGAATTTCTGATATCATTTCGAAGTGTACCTTGTTCCGTCCCAGTTCCATGTCCCATGTAAAACGTTGCTGTCACACAAACTGCTCCGAACAGAACAGACATCAAGGCCTCTGCTGTGAGCCGGGTGTCTTCTGATCTTCCCATTCAATGGGTTGCCTGTCGCAGATCGGCCTCATCTGTGACCCTAGCAACTACTCGTACCATCATTTTCCAAACCCATTCAATCCTGTTGGTTTTGTCCTATCTTCTGGCCCAGCCTTTCCAACGATCACATATGTCACGTACCCACGCGGCGCTATAAGACCGCCGGCGAACCAAAACCCCGCGGATTACAATAGCAACATTCACATACAGATAATACCAGTCCATTGACAACCTGGGCGGCACCGAGGGACCCGCGCCCGGGACCGCCGTTTGTTAATTATAAATGGCCAATTCAATCCGATGACACTACTGTATTCTCGCTTCACGTCAGGGAAGGAATCAATTGTCTTCGGTGATCGTCGTTGGGCCAGCGGAGATAAAGGCGGTCAACTTCTCAATGCCAGTTACTGGTCTCATGGGAACGTCAAAAGACTCGACCCTAAATCAACTCAGCCTGACTTCAAAAGGAATGGGATGCACCGATATATGCCTTTTTTAAGGCTTTCCCAAGGATTGAATTGATTAGCAGAGGGCTGGAAGTCAACCAAGGTAATGCAACATGCACCCAACTCAGCATCATTGTCCTCTTCAGTGGACCCCCCTTCCTTGCTTCCAGTTCCATCATCAGTGCTGTCACTCTCCTCACTGCTATCCACCACAATTGCCTGGGCTCCATCAGAAGCCCTGTCATCACTCCTCTTGGTGCGCTTTATGGTCTGCCTTGGATAGGGCTGAGCACCATACTGTAAATGGCATACAGCCGTATGCTTATGGTGCCAATATGGTTACAGGGGTACCTGTAACCGTAACTGTAGAGCAGTGTGAAGATTTGTAGATGGGACGGGACGGGGGTGATTACAGCTGTATATGGGGTCATATGGGTTTATACGGTCGCAATTTCGAAAGAATCTGTAGTTCTAAAACAAAAACTATTCTAAGTTGATTATACTACCCTCACATGTCCGACGAAGGTGATGTTTGAGGACCATGAGTGTATGGATTGTATCTGGTTGAAGGCTGGCCCAGCGAATTGATATGGTATCCCTGCCACTGGAAAAAATGCGTTCAATGGCAACAGCAGAGCCTAAAAATGTATAAACAGAAGGATGAGGATAAGATAAAACACAATGAACCTGGAATACAAAGGATATCACAGGCAAGACGGTACAGGTTAGGCCAATCCTTGCATTGGCTCCTCCACCATCTGATTGGATTGCATTTCTTGAAGTCCTTGCGCTTGATCTTGAAATACTCTTCTAATTTGTCAAATGCATCAGGAATGATCAACTCATAGTGTGCTGTAAAGTCCAAGGTGGCAGAAGATTTTGAGTGGATGTTATTGGCATCCCTGGAAGGTGCAGGCGATGCAGCATAGTATTTGTTGTAATATTTGTGGAGGCGCAGCTTGGACTTCTCAAGATCCACAAGAAGTGTGGGGTCATTGGCAAAGTCAAGCTTCAAGCCCTCATAGGTGATCCTTGGGTCAAAAACTGCTGGGATGTGAGCTAAGGCATGATCAAAAATGACACAGACATATGCGCGGCCCAGATATAAAAGGGGGATTGGTCAAACCAATAATAATACTTGGCCAGCTTGTGATGAGCAGCAAGAAGCCCATTCTGGATGCACAGATCGATGCCAGATGGTAAATTGCAAAGCGACTTGCGAAGATGTTCCTGAAGGCCACAAAAGATGGCATGTGTATGTGATAGCATGGGTTGGTGGACCATGGACATCTGCATCGTCACATCTCGGAACTTCTCGAGCCAACCAGATATAAGTTTGATTGAGGACCACTTGTCCTCTGAGAGCTTGAGATTGCGGAGGTCCTGGTTTGCACAAAGCACAACAAAATTATTGATCTTGGCTTCATATTGCAAAGTGCGTCCTATGGGTAATGGGTTTGATAAGATCACACCCTACAAATATATATATATCAACTTACGCATCATTTGGTGGGTAGATGACCAGCGTGTCGGAACATCCAGGATGAGCATAAGAGCTGGAGGGTAGCTCTGAGCATCGGGGTTTTTCTTGCAAAGCTCATCGGACACCAGCCCTAGCCAGCGTGCCTTCCGCTGAGGACTTGAGTGAACTGCATGGACGATTTTTTGGAGCTAGGGGACTGTGAGCCAAGGGTGAAAGGGATATAATGATTTGGACTTTCCTTATTGACCGCTGGCAGAACAAACTTGGGATCAACAGAGGAATCTGGATCCTCATCTACAAGGCCAGTCCTGTCATCACCCTCCTGGGTTGCTGCATTGTTATCTGCTTCTTTACTAAGCGGCACACTGACTGATTCCTGGTAATTGACACCTGGAGCATCAGTTTTCGTCGCATCACTGTGCCTTTTTGCGCCAATGGCCTCAAGCACCTTGAGAATCTGTCAGTGTATGGTACAGGAAACAGTAGTTGTTCCATACCTTGAGTGCTGCAAGATGAACCATATGTGGCATGCACTGAAGCCGTGCCCACTCTGGGTTGATGGTAATCTGCATATTTTCTGCGCATGAAGCAACTCCTGTGACAAACGTATCCATGTTTGATGCGTTGTCCCCCATGAATGCAATCACCTACTAAGAGTTAGGGGGACTGCCTGCATCAAAAAAATAATGATACTTACCTTCCCTTGGATACCAAAGGTGCGAAGGGTATCCCAAACTGCATCCGCAAGGTTTTCTCCTGTGTGATGCCCAAGCAGCTTGCGAAAATCGATATGACTTTCTTCTGTTAAAAGTTGAGGGAATGAAATAATAATAAAAATATAGCGATGTACCAAGTTCACCTGTAACAGGGTGTATATAATGTGCAACAATTGCAAGAAAGCCATAATTATTGCTTGATGTCCAGCCATCAAGCAAGATAGCTAGTTTGCCATTGATTTTCTAGTTGTGAGTCAGTACGTTGAATTGTTGTTAATGTCTCAACATACTACAAACAGTTCCTTCATTTCTTGAACACCATTGGCACCCATCTTGACAACGTGGCGCTTAACTATGAAGCAACTGGGAATCTTGAGCAATGATAGCGATCAATTGATGTAGTTGAGGACATTGACAAGATTGGGGTTTTCTACCTTGTCAAATGGTTGATCTGAGGTGACAATCCACCTTGTCAGCAACTCTTCAAATCTATCCTGGCTCCAGGGTTCCTAAATGCGATGATGAAAAGAAAGAAACTGCTTGAGGAAACAATCACTTATCCCAGCTTTCTCCTCCTGCCGTGAAAAAGCATTCTTGAGGGACTGTTGATGGGCCTCATGAGCTTTCCCCAGCTCAGCGAGCTTCGCAGATGAAAGCTCAATCTTGCCTGATGCAATTTTCTTCTCCTCAGGCGATAGCGGAACATGTGGGACACAATCTTTGAGGTAACAATAGAATCTGAACGCATCGGGTGAGGACATTCTGAGATTCCCAATAAGGCCTGAAAGATAAGCCCAAATAATGTTAGTTTGAATATAGGAGTTCATGGAGAATAGACTATACTGTTGAGACTATACCTCATCTTCTTTGTAACCCTCAAAATCTTCCTCCCACCATGATAGGATTGGTAAAACCTATCACCCACCTCTACTTTGATGCCTTGAGGAGGACTTGAAAGAACCCTATAAAAATAATAGATCGGGTTTGATATCTTTGGTTGTTTATGTTAGTCATAGAAATATATCCAATGACCAGACTGACCTGTTTGTTTTCTTTTGCACTCCCATCCTTTGCGCCCCTGTCCATGGTGAAGCTGCTGGTGGGGGTAACAGACGGGGTGGTGGTTTGAGAGGGATGAGGGTCATTACTGGCCTTCTTTCCAGAGCGCTTTCGCTTCCTGGCCTGGACTTGCCCCATATTCTCTGGCACTATCTTTGAGGGGAGTGCATCAGCAAGCTAAAATCATATTGAGATCAGTCCAAATGCAAATACTACCAATGATCTGACACTTACTTCTCCATTTGAAATGGCATTATCTGATGCGTTGTCTGCCTCCGACTTGGAAGTGTCGGCTGTGTCCGTTTGGTATTCACCATCATTATTGTCTTTAGGGCCAACGTCTGGCAAGCCATCCATGACTTTGATGTGCTTGGTTTTCCTCTTCAAGTATTGTCTTGGCTGGCAGTGTTTCTTATTGAGGTCGCCCCACTTGTCAAGGCGCTCTGTGGTAAGGATTTCTTGTAAACCCGCATTCTTATTTTGCTGAGGTCTACCGTGACAAGCTAGAACAGAAGGCATTAATAGTTGAACAAAGGACTGTATGCGAGCGCGAGCCATACCTCTGTTATCTGTGCCGGTGCCAGTCTCTCCATCCACAGGCGGAAGAGGGATAGTATTCTTGTCACTTGGGGAATGGAAGAACACAATATCCTTTGCGTCCTTGAGTTGGCCATTTTTGTCAAGTGCACATTGGTCAGGTTCAGGTCAAGAAGACCTATCGGAGGACATCTGTGATCCTGTCAGAAAGCGAAGATAAAATTTTGCCAGTTGAACAACAGCCACACACCAAAGTGTTCCAGTGTGAAAGTCAGAATGTGACTGTGATGCAGTAGACCCCAACAGGATATACTGAAGATATGAATGGATGTTTGATAGAAAGGTGGTGCTTCGTCGCAAGTTGGTCATGCAAGAGCAATTGCACACAAATAAGAGGAAAGTGGGCTGCCTTTGACAAGGCCAGACATGGGAGTTTATAAACACAAGTCCGAGACAACAGGGAGGACAAGTATGCTAGAGTTAGAGGCAGAAAACCCAAGTGATGAACTCAGAGATGATACTCCCAGTGACAGACCCACAAGGCTTCATAGGCACAGAGTATCAGTGTCCGAAATGCATGAAATTTTACTGAATAGCTGTGGTGTATGCGACATTGAGTGTGTGGACGACAAGGTTGAGGGACCATGCAGTGATGCTTGATGAAAAAGCTAAAATGTCCATTTGGGAAGGTGTAGTATGGAGAGCAAGTAAAAGGGGTAGGAAAATGTACAAAAAATATCCCTATATCCAGTAAAGCTCCTTCTAAACAGCAATGAAGTTTTGACCTAGGTCCACCCTGTGAGGAGTGGTGAGCAATGCATCCGACATGGAGAAATGATCATGCTGAGATGGTGCGTGCTTGTGGCATCAGCTGATGATTGTGCTTGATCCATGAGTCTTCAGCCATAAGGATTGCAGTGCAACAAGGGCCGAGTCTTGTTCTGATAGAGGAAAGGTGTCAATCATGTAGTTACAAGGGTGGACAGGCGAGCAGGTGAGAGAGAACTAGGACGTGTGGGGATACATGCAGCACAACACTTCATGCCCATCATACGGCTGTCACTTTACAGTTTGATACAGGGGGGTAAATGGCCTGTCAACCGTACTGTCAAACTGTCCCTTCAAGGCCAGATGGTATGGTAACAGGTCCCGTATTATGGTGGCCCGTATACCCGTATTTATGGTGATGGGTGCTCAGCCCTAGCCTTGGATAGTGTTGCAACTAAAGTTGATGATTTTGAGAAATCAGCAATAGACAATTGAATAAAATGGATAAAACTATGAAAATAAAGATGGGAATAGAATAGGTCGAAAGTTGGAGTGTTACACATGGACTCTGCATATTTGTAAGGACTTGCCTTGAGTACTTACAGGTAAGCATTTAGAGTCTACCTTTAGTTATAAAGGTTGCACAGTTTCGTTAGTGCAAAGCTAAGTTAAGACTAACTTAGATAGTATAGCAGACTCTAGGTGCTTGACTTAGAGTGCAAGGGAATTGCTTAGAGTGATGGGAATGGGAGTGAACGCTCTAAGGAGCTTTAAGGTCCTGGGATTACTGCAGAGACCAAGTCTGGAGAGTTAGGGGCTCTTCAGGAGGTCTTATATACATGAGCTACCTAGTCATCTATCTAACAAGTCAAGGAATGCGCAGCAAGCCTTGGTAATGGATGAGTAAGTAGTTACTAAGGTAAACTATCATATGCAAAAGAGATTACAGTCCGCAGTAGAGAACTGCTTCACACATTAGAGATATACCAAGAGGTATGACTCTGAATGAGTTGAAGTGACTTGTACAATTATGACTTGATGTAATGCATGGGAGTAGTAGTCGGAATAGGAAGGTACTGTGGCTGTAATGTAATTAGTACGCATTAAATGATAGCTGCTATGTATCTAGATAACAGGTAAGTCCAAGAATGTGGGAAAGCAGTAATGCGGACCAAGTATCGTACTAATAAGGAAGGAGAGCTGATATAAGCGAATGCGCGCCATTAAGTGGTACTTAACTGCATAAATGCTTGATAAATCGAAGGAGCTGTAACATGACTCCCTGATCAGGTCTGAAATACTGTAAGCAATCGGAATTGGTTAAGGCGTCGAAAGATCTTCAGATCTGAGATTTATCTAAAGTGAAATAACTCAACATCATAATGAAAATCAGCTTAAGTCGCAGATGATATTGTAACAAATCTGGTTAAGTAGATTTGTAAGTGACGGAAGTTTACTTAAGTATCATTCAAGGGAGATGAATGACACATGTTTGCGGAATCAGAATAGAGACTGGATGAACAGGTAATCCAACAGAAAGAGACAAATACTTTGAGACACGTAAAGTAATAATGGAATGGAAAGATAAGTGGTAATAACCAAATTAAGTATGAAATGCGTCAATGATGGGAGTTGAGAAAGTAGTAAACATAGGAGGGAAAAGAGAAGCAAAGGGTTAATCTAAAGTTAAAACCCTTAACGTAATAGTACAGTTAAGACGGAACTGGAAAAGTGGAAATCTCAATGAAAAAGAGAAAACAAATAAAAGAAAGTCCACAAGTTGAGTGTGGACGGAAATGGGCTGTGGCATAAAGGAAGGTATTATACTGCTACACTAAGGTAGTCCGTATAGTAAGTAATACACTTAGTAAGGTGAACAAGTCCAAAATGCTAAAGATAGCAATATTGGTAGGTGTTACCTATTTGAAGCAGAATACCTTCTTGACATGGGGACACTTGCGGCAAATGTGTCTGAGTTGGTGGCACTTGTGGCAGCGCTTATTCTTGTTGGAGCGTGGGCCAGCCGGAGTGGGTTTTCTGTTCTGGTATTTGCAGATATCACGGACGTGATCATGTAAGATATGGATTTGATCAGCATTAGTGATAGAGGGAATGCGGGGCATGCGTACGGGAGTGCATGTGGGGGTGCACGCGGACGCAGGCGGACTGAGCACGACCACTCCAGACATGTAGCAGTCGATGGCAGTGTTAGTGCCGGAGTATGTAATATGACCATGGAAAGGGGCGATGGCATGGAAGAATGTGGCGTAGGCTTTGGGATAACCTTCGAAGTCTTCCACGTGGGCGAGAATGCGGCCTAATATGTTAGCATTCTCAAGCACACTGAGCGCTTCTATATGTCTCTCCAAATAGTACATGTGGCATTCTTGGAGGGCATTGATCTGGCGCTGAGTGGCGTACTGTGCCTCTTGATAGTGGTGGTAAGTGAGGACTCCTGTGAGGAGGTCCTTGGGGCAGTGCTCAGTGAGGATCCAGTCAATTACCTCACCACATTGTGCCTTGGAGTCTAGGACTTCTAGCTGGGAGGGGGTGAGCATCGGGCATATGTAATCGATGGGGGTAGGGCATAAGCCTTGGAGGGTGATCGGATAATTCTTGCTGAAGGTGCCAGCGATCTCGGGTTGTGTGATCATGAGATCATACTTGATCCAGGGGGCGACGATCTGTTCGCATGGCATGGCAGGATCTGGGATTAGTAAGCGGAAGTAGTTGGGGGAACCAATGGTATTGAAGATCCAGGGTTCTCCGGGGTTTTCTCCGCTGAGTTCGATGTTAGGTGGGCACATGCTGTTACCATGGATCGGTGGAGATGGCCAAGCATCTAAGACGCCAATCTGTGGGTCTTCATCTTCATCTTCAGATGAAACAAGGGTGGTAGATGATGGAGTGGCTAGGCGTGGTGGCTGGGCATTGTCCCATATGCATTGGGAAGGTGTCCAGTCTTCATAGGGGGGCGCCGACCAGTTGGTGTCAGCTAGTTGTTTCAATTGTGAGTATATCTTGTATAGATGTCTTGGTGATCTCTTATGTGAATCGTCTATGGCTTTGGTAAGCATCAACATTGCTTCTTCGCGGTTGATGCTCCATAAACCGTCGGTGGGTGTGATATTAGTAAGGTTCTTTACCAGAGGGAGTTCAACCTGCTGGTACTTGGGCTTTGGCTTGTTCTGATCGAATAGGTCGTCGATTGGCAGAAGGAGAGGGGGCGCTTCTTCTTCTTCTTCATCTAGATCTATCTTGAAGAGGAGAGAAGGAGGGGTGTACTCATCGCTGCTACTGTTGATGTCCATGTCACTTGGGGATCCTGGTTCAGCAATGGTGGATGAGGAGAGTGGTGCCCTCTTTGCGGCAATGTTGGCAAGAGTGCGGAGTGCAGTGAACATGTTGGTTGGCTGTAAGAGTGGAGAGGAGTGGAGTAGAGTATACAGAGTGAACTGAGGACTTTGACGACTGAACTGAAGGTCTTTTATATCTTCAGAGCTCATAC
>Ga0307510_10000425_pt1 | contig 40570 bp, 44 predicted proteins | sample 12_EM_MG_FD_207224 | JGI IMG/M metagenome (GOLD analysis project Ga0307510, IMG submission 207224) | Populus trichocarpa ectomycorrhiza microbial communities from riparian zone in the Pacific Northwest, United States - 12_EM | ecosystem: Host-associated > Plants > Roots > Unclassified | place...
AAGCGAGAACGCCATAGTAGTGTTGTTATTGGCGCCTTGACCTGGAATCTACGTACTTCCTTGCCGCTGCCATCCCCCCGGAAGACGATGATAAGTCCATCGTCGGCACCACTCGCAAAAAGCGACCTATCATGAGAGAATCCCAGTGTATTGATAGAATCATGGTGTTTACGAATAGTCTTCTTCAATACGTACTGATCCATGCTAGGAATGGGGACGGGAAGCTGGGAAAGGATGAGAAGAGATATCCAATTTATATAACCGTTAGGTCTTAATCACGGAAGAAGAGTTGCCAAACGTACATCATTTGAATTCTAGAGAAACAGTACAATTACAGAGCCAGGTGATGGCTATAGTACTGTTTGTAGAGTAAGCGTAGAGGACAATAGATGAGAAGAATGGTTAACGTTTAACGGTCACCGACATTTTGCTTCAGTGACGCCGATTACCATTTCGGAATCTCAAAGTCCCAGAGGGACTGTAAGGTTTCTTATTGTGCTGCCACTGGTGGATTGTTCGCAGTGGTCAGAAGGTTTAGAATGATAGTCATTTCGGGTAACCGTGACTCTGAGTCAGGCGGATCTGGGGGAGGTTTGACCGTCCGGAATTATTTTGCCCAAATTTGGCAGTAAAGCAACGCCAAGGCCATGATCATGACATAGGGCCCGAGGAGATGATCGCAATGAACACGGGCCAGTGATCGGCCTTTCCCCTCCCTCTTTCCCTCGCGCCCTGGAGACGACGACCCAGGCAGGGTCCGCAGGGAACCCTTTCATATTGACACCTTTCAACCCCTCCCCCCCTTCCCTGTCACTCATGCCTCGGCATTTTCCCCCTTCCCACCTCCCCTTCCCTGCGTACCATGTTTCACATTCTACTACCCTCCATCCACATGCGCGTTATCCTCTGCCTGGCTGCAATCTCCAGTCAAAATTGACTTACAAAGCCGTGGGTAGGTGCCTGATCAGCAAAGTATTCCTTGGATCCTTCGAGGCTTATCAAGGCCCGGGTATGGGCACTGGTAACTTCGGTCTGTAGGTAAACATACTAAACAAGCTACAATTTGAAGGGATCCCGGTGGTCTACATACAGGAACCTAGGTACTTGCATCTTGCTAGTTCTCGGACAATAAACATACCTTGAATGCCAAAAAAAAAAGACATAGGGCCCGAATAAGGAAAAGGAGGATTAGGACATAGAAGAAGATGACTCAGAATGACAGAAAGTCTATGAAAGAAATGTGTCAACCTTGAGATGCAAACTCAGGCTGCCTTGAGGCGAGCTTAGTAGGTACGACAGTAACAAAATGCCAAACGCGAAATGGGACGAATCAGAGAGTAAATAAAGTAAATATCGGCATGACCTACGCATGTTCATACAGATGTACATATGGCATGTCAGCCACCTGTTGGCGAAGGAGACTGGGCGTTAAAAACGTTGAAATTTCGGGCGTGGCCATCAGGAAACCTCTCCGCATCTGAATGTCCTTAGCAAGCCTTTAGAAGGTTTCCTGATGACTGCCTGTACAACTGAATTGTAAAATCCACAATCATTCCCACGGATCTTGCACAGATCATTCTACAGTAGTCTGGTCTGCTACGTAAGTTCTTAATACTGTATTCTTTCTCACTCAATTCAAGTAGACGCACATCACGGCGATCACGCGCACCACTGTTCAGAACCTGATTGTGACTAGTGTTGTTGTGCGTGGTTATCGTAGCATTACAAATTAGATGGGACTCATTGTCAGGAGCTAGGATATATTGTTTCGTAGCATGGAAGTGAGTCATTGCATAAAATATATCTTTCCAGGAGAAAACTGACCGCCAGAGCGGCCAGACTAAATTGTTGCACCAATGCGGGAACAATATGAAACAGAATTCACAAAACCATGATTTTTCCGCATACAGCCTGAGACAGATGTGCAAATAATGGTGCATGTACCAAACTACCAATCTGGAAATGTATAAAGTATGTGTCTTACGACTCTTACCTGCGCATTTGAGCTGCCTTTCAATGCTCCGGTGCTTGCCTTGAAGGCACACAAACAATCTTGGCATATGGCGCAACGTAGGTCTACGACTGACAACGAGCAAACTGGCACTCGCCAGCCCAAGATACCCCTTCGTTCTGGAACTGAATCTAGTAAGTGCTGCTAATATGGTGTCAACCGACAAGGTCACAAGATTTACTGAGCTTCGTGCTACGACGTTGAAGAAAGGCCAGCGAACCCAGCCTATAAACCCTTTATTGGCCGCCGCAAGGGTCGACGCATGAGTGAATCCAGGCATGCAGGGGGCGCAAACCCGTCTGAGGCAGACGATGAAGATGGTTGGGCAAGAAGCAGTATCGATGAAGGAGATTCGTGTGAACACCATTCCGCGACATTTTTGACCCCCGTGAAACGGCGTGGTTCTCACTCAGGAAGAAGCGGTGAGGTTGTTCTTCTTGGTTGGTTGAGACGAGCGTTGCTAATTTGCGTTGGGTGCAGGTTCAGGCCTTTCAGGGCTCGCCTTGGAACATGACAGAACACGTAAGCACCCATCTTATATATGTAATCTTGGATCCATGTGACAACTTCTCAACATTTCCCTCAAGCTCAACCGAAGAAACGACTCCGCTCAAGTATCTCTGGGGAAAATGATTCACCTACAGACCGTATCCAGGACCCCATGATCACGGTGCGCCTACTTTTCCATTCTTTTCTGGCACTTCTAAAGTGGTTTCTTTTTGACTAGCCACTTGAAGAAACCCTGGTAACACCGCGGCCTACAGTGTCTAGCCCTAAACGAGGAAAGCGAAATGTGACCCGCACTCGTCATGGTAGCTCTCAATCTAGTGATGGCACTATGACAGATGCAGAATGTACCCAGGAAGGTGTAAGGTTATCAAATCTCGGCGGGAACAAGATATTTGACTTCGATTTCGAATAGGCTAGCATCTGTGTAGGACCCGGGGGGGTACAAATGGAATCCTGTGACAGAACTTCGCCTGGGATGGAACATATCCCGCCAGCTGATGAATCCATCCAGGATCCACGGAACTTCTACACCGCGGATTCGCCTGTGTTCAGCAACTCTGATTCAGACCAAGAATTGTATGAATCAGCTGAGGATTTCGAGGAGACACTCGGGCCATTAGACCAAGGTGGTAAGCAAGTCGGCGGTAGTTCTTTAGGGTTGAGAGTGAGTTTCTCTTGCTTGACCTATCTTCACCAACAATTCCGAAGCAACCACAACAGTCGGGGCCATCCCAGGGCACCCAAGAGCTACTCGAACAGCCCACGTCACTAGAGCCACCATTGATTCAGCCGATGTCGCCTTCGCGACTTCAAGCTAGTAGCTCACAGTCATTCCAAAATCAAGCTAGGGTGGATCAGTCCCATGACATATCACCTGAGGATGTTTCAGTACGTTGACTACATCTGATATTGGACGGCTTTACTCACCTTGGAGACTCTAGAACGTAAATGACAGTCAACAGGGGTGCCATCCTCCTATCATTGGCCCGCCGCACCAGACACCAGATTACCGATACCCTAGGGGTGTGGGTGGCGGCAGTCGGAAGGCCAGACGCAAAAGTCCACGACGGCGTGGGATTGGAGAAAGGTTTCTTGCTGTCAGTTTCTCAGTACCCGGATTAATTCCTCTGAACTGACTTGCACCTGAGCAGAAATTGGTCTGGAATGAACTGACTTCCCTTTTAAAAGCAAATCCACCCTATGGCCGCACACCTGAGCCTGCTCAGGTTATTGCATTCGAAGCTGAATGGGAACGCACTGGCCATGGCACGAAAGCTTGCGAAGCTACCACAGCCACCTTCATGGTTGACGTAGCTGGTACTCCAAGGTCTCCGTGGAATATTTCCACTGCCAGAGTATTCACCAGTTATCTGATCGAGAAGATGGGTTACGATGATACAGAGGAAATGCGGAAGGGAATAGAGAAGGCGTTTTCCACCAGAGTCAAGGGTCTGAAGTCACACCAGAAATGAGATGCACTCTCACAGGCAGAGAAAGCTGCGGAGAAATCTAAGTACAGTCGGCACCAACGAAAATACCAGGTAATCGCCAGTCTCAGTTCTATGGGTGGTCCCAGTCACTTATCTATTGAGTAGTTGTTTCATTGTCGTCGCAGCGTTGCCAAGCAGTATGGACCTCTTGGGAAGCACCTGGAGGTTTTCGACGCATTAGGGATCAATGGGATGTCCTCGGACGAATCTGATATTGACCCAGCTACCAAGCAGATAACGTATACAGTCGTCAAGCCGGACTGGCGACACCCTGACCTACACAACTGGCTTCGTATTTTCGATCAACTACATCATCTCAGCCACCTCAATAGCTGGTCCGATGACAGGCGTGGATCATTTGCCCACATGCATGTTGGGTCTCACAAGGTACACAAAAAGGTGCATGCGCCCCCGCAACTGCCCATCAACGCATACAACCCACAATGGCTAGAAGGCAGGGAGGCTCTTTATGTGAAACACGTCCTGTGTCCAAAAACCGAGCAATATAATTTCAGCCATGACTTGGATGTAATTGCGTATGTGATGCCTCAATTTATTTTAGTTGGCCTTATCTGATCACCCCTATAGACTCTTGAACGTTCGCCCATGACAGATTCGATTGAAGTCTGGCAACTGAATCTCTCTGTTCAGACGGTAGGGGGTCGTAAGAACACTAATGTTAGGATTTGTATATTACAGTATATATTTGGCGAAACAGAGTGTGCGTCACACGGGCAGGCTTGTCACAATTTTAGGATGCACCACTGGCATTGTTTGTGCCACTGTGTAAAACAGCTGCTAGCACATCCGTTGAACGTTGAACCACTACTCTCCACTAACCGTCGTCATCATCGCCCTCACAGTAGCCCCTCAAGCTCAAGCTCCAAGCTTCAAGGCCTCAACTTCCCTCAAGCTCAAGACCTCAACATACGGACTTCTGTCTGTCGAGTCCGTGACTTCCCGTCCGCTCTGCAACCATTCTTGCTTTCGGACAATGTCACCAAACTTTAGCCCACTGACAGCCAACACCATGCTGCGGCTGTCTCAATGCCAATATCTTTATCTTTTGCTGACTGTCTCCGAATCCTTACCGGCCTTACTTGTCTTAGTGAGCCACTACTTCATATGGCATATCCAAGTTCTCTTGGATGTATACAGCTAAAATACATACTCTCAAACAACAAGAAGAGAAACACACCGCCTGTCCGTTGCCGCTTAGCAGGTGGATCCAAATCCATCAGTACGGGCGCGTCCTTATCGTTGCTCGGGCTCAATGCCGCTTCACCTAACCTTTCGAGCCGGTCCAAAAAGACAAGGTAATAACCCATATGCTTCGACTTCCGCATCAGATCCTTGGTCTTGTCCCGGAACTCGAAAACGAGTAGGACCATCATGACCAGGTCGATGGGCGCTATCGTAGCGGGACCGCGGGTCACCTTGAGACAGTTCGGGTGTGTCGTGAGCGTATCGACAAGCAGTTTGTACGTTGTTGCACCCACATCTTTCATGCTGGGTCGAGCGGCGCGGTGTCCTCGAGCCAAGTGGTCTGTTGATCTGTGGTGGTGGTGGAGCGTTTGATGAATGGTTGCGAGTCAAGGATCATCTGTAGGGATTGAGCGATCCAACGAAAATCCGGCATCTCGCTGGTCGTTAAATCCGAGAGTGCGGAGGGGCATCGCAAATTCGCTAACAAGCTTGCGTACGAGGGTCTGCCGCGGTATCGGGGCCTCTGCCCTCATCTTCTCGGCATAATTGAGAGCCATCCCAAGCTGTACATGCCGAGGAACAAAGAAGTATGAACTCTGGGACAAGGTCAAGCATGGGTCACAACGTACCCGGAATATCCCCTGTTCGTCGCCTTCTAAGATCTCCATAATATTCGATACACACAATCTACTTGTTCGCAAACATCCGCTTGTACTTTGGCGGGAGTTGTTTTCCTGGTTTCCCGGCCTTCTATTTATACCAGAACTTTGTCTTTCTCTCACTGCGATAGGTCAGCCAGGGGGAGTGAAGGCAAAGGGGGCATATCTGACTTGTCTTTATCTAACCGGGCCAATCATAGGGAGAATAAGCAACGAAACAAATGTAACTGGGAGGCTTACGGCAAATCTAATGGCGGGAGACCATCATTGAAAAGTGGAGCGGAAGCGGTCAGGAGAGAAACTCACCAGGCCATCTATGAACCTGAGGAACGGGCACCTGCGTAAGTTGGGATTGAGATCTTGAGAGGCCAAACGTCGAAACACGGCTTACTTTTGAATCGAGGTCAAGCGCTGCTTGCCGTCGATACAAACTCGTCTTTCTGTCCTGTCGGATGAATGGGACACGGCTAAGCGCCTGCCACCTGACTACGACGCCAACGCCACGGACAGTATCGCTACCATTCGAAAAGCGGAGAAAGGGTGGATGCCCAGTCCGTCTATGCGAACAGCGAACTTGTGGAAAAAGTTGATGATCACCGGCGTGCACGGGGGCAGCACAAACCAAAGGATGAACGTCGTGTTGACGACTTTTACGAGCTCAGGGGTTCTGCGCGAAATCGTGTACGCGCGAGGCAGATGGCTAGGAGGGACCAGAGGAAGAGGGAGTTGAGCAGTCATGATGGGTGGACAATACCAGAGATGTCAGAATTGCTGTGAGGGGACCCGATTCTTGAATGCATGTTGAAGTGACATGTAAAGATGGACTCAAAAGTCACGCACATAACACGCGGCCGCAGCGATTGTGCGGGATTTTCAGACGACCCGGTCCAAAGTCGTGGAACCGTGCAACACACACCCGGCAACGGCCGCAACGCCGCAACGATTTTCACAGATGGTCACAGGCTCCTAACCAGAGTTGGACAGTTTCTGTTTAGGCGGAAGACGTGACACCCCCAAAAAGGAAAAAGCCCCGGTAGTTCGGTATCCACTAAGGTAGGGCCCAACTATTTGACATCTCCTTTATGTAAGATTATCCGATGTGACAGTGTTTTCTGAGGTTACAAGCTCTTTACTCTGCGCCGTAGGCGCAGGAGTAAATAGCAGGCTTACGCAGTATAGGGACTCAGGGAAAGGGGAGGATCCGACGTCAAATCTAGAAACGAAGCGATCGAAATCATTTGGCTAAAAGCGTACCTAAATTTCTCCCCATCCCATCAGAAGTGGGCCACAGTCATAGATCACATAATACTCGCCGCGGCGCCACCCCAATCGATTGAGAAAGCAAGGGAGAACCCATTCTTGCAAACCTGGACAGCCCCACTCAAAGGCCCAAGAGCGAAACACCTAAACGACGACACCCAGAGAATGCTAAAAGCAGCACGGAAATATAAGGTCAATCTCACAGCGATTAGAATGACCCCTCACCTCCTTGCACAACTACTGGCCTGGTACCACCTCTCTGCGGAACAAAAACCCATAGCCAGCAACGCGGCGAAATGCCTTCTTCAAAAACACAGCGTAACTAAGGTATCGGACCTAGTCATAACATCAGCACGGCTTCGTCACCCCGCCCAACATCCAACGCACCGGAAGAACAGGAACTGCACATGCCAAGAATGCGCAAACGACAGGAACTTGGGCTGCAGAAACCCGCATAAATGCGCCACAGAAGCTATTGCCAGACTGAACCTAATACCCCCAAACATAACCCAATGAAGCAGGACCTCCGGACGGAATGTCCCTAACACGATCGCGGAAATTGAGGAACGAGAGAGCCAGACAAATAGACGGGGAGATCACCTTCGACCCCTCAATCACCTGCAAAGAAAGCTTAGCCGAATGTTTCTGCGTATTCACGAACCCAAACAGGAACTCCACCCACCTAGCGAGGAGGTATAAACACCGAGGCCCCACCCCTCGATGTGAAGAAATCACAGTGTATACCGATGGCACCTGCATGGACAACGGTAGAAAGAACGCACGGTGCGGAAGCAGGATCTGGTTCGTACAGGACGAGCTGAGAAACCGAGCCCTACGAATCCCTGGGGACGCTCAATCCAACCAAGTAGGCGAAATAGCCGCGGTCATCGCAGCAATGGAAATGGTACCCCCATTTCAACCGGTCAAAATATACACCGACTCCAAATATGTTATCGATGGCCTGACAACCCACCTAGAGACCTGGGAAAACGATGGATGGATAGACATAAAAAACGCGAGACTATTCAGGAAGGCTGCTCACCTAATGAGGCACAGATCCGCGAAGACGACCATGCAGTGAGTCAAAGGACATGATGGAAACCCAGGCAACGAAGCCAGCGACGCGCTAGCAAAACAAGGAGCGAACAAGCGATATCCAGACCCACTGAATCTGGACATCCCAGAAGAATTCGACATCTGAGGAGCGAAACTACCAACCCTGACACAAGCGACAGCATATAAAGGAATCCTAGAACGAAAGCAACATGAACTGAGGAGCACCACTGAAAGGAACCTACAACTCACCCGTATGGCCATAAAAAGGATAACAGGCGAGATAGAAACAAACGCAGCCATATGGAAACACGCGCGGAAGAAAACGATCAGGCCGATCGTCCAACAATTCCTGTACAAGACAATACACGGGACCCACATGATCGGAGGATACTGGAGCCACATCAACGGATATGAGGAAAGGGAGAGATGCGCGACATGCAACGAAACGGAATCGATGAGCCACATATTAACATGATGCAAAGAAAAGAACGCACAGACCATATGGCAACTAGCAAAAGCCCCATGGCCACACCGAAACATCCCATGGCCTGAAATCACCCTAGGTACAATCCTAGGATGCGGCAACATAACCCTACGCCCGAATGGACCGAGGAGAAACGACCAGAGGCGACAGCACAAACCAACCCACCAAGGCCCATCCTGGCTCTTCCAGATCCTCCTGTCCGAATCGGCGTACCTAATATGGGTCCTAAGATGTGAACGAGTAATCCAGGAAAAACCCCTCTCCGACGAGGAAATCAGAGCGAGATGGCAACGCGCGATCAACGAGAGGCTCACCATTGATAAGGTCACCGCAACAAGAATCACAAGAACAAAGAGATTCACGAAACTAGTGGAAGACACATGGGTACCAGCACTAAGAAAAGAATGGGAAACCCCAGCAATTGGTTATACCGCAGTGAGGTTTTAGTGGGTAGGACTGCACGATGAGCACGCCTGTTGGGTGTGCTAACCGTCATGCTTTGAGTCCCACACTACCCCTAACCCAGGGGTGTGCGTTGCGTTGTAACGACAGGATACGTGCTGGGCTTACAAATGCCCGAATCTGGACGCCTCCGCCTCACCTGATTCGACCAACGCGACAGGACAGCGCGCGGCGTTGCGCCGTCTCCCCATTCGCTGCTTCGCCCTCACCCTGTCACCTCTTTCTATCACCATCTTTTCTTGTAGTCTAGACTGTAAGTAGATACCTTTTTGAACTATAAAGACCCGCGCGCAGCACCGTGAGCCAGAGGCGAGTAGTGCCTCAGCCGTGCCACAGTGTTGCGTTGCGCTTCTCCCCTTTCTGCTCACGTTTTGCTATCATTGAAGCAGCTCACGCGGAGCCATCACACACACACACACTCTCTCTTTCCCTTCCCTCTTCCGCAGCGGTAGAGCGACTAACAATCGCGGCCCGCTTTATCTTTTGCTCAATCGCACGATCTCGGATTGACGTGCATTGGTTCTAACCGCTATCTCGCCTTCCTATTCCCCGAACTCACGCGTGGACCATTCGTCCATCGTACAGCGTAAACGGCATTTTCCCTCACACCCGGACTGCGGTCCGGCTATAGCGTGATAAGCGGGACTGGTCTATCCTCTCGCCGCTTATCAAAGGAAAGGGGAGGATCATATTGCAACATTACAGTACTGCTGAGCGTGAACTGCCCTTATATTAGCATCGTGCGTGGTTGTTTCGTCTGACTTGAATCACGTGAAGCCGTTGCCACACCACCGCCACCAACACCATCGATGTCACCTCCTTGCCCACGCCTCCTTGTTCCTCACCTCCGCTGTCGCTCTCGTCGCTCTCCTCATCCGCCGCCTTCCACGTTCCCGTTCGCCTCACCTCAAGCTGATGCTGACGTCACAAAAGCGCACCACCTCGCTAACTGTCAGCCAGTGCCATGCACGTCGAGCTCGACATCTCGTCCCTGGCCCTTACTCGGGTCCGCGTGCTGTTAGATACACGTATCACTAGTTATGATCTTATTCATTCCTTTTTTGTATGTTTGTTTATCTCTCTTTTGTCTTGGACTCACCGCCCCTTTTTGCTAGCTTTCCCTTCAACGCCTTTGCCATCGGACCTTGAGCTCTGCCACTCCTTTCGACCCTGCACCCGCTGTTGCGCCTCGACATAACATTCACCTCTGCTCTCTCTTTGATCACTGTATCCCTTTCTCGCATACGCCGCCGTGAGGTCTGTCGCCGGCAGGATTCCAACTCCTTCCTTTCTCTCCCTTTTCCCCATTTTCACACTCCTTTCCGCGTAACATACATTGTTCCCACTGACTCGGACTCTATGTATAAATACCTCAGCCCAGCCCTGGCGAAAGCTAGGCAACTGTGGCCCCCGCTCTCTCCGTCTCTTTGCGTCTACTTTTCACATGCTCACGACTTATATGACTGCTCGATTCTGACTTGACTCCGACCTCCCGCTTCCGAACCCGTACGTCTCCCGTTACTTTCTCCCTCTGACCCTCTGTAGGCAACCACGCTGCGTTATCGCACCGACTTATGCCCGACGACAGACGCGCGACTTCACCTTGCGCCCCATTCCTCAAGCCATCTCATGTCCTCGTACCTGTCGTTTGTTGCTCTGTTCTGCCATCGCTCTATTCCCTCATTACTATGTCCCCTTTGACACCCTTCCTTGGTGTTAGCATGTCGACTGTCAGCTTATCCACCTATATACCATACCGTATCACTTGTGTTTTGTGATATTTTTGAACAATTGCTTTGAAATAAAATTCTGCTATTTTAGCGGGCTTTAGAGATGTTATCAGGTCGTTAAGTTTCCACTTTGGTGCGCTTTAGAGGTCATTATTGAATATTGAATCGCAATAAATTGGTGGTCGCTAGAGTTCATTATGTCTAAATTATGTCTAAGTTATTGGGGGGGGGGTAAGAAATGATGACAATGCTGCTAATTCATAAGCGGTGCTGATGACGTGAGAAGAATCGAGAACGAGGTGAGGCGAGCGTGCCAAGAGTCAACACGTTGAGTGTATATACATCCGAACACATCGATGACACAAGGCGCCAGAGTCGATCTGGGTCTGCCTATTGTCCACAATCAGAGTGAGTGAAACTTACAAAAATAGCGTCGCACTTTATAGACACCAAAGTCCAGAAGATATGAAAGTGTGTATACATGCAACCATGTACTCATACGTGACAAGACCTTATTTTAACCCCTACGAGCAGTTAAGTTTGATACGACGACAGTCACTAACAATACTCTATGAGATAATGAACAATTCGAGAGGATACGACTAGTCAAATTGCAACCCAGGAATCTGTGCAGCCCAAGTATCAAAATGTGGAAGTTGGTTCCCACATGCAGGAAATTGTGAGCGTAGCATGTTTCCATCAAGTGCATCGTTGTAGAATACCTTCCATGGGTCCGCTCTCTTGACCAACGCTCTCCACATCTCTGGTCCTTCCTTAACGGGCTCGATAACGTCCGGATCGACTCCCGAGCACCAGAAATCGTACGATGTAAACTTCGACTGTCCGCCATCATCGAGAGATGACGAACCCAGCGATGGTGATGTGTAAGTCTTTTGAATCATTCCCAACGGCACTGACTCTCCATGACAGAGTTCGAAGACGATGCGGATGATCGGGATCGTGAGATTGCCGTCTACGCAATGTGAATCCTGGAGCAATCTACATTTGAATGGGTCCATGTTCTTGAAAATTTCGTCCTGGGACTTGAGCGAGACACCACGTATCACTCAGACCATGATGAAACCGATGTTGTTGCTCCTCAGGTGACTGCCACTATACAAGTACAGGTAAATGGCGTCGACCCCACACTGGCAGCTGGCACACAACACTGCTGCGCCACGTGCCATAAACAAGGGTAAGTACGCCTGGGCCAAGAGCTCCCGCACTTGGAGCTTGATGAAATGCGTAAAATGCATGGAGGTGCCTTCAAACATCTGGTCAAACGTTTGTTCGGTAGCATTTGTGCCACGGAGTGAGGGAAAGCTGGCAGACATTGAGGTGAAGGTTGACTTTGAAAAGAAGAATTTGAATAGCTCAGTTACTGAAAAGTAACGCGAGAGCTGTCCACGAGATGCAGCACAGGGTGTTGCTGAAACTACTTTGTCACGAGCCCAGGTGAAGAACGCGGAAATTATTAACTCGGCCCGATCTCCAGGATTGATGTTGTGATGGTTGAGCACATCAGCCAATGCATCGGCTAGCTTGAAGCTCTTATCCCTCATAACAAGGGATGCCGCCTCAGAAAGTATAGGCTCAGATGGAGTACTACCACGTATTGTTTCGTACCCGCCTCCAATCGACATGCAGACACGCATGTGTTTGGCTATTTGTTCTTGTTCTCTCTCCACCTCTGTGAAAGGATTGTCAGGAAACATGATGTGGCACGTCCCAGTGGTATCAAGAACCAACTGATGCGACAAGACGGCATACTTCTGAGCTCTTGTGAGGTCTTCACCCGAGTCCGCGCAAAGTAACTTCCCGCGAGCGAAGACGACCAATCTGGCGCGCACGTCATCATTGCCACAATCGTAAATTGTACCCCACCTGACAAAGCATGAGAAAACTTGGAAGATGTGTAGTAAGACATGGCTTACAATGGCCTTCCCATGTGGGCGATGCACTCCAATGAGGTGACATCGTCAAGAGTCTTGTATTTGTCGAAAATTTTACGGCTCTTCATAAGTTGGTCAAAGCCCAAAAGAATGAAGGGATTGGGTGTCGTGAGTGTGCCTTGGTTAATGCGTTCCGAGGGATCAAATTGACGAGGTGGTGTGGATTGTGAGATCTTCCCAGTGGTGGCCAGAAAGAATGTAAACATTGGAACATCGTAGAATATCCGGAGTACATGCCGAAGTGCAAAAAAATGACACTGTGCATCGGTTGGTGTGAAGGGCTCCATTAACGGATGGGCTTCGTCGAACATAATGAATATGTCTGGAAATATTTGTTCATCGCATGAAGATTTTTCCTGTGAAAACCTTCGGCTATTGATAAGATCTCGAAGCTCATTGAATGTGTCTAGCAAGTCTTCGTTGCTTGGGTGGCCATTAGCAATGCTCTTCAAAAGATGTCTTAGAAAATAAAATTAATGAAAGTCATCAAAAGTCACGACACACCTCCTTCGCCATCTTGACCACTTCCCGGTAAAATTCAGATCTCTGAGGCCCCGAGGAGTGAATTGTTTGCCCCTCTGACATGAACGCCCGGAATTTTTGAATGCAATTGGCTGTCGTAGAAGCACTACCTTCAATAGGGGTATGACCTGCTTCTTCAAAGGCATTGATGGTCGCAATGGTGGTGCGAAAGAGTGCTTTGATGAAACAGCGTGCTCGAGAAGATGATGCCTCATACGGGTCTTTGGAAGAGCGCTCAACCACCATAAGAAAGTCGCGAACGTCATTGTCGGGAGGGGGGAAGCCTAAGGGAATGGTTTGACAAACCATGGGCAAGAAAAGGACACGACACACCTTTGCTATTTTCGGGGCGCAGATTGATTGGGATCAAGAAATGATACCTGGCAAATTCATCCAGGAGACGCGACTTTCCCATCCCTGATGATTGGATTATCGTGCTGAAGCGAGCATACGTCCCCGTCATTGTCATTTGATGATAAACATGTGTCTTAAGGATATCAATGGAGTTGCCAAGAAACTTTGTGGTCCAAGAAAGCTCGACGGCTGAGGATAAAAGCGAATTTTAGGCACATCACCACACCTGAATGATTGTGACTCACCACTCTCTTGCGATTTCATGGAATCCACCTTGACCAGTTTGTCGGCCTCACGAGAAGGCAGGGATGATGTGGCCCAAAATCCACCTGAAGAATTTTCATAACCAGATACACCCCATAATAAACACATACTGTATGTGAGCACAGCCATCAGTTCGTCCGAGTCTTTTGTGCGTTTATTGACCACCTTTTTCAATAGGTCGAAGAAATGTTCCATCCCCTGTTGCTTGGCCGTCGCTTCGAAGTACTCTTGTTCAGCAAGACCTGCGATCTTGAACCTATCTTTTCTCCTGCGGATGTGTTCCACAACCGTCCAATAGATTGGCAGGAGGCGTTGATCACCTATACGGTCACTATCATTTAGCAATCGGTCCAGTTCTTGAAGAAGCCGATCTTCCCAAGGAATGTTGGCGCGCCCCAAAGGTGAGCGCGTGTCATCTTGAAGATGTCCTTGCCTTGCCTGTTTTCGTTGGGGTTGCGATGATGAAGAGGATTGAGGAGAAGGCTTTGAACGTTTTGGCCTTTGCATGTCAATGCACCAGCTGGACTGGAATGGGTGAATCAAAAGGCTAATGCATCCAACGACCTTATATCTGTTATGCGGTTTATTGTCCCAGTGTCCCAGTCTGACAACTTTGACGTGTCACATCAGTGTCACACGCCTTGGACTGTCTCAAAAATATCAGTAGTATATTATATCTTTATATTTATATCCTGACCATTACCGAACTCCCCCTTGCCAGGTTACTTTTTTTTCGCGTCCAGACCTGTCCTGTTTTGCCCCTTCGAGCGCGCGAGCATCCCGTGCAGTCTTTCTGCATCTCCCTCACAGCCGTGCCCGTCCCCGTTGCTGCGCCGCCCGAGGGGGTTGCCTTCCCTTGCTGTCCCCTCCGAGTGAGTGGGCCTTTTTTTTTTTGGCCGTGTTCTTACCATTCCTGACCTTTGCCACCACCCCTCCGACTGTCAGCACACTCACACCTGAAGAAATGTGGCACAAAATTGACAGCGGCAAGGTCGAGCCTGCATCACTGCCCACACTGACTGGTATGTCCTTCATCTGCCTTGCCCACAACTCGATGCTGACATGCCCCCGCTCTCCCGTTTTGATGTTGTTCATCACCTCCTGACGCACATGCGACCCACAACTGACATCCACAGACCTGAACCACAACTGCGGCGGTGGCAAACACATGCACATGCACACGCACGACACACGCAGGGCCTGTGGAGGTTGTGTTTTTATTGAGGTTCGAATTGGGGAGTCCATTTTTATGTTTCATTTCATTTCATTTTTTCCAGTCCTGTGCATTTGCGCACCTTCTCGACACGCACCCGAACACCACCCTCGTATGAGGCAGCCGCGCCACTGCAAAGTCTTGACAACGGCCTGCACCCACATCGCGTGCATCACCTGTGCATGTCCCTCCCATGGTTTCTGCGCACGGCCTGTGGTCGGCACACGACCGGCCATGCTCCTCGACCCACAAAGAGACCACCGGCGTCGAACTGCCAGTGGCATGAAGCCAATGTATGGGCTTGCTTGGTATGTCTTCCTCCCCCTTCTTTTTTTTTCTGTCGCATCTATCACTGACGGGACGGGCCGGCCCAGAAGTGCCGACACGCGCGTGAACACACTACTGTAGATAAGTCTAATATAATAATGTTGCAACATGACCCTCCCCCTCCCTGAGTCCCTGTACTGCGTAAGCCCACACTATTTACTCCTGCGCCGTAGGTGCAGAGTAAAGAGCTTGTCATCAAATCAAAAATCAAAAATATATCGAATCGAATATCGAATCGAAGGATGGTGTGCTTTGGGTGATTATATAATAATATTTGTAAGTCAGTGGTGTGGTGACATAAGCATGAGCATGTGAGCGGCACAGGGGCCCCGGCCTCCAAGTTGATAGTGGCTACAGTAGTATACTGTCCTTGGTTGAGCATCATCATATGCATCATCGTCCAAGTCTTTCGAGGTCAATTGAATCACAAGTCAGAGTACTGTAGTTCAAAATTAGCATAGACCGGAATCATGGAGCGTTGAAATTTGAAATGTTATGATAAAAAACATGCCAAATACATGCCAAATAACTACAGTGCAAGGCGCTCATCTGCAACCCCTCTGTGGGGGCCAGAATTTTGAGCGCCTGGCCAAACCGCCGAAATCTAGGCGAGAATGTGGGGTAAAAACGCCATTTCTGAGATTTTCGGTATTTTGGGCGCTTGTATCAAATTAGGATCTGATAAGTGCCAATGAATTAGGGCCCAAATCTAGACGGAAATGTGTAATAGAGCTCATTTCTGGGGTGCATTAAGATTGGGCACGTGTATATAAGTGATCATAAATATAAATATGCATGCTGTTAACTCCTGACAGGCCAGACAGCTGATCTAGGCCTCACAGTCGTATATATATTGTTAAGTGGATTAGTGTTGGTAGAGTCAAATGGTGCAGTGGCTATTGTGTTTTGCTTACATGAGCAAGCAGGCAAGGCTGTTGGTTCGATTCCGGTGTGGTGCAATATTTTTCTTGTCATCCACAGCTACTCAGGATGTATATAAGTCCTTGTAATTACTTGTTATAAATGTTTTCATGCTCACACAAGGCTTTTAAGCACGAGAAAACGGTTATTTGAAATTATGTATCAAATTAGGGTCAAAACAGTGAGCGCTTAAGATATTTTATAAAACTAATGAGTAGGTTTTGTTCTACTATTGAATGCGATCAGAATGCACTTTAATTCATGAAAAACGAACGAGTTTTGAGGGAGGAGTGGCCAGAACAAAATCGCGTTGGTTGAGAGGTCGGAAATTACCGCCTTGCACTGTAGTGATTTGCACGGCCTGGCTCAAAGCCCGCAAGCCCAGGTAGCCCGGCCCTAAAAGCCCGAGCCCAGCCGAGCCCTGGTGACGGCTTTGGCGGGCTCATGGCCCAGCTCAAGGATCCTGCAAGCCCGAGCCCAGCCCGCAAGCCTGGGCTTTCAGCGCCTGTGGGAAACTACTGGGGAACGACTGTGAGGTCTGCAATTTGCAATCATCCTCCAACAATATACAGTCTCATGGCTGCTCTCTCAACCACCACCATCGCCTTCACTAACATTGCGTCGTCACAACATGAAACTGGCTGCTTCACTCCAGGCTCTTCATCTACCAGATCCCACCTCATCGCCTCTCATTCATTCTCTTCCTTCTACTCTCCTTTCATTCTTGACCGCTTGCTCAATGCCGCTTAGGTGGTCGCCACTGTCCGGCGCATGTATGCTTCTATTCTTGGCCCTTTCCTTAGTCCTAACCTCTTTTTTTTGAATCCACAGTCCTAACCTTAGTTCACACCGCCTTACCATTGTCCATAGTCCCTTCTGCCTCATTTCGACCTCGTCGACACTGCACTCACTCACTGCCACCCTCCTCCGTCACCGCCTCCTGATGCCGACACCACCACCTTTCTTTCTGCATCGCTTCCCCAACTTTGCACTCGAATGGCCCATTCTTTCGATCCTGCTACATTTCTAAAGGTAGTGTATATATATAAGCAAGCCTCCTGCTCCTGTGGAGAGCATCATTACCGTTATCGCTTTCAGCCCAATCTTACTTGCCCTTTCTCTCTCTTCTCATGTGACCGCCTTCCCCATCCGACTTGCCAAATGGGACTGTCGCTTGTAATGTCGTTTTCTCATATTCTCACCGTCACTCCTTTCTAGGTTCCGCCTTGCGCAACAGAATCATCATCCGTGCCCTCGCCCAGTCTTGAAATCACTATCCATCCTTGCCTTTGTTCCTTCTCGCTCACTTCCTCTCTCGCTCCTCTCTCTATCCTTTCGCAGCCTATCAAAACTACACCACCCCGCAATAGGCCTCCTCAGTCCGCCAGTCGTCACAGTACTCTGGGCTGACAATGCTTGGCGCAGCGCCAATGGCCACCCACTCCCATGGGACATCCTCTGGAAGCAGTGACACCGATGCTCTGCAGCCGCGCGTTACATTCGCACCGACACTTGCACAAGGATCACTCTCCGCACGCACGATCACTCTTGCTGAGACCCTCGACCGTTGGTGCGCAGATGTCAATGCCAGAGAGGGTGTTGGTTGTGCATTCGAAGGTGTGATAGCCGGCAAGCGATGGCGCACAGAAAGGTACGACATGTGCGTTGCGCAGAACGGTGCGCTGCTGCGCACAGACGGCCACGACCCGCTCACCTTGTTCGAGGTCGCCCCTTGACGGAGACTATGCCCCAGTCAGGGTTGTCCTCGGGGAGGGATGGGTATCTGTTTTCGATGGAGTGCATGGTAGTCCTTCAAGTTGGTCCCTCCCAAGAGACAAAGCCTGGGCTTAAGCCTGAGCCCAGCCCGAGCCCAGCCCAAGCCGTCGACTAGGGCCCGGCTCCAAGTTTTCGTGAGCCCAAGCCCTACCAAGCCGAGCCCAAGCCAGGGCATTTGGGCCCAGCCCGGCCCTGCAAATCACTACTAATAGACTACTGTGGTCTATCTAATACACAATTTACTCAAAAGTCTTCTCAATATTATATATATATAACTTACTTTAAAATTCAACTTATTGTATTCCATTCATTTATGACACTGTATTATATTTCATCACATTTATAAATTACATGTTTTTGCATTTATGATGCAACAGTACAGCCAAAAAGAAAAAGAAAAAAAAGCATCCTTGATTTAACTACTGCATTCACGCGCGTGTCGGCCGGGCCGGCCTGTTGCATCCGTGTGTAACATGGCAAACGAGACAGCCAATGACAAGATTGTCATTCGTGGAGAGATCCATGCAATGAACGCCGAAAAGGAGGAGATAGTAAACGCTGCTGATGGGCAGGCGGACGATAGTCATAACGAATACTTTGATAAAACCCCCCTTTTCAATGAAGACAGTGTTCTGACTTACGATTGGCTTGCGGATTCGGGAACGACTTCGCATATCACATATCGACGTGACGCATTTGCCACCTATGAACCGATCGAAAACATGCCAATCAAGGGCGTCGGTGGTGTTAAAACATTTGCTGTTGGAAAGGGAACAGTATTCCTAAATTCTGAATGCGATGGAAAGATCCACATGATCGAATTGAGAGACGTTCTACATGTCCCCAATAACAGGAACAACCTGCTAGCAGCAGGGAACTGGGAAGAGTGCGGATGATATTTTCTCGGACGACACTCAAAGTTCACACTATACACAAATAAGGACGTTGCTATTGCCAGAGGCGACAAATTAAGCAACAAGTTATACAGGATGAGCTTTAAGCTCGTTCCAATGCCTGCCCCCAGCGAGTATAAATTCTCATTCAACGCAAATACATCCACGTTATCTTGGGAGATATGGCATCGACGATTCGGCCACGTCGGATACTCGGGCTTGCAAAAGCTACTTGACAATACAATGGTCGAAGGTCTTCATGTGGACATGCGATCCCCGAGACCTGATTGCGTGGCATGTACCGAAGCTAAACATTCCGAAAAACCATACGGATTAGCTGAAAAGAAAGAAACAAAACTCGGACAACTCACGCATGTAGACCTCTGGGGAAAATACGAGACCGCATCCATCCACGGAAGCCAATACTACTTGATCCTAATTGATGACGCTTTGCGATACGTCACGGTAGACTTCCTGAAAAAGAAAAGTCAGGCCGGCGAGAAAATAACAGAATATATGACTCACCAGATTGCGATGGGAAGAAGCCCATGCGCGATAAAAATGGATAGAGGAAGCGAATTCGTCAATGACGAACTAAAGCGATGGTGCCACTCACAAGGCATACGCTTCCAAATGACCGCCCCTTATTCGCCTTCCCAGAACGGAGTCGCTGAGCGCATGAACAGAACGCTAGGCGAACTTGCGAGAGCGATGTTGACGGCCTCGAAACTACCGCAGTTCTTGTGGGAGCCCGCGATCGCACACGCTGCGTACATCCGCAACCGTTCGTACACTTCCGCGCGACCTGAGAAAATGCCATATGAAGCGTGGAATGGGAAGAAACCGAGCGTGACTCACCTGCGAGAATTTGGCACGCCTGTATGGATACTATCCCAAGGACAAAACGTCCAACGAAAAATGTTGCCTAAGTCGCAACGCCGAGTCCTAGTCGGATATGACGACGGATCAAAATCAGTGAAATTTTACAACGCATCGATGAGAAACATACTCACCTTGCGAAATTATAAACTGCTGACCCTAACCGACCCAGCTCCACCAGAAGAAGTGGCCATAGAGCCTCCTGATGATAAGGGAGAAGACAAACTTCCTAAAAATAAAGGGGAGGACGTCCCTCCGAGCGAAGGGGAGGAAGGAGAACTCACTCGGAAAAACGCCCAAACAGGAGCAGAACACCCGAGCGAAAAGACAAACGCGAGGAAAAGACCTGCAGATTTGGACATTGATCCACGAGAACCGCGAAGGACTAGAGGAATTAAAAAAGATTATCGATACCTCCACGACCCCTTCCCAGACGAGGAGGAAGCGGGGATAGCATGCGTGAACAAAGAAGAAGCGTACGTTGTCGTCCCAGACGACGATTGCCATAGCCTTCGACAAGCGAAGGGATCCGCGGACTGGGACGAATGGGAACGAGCCATGCATACGGAACTGGACCAACTCCAGCGCATGGGCACGTGGAAACTTGTTGATAAGCCCCCCGGTTTGGTCCCGATAGCGAATAAATGGGTCTACGCTAAGAAGCGTGACAAAGAAGGCAACATGGTGAAATATAAGGCGCGATTAGTCGCAAAAGGTTGCGCCCAGCGACCAGGACATGACTATTTAGAGACACTCTCTCCGGTCGTCCGAATGGAATCCATAAGAGCGATCCTTGCGATAGCTGCAACACGTAAACTCCACATGCATCAGATGGATGTAAAAGGCGCATACCTAAATGGAACGCTAAAGGAACGTGTGTATATGAAGCAGCCAGAGGGATTCGACGATGGAACGGGACGAATCTGCCAACTCATAAAGACATTATACGGCTTGAAACAAGCTGGGCGTGAATGGAATATCAAATTCAATTCCAAATTGACAAAACGCGGATACAAGCGATTGTTTTCCGATCCCTGCATCTACATATGGCGTGTCGGGGACGACTTCTTGATCATAACAGTTTGGGTCGATGATATCCTCATACTCGCGACAACAATTGCATTAAGGGACAGAACAATAGCTGATATAGAAGCCGAGTGGGAAGTAACCAACATCGGAGAGCCCACAAAGATCATCGGTATAGAAATAACCGTGAATCCGGACTCAATCGCTATCTCGTCCAAGCAATACATCGAAACGATCTTGCGAAAAGAAGGGTTGGACAGCTCAGATTCAGTGAGCACACCATTAGACCTGAATGTCACTCTCGTACCGAACCCCGAAGGCGAGAACAGAAGTCGAAGCAACTCGTTTGCGAGATTGCTCGGAGAACTACAGTATATCGCAAACGCAATGCGGCCAGACATATCATACGCAGTAAATAGACTCGCGTCGTACACAGCGAACCCGAGCCTGCAACACAATATGGCCATAAAGCGAATCCTAAGATATCTGTCTGGGACACAATCCCATGGCATTGTGTATAAAACCAATCCTCAACAGAAAAATTTGTATGGCTATGCGGACGCTGCATACGGCAATGCGGACAACAATAAGTCCATCACCGGATACGTATTCCTCGTAGCAGACGGAGCAATAACTTGGTGCTCGAAGAAACAGATCACGACAGCGTTGTCTTCAACGGAGGCAGAATATGTCGCGCTATCAGAATCCGCACGAGAAGCATGCTGGTTACGAAGCCTGTATGATGAGCTCGGCCTATTACCCAAAGAACTTCCGACGCTAGTATTAGGGGACAACGAAGGGGCAATCGCGATGACGAAAAACCCTCAGTTCCACAAAAGATCGAAACATATAGCGATCCGTTGGCATTGGGTCTGAGATCTCGTCCAAGAGGGAACCATAAATGTCGATTCATGTCGAGATCCAGAACAGACAGCAGACGTATTGACAAAAGCGTTACCGTGCCCAAAGCATAAAAAGCACATAGAGGATATGGGACTTGCGCCCGTTTGAAGGGGAGTGTTATGAAAGATAATCGCATAAGCAACCGGGAGCAAGTGCTCCATGCGCTCCACCCATACACACCCTCACACGCTGAGATCGCGAGAACATATTTATCATAACATTACACTAGCTACAGTATATAAGAAAGACACTGAGCAACAATAAAGAGCTCCTAAGAGAGTACGAGCTATTCCTCGCTCTATCATCACCGCCTGATCCTCCATTCTATCCTATCTTCCCCCATCATCTCCCGCTCCCGCGTGCCACACCAACAACAAATACCTTAGCTTCATACAAATTAGAAAGAAAAAAAAAAGAAAAGAAAATAGGACCGTTGGCAAGGCGGACATCGGACATACTGGGGGGTATAAGGTATGGCACATCCAAGCATGGACAGGGGCGGGTGGTGCACGCGATGCAGGTGCAGGGGGTGGTCATCGAGACCTTGTGACGGCACGGCTGCTTCAGCTTCTGGGCAGGCGAGGGTGGCGTTTGGGTGCGTGTTGAGAGGGTGTGCAAAAGCACACAGGACCGGAAAAAAAAGAAAAAAGAAAAAGAGGGCTCACCTATTTGAGTCCCAACAAAACGCCCAACCTCCACAGGCCCCGCGTGTGCCATGCATGTGCGTGTGCATGTGTTTACTGCCACTGCACTTATGATTCAGGTGTGTGGATGTTGGTTGTGGGTGGCGTGTGCGTCCAGAGGTGATGAACAACGTCGGAACGGGAAAGTGAGGGCACGTCAGTATCAAGTTGAGAGTGAGGCAGATGTGGGACGTACCGGTGAGCAAGGTGGACATGGGCACAATATGGGCGGACGCCGTCTGTCATGATTCGAGCTGTAAGGGGGAGGTGAGAGCATGGCAGGTGGCGGTGGACAGGACTGGGACTCACCCAGAGGGACTGGGAGGGAAAACAATGCTGGCAACTGGGATGGCCGCGGTGGAGGTGAACGTCGCCAATGAGGGTGAGGTCGGAGGCCAGTGCAGGAACGGCGGGTGTGGGCTCCTGGGAAGTCGATGGTGCTGACGGCGAGAACACGGCCCAAAAGAGGGGCACTCACTGGGAGGGGACCGGGAGGGAAGAGGATAGGTCGGGTGGTGTGGCAATGGGGACAGGCGTGGCTGTGACGGTCGTGATTTTCGGGCTGTAAGGGAGAGAGGTGAGAGGACGCGACTGAAACATCAGGGACACTCACAGGGGGCGAGAGGAGATCGGGGACCGGCTATAAGGGAGGGAGAGGAGGGGCTGGTGTCAAAAAAAAGTAAGCTGGCGACGGGGAGTTTGGGAATAATCAGGACAAAACAATTTTAAAAAAAAGGGAGTAAGTACTCACTCGCTCAAGTGGGACTGAGGGATGCAGTGTTGAAAATCGCGCAGTGTCGAGGGATTGACGTTGAGCTGCCACTCCAGGTAGGAGTACATCGCTCGTTCCATCTGCTTGATCTCCCAGAGTGCAAACATGCCTTGGCCAACAATGCACCACAACTTGTTCGAATAGGTCGTCGCAGCTGATCTTGGAGGAAAGCATGAACGCGGAAATAAATAAGCAGTATCCCGAGGTAGCAACGAAAAAAACGGACTCACTATTTGGACCCCCACAAAAAAAGTACAGCGTGCATGCGTTGGAGAGGGTAGAGACAGGCGGCGTGGTAACGGGGACGGGGCAGTGACATCGGCTCATCCTCGTTGCCGGCGATTTTTGTGCCATGTTTCATTGGGAGTGAGCGTGCTGGTGGAGGGGTGGTGGCAGAAGGCAGGACTGGTTAGGACACTGCAAAAAAAAAGGCCCAATCACTTCAAGACGGGAAAGCGAGGGGGGAAGGCGACACCTCGGGCGGTATGGCATTGGGGACGGGAGGGACACGGGAAGACGTGACTGGTCGGGACCCAGAAAGAAAGGCGAGCCTGCGCGGGATACTCATGCGCTCGGACAGATCTGGGATGAGGGAAAAAAAGAAAGGCCTGTAGCCCGTAACCTGACGAAGGGGTTCGGGACTGGTCAGGACACAAAAAAAAAAGTGAGCAAGGGGCACTCACTTGCTCATGTGGGACTGCTTGTGCTTGTGATTCACACTGTAAGGGGGAGGGGTAAGAGGACGTGACAGCCGTGACAGAAAGAAAGGAGAAAAGTGAGAACTCACTCGTTGCGGAGGGCATGCCAGCTTTCCTCTGTGCAGAGTGGGTACATCCAAAACCAGCCCTTGCCAGTGGGCTTTCTTTTCCACATGTCTTAGGAAAGCGATTGGCAAATCGGATGCAAAGTGTACGGGCCAGTACTGTATGACTAACTGCCCAGATACTTGGGACGCCCAGGAACCCTACTGCCTACTGGGATAACGGGGCGTCTCAGGCTCTCAGCCAGATGGCCCCGTGACACCACTGGGTTAACTGTGACACTCTGGTGCGTATCTACGTGAACACCAGTACCTTATCAGTACTGTATTAACTGTATTAACCGCGAGTACTTAGCATCATACTACTGTATTGATGCAGTGGAGAGTGAGCCAGAGCCTGTAAGCAACTTGAAGTGGGTGTCTTCCCGCTCCAGTCTCCCGTGTGCCCTCTCGCTTCTACATTCTCAGCTCGTGTGCGCACGTATACAGTAGTCAAACACAAATATATAACATGTGGTCCGATGTCCGTTTGCTTTTTCTGTTGAAATTTTGGGCACGGCTGACAAAAATGATCAGGGGTGGAATTGTGACTCGAATGCACAGAGGTGCAGCAATTTACGTACAATTAATCTACGCGAGAGAAAGGTCCGGGAAAATCGCAAGGAAAGTAAGGACCAAATTTCAAATCCTTTGACACCTGCTCAGCTAGGCGCGCGAGCTGAACGAGCTCAAACCCTCATTCGCAATATATTCAAGCTATGTTTCAATGCAAAATTACTATCCTTTCGACATTATCAAAGGTATTGAAGACCTTGCGTGGATATTAACAACTTGTCTTTGGTCTGAGAACACAGTGTTCACTTTCCTCTGGACCATAATCTCCCTTGAATGCCATTCAGTTTTGTCTTTTGACTTCTCTTTCTTGCCAAGCGGTGCGGTCTCAGCCGCCGAGCCTTCCGGCATATGGACGTTGTTTGGTATAACACTAGTCCAAATACAGTCGTCTTCTCCATGTAATTCCCGTCATGTGACGGTTGCAACACAGCAACTCGGCAACTCAGGCAATTCCGAATTGACTCAATTCTATAGCTATTTGTGCTCGGACTTTGGACTTACAAGTATGGATATGCATATCTGCCCTATTATGTGGATGGAACAAGGATGACTGACTCGGACTCGGAGAGAAAAGCCAACGCAAAGGAGACTTTGGCCTCCAATTCCCAACCCTGTCCAACGGAAGGATTAACGCATGGCGCACACTAGTAACGAACATTTTTTCCACTATGACTCCTCTTTGTTACCGCGGCCCCCCCACCGACGGAAGGCTAGCCAAGGACATCTTCAGGATGACATGCGCCCACCCTTGGAGCCCGCCAACATGCCTTGGCAAGATATGCTTCTTCAAGAACTGGACTGATTGCTAAAGGATAGCGACCGTATAGGTGATCAACGCCTCCCGCCGATCTATTGGGTGGTTGAGGGATACATCCGCAGGAGAAAAGATAGGTTCAAGATCGCAGGTCTTGCTGAACAAGAGTACTTCGAAGCGACGGTCAAGCAACAGGGGAGGGAACACTTCTTCGACCTAGTGGAAAAGGCAGTCAAGAAATGGACAAAAGACTCAGACGAACTGATGGCTGTGCTCACATACAGTATGTGTTTATTATGGGGTGTATCTGGTTATGAAAATTCTTCAGGTGGATTTTGGGCCACATCATCCCTGCCTTCTCGTGAGGCCGACAAACTGGTCAAGGTGGATTCCATGAAATCGCAAGAGAGTGGTGAGTCACAATCATTCAGGTGTGGTGATGTGCCTAAAATTCGCTTTTATCCTCAGCCGTCGAGCTTTCTTGGACCACAAAGTTTCTTGGCAACTCCATTGATATCCTTAAGACACATGTTTATCATCAAATGACAATGACGGGGACGTATGCTCGCTTCAGCACGATAATCCAATCATCAGGGATGGGAAAGTCGCGTCTCCTGGATGAATTTGCCAGGTATCATTTCTTGATCCCAATCAATCTGCGCCCCGAAAATAGCAAAGGTGTGTCGTGTCCTTTTCTTGCCCATGGTTTGTCAAACCATTCCCTTAGGCTTCCCCCCTCCCGACAATGACGTTCGCGACTTTCTTATGGTGGTTGAGCGCTCTTCCAAAGACCCGTATGAGGCATCATCTTCTCGAGCACGCTGTTTCATCAAAGCACTCTTTCGCACCACCATTGCGACCATCAATGCCTTTGAAGAAGCAGGTCATACCCCTATTGAAGGTAGTGCTTCTACGACAGCCAATTGCATTCAAAAATTCCGGGCGTTCATGTCAGAGGGGCAAACAATTCACTCCTCAGGGCCTCAGAGATCTGAATTTTACCGGGAAGTGGTCAAGATGGCGAAGGAGGTGTTTCATGACTTTTGATGACTTTCATTATTATTTTTTCTAAGACATTGGCGTTCTTTTGAAGAGCATTGCTAATGGCCACCCAAGCAACAAAGACTTGCTAGACACATTCAATGAGCTTCGAGATCTTATCAATAGCCAAAGGTTTTCACAGGAAAAATCTTCATGCGATGAACAAATATTTCCAGACATATTCATTATGTTTGACAAAGCCCATCTGTTGACAACGTCCCTCACACCAACCGATACACAGAGTCAATTTTCTGCACTTTGGCGTGTACTCCAGATATTCTATAATGTTTCAATGTTTACGTTCTTTCTGGCCACCACCGGGAAGATCTCACAATTCATACCACCTTGTCAACTTGATCCCTCGGAACGCATGAACCAAGGCAAATTCACGACACCCCATCCCTTTGTGCTTTGGGCCTTTGACCTACTCATGAAGGACCGTAAAATATTTGACAAATACAAGACTCTTGATGATGTCACCTCATTGGAGTGTATCGCCCACATGGGAAGGCCATTGTAAGCCATGTCTTACTACACATATTCCAAGTTTTCTCATGCTTTGTCAGGTGGGGTACAATTTACGATTGTGGCGATGATGACGTGCACGCCAGATTGGTCGACTTCGCTCGCGGGAAGTTACTTTGCGCGGACTCGGGTGAAGACCTCACAAGAGCTCAGAAGTATGCCGTCTTGTCGCATTGGTTGGTTCTTGATACCACTGGGATGTGCCACGTCATCAGTCCTTCCAAGGCGATGGAGAGAGAACAAGAACAAATAGCCAAACACATGCGTGTCTGTGTGTCGATTGGAGACGAGCACGCGACAATACGCGGCATTACTCCATCTGAGCCTATACTTTCTGAGGCGGCATCCCTTGTTATGAGGGATGAGAGCTTCAGGCTAGCTGATGCATTGGCTGATGTGCTCAACCATCACAACATCAATCCTGGAGATCAGGCCGAGTTAATAATTTCCGCATTCTTCACCTGGGCTTGTGACAAAGTAGTTTCAGCAGCACCCTGTGCTACTCGTGGACAGTTCTCACGTTACTTTTCAGTAACTGAGCTATTCAAATCCTTATTTTCAAATTCAATACTCCCCTCGATCATGGACAGCCCTCCCTCACTCTCCTACGCAAAGGGTACTGGACCAACATTTGGCCAGACGTTTGGACGCGCCTACATGCATTTTACGCATTTCATCAAACCCCAAGAGCAGAAGCTCCTGGCCCGGCCGTACTTGCCCTTTTTTATGGCACGTGGTGCAGCTGTGTTCGGCGCCAACTCCCAGCGTGGCGTCGACGCTGTGTACCCATATCTGTACAATGAACTAGAATTGAGCCACACAAATGTTGGCTTTATCTTGATCCAGGTCAAGAAAAATGACATCCCACTCAACTCCCGGAGTGATATTTTCAGAAACATGGACCCATTCGAGTGTGGGTTGCTCCAGGATTCAGACTGTGTAGACGGAAAATTCCCGATCCCAATCATCCGCATCGTCTTCGCACTCTGTCACGGACCATCGACGCAGTCGGGGGTGGCCCAACAATGTTATACATCACCATCGGAGGGTTCAAGTTCATGTCTCCCTGGCAAACGGGGCAAACGTGGCGAAATATCAAAATTTACATCATACGATTTCTGGTGTTCGGGTATCGACCCGAACATCATCGAACCCGTCAAGGAAGGACCGGAGAGGTGGGGGGCGTTGATTGAGAAAGCGGACGTATGGAAGACGGTTTACAAGGATGCACCCAACGGCAGTGGTGACACACTACACGCACAGTATCCCGCGTGTGGGAGCCACAATGCACATTTTGATACATGGGCTATAGGTTGCCCTGGGCAGGAATAGAGCGTTGAATGTGGGCGCGCAAATCGGACTGTTGTCGCATTGCCGAGTCACACCAGCGAACACATGCCATATTATTTCTGCTTGAACCACAAGTTTCTTACATATTTTGTAGACTTACTACCAAAAAAGAAGAAATGCACAAAGCCCAGTCCTCTACTATAGTAATCAGAGTGCTTTCCGAGTGGGTCAAAAAAGTAAATCATCTTCTAAAAGTACTGCAACTCAAAAAGTACAAAAAAAGTAAGCCAACAAACATGGTGGGTGTCGAGATAAAAATTCGCGATGCGGCGTAGACCCCCGCCTGTCTCAACGCCTCTTGTCCTCTTCGATGTGCATATTGCAAGATTCGCACACCGCTCTCAAAACCACAGACCGCAAAGCAGAGGCAGTGCAGACGGAGCTATGGCGCATGCAGGAGCGCGCCACAAACATCGGCCGCCGGTCCTGGAGCACCGCGCTGGTATGCTCGGTGCGGCACTCGCGGAGATGGAACGTGCACAGGCCCAGGAACGAGCTGCTACCCTCAACGCCAGTGGCTTGCCCAGTCTGCTCTCTAGCCAGATACACAAGTGCGGCGGGGCACATATTTTTTCAGGGCACGAAGACACCCTCGTACCCGGGAAGCACTCGCGCAGCTCAGCATCCCAAGGAAGCGGCGCAAGTCAGAAGAAGCTTAAGGAGCTTGAGGGGAGGTTGGCCGCTGCGGAGAGGCTTGCCTTGCCCGGGGAGCAGGAAGCAGAGCTGGAGAATGGAGAATGCGCAGATGGCCACCGCTGCGGAGTTAGAGGACCTCTGAGTCCGTACCGCGACGGCGGAGGAACTCACCGATGTGCGCGCTGCCAATGCGTCTGAATTGGTATGGGCTCACAAGCGCACTAGCGAGCTGGAAAGCCACATGGCAGAATTCGAGCGGGGGTTCGAATCGTCGATCCGTGGCAGGGAGGACGCGGCGGACCTGGAGGCACGCATACAGACGTTGGAGTGGGAGCTGTCGGCTGCAGAGCGTACCAAGATGAAGGTGAAGGAGGCTGCAGCTTCTTGGGACGTTCAAAAGGCGTCGTGGGAGTCGGAGCGTGTGCTCTTTGGACAGGAGAAAGAGCTGTGGGCAGGGCTATCCGAGACTCTGGAGAGTGAACATGAGCTGTGGGAGCTGGAGCGCAAGGAGCTTACTGCGGAGGCGAAGGACCAAATTGCGGACGCTGCGAATGGTCTGCACGACCTCATTCAACGCTATGACATTCCGCTTTTTTCGCGCAAGTCTGGGCTTGGTGTGCTCGAGTGGTACCTAGTGAGCTTTCGTTTGGACTCTACGCGAGGTCGAGTGGCACAGAAGACGATGACGCTTGAAAATATGCGTGTGGGCATGTGGGCGTATGTGCGAGACGACGGGCGAACGCGCAGCAAAGGCACACGTGGCACTGCGGGAAAGAATGCGGGACTGGTCAGGACATGAGAAGAAAGTGAGCCAACGAGGGCTCACCGGCGGAAAGGGCGGTGGAACACAAAAAAAAAACGAGGCGCAAGGTGAACGAGGTGATGGGGGGAGGGTCCCGGAGGGATCGGCAAACGGGAAAAGCGAGCAGCGACAGGAAAAAGCGAGTGGCGACGGGGAAAAATCGAGGGGCGAAGTGGGAAAACTAACCATGAGGGAATTATGGATCGACCGATGAGTCGAGCGAGACAGAAGTTGAGAGACATGGACTACACTCGCGGACGCACATGAGACGCTTCTTGAGCTTGCTCCGTCATAGTTGGTTGACAAGGTTGTTCTACATGCCAAACACGACATAAACGCCATAATCCAGCAACGGCCGTAACCCATGACGAAATCGCGATGATGGTCACCCAAAGGGCCAAAGCAGCCCAAACAAATACGACACAAACAACACATGATCCCCCAATGTTGTAACTTGTACAGTGTACAGTACAACATGTCTTACCGCTCGTGAGCCTGGCGGTCAGAGATGTACCTTATTTTAGATTTTGGTCGGAGTTTGCGTTTCGCGCACCATATCAATTTTATGCAGTGAAGGTGCTGCCGCTCGACCTCTTGTATGTGATAGGCCGACGTCGCTTGCAGGGGATAATTGTCCCATCTGGTTGTCGTCCTCATGTACTTGTGATCATGCTGCCAGGCTGCAGAATTTGACGTCTGCCCAAGCAATCATGAGCAGTTCTCGATCGATGCACTCAATTCACCAGTAGTCCTCTGTCTCCCTACTCACCGGTACTCACCCTCCAAGTGAAGCCATTCACCAATTTACACAACCTCTTTTCCCGCCCTTCTGTGCCACAACCACAGCAATTCACCACAACAACGCCGATACCATGTAGCGGTAGCCCACGCAGTTTGTTCGAGCAAATCCCCATTCGTCCCCACACCGCGGCCATATAGTACGGCTTTACAGCTGTACTTGTACGGATTTCGTTATCGTACCGTCGATGGCCCAAACCTATTCTTTAATGGCCGTCCATATTTAGCCGTACAAAAACGACCGTAAACCAAAGTCTTCTGCGTGTCTTCTATTGCGTAGGACCACTTCTCATCAACGCCTTGAAAATAGAAAAGATCGTAGATCAAAGACCTTTTCTGAGTTTTGGAGTGGCGATGCTCTATCCTCGACTCATGCTACTAGTGTGTGCTGCTTTGAGAGACCCGCTGTAGTATCGCGCTCACCGTGCATGACAAGCGGTGAGGTGGGATCTACGATCGATTATGCGAGCATTGCGGGAGACGTAAGAATGACAAGGCCGGAGTTCAGTGGGCACCATGCGGCTGACGGCGACACACGAACGATGGCGACATGCAAGCAACAGCGGCAGTGATAATGGGTATGTAGATTTTTGATGAGTCTAGTTTGTGTGATTTTCAGTTGAAATTCATTCATTGTCAAATTTTGGCTTCTTTTTGATGCTTCATCAACTGGTCTAGTTTGTGTGATTTTCAGTCAAAATTCATCGTCTCCTTTCAGTATCCTTTCTTCGGAGAAAAGTGCTGAAATATTTCAGATGTAACATATGTGAAATTCAGTAATTTGACGTTTTAACATCTGAATTTCAGTGGCTCTAGAGTTTACAGTGGTTGTTATCCGATGTTACATCATGATGATTCTTTGCCGAACTTGTCTTAGTGGGCCATTATGCATTACTCTGTATGGCAGGTCCGAGTTCTTGCATGTTGAAGTAGATTACTTGTAGCTGCATCCCGTACGGACTGTAGGACTGGAGTCACCTTAAGTGCTCCAAGAATTAATCAAATATTATTTGACATGCATGGAGCACATGGCCGAGGTGCATCACAACTCACAGATAGCTGTGGAAAGGTGCTAACACAGACATGCTATATCAGTCTTTTGTCCCACATCACTTATTATTATGCATGTGCTATGCATTGTCATTTTCCTATACATGCTTTTAGGTATTTTATTGTGTACTTTAGCGATAAATACACTACTCTAGATTGCGGTTGCGATCAAGGCTGTGGTAGATGTCAGCGGCGCGGGACGCGTTGCTGCTGCTGGCGCTGTCGCCATCGTTGCGCATTGAGCCATCCTCGGTATCGATACTGTTGCCGCCCAGATTAAAATGGAATGGGGAGCGAACATGTCAGCATTGTGAGAGATACGTGTGGTCGTAAGAGATGCGACGCACTGAAAAGGCCGACTTGAGCTTTGGGTACCAGGTTATCGCTTCCTGCATCGTGACGTTGTTGACCTCGTGAGTGAGAATGATGCCACCCATGGTGTCGAACGTGCCGTTGTCAGGTTGTCGATGAACGTTGATGAACAACTGGTAAGATGTATCAACATCAACTACGGTGTAGTTCCCCCCCGGGAAGATACCCCAGTCATTCGAGTCGTATTTCCATAAGATGGTTTGCAGACCCATTGCATTTGCAATTGCGCAAATGCGGCCCTACGACAAGGCAAAAGTGTTGGTATCACGACATATGATAGTTGAGGACACAGGACACACATCGACATCACCATATGGAGGACGCCAGCAAGTTGGCGTGACACCAATGACAAGCTTGATGGATTGTATCTAAGCAAAAAAAGCAATGCTAGCATTAGCACAAGTGGCATCGGCCCTTTTCAGAGATGGATAAAGTACTTACAGAGTACCAGAGCTTGGTGAATGCATCTTCGCTTGAAAATGCAGTCACTACATGAAGACATCAGGATCGGATGCTAAGGAAATAAATACAACAACTGGGCCTAGAGGCTTACTGTAACGATGCGACCATGAGTCTGTTACACGATAAGATCATTCAGAAGACAGCATCGTATAGGTGCTTAACGACTCACGACCACAAATTTGATGCCTGTCCGCAAGAGCCTGCTGCGCCTCAAGTGGCCAGTTCATGATGCTGCTCCCGATGAAGAACATCGTCGCCTTCTGTTCTGGCTCAAGAGATAGTCATAAAAGATATTGTGCGTGCAGTTCGGCCCGTCGTCGAATCCGTAGCCTATTGTCCTGGGCTTTGGTACGCTGGACACGTCCACCAGCATATGCGAGGTTGCCAGTGTAGTCGTTGTCGTCGCGCGCTAGCTTGCCTTTGATGCTGTTGACTGGGTTGTTGTGGTTGTTGCGGGGAATTTGCACTTGTTCTAACTTCGTGATTGGGCTCGCATCGCCATTTCTTTTCCTTGAGATTTCGGCTTGTTCCTTTGTTCAGCATTTATGGCTATTCAATCATGTAGTCGAGATGCCATCGCGAAAGGGCGAGAGAGTGCTCAATGCTCTGCCCAGAGGGCTGGCGTAAACCAAAGCCGCTGCCACGAAAGAGAGTGTGGGAATCGACATGCCACTGTACTAAGGGAGCTCGAACAGGGATGCCCAAAAGTCGTGCATGCTACACTTTAAGATCACATGATCTGGCAATTGCCGCAACAAAATCGCGGTACACCCAAAAGTTGTGTCACACTAGACTCTGATCACATAATCCGGCAATGGCCACAACGAAATCGCGGAATTTTCACACCTTTAGCGCCCAAAAAATCCAGTTACCCAAAAAATCTGCTTAAACTCGTTCTCTAAAGAGAACAGGGCACGATGATGTGACGTAATCCAAGAGCTTCGATAAGGGAAATGGTAACGAAGTTCCTAGCAAACAAGATCGACGCTTGGTCAGCTCGGTGGCTCGGGCCCAGCGGCGAAGATTGACAACAAGGCGAGAAAACACTTAGGCGACGGCCCGCAAAAGTGGAGAGAAGCATGAGGGTAAGTTGAAAGATGATGCATTCACAGACAGACCACAAGCCAGTGAGTCAGTGGTGGCCTGGGCCAGTAGACTTTATACACAGAGTACTTGTAATCTACGACCGTAACTGTCCGTCTGAAACGGTAAAAGTGAAAATAGCTGAGGGGGAGAAGGATGAAACGGCGCAATAAAGGCTGAAGGAAAGAAGTTCGAGTGCACAACCAACGTCTAACATTTTTTTTCGTAGTGTCACTAGGATGCCTGTATGTCCTGGTGCATCCCTGTTGATTTCACTGGGCGTCATGCTAGCAAGGGCATTGAGAGTCGCTTCGTGTTCCTTCTCGCAGTGGCCGACTAGCTTGTCATATGCTGCATCATCAATCGAGTACGTTGCTACTTGTATGCCTTCATCTACCTCACGCCGGAGCCTGAACAACGTTGTTAGTGTAAGGCCGGTACGTGCGCTAGGCTCGGAAATGGGCAAAACCATGCCGCGCAGCCATGTATCTGAGCCGTAGCCCGCTTTCTTGATCTGTCCGTTCCCTGTATGTGCTGATGAACACGTGATCTAACCTCTCAGATCGGCCCGCCCTGATGCGTCCAAACCCAAAGTCAACATGTCGTCTCCTCCACGTGCACCTCCTCTTCCTCTCACGCCATATTCCTCGCTTTTGCCTCTCCCGTCTTTGCATTTTTCTACCCTCGTCGTCAAGAGATCGCAACTATCCCTCAAACAGTCAAGCCGCTTTCCTCGTCGCACCGCAAAATCCACTACCAAAGGACTATCGGATCGCCCATATCGGATCGGCCGACATCAAGACCCGGAGTCGCCACCGCCCCATGTTGTACGCGTTTGTGCGCTGCCCTCGCTGACCGCCCCGGTCTTCTCAAATAGGAAGGGATGTTAGATGTACATAGGATCGTCGGTTTCATTTTCGTACGCTTTCCACTTTTACTCCGTCTTAGATTCGCCCGCTCGCCACTTTCAATTTCCCTTTTTAGACACAGCTTTATCGTTGATATCCACTGCAACATTCCTCCTACTCTTCGTGTTCGTACCTGACGTCGTGCACCTTGCGACCATTCAATTATTTTTCTTTTCTCCGGACACCGGTTTAAATTGCATATGACGCCGCGTGGTCTGTCGCTGGCAGCATCTCAAATCGTTTGTCTCATTTTCATTTTCATTTTACTCACTTTTCGCGCGTAGAGTACATTGTGTCCTATCGTCTTCGCTCTTGCCTATAAATACCCCCGCGTCTGGCCCGTCAAAGGTCAGGCAATCTCTTCGCTTCGTGGTCTGCGTCCTCGTTTCCTTCGATTCCCTCGTGTCCAGCCGTCTACTGGATGGTCAGCTTGTACTTTCCTTTCCGTCTGCTTTTGTATCCTGTTTGCGACCTGCAAGATTTCCCTTGCGAGGTGATGGCCTGGGTTTCTTAGGGTGGAGTGGAAGGCGCTGATCGCCGCCTGGTTGTCTTAGTCTACTCCCAGCGCAAAGGTTGTACTGCCGTTCTTTTCTGTGCTGATGAGTTGCATTCCGAGGAGAATTCCGACCAGTTCCGCCTTGTGCATGGTGTGTTCGCTTTCGGGTCCTGACATACCATATCATAGCCTGAGTGGGCATTGCCGCTGCTCTTGACACGAGTAATGTATTGTGCTATAGAGCACAGCATACAATACCCTCAGTACTACATGTACAGTAACTTACAGTAGTACTACAGCTTACCGCTCGTGAGCCGGCGGTCGGAGACGTACCTCACCGTACTTTTAGCGCTTGCCCACATTTTGGTCGGAGTTTGCGTTTCGCGCGCCATCGATTTTACGCGGCGGCGTGAGTTGAGGGTGCTCGCGTCGTGATGGGCGCTGTCTGCTGCCCACCCTCATCCTCTCATATGTGATAGACTGATGTCGCTTGCAGGGGATAATTGTTCCATCTGGTTGTTGTGCTCACATACTCGTAATCATGCTGCCAGGCTGCAGAATTTGACGTTTGCCCAAGCAATCATGAGCAGTTCTCGATCGCACTCAATTCACCAGTAGACCTCTGTCTCCCTGCTCACCCTCCAAGTGAAGCCATTCGCCAATTTACACAACCTCTTTTCCCGCCCTTCTGTGCCACAACCACAGCAATGCACCACAACAACGCTGATACTGTGTAGCGGTGACCCACGCAGTTTGTTCGCACAAATCCCCATTCGTCCCCTCGACTCTGTGTGATCACCAAACGCCCCTTCTTTGAGGCCTCCCCAACACATGTTTGCTCCCACACTCGTCTTTCAGGTCCATCTGGGACTGGTGGTGTTGCTTGGGTGTCCATGGAGACTCCCTCTGTGCCACACCACACGTGTGCCCACACATACCGATACCTACCACCGTAGGTAGCCGTGTTGCTCACCAAGCCTACTGTAAGCAGATGGTATCGCCGGTCCAGTGTTGCTGCAGTCCGGTCCTGAACCTTGGCGAACCAGACCCATCCAGTCCGACGTTCGGCATAGGGCCTAGACCGAACCCGAAGGTCATGTACGCGACGTCGCCTGAAAAGTGAGCACCGTAGGGAGCTACTGTGAGCACAGCACCCACTTCCGCAACTCGCCCAATCCCTAACCGGGTCGCACCCTCGCACTGTCCACAAGTCGCTCGTTTCTCTTTGCCCATCCCCGCACGTTGCTGGTTCGCTTCAACATCATTGTCATCAGAGGCCACACAGGAAAAAGGATCATGCTTCACTCGGCGCAGTCTCAAGTGCAGCTGTGCCCCCCGGCGAATCCGCGCGCAGCGCACTGGGCCCACTCGGCGTGCAGCTCTCATCTTCTTGGCTGTCCGTGTCCTTTCTCCCCCATCCCTTTCTCCGAACCTATGATCGAATTTGCTTAAAGATTCAATGAGATTTGCATGTGTGTTATGTGATTCGATTGTCATTGAAGCGTTCCATCTGTAAATTCATATTAAAGTGTGTGAAATATTCTATATCATTTAACCTCGTTATGTATTTCCAGCTGGGCATGATGCATAATGCATGATTTCTCTACTCTCCGTTCACACCCAGATGGAACTTGCATCCCAGCAAGCACTCCTTCACGGGACACCTTTAATAGCTCTCGGACGCGCAGTGTAACAGGCTTGAAGCAAATGCACGCAGACGGAAATAGAATGAAAAGCTGGACTCTATATTCGCCTGCTTGGCCGAGGCCAGGCGAAGGAGGGTTATATACAGGTACACTATTTGCGAGGCGCGTATAGGGGAGAGGAAGAAAAGGAAACTTAGCGACGAAGGGTGTAGGATGTGCGGTGTCTGAAGTAGTAAATACGCTCCGCCACCTGACCTTCCCACACCAAGAGCCTACTATGATTAGGCTCAAAATTGTACTGTATGTCTCCAAATGGGTGAAAGGCCATGAAGGAGTCGAAGGAAACGAACTAAGCGACAGGCTGGCCAAAGAAGGAGCTAGACCTAGCCGTCCCCGATAACTTCAACGTCCAAGGGGCAAAACTAGTCTCACTCACCCAAGCAACTGCATACAAAGGCATCCGCGAAAGTAAACCCCTGCCTGACTGCCATCATCCTCAGAGAACATACGCATAGCAAGAGACGCGATAGAGAGTTACACCAGGAACGTCGAAACCGAAGCAACGATATGGATGAGCATCAGGAAAGCCCCCATTCGCCCTAAAATAAGCCAATTCCTGTTCAAAACAATCCATGACATGTACAAGTTAGGCTTATTCTGGACCCATATCCAAGCAGTCACCGATCGAAGCATATGCACCACCTGTAACACGCTCGAATCGATGGATCACATCCTAACCCAATGTCACAGCCTCCCCACCCAACTAATCTGGCAACTCGCGAAAGAAATCTGGCCCCATGCAAACGTCCCGTGGCCAGAGATAACATTAGGCACAATCCTAGGCAGCGGATGCTTATCGAGCGCTTATCAGTGCCCCAAAACATAAACCAAGAACAAAACCAGAGAAACCCTCACCATTGAGGGGCCACCCGTCTCCTCCAAATCCTCCTCACTGAGTCCGCCTACCAAATATGGGTCCTGCGCTGTGAGAGAGTCATCCAAGAAAAACCCCACAATCAACACGAAATCCGCCAAAGATGGCTATGTGTGATAAACATGAGGCTCACCGAAGATAAAGTAACCTTGACAAACATCAAAAGAAACAAAGGGTTTACCAACCTAGTGGTGAACACCTGGGAGCATGTACTGTCCAGAGAAAGAGTCCTCCCGAATAATTGGATCAATATGCGTGAGGTTTTAGTGGGTAGTAGTCGTGATCCCAGGCCCTTGAGTCACACACTATCCTACCTGGGATGTGCATAAATGCATTTTCTCCTCACCAGTCCCATCAGTCCGGCTACAGCGAGCCATATGGGGCTGACGTTCGTCTCCCGCCATATGGCATTATTTCCCATTAGATAGTTGTAACTATTTACGGAGAAATACATCGCTTTCCAAAAAAAAAAAAATTGTACTGTATGTGCCCAACACCAGCATTAATTCCTCCCCCAGTGGGCTGATTTTTATTTTCTAAGTAAAAAATGTGTGTGTGGCAGTTCCTGAGCTTTCCGCGTGACTTCCCAAACATTCCCGCGTCTCCGGCAACATCCGACGACTGACGACGCGCCGTCATCAGTCTCACAAGCTGAGCTTGTCGTCTCTGACAGCGAGCGCGCTCGCCCCCCCGTTCCCCACTTTATGTACAATATATATATATAGTTAGAATTGTACTAATTGGTAGAAATAGAATATAAACAATTAAAACTACTGTACAACGCTGTCAGGGGCCCCTGCTGCCCAGGAGGGTGAGCACACCCCTTCCACCCGGAAACGGCGACGGCGGTCACCCCCCCAAACCCTTCTGCATGGTGCCGCGACGCATCCCCGTGCCACCTAGAACCTCCGGCGGCGCGTTGTTGCAGCCCCGCGGGCTGAATGAGTTGCTGGATGGTGTCCCAGTGCCAGCGGCTGCGGAGGTGACGGCGATGGTGTGGTGATGGTGATGGAGGTAGGGGCGGCCGCTGCGGTGTAAATGGGCGCAGGTCAGGTGGTACTGTACTGTCTGTACACTCGCACAGAATACAAAATAATAATTTTAAAATTAATAAAAAACATTTGATAAATTGTCAGACAGTCTGCTGTTGACTGTCGGACAGTCGACAATCGGGAGCAGACGGTCAGACAGTCGACAGTCGACGGCCGACGGTCTGCTTGGGCCAGTGCAGGTCGACGCTTGCTGTGTGTCGAGTCACTGACTCAGCTGCTGTCTCATGCAACGCAACGCCATTGGGCATCATCACCACATTTTGCGGTCATGATCCCATGATATAACGCTGAGTGCCAATCGACCCATAATAATGCGCACCTATTCACACTAGTGTCGGACTGGACAGGGGCATGCACAACCTGAATAACATTCACGTACTACCTACTTCCGTGTACTGTTCATCAAAACGTAAAATAAAGATTTATTAGAGGGGAGTGAAGGGGAAGGGGATTCGTGGGCAAGGTAGAACGGCTGTGGGAACATCATGACTCGGACCTGCTGCTAACGTAGATCGGCTCCTGTTCCGTGGCAAATGGACCACCCGGTGTCGTGGGGCAAGATTGGGAGGATGTGTGTGTGTGGCGGAGGCGTTTACGTGGCTGGCGTGAGGATGGCTCCGCCGAGGAAGCGCTGCGCGCATCGAAGCTTTCAACTTGGGAGGATGTGTGTGTGTGGCGCAGACGTTTACATGGCTGGCGCGAGGATGGCTCCGCCGAGGAAGCGCTGCGCGTATCGAAGCTTTCAACTTGCGAATGGTCTATGGTTTCATGCATTTTGCCTACGACTTGGAGCTGTAGTTGCTTGCCAGCGTCCTCAATCGCTTTTTGATCCTGCTGAACCCTTTCTGTTTCTGCCTCGACCTCTTGGAGTTCATCATGTAGCTCGTCGGTCTCGCGGCAAGCATCGCTCATCTCCCGTTCAAGGTGTGCCTGCTCCAGTCCCAGGGCTAGGTCACGTCCAGTACAGAAAGCTACTTTGGCCTGCTCGAATGACGTGGGGTCATCGTCATGGTGCTCCATCCACTCTTTGCAGAGTTTGCATTTGTTGTTGTGCAGGACAGCGCAATGCTCCAAGCTAGATTTCCACCTTGGGTTCCGGGACTGGGTAATGCCCTTGCTGACTTGGTTCCCTTCGTCGTTAGTTGACCCCTCTCGGCTACTAGTAATGGCTGGATCCATGGGTGTATGTGTTCAGGGAAATGGAGGATGGAGGCCCGGGGGTAGGAGAGGATTTTGACGTTGGGCGTTGGAGTACGGTGAGAGCACAAACAAGACAGAAAAGCGGGATTCACCTCCCACCACTCGTACCCTAACCATCAGGAGAATTCGGCATGTCAGCTAGGGGAATAGATCATGTGCGCTCAAAAATGTCCTCGAAATTACAGACAGGTGCATATGCCTGCGCCTGACAACCTTAAGCTTAAGCGACTAAAACGAGGAGCGGCATGGACAGGGGCAATCTCAGATTGACATTAATAGCAACCGAGATCCATCCTTCTGTTGTACTGCTCCGCTTGTCCGACCTGATCAGGCGTCGGGTATGTTGAAGCGTGATTAGTACGATTTAGGGTCACAATGATGATCCTCGGAACACACGTGATACTGTACGCTCTTATCAGACGAGCAACTTGGATTCCATTCCCTCAGCCTTGTCTTTGACCACATCGCTGAGGGTACGTACTGGCAGTTCACGCTTACAACTACCTTACTAACCGTACGCTAGTTTATCGTGCTAGGTACACAAATACAGCCTTGTCTTTGACCACATCGCTGAGGTTTATCGTGCTAGGATTTTCACAGGTTATAGGCCTCTTGCGTTCTTCGTAAACGACGAAGACACCTAGCTTTTATCCTCACTGGTCAACTCTCTCTGGTCTCACTCTTGTCTCTCTTGTCAAACATGTCTTCCGGTCCCAACGCCCCTGATCCCAAT